>Ga0163152_10004741_pt1 | contig 16544 bp, 14 predicted proteins | sample OliLakLV19MP8IB2_FD_148635 | JGI IMG/M metagenome (GOLD analysis project Ga0163152, IMG submission 148635) | Freshwater microbial mat bacterial communities from Lake Vanda, McMurdo Dry Valleys, Antarctica - Oligotrophic Lake LV.19.MP8.IB-2 | ecosystem: Environmental > Aquatic > Freshwater >... | reverse complement strand
CCTTCACGGCGGACTGTAGGCTCGACAAGTCAACTACCGGTCTGGCTCTCGTGCGACTGCTCGACCACAGTCCAGTGGCGAATGATGCGGCGACTCTTGGCTCACCGCTCATCGATCCGAAGCATCCGGCAGCGACACAGTTCGCCACTTCAGGTGAAGCATTCTGCAAGCTGTTCCCGAATCGCTTCTTCTATGTTGATTCGGCTCGGGGGCTCTCGGCCGGGTTTCACCTCATTGAGGGCTTCTTCCGGGACGACCGGCCTCTGTACCGATCAGTGCTGAGCGATTCGGAAAGGCACGAACTCGACCTGTTATGGTTCGAACTCTACTTCGTTACCGGCATCTGGGAGAAGATGCTCCGCGGCTTCGTGTTCTTCGAGCGCTCGGAGCGGAATTTCCTGAAGCACCCCGACTTCGATTCGTTCAAAGAGGAAGACTCGGAACTGGTCAAGGACGAGACTCTGGCGCGATTCAAGGAGGCTTACCTTAAACGATCGAATGTCAAGTTCACCGGCGACGAACTGGCCACGCATCCGATCAGCGTCTTCTTCGAGGATGTGCGGGCTGGGCTTCGCCGGCAAGCGGCGACTGTGAAAAAGGCCGATCGTACCCGAGCTTTTGAGGATATCCGCTGTTTGAAGTGCTCGCCCACCAGCCCGGCAGTGGCAATAAATCACTTTGTCTTTTGCAAGATCCTTGGTGATATGCTTCGGATCCCCCTTCTTCAGCTTGCTGAGCGGCAGGAGTTGGGCACCCTTCAAATGGCCTTCATCCCACTCCGATTGCTCGCGAACATTGAGCAGCACCGCCTTCTTGGCTTGCACGGCCTTCTGAACATCTGTTGGTGTGTCCTTGGTTTGGTCGGCGGACACGGCCGCTCCAGTTACCAGCAGCAGAATGAGCGTCCTCAAGCCGCATGAACAGGTCCGAATCTTGAATTCTCCTTCGGGAGGTAGCTGAAAAAACTTGCGATTCGATGCATATTCTATCGACAGCAGTCAGTCATCCACATCGGCGATTGCGATTGTGCCGGCATCGCCTCCAGCGACGACCGTTAAGCCATCCGGAGCAAACGAAACCGCCCTCAAGCCACCGAGCGTCAAGTCGAGAACCGATTTGGATGCCCCAGTATGAGCGTCCCAAAATCGGAGCGAGCCGTCCTTGCCAACCGAAACGAGCAACCGGCCGTCGGCTGAGAAACTCACGGCCCGAACCTCACCCTTGTGGCCTCGGCAGACTCGATCCTCGTCGAGAGAAAGCTGTCCGCGATCGTCGAACGACCACAGATAGACCTGGTTCCCGGCCGCCGCCGCAAGCCGATCGCTACCCGGATTGACTGCCAATGCTTGAACCGGCGAAGGAATATTCCGGAAGGCTGGGTCTTCGTCGCTGTCCAGCCGATGCACGGCCACGCTTCGATCCGCGGAACCCGTGACAAGCACATTCGATCGGCAGAACGCAATGGCCCCAATTTGATTCAAATGAACTTCGATTTGCTTCAGGCCTCGCCAGGATCTTGAATCCAAGATCAGTACCGTGGAAGGCTCATCCCACCAGCCACAAGCGAAAGCCAATCGTTCACCATCCGGAGAAAACGCAATGGCAGAAACCGGGCCATCCTGCCCGGCCAGCCCCGCGAGTTCGCGGCGAATTCGCAAGTGTGTGTCTCGTATTTGCACCACGCCATGATCGATGCCGGCGATTGCGAATTGGCGGCCGTTCGGATGCCAGGCGATTTGAGCAATGCGTTCTTCCGTCTTTTCAATTGCGAACGATTCACGGCCCTCGGACCGTGCCGGCCACTGACTCATGGCAATGCCGCTGTACCCAGAAATCGCAAGCAGCGTTCCATCCGGGCTGAATGCCAGATGCGTGAGCGTTTCGATGCCAACATCCACAATTCGCATGACTAATCGAGATCCCAAACAACGATGGTGCCCAAGTCTCCTGCCGCAGCGGCACGCAGACCATCGGAGGATACTGCAAGCGCCGTCACTCGATTACCTACGGGCCAGGTGAAACTCGCTCGCTGGGAAGCACGCTCCAGATCCCATGAGCGGACAGTACCGTCCCAGCTTCCGCTAAAGAGGGTCCGAGCATCGGCGGCGAACGCGAGCGCCGACACCGTGCCCTGATGTCGCCCCAGTGTCGCCGGCGGTGATGGCCAGCGGTCGAGGTCGAAGAGCAGAATCTCCCAATCCGAGGAGACAGCCAACTTGCGGCCATCGTGGGAGAGTGCAATCGCCCGGCAATCATTTTTCAGAATCGCGGCCTTCCCGGGAGGGCGGGAGACGTCTTGTACTCGAAGCAGCTTTGTATCGGTCGCCCAAGCAACCAGCTTGCGTTGTGGAAGAGTGGTTAGGGCTCGAATGCCATTGACCACGTCAAAGGGAAAGCGTCGAGTTTTTCCCGGAACGAGATCAAGTAACGAAAGCGTCGATGGCCGAGCGACGGGCCCAGGTCGTTCGCCGATGCCAAAGACAACCGTGCCTGGTCCTGAATACCCAATCGCACTCACCGCATGTTGGAGGATTTCGCTCTTGAACAAGATGCGTTGATCGCGTGTGTCGTGGATGCGAACCGTGCGGTCGTTGCCGCCGGTCGCCAGATACCGTCCCTCCGGTGAAAAGACGACACAATTGACGCCATCCGCATGCAAGTTCCAGGAGCCAAGTTCATTCGGCGGAGACCAAAGCCGAACCAGGCCATCCTTGCCCGCGCTGGCAAGCATCTCTCCGTCGGGCGAAAAAGCCACGGCGTTGACGAGGCCGGTATGTCCTTCGAGCACGAGCATTGAGTTCGTCCGTGATAGTCACTTTCCCTCATTATGAAACAAATCGGCTTCGGAGGTCAGGCCAGCTCCGCCCCGAGAGGGAAATCCTTCGCGTCGCGGCTAAACGGTTGGCGATTCAACTCTACAATCCCCTCATGCTCTTTGACTCGCTCGCTATTGTTGGTGTGGGACTGATCGGCGGCTCGGTGGGACTGGCTGCGAAGGCCAGGGCTGCCACCCGCCACGTTGTCGGCATCGGCCGGAATGCGGACACGCTGGCTCAAGCAAGATCGCTCGGCGTCATCGACGAGTTCAGCACCGATCTTGCTGCCGTTGCGTCTGCCGACATGGTGGTCTTTTGTTCTCCCGTCGATCAGATTGCAAGACAGGCTCGCGAGGCAGCCAGTCACTCAAAGCCCGGCGTCCTTTTCACGGATGCCGGCAGCACCAAGGCGAACATCGTTCGCGATTTGGAACGTCAACTTCCACCCCACATTCGTTTCGTTGGTGCCCATCCTCTCGCAGGTTCGGAGAAACAAGGTGCCGAGAATGCCCGAGTGGATTTGTTCCAGGATCGAGTCTGTGTCATTACGCCGACAGCCATTACAGACATCGCCGCGACGGAGCGAGTATCGCTCTTCTGGCAAGCGCTGGGCTGCAAAGTGAAACGCCTGACGCCCGAAGAACACGACTTGGCCCTGGCGACGACCAGTCACTTGCCGCATTTCGTGGCCGCGTTGTTGGCAGGACAATTGTCGGAAAAATGGCGAGAATTCACGGCCACGGGCTTCCGCGACACGACAAGAATCGCGGCAGGTGATCCAGCACTCTGGACAGCGATCGCTCTGGAAAATTCGCTCGCCGTTTCGCACGCATTCGATCAGTTCGCCAAGCAAATGGACAAACTTCGTGAGGCCGTGCTGAAATCGGATGGCGAGTCTGTGAATCATTTGTTGACCGAAGCCAAAAAGGTGCGCGATGCTCTGGGAAGTTGAAATTCGGCCGCTTGGTCGCGACAGCGAACGAGAACGCGTCTGCGAGGAGTTCAACCTGCTCGCGAACTCCAGTCGTGGTGGCGATCTAGTTCGAGCCTCCGCGCGAGGTTTCCTGCTCGAAGGAGCGATTGCACACGATGCTGCCGAGCAACTGGCGAGGGAATTGCTGGTCGATTCAGTCGTTGAGTCCGCGATCATCTCGGAAGTTGGCAAGAGATTTGAGGATCAGACCATCACGGTGCTTCTGAAGCCGGGCGTGATGGATCCTGTGGCCGAAAGCGTCTTGATCGCGACGGCGGATCTAGGCGTGCCGTTGCAAGCCGTGCGAACGTTTCGCCGTTACTTCAGCACCAGCGAGTTGAATCCGAGCGACCGCGACTTGCTCTGCCGCAAGGTGCTGTCGAACGACGCCATTGAACAGATCGTCATCGGGGCTGTTCGGGCCGAGCATCTCACACATGGCAAGCCGTATACCTTCCGCAAAATTATCGTGCCACTGCTCGCCCTCGACGATGAGGGCCTTGTCAAGCTCAGCAAGGAGGGACAACTTGCCCTGAATCTGGACGAAATGCTGACTGTACGGTCGCACTTCCGCGAGCAGAGCCGCGATCCGAGCGACATTGAGCTGGAAAGCATCGCCCAAACCTGGTCCGAGCATTGCTCGCACAAGACGCTCAAGGGGCCGATCGATTACACCGAGACGATTGATGGCCAGACTAGCACGAAGCGCATCAGCAACTTGCTCAAGGAAACGATTTTCGGTTCGACGCAGGAACTTCGCAAACGCATGGGCCTCGACGACTGGTGTGTGAGTGTCTTTGCCGACAACGCGGGCGTGGTGAAGTTCGACGACGATTTTCATGCGTGTTTCAAGGTGGAAACGCACAATCATCCCTCGGCCATCGAGCCCTACGGCGGTGCGAACACCGGCCTTGGCGGCGTGATCCGCGACCCGCTCGGCACCGGCTTGGGCGCGAAACCGATCTGCAATACTGATGTCTTTTGCTTTGCTCCCCCGGACTATCCGCCAGATCAGTTGCCGCCTGGCGTGCTTCATCCACGTCGAACGATGATTGGCGTGGTGACTGGCGTAAAGGATTACGGCAACCGCATGGGCATCCCCACGGTCAACGGGGCCGTCATCTTCGACGAGCGTTATCTGGCCAATCCACTCGTATTCTGTGGTACGGCCGGCCTGATTCCCGTCGATCGCATGGAGAAGGCCGCCCAGCCCGGCGACTTGATCGTGGCCGTCGGCGGCCGCACCGGTCGCGATGGCATTCACGGCGCGACGTTTTCTTCGCTGGAACTCACCGAAGAATCCGAGTCGATCAGCGGCGGGGCCGTACAGATCGGCAATGCCATTACGGAGAAAAAGGTACTTGACGTGATTCTCCAGGCCCGCGACCGTGGGTTGTACACCGCAATTACTGATTGCGGAGCAGGGGGTTTTTCGTCGGCAGTCGGCGAAATGGGAGCCGACCTTGGTGCTCATGTTCATCTTGAGAAAGCCCCACTGAAGTACGACGGGTTGAGCTACACGGAAATCTGGATCAGCGAAGCACAGGAGCGCATGGTCCTGGCCGTGCCGCGTGAGAAATGGAAGGATCTTGAATTCCTCTGCCGTAGCGAGGGGGTCGAAGCTGCCGCGATTGGCATCTTCGAGAGGACCGGCCGACTGAAACTGAGTTACCTGGGCGAAGAGGTCGGCGATCTATCGATGCACTTCCTGCACGATGGACGGCCAGACGTGGCAAAAAAGGCGGAGTATCGAGTACCGAGTACTCAGTACTCAGTACTCAGTACTCAGCCGAAGCCCAAAGACGCTCATGCTGCACTGTTGCACATCCTCGGCACTTACACCGTCGCCTCCAAAGAGTGGATCATTCGCCAGTACGATCACGAGGTTCAGGGCGGCAGCGTGGTCAAGCCGCTGACAGGCGTGAAGAACGACGGGCCGTCCGACGCGGCCGTTGTGAATCCAGTGCTGGGTTCATGGAAAGGCCTGGCTTTCGCGAATGGTCTGAACCCCCTCTATGGCGACATCGACCCATACTGGATGGCCGCCGCCGCGATTGATGAGGCGGTCCGGAACGCGGTGTCTGTTGGTGCCGACCCCAAGCGGATCGCGATCCTCGATAATTTCTGTTGGGGCAATGTGAACGATCCTGCCGTCCTCGGTTCGTTGGTACGTGCGGCCCATGCCTGCCGCGATGTCGCACTCGCGTTCGGCACTCCGTTCATCAGCGGAAAGGACAGCCTCTACAACGCCTATACCTCGGAAGGCCGCAAGATCTCCATTCCCGGCACGCTCCTCATATCAGCCATGGGGATTGTCCACGACGTGCGCCAGTGCGTGACAATGGACCTGAAGGAGCCGGGGAATCATCTGTATCTCGTAGGTGAAACGAAGGATGAACTCGGCGGCTCGCATTATCACGTGGTGACTGGCCAATCCGGGGGCGCGGTGCCCCGCGTCGATTTGCTTCGAGCCCCGAAGTTTTTCGAGGCCGTCCACTTGGCCATCACAAAGGGCCTCGTGCGGGCCTGCCACGATCCGAGCGAAGGCGGTGTTGCAGTCGCATTGGCGGAGATGGCATTCGCGGGCGGAGTAGGCGCGGACGTGACCAACCTGAAGGACTCGGCCCCATCCCTGAGTGACACGGCAATGTTCTTCAGCGAATCGACGACACGTTTTATCCTGGAAGTGAAGCCCGAACACGCATCGGCAATGCAGCATTTGTTCGCGGGCCTGCCGCTTACGAAGATCGGCACGACGGTACGCGAACCACGACTTCGCCTTGCGGGAGCAAACGGCGAATGGCTAATCTGGAGTAAGCTCGACGAGTTGAAAGAAGCCTGGCAGAAACCTTTGCGTTGGTAGAGGGGTGTAAAATGCCGAGTCCGTTTCCGGGAATGGACCCGTATATCGAATCTACAGGTCGCTGGAATGATTTTCACGAGCGAATGCTCACGCACTTTTGCGAATTGCTGCTCGAACTCGTTCCAGATTCGTACGACGTGAGCGTTGAGGAACGCGTCACCTCAATCTCAGTTCCTGGTGGAGACACAAAGCGTGCTGTGATCGACATCGGGATCACGTCTTCGCGGGCGGAGGATGTGGACTCGTCTGGTGGAGTAGCGACTCTGGAGGGCGGTGGGGTCCGTCTTGCTCATCTTGACTTCGAGCCAAGGCGAGAAGCCTATCTGGAAATTACACACAAACCCGACGATCGTTTGGTAACGGTGATCGAGCTACTTTCGCCCGCGAACAAAGAAAAACCGGGAAGCGACCTCTATCGCGAAAAGCGAGAGGCATTGCTGGTTCAATATGTCCACATCGTCGAGATCGATCTGTTGATGCGCGGCACGCGACTGGCGATGAAACAACCACTTCCGTTGGGAGATTACTTCGTCTATAGCACCCGGGCCGAAGATCGTGCATTCGCTGAAGTTATCGGCTGCTCATTACGGCATCAACTCCCCACCATAGCCATTCCGCTTGCCGAACCAGACCCCGAGCTGCGTGTGAATCTTCAAGCATTGTTCAACGTGACCTACGATCGAGGCAAGTATCAACGCCGACCGAAATATTCGGAATCTCCCCCGAGCTTTCTACGTCGAGAAGACCAAGAATGGGCTCGGGGGATCGTGGCAAAGCCAGCCTGACCTTGCTACTTATCGCTCGCCGTAATCGCCACGCAGAACGGGGCTGCGGATTGCTCCGGATTCGTCGCGACAAAGTCAATCGTCGAGATCCGCTTGTCCGGCTTCGGGTTTTCCCAGGTCATCGAATACAGCTTGATCTTGGCCTCGAAGCCCTTGGATGCTTCGTTCTCTCCCTCCCACACGGCCTTGCCTTTGGTCGGCGCTTTCTGATCGGGGTACGCCCACCAGTCGACCACGTCCTTGCCGTAGACAACCTCGATCTCGGTCGTGGTTTTGTCGTCGTAGTTGATGATGTATTTTGCAATAACTGCATCGTCCTCCGCCTTGTATCCCGTCCCTTGCAGGAAGTGCAATTTCCTGGCGGACCGATCCACCTTGAGCCCCTCGATCTTCTTGGGCTTCTCGCCCATCACACTGGAGGAAGCAAGCTGAAGGATGCCGTCGCCAATCTCGAAAGTCAGATCGCCGAGCTTTTGCTTGCCGGTGGGCAGCGTTTTGAGATTATTGTTCGGGAAGCGGTCCGAGTGCAGATTCTCATCCATCTTCACGTTGGTCTTGCCTTTTAGGCTGATGAACTGGATTGGGTCGGTCTTGGGTGCCGGCGCGGCGGATATCCACGTGGTTGCGATAACACACAGTGCGAAAGCGAACAGAGATCGAATCACGATGGAACCTCCTGGTCGAACAGCGGTTTATCAACAACGCAATAGCATGACTGAGACGAGCGCGAGATGCAAGTGATCTCTCGCTTGTTACAATTCACCCCATGAAACCCATACTCGAAACGGATCGGCTTGTCCTCCGCCAGTTCACGGAAGCCGATGCGCCTCGGCTATTGTCGCTCGACAGCGATCCAGAAGTCATGCGTTACATCGGACCATTCGGCTTGCCCGATGAGCAGGCATATTTGGAACGCATCCACTCATACTTCCTGCCATATTATCAACAGGGGCCGCATTACGGCTTCTGGGTCGCGGAACTGAAAGCAACGGGCGAGTTCCTTGGCTGGTTCCACCTTCGCGATGCTCTCGACTATCGTTTCGTGAAGGAAGCGGGCTTTCTATCGGGTGAATTCGACATCGGCTATCGAATGACTCGCTCCTCCTGGGGAAAAGGTTATGCCACGAAAGTAACGCGTGCCCTAATATCTCGCGGGTTCGCCAGGCCAGAAGTCCACGCGATTGTAGCCTGCGTGCTGGTCGCGAACCTTGCATCCTGCCGCGTTCTGCAAAAGGCTGGGCTGAAGCCGTGTGCCGATTTCATACTTCCCGGCTTCGATCAACCGGCCCACAAATACCGAATTTCGCGAGAAGAGTTCGAACTTCACCGCTAAGGACGCTGCTTCAAGCGAGCAGCCGCTTTCGCCGCCTCGTCCGCTAATCGTGGCGTCGATCCTCGTTCTGTCCATTCTGCCAGCAATTGGCGAGCCTCGCGTGTGCCACAGGTCTCCAGCACGGCTACGGCCCGCACGGCCCGTAAATCATCTCCCCTCGGTCGGCTCGGAGTTGGCTCCAACTCGGCGAGCAACGCCTCGATGCGCCGAATCTGTTCGGGAGCGAGTTTATCCTTCAAAGCGTTCTTGAGGTGCCCATAACCAGCCCGGCCCAATTCGCTGATTCTTTTGGAAGCTGCCTCACGCTCGGCGAATCTTGGACTATCCAACCTGGCGATCAGCTTGGTCCATTCTTCCGGCAGAGCCGATGGCACGAGCGGATACTTCTGGTTCAACAGTGCAACAGCGTTCGTCGGCTGTGAGGCCAACTGCCAGATGGCCGCGTATGCGGTCGTTGGCGATTCGTCGGCCAGATCGTTCCACAGTGCCTGGCCATCGGCTGGTGTCCACGGATTATCGTTCTTGGTTCCCGGCACCGTTCGCAGCAGAATAGTCCCGTCGTGATGGCCGGTCGCAAGGGTTTTTCCATCCGGTGAAAATGCCAGACCACCTGTCAACCAGACGACATTCGGGTTCTGAAACTCGGGTATCAGCCATTCGACTACTGGCCTGCCGCTCTGCAGGTCCCAGACTACGAGTCGATCGGCGCTCATGCAAACCAGACGTCGGCCATCGTGTGAAAATACTGCGAGTTCACTCGTTCCGGCCCCACGCGGCAAATCGCACACGGCTCTGCCCGTCGCCAGTTCCCAAACCCGGACCCCACCGCCGCTCGAGGCGATAAGCCTTCCATCGGGCGAAAACACCGGTGTGCCGCCTGCCCCAATCGGGCTCGCTGGCATTGCGCGTCGTGATCCGTGCTTCGTGTCGAACAATCCGTCACGTACCGCGGCCCAGAATCCGTCGGGTGAGAGCCGGGCTTCTTCGCCCCGATATTCTCGACCGGGGTCCTCGCCCCAGCGGATCAGCTTTCCTGTGCCAAGATCCCACTTGGAAAAGGAGAATCGCGATAGCCTATAATCCGCGGATCGCGGCCAACCAATCATCGTCAGTGAGCCATCCATTCCAATGGAAGCATCCCGCGCTCGCAAGCCAATTTCTAGCTTCTGTGCGTCCCGAAGCTCCACGGTCCTTCGAGGCGATTCGGCAGACAGGGACCAGCGATGGACCGCGAGTTTTTCGTCGATGCCCAGGATAAACTCTCCATCGGGGGATAAGCACCACACATCGATCGTGGCCGATGCGATCGGAATCGTGCGCAACAGCTGCGAAGATTTCACATCCCAGACACGGGCGGTGAAGTCGCCCGCCACCGAAACGATTCGGCCACCATCGGGCGTGAAATAAATCTTCCGTACTGGGGCCGTGTGCCCGAGTGTCGCCACGTTCGCGTACAGGTTCTTTCCGGTACTCACGTCCCAGCGCTGGAAGGTCGTGTTGTGCGTGATGACCGATTTGCCGTCTGGCGCAAAGATCCCCCGGCCACTTTGGAAGGCACCAGGCCAGCGATGCTTGACGGCTCCCGACTTCATGTCCCAAAGAACATAGTCCGTTTCAGTCGGCAGTATGAGCTTCGTTCCATCCGGCGAAACGTCGAACATCCAAACATAGCCGAGGTTCGGCGGCTTCAGGACTTTGGACGCCTTCCCAGTGGCCACCTCCCAGATGTGCCATGTGTTTTGGCCACCACCGGGGGCCGCGATCAGGTGCTTGCCATCGGGTGTGAAGTGAGCCTCTTCCGCGTTGTAGTTCGGCACGCTCCAAACGCACTTGCCCGTTTCGATATCCCAGAGTTTGGTAATACTCCCGCCAGATGTGACCGCTGTGGTGCCATCGGACGAGAAGCCGATCCAGACAATTCCCACTTCGTATTCGGAGAGAGCCCGTGTTTTGCCGGTTCGCGTGTCGAACACAATCAAGTGGAGCACACCCTGGGCAATATCGAAGCCACCCCCGATTGCCTTCGGTTCTTTTTCAGGCTGCAAGTCGGCAAGCAATATCCAACGGCGATCAACCGAAATTGCGGCATGGCCGACCGATTTGCATTTCGCCGGGACCGGCAGATCGAGCTTCTTCCTGCTGAGCAGATCCCACAACTCGACAGTCGTCTTGGCGAGGACAATCAACGTCCGACCATCTTCGGAACGGCAAGTGTTCGCATAGGAACGCTTGTCCAACCACTGCGAATCCAGAAGCCGGCCATCAGTAGCGTCCCACTCGCGAACGAGCAGGCCATCGACGACGACGAGCTTCTTGCCGTCAAGCGAAAACTTGATTGACGCAGACCCAGCCCGAAGCTTGGATGTTCCAAGTCGCGCATAGACTCCAAGAGGGAGCGCATCGCCGTGGAGATCCAGAGGTTGAATCTTGGGGAACGCAAGCGAATTTCCACTAGGCCCAAACGCTAGGAGGGCGAGTGTGTAATAGAATCGGAGTCGGCGGAATCGATTGACGATGGAGCATACCCCAAAGAGTGGCCGTGCTGGAAGATTCGACCCGAACGCTAAACCTTTTCAATTGGCACGATCGCCAGCCGATAGCCAATTCGCCTCAGTGCCTCGGAAAGCGTGTCGATGGCCAAGTGCTTCCGGCGGGCCAGCACATGGCTAACGAGATCTTCGGTGAGACCAGTCGCGTCGCAGAACGCTTTTTGGGTGGGGTAGTCGGAACGAATGATTGTGCCAAGGCTATCTCGATAGTCGGGCGGTAATGCATCCCCGGCTCGAACCATCATCCGGCTCTTCAAATCCGAGGCAATCTTCCACAGGGGAAGCTCGATGATCGATTTTCGGGAGATACCCCGCGACTTGTAGAACTCGCCTAGTTGGCGCATGTAGTCATTCGCGAACGCGCTCCAAGAACTCGCAGCCCGCTGACGTATGATGAGGTCGGAAATCAATTGGCGTTCATCGGACTCCAGGTCCGACAATGCGAATGATTCGCCGTTGAGCGTCGTGTAAATGCTCGTTGTGTTCATGGCTTTTGAATAAACTCCACGTTGCCGGCGATGCTCAAGTAAATGCACTTTTGACAAAACCAGTCGCAAGCCTCAATCAATAGCTGACGAAGTTCGTCAAGCTGAAACCGAGGGACCGCGACGATAAACTTCTTGGACTGATCTGATACTCGCTGGCCTGTGTGGGGATCTGCATAGAAGCCACTATAAAGTCCCGGTGCCGAGGTTCCGCCCAAGAATTTCGCGAACAGGGTATCATCAAGTTTTTCCCACTCCTTGGATGAATGTGGCTGGCCGTCTGAAAGCAAAGCATCCCTGGTCATAGGAATCAGGAAACTGCACTCCACAATTACATCGTTGGGCATCTCATAAACCCTCCTTGCGGCGCTTACCCGGCCACTCAGGGGCGTGTTTAGTTGATGGTAGTAGCGAGTTGACCATCAGTCAACTCCGCTGCTCGTTGCCTCCCCGCCAGCCATCCGCTAATCTGAATCTCCACGAACCCTCACAAATTTGGGCGACCAATGCGATCTCTCCTCATCACGTCCGTTGCTCTTTGCCTTCTCCCTTCCTCCCACGCCGCCGATGACTACAAGCTTGGCCCTGATTCGGAATATCAGGTCGGCGTTCCCAAGGGAACCATCACCCAGCACAAGTGGAGCAGCAAGGTCTTCCCCGGCACGGAGCGAGATTACTGGCTCTACGTTCCCGCACAATACGACGGCAAAACTCCGGCCTGCGTGATGGTCTTTCAAGACGGCAACGGCTATCAGAACCCGACCGGCGGCTTTCGCGTGCCGGTGGTACTCGACAATCTGATCCATCGCAAGGAAGTGCCGGTGATCATCGGCATCTTCATCAATCCCGGAACTGTGCCGGCCCAGGGAAAAGGCCAGGGCCGTTCGAACCGCTCTTATGAATACGACACCGTTTCGCCGCAATATACTATTTTTCTGGAAAAAGAAATTCTCCCGGAAGTGAGCAAGGACTACAAACTTCGCACTGATGCAGCAGGTCGTGGCATCGGCGGCATTAGTTCCGGCGGAATCTGTGCATTTGTCGCGGCCTGGGAACGCCCCGATATGTTCTCGAAGGTGCTCAGCCATGTTGGCAGCTTCACGAACATTCAAGGTGGCGACATCATCCCCGGCATGATCCGCAAGACGGAACGCAAGCCGATCCGCGTTTGGCTTCAGGACGGGGCGAACGACTTGGACAACCTGCATGGCTCGTGGCCGCTAGCGAACCTGCAGATGGCCGCGTCGCTGAAGTTCATGAAGTACGACTACAAGTTCGAGTTCGGCGACGGGGGACACAACGGCAAGCAAGGCGGGGCCAGCATGCCAGAATCGCTTCGGTGGTTGTGGAAAGATACTCCTCCTGCCCAGTAACCAACCAACACAAAGACGCATCATGAAATACTTATCTGTCGCATCGATGTTGCTCGTCGGTGGGTCACTCTGCGCTCAAGACATGCCGCTGAGCGAGATCATCAAGCCGGGTGAAGGCTGGAAAGTTCACTCTGGCGAGATGCCAAAGAGCGAAGTCGGTGGATATCGCGTTGATGCGAAGAATCGCATGTTGATCCTCGATCGCGTGATGAACAACTCTGGCGAACCGATTAAGCATTCGCTCGCAGAGCCGACGGCCTGCACGGTCGCGCTTGGTGGGTCAACACTCTTGATCGCTGATGCCACCGATCGCCACGTTTGGGCGTACCGAATCGAGAAAGATGGCACGCTCGGTCCGGGTGATCGTTATGCACGTCTCAAGGTTCTTGGAGACGATCGTCGAAAGAAGATCACACCACCCGAGATGTATAAGGCCGATCCCTCGGCCATGACGGTCGACGGATCGAATCGCACCTATGTCGCGACGAACCTGGGCATCCAGTCCTTCGATCCGACGGGTCGGCTCAATGGCGTCTTCACTGCTCCGCCGGGTCGCGTGACCGAGTTGGCCTTCGACGGCAATCGGCTGTTCGCAAGGGCCGACAGCAAGGTCTACGTTCGAATCATGCTGGCGGAAGGCAAGAAGTAATCAGCGAACATTCAAAATCGCCCGACGATAGCGTGTCAGTTTTGGCTTGCCATCGTCAGTCACTTCGAGAATGACGTGGATCGATTTCCCATTGGCATTCGCGGGCACACTGATTTTCGCCTCGTCTTTGTCCCCATTCTCGATCTTCACCTCCCCTTCGTATGTCCCGGGTTCGCGATAGACGAACCAGCGGTAAGTAAGTGCGTTGCCGTCTGGATCGCTCGAACCAGTTGCGGAGAGGATTACGGCTTCTCCAGGCTTCGCTTCCAACTCAATTGCATTCTGGCTCATGTGCTTGTTCAACACAGCGACAGGCGGATGGTTCGCCTCCTTGGGCGACTTCACGCACCACTCCATGCGGGCCTGGAATTCGTTTTGGTATGCTGCCCGCCATCTCGAAACCGTCGAGCGGGCGTTCGTGATTTTCCCCACCGAGTCTGCCGCATCGACGTACAGACCTTTTGATTCATGCCGGAATCGTCCACCCCAGCATCCCCACTCGGGATGCATCGGAGAACTCAGACCGACTTGCAGAAAATAGAACCAGGAGGGCGTGTCTCCTTCCTTGAGAGTGCTGTGGGGATTGGGTGCGGTCCACGTGGCCGTCGGATAGAGAGCCCCGAGTGGACCACGCTCTTTCCGCACGTACCGATCTACCCAGTTTCGGCTGGTCAGTGATTCATCCCCGCCGAGGTACATACCGCGATAGCCGCCATCGCGTTTGTCTTTTCCCTTGGGTGCCTTGCTCAGAACATAGAAGAGATCGGGAAATTCCTCATTGATCCACGGGCCGGTGTTGTCCTGATGGCTGATGTCGTAGACGCGGATTTTCTTGAGGAAGGTCCGAAGTTCTTCCGGCTTGCGGTCGTTCCTCACTTTCCAAAGAGCCTGTGCCAGTTCGGTCGAGCCGCCCCAAATGACAATGTTCAGTGGTCGCTCGTCCGCGCGATCGACGGACGCGATGATATGCAAGGAGCCTTCGGTATCTTTGTCTGCCCCCAGGCTTTCCCGACCTCGCACCGGATTGCCAACCTTGATTCGCTTGAGGAGCGTCTTCGCCTCCGGAAAGTCCGGGTGGTGTTTCTTCAAGTTCGGCTGCACCTTACCGTAGGCTTCGACAATCTCTCGAATCAATTCGGGCATCACTGTTTCTTTCTTGAGTTCGCCCGGCGTGCCTGCCGCGCTGGCGATGAGCCCCTCGATCTCGAATTCGTTCGCGTGAACCAGCAGCCGAATCAGCGATTGCTGATCGTCCGGGTCGCCACCGATGTCCGTGAGGACGAGCAGACGCGGACTTTCAGCAGCGATTGTGGAGGAGACCAGAATTAGAGCGACAAACATGCATCTCATGGCTTTTCTCACCAGCGTTTCCACCACGACTTACCGCGAGCATCGAAGTCCGATCTAAAAACTTCTGGAGGCACAGGCGTCTTCTCGGTCCAGCCACCTTCACGGGCGAGCTTCTTCAGTTTCTGAAAATCACCTTGCACTTGCTCCATCAGGTCCACACGACCCGATGCGTCGATTGCGGCCTTGGCAAAACCGAAGTCTGCTTCCTCGTCGCCAGCGATAAAATCGAGTGCGATGGCGGCGGAAATCGCAATGTTGGTGGCTGCTGCAGGATCGGCCGGCGGCGGTCCACCCATGCGGCCCGCGGCATTAGTTGCGGCTGCCGCTTCGGCGGCACAAATCGCCTGGCGACTGGCTGCGCGAAGGTCGCCGACTTCCCGGCCCTCCGCGGCGCAAAGTTCGGCCAGGATGATGGCCTGCTCGATGCCCTCGCGATACATGGGCGGCGATTCCGGCCAGGCTTCGTCCCAGTCGGAAAAGACCAAATGAGCGCAATGGGCATAGAAGGCTGCTCTCGCCCAGCGCGGCAATCGTGGTAAGCCGCTAGCAACCACATCCGCTTTGCTGGTAACAGGCACCGCAACCGGAGCCGCAACCGAGCGCTGGGGGACCGCGATCGCGTAGCCGGTACCCGGCTTCTCCACGTCCGCGAGCGCCGCGGCATGTTCGCGAATGTATGTAGCGACCGCTGCGGTCAACGCGTCCGCGGTTTTCAGGAAATCGCGATCGAGCGCGCCTTCCACCGCGTTGTCTCCAAGCACAAAGGCTCTCAATCGTTCGTCCGGATCTTCGGATGGTACACGATCGGGGAATGCATCGAAGACACGGTTCAGTGCGGCCAGTGCCGGCTCGCAGCCGATTGCTTTGTACGCAGCCAACATGTGCGTGTAATCTGGATCCGCGAGCATTTCGGCCTTGAAGAAGCCGTTGAAGCCTCCGTTGCCAATCATCATGCTGGTGTGCCAAACGCTGAAGACCGTGCGGTGTTCAACGGGCAACAAGGCAGGATCGAAGAGCTTGCCGTAACGCGTGAGCAACAGCGCATAGAGCCCATTGCAAACCACGAGATCGTCTTCGGCTGCCAACACATCGGCGAGCGTTTTGGCCATGCGAGTTCTCTCAGGGGGAGAGAGGAGAACTTCGGAGATCATCAATGATTTGACGGGCGGAATCAAGCCCCTATTCAGGTACTTCCAGATGCCCCGCCAAGTTCCACGGCTGCCCGGCGATCTCCAGGCTGGCCGCGTTGTCCATCAGAAAGTTCAGACCGAGAATGATGAACCGGTCGTTGTGGAAGGGAGTTGGCAATTTCAGAAACTTGCCAACAACGAAAAGCGGAGGCGAAAGAAAGCGATGACTGCGATCATA
>Ga0163152_10004740_pt1 | contig 16544 bp, 9 predicted proteins | sample OliLakLV19MP8IB2_FD_148635 | JGI IMG/M metagenome (GOLD analysis project Ga0163152, IMG submission 148635) | Freshwater microbial mat bacterial communities from Lake Vanda, McMurdo Dry Valleys, Antarctica - Oligotrophic Lake LV.19.MP8.IB-2 | ecosystem: Environmental > Aquatic > Freshwater > Lake... | reverse complement strand
AACCGGCAGCGCGGGGTTGTTTTCGCCCACGTTGAAGTCGCCCGTGACGATGACCGGTTCAGCGGGATTGGCTCTCGCGCGAATCCGTTCGGCCAGCAACGCGGTGCTCCGCTCGCGCGAAGGCTGCGACTGGTGGTCGAGGTGGACGTTGAACACCCAGAACGCGCCGCCCTGCCGATCGATCAGTCTCGCCCACGTGCAGATGCGGGTGATGGTGTTCCCCCACGACGTTGATGCCACGACCGAGGGCGTATCGGAGAACCAGAAGGTCCCCGACTCGGCCACATGAAACCGGTCACTTCGGTACAAGATCGCGGCATATTCCCCCCGCGTCTTCCCGTCGTCGCGACCCACGCCAATCACGCCGTACGCCGGCAGCGCCGTTGTCATTTCGACGATCTGGCTGTGGAGGGCTTCCTGCAGGCCGATCACATCGGCGTTGTCTTGGCGGACCACCTCCATCAGGAAGTCGCGCCGGAGCGGCCAGCGGTTTTCGCCGTCATTGGCCGTGCCATATCGGATATTGAACGACATGACGCCGAGGTCGGCGGCCGGTGTCAGGGGAGCCGGCGCCTGGGCACCGGCGACCGCAGCCGCCACAACCCAGACCAACAGACGGAGGATGATGCGCATGGGCATCATGATCTCCGATCCGTGTCCCATCGTGTAATGTTGCGCCATGAGAAGCCGCATCGCTCTGGCTGCACTCGTGATGGGCCTTGCCTGGCCCATTGCCGCATTGCCGCATTGGCCCATTAGAAGTGAGGCCCAAGCGCAGCTCATTGAAATTGTCCCCACGCCTGGCTTGGTGATCTCGTCAAGCGTTCGGGTGAAGCCCGGGACCTATCGGTTGAACGGCCGCGACGGCAGTGCCGCGATCGTCGTGCGCGGCTCAAACATCACCCTCGATATGACCGGCGTCGTCCTGGAGGGCGGCGATCCGGTTGCCGATCCCGATGGATACGTCGGCACGGGGATCGAGATTGACGGCGGGGATCACGTCACCCTGAAAGGCGCGACCATTCGCGGCTACAAAACGGCGATCCTCGCGCGGAAGTCCCCGTTCCTGCATCTCACAGGCAACGATCTGAGCTACAACTGGAAACAACGACTGTGGTCCGGCATTGAGAAGGAAAGTCTCGTGGACTGGATGTCGTACCACAACAACGAGAAGGACGAATGGCTCCGCTTCGGCGCCGCGATCTACCTTTCCGAGTGTGACGATGCGGAGATCGATCACAACCGCGCAGTGCAGGGGCAGAACGGATTGATGATCACGCGTTCGGCCCGCCTGAAGATCTGGAACAACACGTTCTCGTTGCTGTCGTCAATCGGCCTTGGCATGTATCGCACCACCGACAGCGTTGTGGCCCACAACAGACTCGACTACGCGGTGCGCGGCTACAGTCACGGCTTCTATTTTCGCGGACAGGACTCCACCGGCATCCTGATGTACGAACAGTCGAGCCGCAATACGTTTCACCACAACTCGGCGACACACGGCGGCGACGGGCTCTTCCTGTGGGCGGGGCAGTCCACCATGGACACGGGCGAGGGCGGCGCCAACGACAACGTCTTCTCAGGCAACGATTTTAGTCACGCCGTGGCCAATGGGATTGAAGCCACGTTCAGTCGCAACACGTTTATCTACAATCGCATCGAGGACTGCTGGCACGGCGTGTGGGGCGGCTACAGCTTCGATTCGCTCTTCGCCCACAACCGGTTCGCCAACAACGACGAAGCGATCGCCATCGAGCACGGCCAGAACATTCGGATTCGGCAGAACACGTTCCGTGGCGACAAAGTGGCCCTTCGTCTGTGGGCCAATGCATCGCAGGATCCGAACTGGGGCTACCCGAAGACCCGCGATACACGAAGTCGCGGCTACGACGTGTCCGGCAATGACTTTGACACGCACGCGACCGTGTTTGATGTGACGCGGACCGGGCGCCTCAGCATCAGTGCCAATCGGCTGACGGGGACGATTGGTACGCTGGTGAAGGGTGGCGTTGATGTATTCGGCCTGCAGTACGACGGCCCACTGGAGGGGTTCGACCGAACCCCGGTGGTCATGCCTCCCGTCGCTCCCCTCGCCGCCGGCATGAGCGCGATGCTGGCAGAAGGTACGCCCCGCGGCCGTTCCACGATCATCGCTGACGAGTGGGGGCCGTACGACTACAAGTCACCCAAGGTGTGGCCGGTGGGCAAGGCCACCGACCGTCCGTTGAAGCTGCGGGTCCTTGGCCCGAAGGGAACGTGGAAGCTCGTGACGGCACGCGGTGGCCGGTCCAATCTTCGGGCGGGGACGACGGGTGACGAAATCGTGGTCACGCTCGATCGCGGCGACGTCGATCTGCGTCTTGAGTTTGAATACCTCGGAGAAGAAGTGGTGGATCCCCGCGGTCGTCGCACGCCGGCAGGACAGCCGCACCGATTCGTGTATGAACAGTTCGAACCGGCGATCGCCTGGAACACCCGGTGGTGGACCTGGCAGGATTCAGCTGATCCGTTGAAGGCTCCGGAGGCATTTGCCGCCCGTCTGACCCAGTCGCCGACGATGACCCAGACCGTCCCGAGGTTCGACCTCATCAGCGGTCGGACGATGGTGGAAGGGTTGCCCAACGACCGTCTGGCAATGCGAGCCGAGGGGGAGGTGCGCCTGCCTCCGGGCAGCTACGACCTGGTCATGATCACCGACGACGGCATCCGGGTGTGGGTGGATGACCGCCTGGTGCTCGAACGGTGGGACATCCATGGATCCACAATCGATCGGATCCCGCTCACTGGTGGGCGCCATCGAATCCGGCTGGAGTACTTCGAAGCGACCGGATGGGCCGAACTGAAACTCAAAATACTGCGGCGTTAGTGGGGCAACTAGGCAATGGGGCAATGGGGCAATGTTCGGCTAAAATCGGGTGCCGCCCATGATGGAAATGTTCACGTCGCCCGAGTTGCTGATTGCCCTCCTCACATTGACGATCCTCGAGATCGTCCTGGGCGTGGACAACGTCATCTTCATTTCGATTCTGTCGGCCAGGTTGCCGAAAGATCAGCAACAGCGTGCCCGTCGGGTCGGCCTGTTGGGGGCGATGGTCATGCGCATCGGGCTGTTGTTCTCGATTTCCTGGCTGGTCAGTCTGACGGCGCCATTGTTCAATGTGTTGGGGCGGGACTTCTCCGGCCGTGACCTGATTCTGGCAGGGGGCGGCTTGTTCCTGCTGGCCAAGGCGACGTTTGAAATTCACGACAAATTGGAGGGCGAGGACGGCCATGCGTCCGGCAAAGTCGCCGCCACCTTCGCCAGCGTCATTTTCCAGGTGATGCTCCTCGATATCGTCTTTTCCCTGGACTCGGTCATCACCGCGGTGGGGATGGCCGATCATCTGGGTGTGATGGTGACCGCCGTCGTCCTGGCGGTGCTGGTCATGTTGCTGGCCGCGGACTCGATCAGCGCGTTTGTCGAAGCACACCCGACGGTCAAGATTCTGGCGTTGTCGTTCCTCCTGCTGATTGGCATGTCCCTGATCGCCGACGGCTTCGGCCAGCACATCGGCAAGGGCTACATCTATTTCGCGATGGGCTTCTCAGTCTTTGTCGAAATGATCAACATCCGGATCCGCGATAAGCGCAAGAAGGCCGAGCCGGTCGCCCTGCGACACAAGTACACCGAAGCGTAGGGCGCACGGTCAGTTACACTGGGGACTGGAGGTTCCCAGTTTGATGAAGAACGTATTGCTCGCTTCGGCTGTCGCCCTGGCCGTGTTCCTGATCCCCGTGGCGCAGTCGTCGCCATCCGCCCAAGCCGCCGCTCAGGCGCCGGCTGATCCCAACGCCTGGACGATTGACACCAGTCACTCGGCCGCAACTTTTGGCGTCCGGCATCTCATGGTCTCCACGGTGCGCGGCACCCTGGGTCCCGTCAACGGCACCATCTGGTACGACGGCAAGAGTGTGTCGTCCGTTCGTGCAGACGTGGTCATTGACGTCACCGGCATCAACACCGCCAACGACGGGCGTGATACCCATCTCAAGAGTGCCGACTTCTTCGACGTCCCGAATCACCCGACCATCACGTTCAAGTCGAAGCGCGTGACGGCCGGCGCTGCCGGTGCGTTCAAGCTGATCGGCGATCTGACGATGCGCGGGACGACGAAGGAAGTAACCCTCGATGTGGAGGCACCCGCGGCCACCATCACGCAGCCCGGACGCAACGGTGGTCCTGCCACCTACCGCACGGGCACGACGGCCACGACGACCGTGAATCGTTTCGACTACGGCCTGAAGTGGAACAACCTGATGGCCGACAGCAACGCCGTGGTGAGTTCCGACGTTCGCGTCACGCTCGACCTCGAATTGACCAAGCGCTGAAGCAAGGTCGTAACAGAGATGACGGCCGATATTGTCCTGCGCGACGGCACGACGCTGCACCTGCGTCCGGCGACGTCGGCCGATGTCGCCTCCCTGCCGTCGACGTTTTTTGACCAGGTCCAACTGCACGGCGAGTGGTTGCAGGGTCTTGGTCTGCATGGGGAAGAACCGGCCCGCGTCGTGGTCGGCGGTGTCGGCGGCCACCTGCAGGTGGTCGCCGGCTATCGACTGCGGCCCGGCGCGCCGGATCGGGCGGAAGTCGCGATCGCCGTCGCCGCGGGGTTCAAGGGCCGCGGGGTAGGCACCCGAGTGCTGGAATTGCTTGCCGACGACGCCCGCCCATCTGGGGTGAAGGTCTTTGAGGCCTGGGTCCCGCGCGAGAGTCGCGCGATCGTCGAACTCTTCGCGTCGTCGGGGTTCGCCGTCTCGGAGCATGCCGACGTTACGCCTGAAGTCCTGCATGTCTGCCTGGATCTCGATCGCACACCCATGTTCCTCGACCGCAGTGCCGCACGGGCGCGCACAGCCGCATCCGCGTCGATGCGGCCATTTTTTGAGCCGCGAGGTGTCGCGGTGATTGGTGCCAATCGCGAGCGTGGGCGGATCGGCAGCGAGATCCTCCACAACCTGATCGATGCCGGCTGTACGGTCCCGGTGTACCCGGTGCACCCACAGGGCGGCGAGATTTCTGGACTCCAGGCGTACGCGCGGGTCACCGACGTTCCTGGCGTTGTGGACCTGGCCATCGTGGTCGTGCCGGCCGCACACGTCCTCGCAGCGGTCGATGACTGCATCGCGAAGGGTGTGAAAGCGCTCGTGGTGATTTCCGCAGGCTTTGCCGAGGTGGGTGCCGAGGGACGCGCGCTGGAAGCGAGGCTCCTCGACAAGGTGCGTGCGGCCGGTGTGCGCATGGTCGGGCCCAACTGCATGGGGCTGCTCAACACCGACCCGGCCATCAATCTCAACGCGACGTTCTCCCCCGTGTATCCGCCCGCCGGTGGTGTGGCGATGTCCACGCAGAGTGGCGCCTTGGGCCTGGCGATCCTCGACTACACGCGACGACTCAATCTGGGGATTTCGACGTTTGTGTCGGTCGGCAACAAGGCCGACGTGTCGAGCAACGACCTGATTCAGTACTGGGCCGACGATCCCCGTACGCAGGTCATCCTGCTGTATCTCGAGAGCTTCGGTAATCCGCGCAAGTTCAGCCAGATTGCCCGACGAGTCGCCCGCGACAAACCCATCGTTGCGGTCAAGTCCGGACGGTCTGCCGCCGGCGCTCGCGCGGCCTCGTCGCATACCGGCGCGCTGGCAAGCAGCGACGCGGTGGTGGATGCGTTGTTCGAACAGGCCGGCGTCATTCGCACCAACACGCTCGAAGAACTGTTTGATGTCGCGGCACTGCTCGCGCGGCAGCCCGTGCCCAGCGGGCGACGTGTGGCCATCCTGACCAACGCGGGCGGCCCCGGAATCCTCGCCGCCGATGCGTGTGAGGCGCAAGGCCTGTCCCTGCCGTCGCTGTGTGATGACACCATCGCCGAGTTGCGGTCGTTCCTTCCGGCGGCAGCGTCGGTGGGCAATCCCGTGGACATGATTGCGTCCGCGACGGACGAAAGCTACGGACGGGCGCTTGCGGCGCTGCTGCGGGACGACCGGGTGGACAGCGTGCTTGTCATCTTCATCCCGCCGCTGGTCACACTTCCTGACGATGTGGCGAGGGCGATTCGGACGGCGTCGCTGGAGGTGCCGACCAAGCCGGTGTTGGGCATCTTCATGTCGGCGCAGAGCGCGGCGCCCGTGTTGTCACCCATTCCGTGTTTCGAGTTTCCGGAGTCAGCGGCCGTGGCGCTGGCCCGGGCGACCACCTACGGGGAGTGGCGACAGACGCCCGTGGATGTCCCGCCCGACATTTCGATTGGTGTGGAGGCGGCACGCGGCATCGTTGACCGAGCGCTGCTGCGTGGTGGTGGATGGCTGACGCCTGATGAGGCGCAGGCCCTGATGGTCGCGGTCGGCGTGCCGGTTCCGACCGGTGTGGCGGTGACCAGTGAGCAGGATGCCGTGGATGCGGCCGCGTGGATCGGTGGGACGGTCGTGCTCAAGGCCGTGGGGCCGACGATTCTGCACAAGACCGAGGTCGGCGGTGTGCGCGTCGGGTTGATGGGGGAATCGGCCATGCGCAGCGCCTGGCGGGATATGCAGTCGCGCCTGGGTGACGCCATGACGGGCGGGCTGATTCAGGCGATGGTCGGCGGTGGCGTCGAGATGCTGGTCGGCGTGACCGACGATCCAATCTTCGGGTCGGTCATGGCGTGCGCAAGTGGCGGTGTGTTGGCTGAGTTGCTCAACGATGCGGACTTCCGCTTGCACCCGCTCACCGCACGTGATGCCGACGGCATGATTGAGTCGCTGCGTGGGGCGGCACTTCTCAAAGGACATCGCGGTGGTGCGCCTGCCGACATCGCCGCGCTCAAGGACGTGTTGCTCCGCATCTCGGCTCTGGTCACGGCCTGCCCGGAAGTGCAGGAGCTCGACATCAATCCGCTGCGGGTGATGTCGCGCGGGACCCACGCGCTTGACGTTCGAGTGCGGGTGGGGCAGCCGAAGGTCACCGCGGGCAGTCGTCGCATCACCTACTGAGAGTTTCGTTTTCCCGGTCCAAACACCACGCGCCCAGGTGTGGCGCCGGTGTGTTCGCCGTCCTTGAGCACCGGCACGCCGTTCACGATCACGTGCACCATCCCGGTCGAGTATTGATGCGGCTGTTCGAAGGTGGCGTGGTCCTCAACGCGTGCCGGATCGAAGATGGCGATGTCGGCGAAAAAACCGGGCGTCAGTCGTCCGCGCTTCTGGATGCGCAGCACGTCGGCAGGCTGGGACGTCAATTTGCGAATGGCCTCCGGCAAGGTAATCACGCCCTCCCTGGTGTAGCGACCGATGACGCGGGCGAAGTTGCCGTAGGCCCGTGGGTGGGTGCTCGACTTGAGGAACACGCCCTCCGGCGCCATTGACCCGGCGTCGGATCCAAAACTCATCCACGGCAGCGTCATCTGCCTGCGGACGTTCTCTTCAGACATGAGAAAGTACACGACCTGCACACGGCTACCGTCCTCGACCACCAGGGCAATCGCCGTCTCCTCGGGCGACCGGCCCCGCTCGTGCGCCACCGCCGCCAGGGTCTTGCCCGTGAGGGGCTTGAGCGCGTCGCTCTTGAAGCCGACGAGCAACGTGCCCTCTGCACCAGCCGCCAGGTACAGGTTTTCCCAGTCATTGGTGGGCGTTGACATCTCGCGCAGCACCCGTCGCCGGATTTGTGGATCACGCAGTCGGTCGGCCCACGCGGTGTATCCCCCCTCCTGCACCCACGGCGGCATCGCCGCATCGAGGCCCGTGGATCCGGCGGTGTAGGTGTACATGTCGGCGGTGATGCCCAGGCCTTGCGCGCGTGCAGTCTCCACGCGCTGGATCACCGTGTCGAGTTTCCCCCAGTTGTCCCGGCCCGCGGCCTTGAGGTGATAGATCTCTGCGCGGGCGCCGGACTCGCGGGCGATGGTGATCAATTCATCCACCGCCTCGACCAATCGATTGCCTTCACTGCGCATGTGCGAGATGTACATGCCGCCGTGCGCGGCGGCGACCTTCACCAGTTCGACCAGCTCCGGCGTTTTCGCATAAAACGCCGGCGCGTAAATCAGCGACGACCCGACCCCGAGCGCGCCCTCACGCATGGCCTGGTCCACCAGACCGCGCATTGTGTCCAACTCGGCCGGTGAGGGATCACGGTTGGCCTGTCCGAGCACATGGTCACGGACGGTGGTGGCGCCGACAAACGAGGCAATGTTGGTCGAGACGCCGCGCGCCACGAGGTGGTCCAGCGACTCCGCGAGTGTCGTCCATGCGACGTCGTATTTGATGTCCCCCTGCTGTTCGAGGATGGTGGCTTTCATCCGCTCGTTGAGCGGTCCGCCGGATTCCCCCTCGCCGAAGACCTCCAGCGTCACGCCCTGACGAATGTCACTCTGGGATCGACCGTCGGCGAGCAGGCGCGTGCCCGCCCAGCTCAACATGTTGATGAACCCTGGAGCGACGGCAAGCCCCGTCGCGTCGATCTCGGTCCTGCCGGTGGCACCGTCCAGGTCCCCAATCGCCACAATGGCGTCGCCCGTGATCGCCACGTCCGCCTGGATTGGCGCACCGCCACTGCCGTCGTAAATGGTGCCGTGGCGAATGACGATGTCGTGTTGGGGAGAGGCGGTGCAGGCCGTGATCACGACGACAGAAACGAAGGCAGGAAGGAGGCTGAGGCAGCGAAGGGGCGCGTGGTGCATCCGCGAAGGCTACCAGAACATCTATGATGGTCACAGACCATGTCGTTCACAGCGGAGTTCTCGGCGCCAGGGGTTCACGAGGTCGTGTATGCGGACAATGTTTGTCCGTTCGCGCCAGACATCCGGCACGAACTGCTGCGGCATCCGGAGTGGAAGGAGATGACGCAGGACGGGCGATACGACGCCGCATCTCACCTGCGCACCGATCGGCAAAACGGCATCACCACGGGCCACTTGGGCGAACAGCAACGTGCGCTCCTGCCGCACACGATGGCGTTCCGCGACCAGGTGGGTCGGCATGCGGCCGCACTGGCCACACGGGTTGGTGCCGCGGTCGGCGCCAACCCTGAGATCGAGATGAATGCGATGGCCTACGGCAATGGGGCCTGGCTGTCGGCGCATTCCGACTATCGATCCGATGACCCCCGGCCGCGTCTGGTCGCCTGGATGCTCTACCTCACACATCCTGACGATCAGGAATGGTCTCCCGAGCAGGGCGGCGCGGTCCGGTTGTTCGACGCCACTGGTCCTGCCACCGTCGTCCGACCGCGCTTCAACCGATTCGCCATGTTCAGGGTGTCCGAGGAGAGCCTGCACGAGATCGAGCCGGTGACCTTTGCCGGCGGGTGGGATCGCTGCCGGCTGGCGCTCTCGGGCTGGATCCGGGGAGCCGACGATGCGCGTCCGCGTGAGGCGCGGCTGTTTGCGAGGCGTCCGGGCGCGGATCAGGTGCGGAGGGAGCGGGACGCGCGGCTGCGTGGCGCGATCGCGATGTACGACCTGCTTCGGCAGCAGCACGAATACAGCGGACGGGCCGCGGGCGAGTTGACGAGTCTGCTGGAACGGTACACGACTGAACGCGACCTGCAGGCGAGCGCCCCAGAGGGGACCGTCTTTCTTCGCCACGCGCCAGGTCCTGCCGGGTGCATCTTCGTCGTTGATGAACAGGATGTCGTCGTCTACTTCGGACCGCGCGAGGGTTACACTTGATGTGTTCGGCATGCTCACTCTTCCCGGCGCCGTAGCGCTCTCTCCGTTCCGCCTCCATCGTCTCCTTGAAACCCTGCGCGCACGGACCCCTGGTGTGCGGGCGCTCCATGCGAGATTCATGCACTTCGTCGAGATCGACGGTGCCCTCGATGCAGGTGAGCGCGACCGGCTCGATCGGTTGCTGCAGTACGGTCCGCGACGGGCCGACGTCAACGAACGAGGTGCACTGTTCCTGGTGGTTCCTCGGCCGGGGACCGTCTCGCCTTGGTCCAGCAAAGCCACGGACATCACGCGGAATGCGGGCCTCCCAAGAGTGCTGCGGGTGGAGCGTGGAATTGCGTACTACGTTGAGGCGGACCCGGCCGTGCTGGCGGCGTCGCGTCGTGACATCGCCGCCGCGCTGCACGACCGGATGGTCGAACACGTGCTGGACCATCTCGACGATGCGGCCAGGTTGTTTGAGCAGGGGGCGGCGCGCCCGCTCGTGATTGTTGATGTGATTGGCGAGGGCCGCGAGGCGCTCGAACGCGCCAATCGTGAGTTCGGGTTTGCACTGTCGCCGGATGAAATCGAGTACCTGTGCGAGGCGTTTGTCGCCCTCGGCCGCAATCCGACTGACGTCGAGTTGATGATGTTTGCGCAGGCGAACAGTGAACACTGCCGGCACAAGATCTTCAACGCGACCTGGACGGTTGATGGCGTCGAGCAGGCGAAGAGCCTGTTCGACATGATTCGCAACACGTATCAGCGTGGCGACGTGACCGACGTGCTCAGTGCCTACTCGGACAACGCGGCCGTGATTCGTGGGCACGACACCACGCGATTTTTTCCGGATCCTGCGACGGGCGAGTTTGCAGCGCACGACGAGCCGGTGCACATTCTGATGAAGGTGGAGACGCACAACCATCCGACGGCGATCGCCCCATACCCGGGCGCGTCCACCGGATCCGGCGGCGAAATTCGTGACGAGGGAGCGGTCGGATGTGGCGCGCGTCCCAAGGTAGGGCTGGTGGGTTTCAGCGTCTCGAACCTGCGGGTGCCGGGATACGAGCAGCCGTGGGAGGAGAATCACGGCACACCCGATCGCATCGTGTCTGCACTGCAGATCATGATCGACGGCCCCATCGGCGCGGCTGCGTTCAACAACGAGTTTGGTCGACCTGCGATTTGTGGGTACTTCCGCACGCTTGAGCAGCTCGATCGTGGTCAGGTGCGCGGGTATCACAAGCCGATCATGATCGCCGGTGGGCTGGGCAACATCCGGGAGTCTCATGTGCTCAAGCGCGACATACCGGCGGGTTCGCTGCTGGTCGTGCTCGGTGGGCCGGCGATGTTGATCGGTCTTGGTGGTGGTGCCGCCTCGTCGATGTCGTCGGGCGCCAGTGACGCCGAGCTGGACTTTGCGTCGGTGCAGCGCGACAACGCGGAGATGGAACATCGATGCCAGGAGGTCATTGATCGCTGCTGGCAGCGCGGTGACGAGAACCCGATCCGGTTCATCCACGACGTCGGCGCGGGTGGCTTGTCCAACGCGTTGCCCGAGTTGGTGAAAGACGGCGGGCGCGGCGGTCAGATCGATTTGCGACAGATTCCGAGTGCGGACGCCGCGCTCTCGCCGCTGGAAATCTGGTGCAACGAGGCGCAGGAGCGTTATGTCCTGGCGATCGACCCGGAGAGCCTCGAGACGTTTCGCGACATCTGCGAGCGCGAACGATGTCCGTTTGCCGTCGTCGGCGAAGCGTCTGCCGAGGCACACCTGAACGTCGCGGACGCGCAGCTGGGATCGACGCCCGTGGACCTGCCGCTGTCGGTGTTGTTCGGCAAGTCGCCGAAGATGCGGCGGGCCTTTACGCGAGAGACCTCCGATGCACGCGCGTTGGCACTCGACGGGATCTCGGTGGCTGAGGCCGTTGACCGGGTGCTGCGGGTGCCCGCCGTCGGGAGCAAGGGCTTCCTTGTGACCATTGGCGACCGCAGCGTCACGGGGATGGTGAGCCGCGACCAGATGGTCGGCCGGTGGCAGGTGCCGGTGGCTGACGCCGGTGTCACGCTCACGAGCTACGACGCGTACGTGGGTGAGGCCATGGCCATGGGCGAACGCACGCCGCTCGCCATGGTCGATGCGCCCGCCTCGGGCCGCATGGCCGTGGCGGAAGCCATCACGAACGTCGCGAGCACACGCATCGCACAACTGAGCGATGTGAAACTCTCCGCCAACTGGATGGCGGCGGCGGGGCACCCCGGCGAAGATCAAGCGCTCTTCGACACCGTGCGCGCGGTCGGTATGGAGTTGTGCCCGGCGCTCGGCATCGTCATTCCCGTCGGCAAAGATTCGATGTCCATGCAGACGCGGTGGACGGCGGACGGCCGCGACCATGCTGTCACCGCGCCGCTGTCGTTGATCGTGTCTGCCTTTGCGCCGGTGCTCGATGTGCGCGCGTGTGTGACCCCCGCCGTGCGAACCGATGTGGCCGCGGAACTGCTTCTGGTGGACCTCGGTGCCGGGAAGAACCGCCTCGGAGGATCAGCACTCGCCCTCGCGTGGAACCAGGTGGGCAACGAGGTGCCGGACCTCGACGATCCGGCGCGCCTGGCATCGTTCTTCGAGGTGATGCAACGGTCGTTGGCCGACGGCCACGTGTTGGCCTATCACGATCGATCCGACGGCGGCCTGTTCACCACGCTCGCTGAGATGGCGTTCGCCGGTCACTGCGGTCTCGACGTGGACCTCTCGGCGCTGGAAGGCGACCCACTGGCGGGGTTGTTCAATGAGGAACTCGGCGCCGTGCTGCAGGTGCGCACGGCGGACGTGCCGACCGTGCTCGCGCGTGTCGAGGCTGCGGGGCTTGGCGGCATGACGCATCACATCGGCGCGGCCGTCCCTGGCGCCACGCTTCGTGTCACGACGGGCGACGCAGAGATCTACAGCGCCTCCCGCGTGGATCTCCATCGCGCGTGGGCCGAGCTCAGCTTCGCAATGCAGAGTCGGCGCGACAATCCGGATTGCGCGCGCGAGGAGTACGACGCACTTCTCGACGCTGACGACCCAGGCTTGTCGGCGTCCCTGACGTACGAACCGTCCCACGACATCGCCGCGCCGTTTATCGTGACGGGTGTGCGTCCCCGTCTGGCGGTGCTGCGCGAGCAGGGCGTGAACGGTCAATACGAGATGGCGGCGGCGTTTGATCGCGCCGGCTTTGCGACCGTGGACGTCCACATGAGCGACATCCTCAGCGGTCGGGTGGACCTCGCAGAGTTCAAGGGCATGGCGGCGTGTGGTGGCTTCTCCTACGGCGACGTTCTTGGTGCCGGGGAAGGGTGGGCCAAGACCATCCTGTTCAATTCCCGTGCGCGCGATCAGTTCGCGGCGTTTTTCGCGCGGCCCGACACGTTGTCGATCGGCATCTGCAACGGCTGCCAGATGATCTCCAATCTGCGCGAAATTGTGCCCGGCGCGTCACATTGGCCGCGGTTCGTGCGGAACGTCTCCGAGCAGTACGAGGCGCGCGTGGCCCTCGTGCGCGTGGAGGAGAGTCCGTCGATTCTGCTCGCCGGCATGCAGGGATCGCAGATCCCAATCGTCGTCGCCCATGGAGAAGGGCAGGCGGAGTTTGGCGCGGCGGCCGATCGTGGCGCATTGGAGGCCCGGCGTGGTGTGGCCTTGCGGTTTGTCGATACACGCGGTCGGCAGACGCAGCGCTTCCCGGCCAATCCCAGCGGATCGGCCGGCGCCGTGGCGGCCGTGTGTTCGGAGGACGGCCGCGTGACCATCACGATGCCGCATCCGGAGCGGGTGTTCCGGACCGTGCAGAACTCCTGGGCGCCTGCCGCCTGGGGCGAGGATGGCGCGTGGATGCGCCTCTTCCGCAACGCGCGCGTCTGGTTGGGGTGATCAGGATCATTCACAGGCAGACACCGAGGCACGGAGTTGGGGTGTCCGCAACGCGGTCCGTCACCGAAGCTGCGCCGACCGGAGGAGCTGCACGGTCGTGTCGAAGTGGTCGGGCCGTGCCCAGAGATCGAGATACGTGACTTGCTGCTCACGCCGCAGCTCCACGACGATGAGACGGTAGTCGCCGTACGTCGGGGTCGGCAGGGCAGGACGGGCCACACCCGGCCCATCGGCCCGTTCCGTGAAGACGAGGTCGGGGCGTTGCTCCAGCGCCGCGGCTTCGTTGCAACGAGAGTGGCCGGGAATGAAGGGTCCGGCGGGAAGGGTTGCCAGGTGGCGGTTGCTGAGTCCACACATGTCGAGCACCGGGCCGTTAAAAATGAACGCTCGCACTCCCGCTTCCGCCATGGCCACGGTGCGGCCGTCCAGCCCGGCGTTGCGCAGCACGCGTCCTTGAACCGCGAAGTCATTCAGTTCGGATTCTTCAAGACGGCAGTCGTCGTAGAGCTCGGTCGTCGCGTGAAGACGAAATCCGACGAGGCACAAGCCCAGGACCAGGAGCGTTGGCCGCAGAGCAGCGGGACCGGTGTCCCAGCGCAAACTGAGCAGCGCTCCAGCCAGCGCCGGGACAAGCAACAGCACCGGCGACAAGTACCGTTCCCCTGACATCCAATCGCCGCCGGAGAGGACGACGGCAGCCGTGAACGACACGCAGAAGAGGAGCACGGGCAGCCAGGGGCGCGGTAACCGGCGGACGGCGATGGCCAGCAGTCCCAGTCCGCCCACCATCAGCGCCGGCCCAGCCCACCGGACGTGGGGAACGTACATCTGCCCCAGGATGTGTTCCTGGTGAAAGAGTGCGGCAACACCAACGGCAGCGAGCGCCGGTCCCAGGATCGAAACGGACCTGGACCGGGGAGTGAGCGCGACCACAGCCAGCACCACGAGGAACTCGAAACCCGTGAGCGCACTGCCAACACTGGAAAGGATGTAGGTCACTCCCTGCAACACGACCTCGCTGCCCATCATCGCTTTGGCGCGCACGGAGTTGGGGATGACGTCGCCGAAGTACACGTAGCGGAAGAGCGAGAGGGCGACAAGCGTCAGGGAAAACGGCACGGCGAGGCGACGGAGGCGGTCGGTTCGTCGACTCATCCACGCCCGATGTCCTTCCATCACCGCGAGTACGGCGAACACCACGAGGCCGTCGGGGCGGGTCGCCCAGGCGGCGGCGGCGAACCACGAGGCCCCTGTCAGCCGACCTTCCGCGAAGGCCACGAATGTGAGCACGATCAGCAGCGCGAACAGATTCGTTTCGAGTCCCGCCCCCGCGTATGCGGCCACCGTCGGGTGACTTATCGCCAGCAGCGGCACGAGGTCGGCAACAGGTCGCGGAACGTTCAACGTGAGACACAGACGGCGCAGGAAGAACAGCGCGGCCGCCGTGGCCACGAGGCTCACCAAACGGGCGGAATCGGCCAGCGGCGCGCCCACGGCTCCCAGCACGACGAGCAGGATTGTGTAGAGAAGGTTGCTGAAGCCTTCAATCGGGGCGTCGCCCACGTTCCACACCAGCCCGTGCCCGCCAATGGCGTTGGCGGCGTAGCGCAGCGTAATGTATGAGTCCTCGACGAGTTTGTCGAGGTAGGCGGCGTGGAAGAAGAGTGCGCCGAGGGTCAGCGCCCAGTAGAGGCCCGTGTGGCGTGCCTGGTCGCGTGCCGAGGCGCGCCAGAGGACGGTCCCGACAGCCGCGATCAGCAGCGTCACGTACAGCCCGAGTGCGATCTCCGGCGCCACCCACTTGAAGAACGCCCGGCCGGGAAAGTCGTAATACGTGAAGTAGCCGGGGTCGGGAAAGACGATGGTTGGAATCTCAGCGGCCATGGTCCCCCTCAGCGCCGTTTTCGCTCAGTGCGTGAGGCCGTAGATGATGGCGTTGACGCCGAGTTTGAAGGCTTCGTTCGACTGTTCGATCGGCCGCAGGCCCCGCCCCGGCCACTCCCAGAACTGCGAAATGTCGGTGTTGTAGTTGATGAACATCTGCATCCGCTTTGTCGGATCGTTCTCCGTAAACAGTCCGCGAAAGATCGGGCGGCCGGCGTTGTAGGCCTGCGGAAAGATGTCGAGTGATGCGATCGTGAAAATCTGCATCAGATTGTCTTCCGCCGTGGGGTACCCGTGTGACCACGCGGGCTGCCCGCGATACCAGTACCCGCCGGGCATCGTCTCGTAGGTGAGCCGGACAAACGCAAACCGGCCGCCGTAGGGGATGTTGTCGGCCGTGATTAGCGGTTGACGGAGGCGACCATCAAATTGGTCGCCGAATCGGCCGCGCTGGGCGAGCGCGAGGTCCGCCACCAGCAGCACGAGGAACGTCCCAATGGCGACACGGCCCATCATGCAAAAAGCATAGTCCTGTTTGGCACGGGAGAGCGGGCGGTGGGACGGTACACTCGAGACATGCGGTCCCTGCTCCTGCTATGCGCCCTCGTTCTTGCCGGCTGCGCCACCGGAAAGGCCGACCCCACCCTTGCACCCCTGAAACTCGTGGACCGGCTCGACCTGCCGCCATTCATGGGGGACTGGCATGTGCTCGGCAACCTCCCGACCGCGGATGAGGAGGGCTGCCACAACGCGCTTGAGCAGTACGCCCTGCGCGACGATGGCACGATTGCCATCACGTTTTCGTGCAATAAGAATTCATTCGACGGCAAGCGCGAGGTCAAAAACTTTACCGCCACTGTGCAGAACCCTGGGCTCAACACAGAGTGGCGCGTGAAGATGAAGTTCCTGGGCTTCATTCCCATCACGTTGCCCTTCCTCGTCATCGACCTGGCCGACGATGGCAGCTACACCGTGATCGGGTATCCGTCGCGGAAGTATCTCTGGATCATGGCCAGGACCAAGACGCTCCCAGACGACGTGTGGACGGGCATCTACGCCAGGCTTCGCGCACAGGCCTACAA
>Ga0163152_10004739_pt1 | contig 16545 bp, 18 predicted proteins | sample OliLakLV19MP8IB2_FD_148635 | JGI IMG/M metagenome (GOLD analysis project Ga0163152, IMG submission 148635) | Freshwater microbial mat bacterial communities from Lake Vanda, McMurdo Dry Valleys, Antarctica - Oligotrophic Lake LV.19.MP8.IB-2 | ecosystem: Environmental > Aquatic > Freshwater >... | reverse complement strand
CGGCCAACGCGCGAAGCCGACGTGCAGGATGACTTCGAGCGGTGTTCCCGGACTGGCATTGCTCAGGAAGTATTTTTCCTCGGCCGGGGCGAGCAGGTTGCGAGCGTAGATGAGCCAATACGGACCCAGAACTTGGCCATCGCGCTGGAGCCAGAACGGAGCGCGTTTGACTTCCCAAACTTTTCGGTGTCTTTGATGTGGACGCGTTGCCAAGGCTGGCACATCATGGCCCGCGAATAGCGACACAGGGTTTCGACATCGCGGTAAATCGCCCGCGTTTCGCTACGCGGATCGCACAGCCAGCCATGAAAATTGCGGCGGATTTCGCCGATGTAGCGTTGCTGAAGGGTTTCGAGGCCGTTCAGAAAGCTGGGGCAACTGGTATACCATTCGTCGAAGGTGAGCCAACCAAAGTGGACATCGTTGGCCAGCGCGTGGCGGACCTGTTCCAGGGCGATGTCGTACTTGGGTCGGTACACGACGTGGTCGGGAATGCCAGCTTCCTGGCGGCGTGCGGGATCGTCCCAACCGTGTTCGGGTAAGAACAGATCGCTGTCGATCATGGTGCGAAAGCTAGTGTCGAAGCTGGCGTAGCTGAGGTGGACGCTGACGACGCAGTTGTCGATCTTGCCCGTGTTGCCGCACCATTGGCGTTGGACGCAGGCGGTTTTCTTGCCGGACTTGGGATGTCCGGAATCGTCGATGATGCCGATGGCCTGGGGATCGGCATGATCGCGCCGGACGATGTGCTGGACGCGATCGCGGGCGTTGCCATAGTCCCAAGGGGACCAATCGAGGAACTCTTGGAGTGTGCGGCGTGGCGTGCCGTTATAGTCCGCGATGGGCTGAACGCTCTTGCGCGGCAGATCGGAAAGCTGGCCTTTGACATAACTGGCGAGATGGCCACGCGACTCGGAGCGAGAGAAGCAGTCACCAAACTCGCGAAGGTAGGCGGCCCAGTTGTGGCCCCAACGAAAGGATTTGAGCAGGTGTCATCCGTAACTCCCTGTAAACGACCGTGTATGTGGGAGTTAGAGCTTAACAAAAATCGCAGATGAAATGTAAGTAGCGCTGTCCAACCAATATGTCGCCCGGCTTCATGGCCGGCAGGTAGAAGTCGTAGAGATGAAGGTCGGAACCGCAAATACAAGTGGAGGTGATCTTGATTACCACATCGGTGGGGGATTCGATCCTCGCATCGGGAACCGTATCGCAGCGGATATCTCCCTTTCCATGCCAACATAGCGCTTTCATGGCTTTTCTTTCATGAGTATTGAGACTACCCCGTCAACGCAATTCGCGTGCCTGGACTCGTTTCAACTGAAAGATGGCCTGCCTATGCCGCCCGTATGAAGGGTTCCCATCGAACGACTTGTTAATGTCATGGTCCTGAGAAACCATCTGCCTCATCCCATCCCGAATCTCGCGCAAAGGCTGTGTGCACGCATTTGCAAGATTCAAAGCGGTCTATTTCCCGTATTGCACGTTCCCCTTGCGAATATTCCGGAAGAAGCTATGGTCCCGCCGCCCGTTCGAGGGAAGGAGCCCACGATGATGATGCGCGCCTGGAGCGTTTTGGCCATTTCTTTTGCCGGAATCTGCGCTCATGCGGGTTCACCCGAATTACAGGCTCGCCAGGGCGTAGATGGCAAAGTGCCACCCGCCAGTCAGCAGGATTTTTTCGAACCGGATTCACCGCCCGCCCCTCGTTTGCTGCCCGCTGCGATTCTTGAATTGATGCCGCCAAAATACGCACCACCTATTGCTGGACTGATCGAGGCTCTCGGTGCTGGCACGATTGATCTTGGCTTTCCGGTCCGAATTGCCCTCGCGCTCATGAAGGACATCCCAATTGTGAAGACTGCGGACTTCACCGAAAGCCGGGAGCCGCCACTGGCTCACATTCCTTAACGTTCTCACGATGGCCATCCAACTCTAAGTTGTTTTCCACTAATCGCTTGCAAGATTGTTGCCCGATTACGAGATTTCAGGCCATCGGCGTCCGTATACTTGAGGGATGATTTCTCGCAACGGACGGAGGCAATCGGCCATGAGCAAGTTCCTTCCTGCAGGCAGTTCTCGCCGTCTGATGGCAGCAGTTGTCGTCGGAACGGCACTATCCGCGCTCGCGAGCGATTCGAAAGCCACGGCCTCGGGGCCTTCCACGGATGCCGTTTCGGACATCTCGCGTTATTGCCAAGCCTGCTGGCGGAACGCCCGGCTGCATCCGGACAGCTGGCAAGATTGCACTCAAGAGGTCATTGTTCGACTTTTGCAAACCGTTGAACCAGACAAGTGGACGAGTTTGCTCAAGCAGGAAAACGACGACCGCAAGGAATTTCTCCGGGCGATCGACGCGGTCAAGAAGCGGACGCAACGGGCTCGCAAGGGTTCCACCCTCGCTGACGAAGTGGCAGATCGCCGAAATGCTCCTGAAGCCGCTCGCAATGAATTGCACGAAGAGTTGAATAACGTGTCGCACCGTGTCCTGAGTGACCGGCAGAACCGAATTCTCCGGATGACCTGCGATGGCTGGTCGATCCCGGAAATCGCGGACGAGCTTTCGACCACGGTCGATCGCATCAGCGACGAGAAGTACAAAGCAATTCGCAAGCTTCGCAAGGAACTGCACGGTTGATCCTTCATGTCGCCGAACGAAGCCGTTGAACGTCTCAATTCAGTTCTCGCCCACCTCTGGATGATTCGCACGTTTCTCAAACATGCGGACGAGGTGGTCGAGGACGAAGAACTCATTCAAATTCCCCGCTTGCTTTACGACTCGATTCGGGCAGTTGAACCATCATTTCTGAAGGGGGATTGCCCAACTTATCTTCGTCGCCTGAAGGGAAAGCTGCCCAAGCTTCGTAAGGGGGCCGAGCTGTTCGCTCGCGAATATAAACGCGTTTCGGCCCACACCAACTTCGAGATGGCTTCACTCTCTTTCTCTGGTGCCGTGCGGCAAATGGAAGAAATCTTTGCGAGTATATCAGCGATACCGATTCAGCCGGATGCAGACGACGAAGTGCAGCCGGAAGGATAATCCAGTGAGTGCGGCGGGATCCCCAGCGACTATTCGAACCGCGATCAAGCCACTCATGCTTCGGGCCCCGACCGAAGATCGAATGTTGTTGGTCGTGTCCCGCTACTCCACGCTATTCAGGAAACAGTACAATCTGGCCGTGGGTGTTGCGACGGCACTCGAACCAAAGCCTAGGCCGATGTAAACTCGCCGCGTGACCTTGCCGCCTTTCTCGCTGCGGGAAATTACGGGTGTGGACACGGTGTTGACGTGTGGCGTCTCGATCAGATCGCGGAAACTGATGCCCCAATAGAGCGAACCATCGACCGGCGAGAGTGCCTCCAACATGCCGTTACTACCGATCGCGTAGAGAACCTCGCCCGTCTTCGTTTGAGGGTTCACGTCGATTGTCGGCGAGGCGAGTACCAGACCTTGCAAATTTTTGCTCCAGATGACTTCGCCAGAATGCCGGTCGAGAGCGTAACAATTCCCGTCGCGACTGCCGACGTAAACCTGATAGCGATCGACAGCCGGCCGGCAGAGAATGCTATTGGGAAGTGTTCGTTCCCAAATCGGTTTGCCAGAGACGGCATCCCGGCACAGAACCTGGCCGCTAATTGGAGCCCGATCCTCGGAAAACGTGCCGTTGCCGGTCACAAAGTACACGTGATTTCCCGACGCATTGGGCGAACCCCACGCGGAGAACTCGATCTTTTCGCCCCAGATTTCATTGCCGGTTTTCAGATCGAGGCAGAAGATGCGATTGGCCTTCGAACGTTTGCTCGTTCCGCTTCCCGCATACACCCGGCCATCGTGAATGAGCGGGTTTGAATCGACGTGCAATCCCCCTTCAACCGAGAATTGCCAAAGCTTCGTGCCCGAATTTGCATCCAGGCAATACACCCCATCGTCGCCGGCCCCGAAGACGACTTTGCCATCGGCCACGGCCGGCGTCGATTCGGTATGGCTGTTGGTCGAGAATTCCCAGACTTTTTTCCCCGTTGCCGCCTCCACGCAAAACATTTTGCTATCGCGGTCCGTGTGATAGCCTTCACCGAAATAGAGCTTGCCATCGGCAAACACCGGCGAGCAGAACATCGGCTTCAGGTTCTCGTCGTCGTCAAAGGTCCAGAGGACGTTCCCGTTTGCAGGATCAAGAGCATAGACCCGGCCATATTGCGAGACCGGGTTGGGACGATGATGAACCGTCACATATATACGCTCTTGTGTCACAAACGGCGTGGAGACGATCTCACCTTTTTCTTTCGGCTCGAAGACCCACAGGGGTTGTTCGACCAGTTTCAATCCGCCGCGTGCATCCCCCGCGGTCATCGCGGGCCCACGTGGGCCAGCCATCAGGGCAACACCCGCGATTGCACAAGCAAACATCCCCGCCCATGCGCCAACGGTTTCCGCAGACACGGCCACGGGGGTCGCTTCTGCGGTGATGAAAAATTGCAGCAACACATACCCGAGGCAAACCACCGCGGGCACCAGCAATAACAAAAGTTCCAGCCAGGGGGACTCTCGAACGGATTCGCCAAGAAGATTGACGACCATCAAGCCGCCTGCTATCAGCAGCACGACAACGGCGAGGCCGGAACGATCGAGATAACGTGGCTGAAACTCGTCGCTGCGGCCTTCGCGAATCGCTCGACGATAACGGTAAGCAGTCCACAACGCCCCCAGCCCACAAATCACGGCACCGACAATCCACATGGTGCTAAGCGAGCGAATGCCAGTCCAGGCAAGCCAACTCGGAAAGTACACGGCGAGAGCGGCCAAGATGCTGACGAAACTGGCCACGGATAATGCCCCGACCCAACGGCGCATCATGATCGCCGCCCCGCCGAAGATGGCCGGGAACAATGCGGCCAGGGCGACGATGAGGCCGAGGAAGGGGAGCTGGATAACTGCCAGGGGAAGTAAGGAGTGAGGAGTGAGGAGTGAGGAGTTTGCACTAGGGTTCTTGCCCTCGCCCGACTTGGGCTTCTTCAGCGGTGGGCCATAGCCCGGCTCTTCCTTCTCGTTGTAAGCCGGGAGTTTGCCACCTTTCAGGCCGCTCTTGACGGCGTCGATCATCTCCTGAGTCGTGCCCTTGAACGTTCGGCGAAAGTAGGTCTCGCAATGTAAAAATCTCCAGCGAGTGATTTCTTTGTCACCTTCTTTCTCGACCTGGCCTGCCAGGCGGATCCAGGTTCCGTTGGTGTACGCAACGGCATCGATCGTTCGGCCACGACGCCCCGCGAAGACGACTATCGGCAGCTCCTTTTCAAGTCGCTCCAGAAGCAAGGCTGGCTGCTTTTCGTCGATCGCTTCTTTATCGCCGGCCAAGTTGACCGGCACACGCTCGAACTGAAACTCTCCGCGAAGCTTGTCTACTGGTGCGAAGACCAGTCCTGGTTTGTCAGGGAGGAACTCGATGATCTTGGCCGTGAAAATCAGCGGCTGATCTTTGACGAGTTGCTCCAACGTCACAGGATTGGTGATCTTCGCGTTCGACGAATCGGCCAAGACGAGAACGGCCAGGCAAGTCGGCATAAGAAGACGAAACATGTAGCAATCTCGGATCGGCGGGCTGTCACCATGATAGTTCTACCGATAGTAGCGGCAAAGTGTGGTTTCCGTTCTGCGACGACGCGAGCCCCGACTCGCCCCATTTGCTTGAAGCGATAAAACGCTTGGATGCCTGTAACTTCCGAACTGACCGTCCGTCGGCTCATGAACGCCGATCCTGCATGTCTCACGCCCGATCAGCCCGTCGAGACGGCGATTCAATTGATGAACTCGCGGCGAGCGGGTGCCGTGGTCGTGGCCGACGATCAGAGCCGCGTCGTTGGCATCTTCACCGAGCGAGACTACTTTCGTCGTGCGTGTGAATCGCCTAATGGGCATGTGGGTGTGCCCATCCAGGAGTGGATGTCGCCCTTGCCGTACACCATTCACCCGGATGCCGGCTGGGAAGAAGCGGTCGCCAGCATGGAACGCCTTCGGGTGCGCCACTTGCCCGTCGTGGAGGATGGCAAGCTCGTCGGAATCGTCACGACCCGGCAACTCGTGGCCCAGCGAGCGAACCACCTCAACCAGATTGTTGCCGAGCGAACGCAAAAGCTAAGGCAAGCAAACGATGAGTTGCTCGCACGCGATGCCGAGGTAAATTACTACATGAAGGCGGCCGCCCGCTTGCAAAAGAGGCTGATCCTACCACAGTCTCCGCCCGATTGGCCCGAGGTTTCCTGGGGCATTCATTATTCACCGCTCGATCCTCTCGGCGGAGATTTGTACGGGTTCGCTCGCCCGGATGAGGATCATTTGGGTGTGCTCATCGCTGACGCGAGTGGCCACGGAATCCCGGCTGCGATGGTCGCAATCCTGGCCCGGTCGGCCTTTGCCGAGACCTCGCGTTCGACGATCCATCCCGGGGAAGTCTTGGCCGAAATGAACGCTCGTCTACAGGACATGACGGATGAACGCTTCGTGACCGCCTTTTACGGTGTGCTGAATCGTCGAACGCGGCGATTTGCCTATGCGAACGCGGGACATCCTTTTCCGATCTGGTACTCTGCCAAGCACAAGACTTGCCTCGACCTATCCGCGCGGGGGTTCTTGTTGGGTGTCATGCCGGAAGAAATCTATTCAGAACGTTTCGTCGAACTTGAGCCGGGTGATCGATTGGCGATGTTCACAGACGGAGTTCCAGATTGCCGTGACGAGAGGGGCGAATCATTCGGGCAAGAACGTGTGAAAAGTATGTTCGAACGCGTCGCTGAGCGAACGGCCAGCGAGATGACCGAAGGGTTCGTTGAGGAACTGAAACACTTTCAGGGAACCGCCAAAACAAGCGACGACGTCACTTTGGTGATCGCGGAAATTCGCTAGCCAGGAGTGAGAGTAGATTTACCACAACGACAAAACCACTCAAAGAAGTCAAAAGGCTGAAAATTGCAGAGGAAGTACGGGATTGAGAGGATGGATCTAGATCCTGGTTGATCCTTGCTCATTCTTCCGTTTTCTTAGTGTCCCTTCGTGTTCTTCGTGGATCACGGCTGTTTATCCACGAAGGACACGAAGAGGACTTACCACTCGGCCATGCCGTTTTCATCGCTCAGTACCGAATCGAAATCTGCCGCCCCCATGCGGGAAGCGAGTTGATTGAACTCGTCCGAGAAGTGCGGACCGCTGTGATGCAAATGAGCGGCGTCTGCAATCAACTGAAGCTCGGGGATCAGGTTGATGCCATGTGAACGTAAAACTCGGCGAAACGGCTTTAGGTTGCGGGCATACACGAACAAGAGTTTGTGCTCGTCCAGTTGAACTTCCATTCGCTTGCCCGCGGCCACGACGGCGACGCCTGTACACCCGTCGTTAAGCAACAAGTCTTCGAAATCACAAAAGTGGCTCATCAACACGGGCAGGTCGATGTCACCGCGACGTAGGTCGATGTGCCGATCACCCCCGGCATCGTGGCTGGTCTCCAAGACCGCGTGAGCCCGTTCTCCGATTAGTCCCAGGAGGTCGAAGAACACGTCAAAGATCTTGTCTGCCGAGACAGCCGCGGACAGCACCGGGAGGCAAACGCCGGACTCGGCGTCCCGGTAGCGGTTGATTCGGTATCCTTCCGTCGGCACGATCGGAACGCCGGGGCCGGGTCGCACCGCTTCGGTCAAAAGGAAGTCCCCGTATTGTTTTTGCTGCATGTGTGTTTTGGGTAAATTGGTCACGGTACGATTAGCCCTCGTTGTTTGGGTTCGTCTCTTCCGGGTGGGTAATCGCTAGGGGTTGTATCAGAGGTGTGTGGATAGTATAGATTACGAAAAAGCCATTGTCGGCCTCACCCAAATTATTCTAACACGGGCATCAAGGGGGGTCAGCGAAGAAAGTAAGATCGTCGGAATTTTCGGCCTAAGAACGAAGGGTAATTCGGTTGGTTTGGGCAAAGCCGAGCGCGCCGAGAAAGACTAGCGATAACGACAGTCGCCACGGGTTATTCCCGTGGCGACACTTGAAACTGCTCAATTGAATCAACCGACTACGCTGGCTTCCGGCAAGATCAACTTCACCCGTTCGGGAATTGGGGCCGAGGATCCGACGCGTCGCCCAGCACGTCCCTCACAGAGCAAGACGATGATCCCATCCTGGACAATTTTTCCGGCCTGATTTAGGACAGCTCGATACCAGACCATTTCCCCACGTCGGCCACGGCCTCTCAGTGTTTTTTCCAAAAGCTTGCTCTTTAGGCGAACCGTATCTCCAATGTAGACAGGCTCCCGAAAGTTCCACTCGCGAACCTGGAGAAATGCCATCGTTCGCATGGGCGGGCAATTGACGCCTAACCCGCTCCCAATCGTTAAAACCAGTAGTCCATGAGCAATCGGACGTCGAAACGGCGTGGTCTTGGCGAACTCGTGGTCAACGTGTATCGGGTTGAAGTCCCCGCTAATTCCGGCATAGTTCACGATGTCGGCTTCCGTAACAGTGCGACCTCCAGATTCCCATTCCTGGCCGACTTCGACATCGTCGAAAAATAAATGACTGCTGGAAAACGACATAGCACCTCGCAAAAAAGGAGAATGGCAGGCGGGACCGACACCAACTTGGAGTTTACGGGAATTTCGGGCAATCTTGCAAAGAATTCAAGCCGGGTTGTGACGGCGAAATTCACTCGCTGATGTTGCAGTCGGCACGAGCGGAATCGGTTTCCGGTTGTCATCCACCCCCACATATACAACTTCGGCATCGGTCACGTGGCTTTCGACGCCGCCACGTTCCGCCACGACTCGGACGTGCATAGTTATCGATGTGCGGCCGAGACGCGTGACCGTCGTCTCGAAACGAACCACATCCCCAACGAGCACCGGCTGCTTGAACTCCACACGGTTGAGGGCCACGGTCACAATGGGTGTGCTGGCCGAACCGCCGAGCAACGCGATCTCCCGTCGTGCTGCCGTCGCACCGGCCATGTCAATGTAACTGAGGATCACGCCGCCGAAAATTGTCCCGTGCGGATTCGTATCACGTGGCATCATGACGATTTGAATCGCCGTATAAGGCTCAGCCATGCGATCAACTCGCTTAATAATGTGAATCGGATTTTCCTACTCAGAGTTTTACAGGAACGAGATTACCGAACCAAGACGGTCGGAGCCGAGCAATCGAAAGCGGAAGGAAACACGGCAAATTCGAGAATAACCTGGCGTAATATCGAGTATTCAGACTCCCAAAACTCCCGGTTTTTGTGAGGTTTCGTCACAGAATAGACAGCTACACTCCGACTCCTCTGCTAGGCAGATTGGTAGTTTGACGAGGCTATGATAGCATGGCAGATGTAGTAGCGATCGGCTGCCACCGGACTTGCCAACGAAATCTCTGTCGATCTCAGGGGTACAACCATGCTCTCCGCAACATGAGTTTTTCCATGCACCTCGTCAGCCGCTCACTCATCTTTGGTCTGGCCGTGGGGATTGGCTGGATAACGCCCGTTCGCGGCGAAGAAAAGCCTAATCGTGCCGTGGCCGGGTGCGCTGCGGCCATGGACTATTCCTTTGAGGCGGAACTCTGGGCAAAGGTCGCTGTACGGACTTGCCTGACGTGCCACAAGGTTGCTGGCGATGCCGAAGCCAGCAGATTCATCCTCGTCGATCCCTTGAAAAGTGAAGGGGCTAAACGAGACTCGGCCATTCAGCAAAATCGCGATGCCTTCGCCCGCATGGCCCGCTTAAAGGAAAAAGATCAATCGCGGATTCTGCTCAAGGTCGTCGGCAAACTCGATCACGGCGGGAAGGATGTGCTGAAACCAGACTCAGCCGGATACCGCATCCTCGCCGATTTTGTTGCCCGTGTGAACAACCCGCAGACTGCGAAATTGCTCGATATCGCGGTGGATCCGAAATCGCCTCGCTTCTTCGAGGGCGTCGTCATGCTGGACGACCGACGGCTACTTCGCCGCGTGACCTTGTCGCTCGCGGGTCGATTGCCAACGGTTGCCGAATTCACGGCCATTGCAAAGGACGGGCTGAAAGCATTGCCGGCAATCCTCGACTCGATCATGAAAGAAGACGCCTTTTACGATCGGCTCCGCGAAGGCTTCAACGATATCTTTCTCACCCTCGGAGTGGATGGCAATGCCGATCAGACGGTCCTGTCGTACGAACACTTCGAGAAGACCCGGCACTGGTATCAGAAACACGACCTGAGCCACATTAAGGACGAGAACGAACGACGGAAAGCTGGGTATAAACTCGCCGACGACTATCGCAAGGCTTTGCTCGGCGAACCGATGAAGTTGATCGAGCACATCGTCCGCGAAGACAAACCGTTCACTGAGATAGTCACGGCGGACTACATCATGGTGTCGCCGTTCTCCGCCCGCGGGTATGGCATCTTCGATGATGTGAAGAGCAAGTTCAAGAACACGGACGACCCGTTCGAGTACATTCCAGTGAAGCTCAAAGCACTCGTCGGTCGGAACAAATCGGAGAATCAAGAATCGACTACGGGGTCGTACCCACACGCAGGGATGTTGAGCACGTTCCAGTATCTGACGCGTTACCCGACGACTGAGACCAACCGAAACCGCCTTCGTGCGCGAATGTACTACCAACACTTTCTCGGCGTCGATGTGCTGGAGTTAGCGGCCCGCGTGTCAGACGCTGCCGCGGCCACGGCGAAGTACAAGGTGCCGACGATGGAGGCATCGGAGTGCGTGGTCTGCCATAAGACGCTTGACCCCGTCGCGGGGATGTTTCAGGACTTCTGGAAGTTCGCCGACGAAGGCGTGTATGGAAAGCGAAAAGGCGGTTGGTTCAAGGACATGTTTGCCTCCGGCTTCGAGGGGGAGGACATGCCCGCTGGCGAACGTTGGCGTTCGCTCCAGTGGCTCGGCGAGCGAACGGCGAAGGATCCTCGCTTTGCAATCGCCATGACCGAACATGTTTACTACATCCTCACTGGCCGTAAGGTGCTGCTGCCGCCGAAGGATCTTGAGGATCCGCTATTCTCGGCGAAGTTGAGAGCCTACTCGGAACAACGTCGGCAAACCGAGGCTATCGCAGTCCGATTCACCAAGACGGGTTTCAACCTCAAAACCGTATTCAAGGACTGGATTGCTTCCGAGTTCTACCAGGCTGATGGGCTTGCCACTGCGGCCAAGGACTCATGCCGGCGAGCCGAACTGGACGACACAGGAATCGTGCGAATGCTTTCCCCCGAGCAGATGGAACGCAAGCTGGCGGCTGTCTTCGGCGAGAAGTGGGGACGGCTCAACGGCGAGATGGCGATGCTTTACGGCGGCATCGACTCGAAAGAAGTCACCGACCGCGCCACCGACCCTGGCGGAGCGATGGGTGCGATTCAGCGGATTCTGTCGAACGACGTGGCTTGTAGAAGCGTAGCCCGCGACTTCGCCCGCCCCATCGGAGAGCGCAGACTGTTTCCCGGCATCGAGCCGAACGTCATTCCGGGTGCTTCGCCGCACGGCGACAAGGCAATCGAGAAAGCCATCGCGATCCTACACGAGAAAATACTCGGTCGATACGACGCCGTGGATTCTACAGAAGTCAAACGCACGTTCAAACTGCTTGCGGGGATCGTGGCGGATGCGAATGAGCAAGAGGGCCTGGACAAGCTCGAAAATTATTCGTGCCGACAGGGGGGTGCGTTGACGGACGACCCGAATTACACGATTCGGGCGTGGCGAGGTGTTGTGACTTATTTGTTGAGAAGAAGCGAGTTTCTGTATGAATGAGGCGCGGAGATTCACGGTGGCAGACTTGCGACGATCCACGAGATACAATGTCGGGTGTTGAAAGATAAGTTGACTAAGGTGATCGGCAGATTCAAATTTACCCATTTAGGGCGTCATGGACCAGGCGAGCATCGAGGCGTAAGCCCGACGTGGATTCGCGTACTCCCAAGTTCGGGCGCTACCACGTCGGGCTTACGCCTCGACGCTCGCCTGGCCGCTGCCTGGGTAAATTTGTTCCTGCCGCTCGCCTAATGCGACTGCGTTCTTGGTGAAACCATGATTGAGCGAATTTACGTCCATAATTATCGCTGCTTCGAGAACTTTACTCTCGATCTGACCGGACGAAAGTCCGCATTGATCATTGGTAAGAACGGCGCAGGCAAATCAACTTTAATGAACGCATTGGGCGTTTTTCGAAGTATCTGTCGTGGTCCCAACCTCGTTAAGGAGTGGATCGATCCAAGCGACTTCACTCAAAATCGCACCGAGATTCCCATGCGATTCGAGGTTGATCTGACGCTGACAAAAAAACGCTTCCATTATGCGATCGCGTTTGAGTACCCTCTCGGTTTCCATCAAGCGAGAATCCTTGATGAGGAATTGTTGGTCGACGGGAAAGCGGTCTTTACACGTGAACGAAACCAGGTCAGCCTTCATAATGGACCGACATTCGGACTCGACTGGCACGTGGCGGCGCTGCCCATTATCAATGAGAGGCCTGGAGAAGGTCCTGTTCAACAACTAAAGTCCTATTTTGCTTCGGCGATTCTCCTCTCTCCCGTTCCTGGAGAAATGTCCGGCTTTGCTGAAGAAGAATCTTTTGAACTACATGTAAACGCAAGTAATTTCACAGCGTGGCTCAATGCGGTGCTGATTCGATACCCCGCGAGGTACAACGATATTGCGAACTACCTCCAACTCGTGATACCCGATTTTGCATCTTTTGAGTTCGTTCCGCGTGGAGAGCGTGGAAAGCAGCTTCGGGTCCAGTTCGAAGAACGTGGGATGAATACTGATACGAAGCCTCCGATTACCTTGGATTTCAAAAAACTGTCTGACGGTGAGAAGTGCTTTTTCCTGAGTGCATTGATTGCTGCTGTGAATCGGCCGGATAGTCCCGTATTTTGCTTCTGGGACGAACCGGATAGCCATCTCTCACTCCCTGAAATTAATCACTTTATTGTCGCGTTGCGAAGGCTGACGAATCAGCATGGTCAGTTTCTTGCGACGTCTCATCATCCGGAGGCGATTCGCCGCTTCTCGGACGAGAATACCTTCGTTTTTACCCGAAATTCCCATCTAGAACCCACGATTGTCAGGCCACTCTCAGAGTTCTCTTACAGCGGAGATTTGATCGAGGCGATTCTCCGGAACGAGGTGATCGGATGAGTGTCAATCGGGAAAAACCCCATCTCTGGGCTATCCCGGAGGACAAGGCAAATGCCCAAATCCTTAACGGATTCCTGATGCATTACTCGGTCAATTTCCGTGCAATTGGGATCAATCCAGTGGCTGGTGGGTGGGGACGAGTATTGGATATATTCGAGGAGGAGTACGTTCAATACCTTCGCAACTACCCCGCTTCTCACGTTGTCATGTTGATCGACTTTGATGAGAAAGGTGAGGCACGTCGATCCAGGTGTGAGCAGCGGATACCTAACGATCTCAAGCCTCGGACTTTCCTACTCGGGACGAGTGATGCACCAGAAGACCTCAAGAAAGCACTGAATCTGACGTTCGAGCAAATTGGCGAGGCGCTGGCGCAGGATTGTAGCCGCGACGATCTCGGGCACTGGGGTCATCCCCACCTTGCCCACAACCTCTCCGAACTCCAGCGAATGCTGCCAACCCTCAAACCGATTATCTTTCAAGGTAGCTAAATGCGACGCAACTTCCTGAAAACATGTGCCGCCGCCGGCCTAGGGTTAGCCATTCCTGTTCGTCTCGATTCCGCCGAGAAAAAAGACGAGCCTTACGCCGGCCCGTACTACATCGTGTTCAACGCCTCCGGCGGCTGGGACACGACCTATCTCATGGACCCCAAGGGAGTGAACGGGATCAATCGCCTCTTCAAGGAAGGGGACATTCTCACCAAGGGTGCGCATAAATATGCACCGATCAAGAAGCACGCCGTCGGTGGGATGTGCAACGAAGATTTTTACTCTGAGTTCGGCGACGAGTTGCTGACATTCAACGGCCTCGACTATTCAGTCAACAACCACTCCCCGGGTGCGCGGTACATGGCGACCGGGAAGCTCGATAGTCTGGCCTATCCGACCTTCGCGGCTCTGGTCGCCGCCTGTCGGGGACCGGATTGTCCGCTCGCGTTCCTCACCTTCGGGAACTACTCGGCAACCGGCAATCTCGTGGCAATGTCGCGGGTGCCATACCTGCCGTCGTTACAAAGAATCGCCAATGCCGACGCGATCGAGGGGAACGAGCGATCGCCATACCACGATAAGTTTGCTCTCGACCGTATTGAAGAGGCACTCCGAGAAGTGAACGAATCGAATGCATCCCAACCTCGGCTGCCTCGGGCCGAGCGTGGCGAGAACATGCTATACGCGGCTCAAGTCAACTCGAAGGCTCTTAAGCGGGTGGCCCAATACATCCCCAAGACGAGTCCGAAGGAGCGAATGTCCCAGCAGGCTGAAATCGCGCTGGCATCCTTCAAGGCGGGCGTCTGCGTCTCCGCGAATTTGACAATCAGCCAGTTCGATAGTCATGCGAATAACGATCCCGACCAGATGAAACTCATCCCCGAGTTTCTGGCAGGCATCGCATACACAATCCGCCGGGCCGGGGAGTTGAAGATTCGCGAACAGCTAGTTGTCGTCATTCAAAGCGAGATGGGCCGCACCCCGAATTATAACGCGGGCAATGGCAAGGACCACTGGTCGATCGGCTCGGTCATGTTTCTTGGCCGTGGCATCAAAGGCAACCGGGTAATTGGCGCGACCGACGAAAAACAATTCGCGGTACCGCTCGATCCCTCTGCACTGAAGTTGGACAAAGAGAAAGGCATCCGCGTCCGACCGGAGCACATTCATGAATCTCTCCGGGAACATTCAGGCATCGCGGAGCATCCTCTGAGTAAGAAGTTCCCCCTCGGTGTTCCCGAAAAAGAGAAGCTCCGCAGACTGTGGGGCTGAGTTTGTTGAAATTGGAAAAAGCTCGGTAACCACGATTCTTCTTGCGTTTCCCTATGAGAGTTTGAACTGTCACGCGGAATCAGGTCTGCAAACGTCTGGAAAAAATAGTGTTCGGTCAGCAGCTTTCGCTTCTTTGCTGGTGATCGCGCGTTTGGCTCGCATCTCATATTCAGCGATTTCATGAGGCAAGGGACACGAATTGCCCTTGCTCTTTTTCGCAATCAATGGGCAGAATGGTGCAAGGTGAAGGGGTTCGCTTTTCGTCCCAAAAAGTCTGGGGTTTCGCTGGCTTTTGTGTCGAATGTCGGACCACAGGCTACACGGGCAATTGGAGCCAAGGAGTTATCTGGTGCAAGAAGTTTCTAATCGTCCTACGTCGCGCAGAATTGCCGATGGTCTTGCAGACGCGGGCAGCCCGTTTTCCCCAGTTCTTGAGCGCGGCACCGGGCGATTGCGCATCGACCATTACTCGACTCCGATTGGCGGCGAATTGATTGGCGATCTTCCCATTTCCGGGCAGGCGTATCGATACAGCACGCTGTATGCATTGGAGTTGCCTGCCCTTCGAAAGGGCGACGTCGTCCAAGCCCATGCCCAGCTTGTGCTCAGCAATTCGTACGACTTTTCCGTCATGCTCGCCCACGTGATGCTGCTGCACCAACGAAAGACGATTGTCCGCGACGATCCCAAGCAGTCCCTTGATGAGCGGTTGTGCGAGTATGCGGCGGAAAACGTCACCCAGGGAATGCGGTATGGCTTTCGGTCGCTTATGGGCTCGTTCGCGGTCGCCGAAGACGGCGATTCGTGGATCAGCGTGGTCGTGTATGCGGCGACCTGGTGGTCCCTGCCAGGCCTGAAAATGACGGTCCAAAAGGGGTACGGCGGCCTGCGTGCGATCGTCTATCGCAATCCGTGATGATTGAGGAGGTTCGCTTCGTGAGCGTGGGCCCTACAGGCAAAGTCCTGGTCACTTCGTCGGAATCACACTCTACATTCGCGGCGAGAACGTCCGCTATTCGGGTAAGGAGGTCATTCGTGAAGCATCTTTCGCGGCGTCAGGCTCTGATTGGCACACTAGGAGCAGCGACTGGCGGGCTATCCCTCCCCACACCTCTGCCGGCCGCAGATCTTTCGGAGTTGCCGCGTCCCCGGGTGGATCACTATGCGACTCCAGCGAACGGCGAGCTGATCGGAAAGCTAGTTCTTGGAACTCAAAAGAAGTACCGGTTCAGCACACTCTACAGCCTCAAGCTGCCCGAACTGCGGAAGGGGGACGTCGTTCAAGCCCATGCACAGTTCGAGGTAACTAACGACCTTCGGGTGCCGGTGTCTATTGCCCACGCCATGCTGGTCCACGCCAAGAAGACTATCGTGAAGGACGATCCGACTCAGTCCAAGGATCGGCGTCTGTGCGAGTATGCCGGCGAATGGCTTACTCCAGAAATGCACCACGGATTTCGCACCCTCATGGGCTCCTTCGCGGCCACGGCAGACGGCGATGCGTGGGTGAGTGTCGTCATATACAGCGTCGCCAACGAGGAACTGGCAGGGCGGACGTTGACAGTTGAAAAGAATTACGGAGGTTTGCGAGCGATCGCCTTTCGGAACGGGTAGGGGAGTCGATTTAAGGA
>Ga0163152_10004737_pt1 | contig 16545 bp, 8 predicted proteins | sample OliLakLV19MP8IB2_FD_148635 | JGI IMG/M metagenome (GOLD analysis project Ga0163152, IMG submission 148635) | Freshwater microbial mat bacterial communities from Lake Vanda, McMurdo Dry Valleys, Antarctica - Oligotrophic Lake LV.19.MP8.IB-2 | ecosystem: Environmental > Aquatic > Freshwater > Lake... | reverse complement strand
CAATTGCCGCGATACTCCGGTACCACGGAAGGCCACCCCCTGCGCAAGACCTGGCGTGTCGAGGATGACGAACGGTTGGATGTTGAGGGGCGCCCCCGACGGCCGCGAGATGTCAAGTACTGCGACTCCACCTCGGGCGAGGGCGCAATAAAGGAAGTCGCCGTCGACCTCGATGTCGACGCCGTTCGGGCGATAGCCGTCGATCAGGTCACGCGGGAACTGGAAGCGCGACCCAGGTGCGGATTCCGTCACGAGGACTGGTGTACAGCCTGATCCCGTGCACCCGACCGGACGATACGGGGTGGATGCCGCAGGCAGGAAGAGCGTGTCACCCGATATGTCGATCGCATGCACCTCACCGATCAAGTCGACGACGAAGACGAAGGTCTTGCCGTCGGCATACTCTTTCGCTCGAACGGAGAACGCGTGGCCACCGAATGGGCCAAGGGCCACACGCAGAAGTCGCGGAGCGCCCAGAGGGTTCAGCCCGTCGGGGCCACCGGGCGTGTCGGTCACGTCATAAAACGTGACCAAGAGCTTGCCGAAGTCTCCAGTCCACTGGCAGTGTTGGCCTTGAGCGGACGGATTCGTCAACGGCGCCGGCGCCGACGCAATGAACCCCGCGGCGATCGCAGTTACATAGCGCGTCCCCTGGGTCGCGGTCTGGAGCGGGAACGTGTGGCTGCGGTTGTTGTGCGCGCTCCGATACGTGGCCGAACTCGGGCATAGGTCCGGGGTCACGAACGGTATGCATGGCTGGAACCCGGGCAACGGCTCGAACTCGACGTGAGTGAGTCCCTCGTAGAAGGTCGGAATGCCTGGAATTACCGGCACAGAATCCAGCTCCTGGCCCCGCCCGACGTCGTCCGCAGGCACCGAAGGGCAGACATTCGCGGCTTTCTTCATGTAGGCGCGCGAACTCATCACCTTGTACCCGTACGCGCTAGCACTGCGCACGCCGTGGACCAAGCGCGGCACGGCGGCTTGGTTGACACCCAGCACGTCCACGCGTGGGTCGTTCTCGGCGTACAACAGGTCGGTCGTCTCCCCCTTCGGCTCTGGGTTACCCGTCGGCGCGACGACCTGCCACCAGCGCAAGTCCATCGCCACGCCGTTCGAGACCAACGGATCGAGCACCAAGTACTTCCAACCGACTCGCGATTGGTCGGCCAACTCGAGGGGAGAGGCTGGGTAGAGGTGGTCGAACGACGGTAGCCAGGATTTGCGCCAACTGGCCGTCGCTAGCGACGCGCACATGTTGGTAAATGCGCAATTGCCAACGCCAGGCACCATCAAGCACGTGCCTTGCCGCCAAGTCGGTCCAGCAGCAACGAACCACTCGCGCACCGGGTGGTCGGGCACGTCCGGGCCTGCACCTTCCCAAGGGTCAACCCAGTTGGCACCGCCCATGATGCCCCCCAGGAATGGGTTGGGATCTCCGATCTTGTCGTCATTGAAGGGAGCGGGCGTGGTCTGCAGAGTGCATGAGAAGGTGGCCAACCCCTGGGGTGACGCAGGGCACACCGAGTTCGTCTGAGGGATGGGCGCCAGCTGCCATCCCATCGACCCCGTGGGAGGAATGATCCGCATCACGTAGCCCGTGGGCGGGTTCGACGCCACGAAAGGCTCTCCGCCGAAGTAGACGAAGGTGTCGTCGCCTGCAGCGACGCCACCATCGGAGTGGCCAGTCGACGGGCCCTGGTAGTGCGCGCGCAGGAGCAGTTGCAGCGGAGGCTCTGGAAGACCGAAGGTCTGCGCTTGCGGGTCGACCGTGAAGATGCGCGCGATCTCGTGGATCCTGAACCCACCGGACACGGTCGCGTCGTAGATCCGATACCGCTCGGTGCCCCCGCTTCGGAGCACGAGACCACCCCAGAATGCCTTCGTCAGGATCCCTGAGTTGCCAACGGCCCCGGGTTGGGAATTGAAGACCAGCGGGCTCAAGGCCGCGGTGGGGGTGCGTCTCAGGACTCGGATTCCATTGTCCGCGCACAGTGTGGGCGTTGCGGTGGTCGGATTCGGCTCCGGAATCCCGACCGTCAGGCATGCATCCCTCCAAATACCCGTCGGGCGATAAGGTGCGGCCGAGTCCGCGTAGGTCGCGCTGGAACCCTGCGACCCGAAAGCCACGACGACGTTGTTCTCCGCATCGACGACCGCCGCGACGCGCTCGCCGTGGTTGCAGCCTTGCGAGTACACGCTCAACACGGGCGCCAGGGTCGACGGCGACGTGGGCAGTTCGAACTCGACGAGCCGACCATACTCCATCGCCGCGTACGCCAGCGCCTGGGTTCCACCGGAGACAGCGCGGCGCACGATCGCGAGATCGCGGACGCGCTCACCCTCCGGACACGGAGCACTCCCGCAGGGAGTGAGCGCCGGCGTCGCTTGCAGCGTGAGCTCCGCGGCCGACGGAAAGCGGAAGTCGGGGTTCGTCCCCACGAGGGAACCGATGTCGACGCGCCACACCCAGCGGATGCCGAGCGAGACGTAGAGGTGCCCAGAATTCCCCGGGTCGACGGCGATCGACGTGCCCTTGATGTCGTTCTGCGTACCCACCGGCACGACCACGCTCGAGTCGAAGACGAAACGGCCGTAGTAGGTCGCGGGCTGGTTGCCGTTGAGCCTCCACGCAACGAGTTCGGTCGCGCCCAGCTCCGCCGGGTCCCCCACGCCGATGTGGCGCTGGCTCGCGGCGAACAATCCGAACACGAGCCTGCGTCCAGGTTGCTCGACCGCCGCGACGTCGACACAACGCTTCCAGCGATAGGTGTTCGCGTCGCCCGCTTTCCCGTCGGTCAGGAACGGCGAGTCGAGCGCGGTCAGCGTGTGACTCAGCGCTCCGACTGGATTCGTGAAGTAGCCGTCGGAGAGCGCGAGGCGGAACAATCCGCCCGTTCCGCCCGCGACGTAGAGCGAGCCGCGGAAGAGAAGCATCTGGTGCGGCGTCGCGTCGGGGACGTCGATCCAGTCGATCACTTTGCTCGGGTACATCTCCGGCACGAAGGTCGACGTGTCGAGCACGGCGATCGTCGCGCCGTCAGCCGTGAAACAGCGCGTGCCGTCCGCGCTGACCGCGCACGTGAGCTGCTCACCGCGCGGGTACGCGGCGAGGAGTTGGGTCATCGGACTCTGGGGGGGGGGCGAGCAGGAGCGCGAGTGCGGGAAGCATCGGTGGTCCTCGGATTGCCAGGCCAAGCGCGTGCCGCTCTTGCGAACGGCCAGGCGCGCTCAACGCTGACTCAGCGTAGTCCCACTTGCCAGAAAGAGCCATTCGCGAGCGTCTCTGCCGGGGAATCTGCGCTCTCTTGCCCACTGGATACGCGCTCCGGTCGACACGCGTTCCCTCCTGGCCAACGTGAGCGACTCACGGATGTCGATTCACACCGTTCCGCCGTCCTGGTGATCGTGTGAACTGCCGCCGAAGCTCGCCGACTTGCCGCGCGATCTTCACGCTGACTCGGTCACGAGCGGCATGAGCTTCGGCGCCGCGACAGCGCCCTGAACCGAGCCCGGACTTTCGTACCGAGGCGTCGGACCGAGCCGCGCGCACAGCGCAGTCCGTCGCCGAACGCTGCACCGAGGCCCCCGGCGACGTGCGCCGTGCTCTGGAAGTAGAGCGCCGCGCTGTCCGGCACGCGTGCGCCCACGAGCCTCTCTCACGCCGCGCTCCTCCGCGAATTGGGCCCGTTCTGGATTCCGGACCACGACGCGCGGGTCTCTGGTGGAAGCGATATTCACGCGGATCGCCGCGCCTACAGCGTGACTCGCCCACGCCCGCAAGTCATAACCCGTCCATGCAACCGAAGCAGCCAAGTGAGCGACGTGATCCTGGCGACGACACCGGACCGCGGACCTTCTACGTCGTCGTCGCGGCCCTCGCTTCGGTGATCTTCACCGCGATCTCGCTGGCGCCGAGCGAGGGCGGCGTCGCGAAGTACCGCTGGTCGTTCGTGTTCCTCGTGCCGATCGTCTGGATCTTCTTCGCGCTGCGTCGCCGGATGGCGCTGCGTCCGGTGTTGTTCGGTCTTTTCGCGCTGGCGCTCGTCCTGCACGACCTGGGCGCGTTCGGCTGGTACCAACGCAAGTTCGTCGGGGTGCAGTACGACTGGTACGTCCACACGTTCTTCGGCTTCGTGGGCGGGCTGATCGTCGCGCGGATCCTGGAGGTCCGGATCGGGCTGCGCGGACGAGTGCTCGCACCGCTGGCCGTTCTGGTCGTCACGGGGTTCGGCGGACTCCACGAGATCATGGAGGCGGCCAGCAACGTGGGTGCTCGGTACCGATTACGGGATGCTGGTCACCGGGGCGGACAATCCTTACGACACGCAGGAGGACCTCCTGTGCAATGTCGTCGGGTCCAGCGTCGCAGTCGCGCTGCGTCGTTTTGTAAGCGAATTGGCCTGAAATCGGCCGGTCGGGGCATCCGGCCCGTCTGCCGGCCGCGTGAGAGTTCCGCCCAAATCCGGGTGGCGCCGAGGGGGAAGGACCTCGCCAGCTCTTTCGACTTGGGCATCACGGCAGCGCCCGGTCCTTCACGGATCAGTCGACGACGAGCGCGATTTCCGCCCCCGCTTCGACGCGCGCGCGCAACTCGGCGTCGATCGCGTTGGCACGCCGCACCGTCACGACGTAGGCGCCCGGTGCGAGATCCCAGGCGACGAGGTCCGCTCCACTGCGCGACATCTCGCGCGGGAAGCCGGCCGCGTCGACGAGCTTCGCATGCGAACTAGCCGCGTCGCGGAGTCGGAGCGTGCCCGTGCGCTCCACGCGCACGTCGCCGAGATCGACGATCTCGTCCGTGCCGAACGCGCGTTGACCCAAGGAGAGCGGAGCGCAACCCGTCGGCCACGCGACGAGCGCGTAGGTCCCCGGATGCACGTCGCCCTCGATGCGTCCGTCGGGTTTCGTGTCGAAGCGTTGCTCCGCACCCGAGGATTGGCGCACCACCGTGATCGAGCCTCGTACGAGCGCTCCCGATGCATCCAGCAGTCGCGCGCGCAGGAAGCCGCGCTCGGGCTGAACGCGCATGTGGACGTCCTCGGCACCGGCGCGCACGCCGTCGAGTGCCCCGAGCACGGGGCCGTTCCAAGCTGCGCGCGCGCGGAGCTCGAGCCGATACGTCGCGCCCGGCGCACTCGGGACCGTGAAGCGTCCGTCTTGTCCGGTCCAACACTGCCGCAGATCCGGTGCCGCGGGTCCGGTCCACGAGTCAGGAATAACCGACGTTTCCGCGTCTTCGCGCACGGCCTTCACGAGCCATGTCTTCGAGACGCCGCCGTGCGCGGAGCGCGAGATGCCGCGAATCACGAGCGCGTGCTCGAGCCGCGGATTCCATTCGAACGTCTCACCGCCGTGCACGACGCCGCGCGTCTCGGCCGCGGGTGCGTCGGGTGCCGTGCGTGCACTGAGCACGAACGGGCCTGAGGGAACGCCGAGGATCTCGAAGCTGCCGTCCGTCGAGGACGTCGTGCGCAGCGACTCGGCCAGTCCGTCGACGCGCGCCTCCACGACCGCGGCCACGGCGGCGACGCCGTCCGGATAGTGCGCGACACCGGCGACGCGCGCGCCATCCTGGAGTTGGACGAGCGTGCCGACGTCTTGGGGCGCGAGTTCGCGTCGTGCGTGATCGCGCGCTTCCACGGTGATGCGGCGCGTGCGCGTGACGTCGACCGCGATCTCGATCCGGCCGTCGGCGTCCGAGACGGCTCTTCCACCGCGGCGCGCGAGCACGAGCGAACCGTCGGCACGGAACGTCGGCTCGCCGAGATCCTCGGCGGCGGTGACGATCGCGCCCTGGACCCGCGCGCCGCTCGCATCGACGACGGTGAACGCGAGCGGAACGACTGGGTCGTCGATGACGAAGCGCACTTCTGCCGTGGACGTGCGCGCATGCCCAGGTGTGCCGAACCAAATCGCGCTAGAATTCGGCCGCGAATCTGCTCGCGCCCACAGGGGCAGCGTGCGCGCCGCATCGCGCAACGCGAAGCGTCCGTCGGGAACCGTCGGCGCCGAAGTCCGACGCGGCGCTTGGCACGGATCGGGGCCCGACTCGACGATCGCGTTCTCGATCGGCGCGCCGTGTAGGTCGACGACGACGCCCGTTATTTCGATCCCCGCTTCGAGCTTGATCGCGACGTCTGACCGCTGGCCGGCCATCACGTCGGCGCGGGCTTGCGTCCCACCGCCATCGAGGTGCACGCCGACGCGACCGACGGCGACGCGCGGAAAGTCGGCGATTCCAGCGGCGTCCGTGTAGAGCACGCGCACGCGCTCGTGCCACAGCGGATCGCCCCACGCGAGCAGGTCGAGGTGGGCTCCGACCACCGGACCGCCGAGCGCGTCGACGACGCTGACGCGCACGGATCCCGTCGTCGATGCGGCGACGTCCTCGGCCAGGGTCGCCGTCGGCGGGACGGCGGCGAGTTCCTCGACGGCGACCGCGCGCGGTCGAGCCGGTCCGCCGTCGAGCTCGACGACCTGCGGTCCACGCGGCGCGGATCCGTCGGGTCCCATGTCCACGTCGACGCGCGCGGAATTCCCCCCGAACCAAGCGATGCCGACGACTCCGGCCAGCACAACGGCGGCAGCTGCGACCGTGACACCGACCTTGGATGTGCCGACGGCCGCCGGAATCGCGCTCGCGGGAAGCGCGTGTTTGCGCGCGGCGTGCTGCAACACTTCGCGACGCACGGCGGCCAGCGCGTTGCGATCGAGCATCGCCGCTAGTCCGAGGGCGAACCCCGACGGCAGCGAGCGCCGCACGATCCGCAAACCGCGATGCAACTGCGCGCGCACCGTTCCTTGCGGCCGGCCGAGATCGCGCGCGATCTCGTGCGGCTGCTTCCCCTCGGCCAAGTGCGCGACGAGCACTTCGCGATACGTCGCCGGCAGATCGGCTAACGCACGCGCGACAGCGTCCTGCACCTCGCGCGCTTCGACATCGTCGGGCTCGTACTCGGCTCCGGCCAAGTCCGCGACGACCGGCTCTTCGTGCCGCGTCGCGCGCCGACGATTCATCAAGCGGGCCTGATTGATCAGAATGCCCATGAGCCAGGGCACGATCGGCCGTGTCGCGTCGAAGGTGTGAGCGCGCTCGATCGAGGCCAGGAACGTCGCTTGCACGATGTCGTCCGGATCGACTCCGCGCCCGGCGACGTGCCGCGCGACGCGCATCATCTCAGGGCTGATCTCGTCGAAGAGCTTCGCCAACGCCGACAGATCGCCCTCCCGCCGATAGCGGTCGAACAGGGCCGATAGTCGCGGGTCGTGCATGTCCAGCACGCCCTTATCCCAATCGAGCGGAGCGTTGCGGGGAAGTGCGAAGCTGGAACGGCGGCTTCCCGCGGGGGATCCTGTCAGGGAATGGACTTCGGGATCGAGGCGATGCGGGGCGGGAGTGGAGCGCCGCCCGCCGTGAGCCCGGCGATGCTCGTGGTTCTCGGAATCCTCACGGCTGTCGTCGGAAGGATCTTCCTGGCCTGTCTCCCGGCGGGATTGCCGGGACGACACGCGCCGCGCGACTGGCCGGCGACGTGGGCTGCGAGCCACCTCGTCGGACTCACGTGGTTCCTCGCGATCGGTGAACTCGCGGAAGGCAGCGCTTGGATCAGCGTGGCGTTCGGCGTCCCGCTGATCGCGCTCGCGGTGCTCTTGCTCACGTCGCCGGCGGGGCTCGTGCCGCGACACGAACCGATTCCGCTGCGTGGGGGCCTCGTCGTGCGCGCGACGATCGTCGTCACGGTGCTCGCGACCGGAGTATGGAGCGCGCGCGGAATCGGATCCGAGGGGAGCGTGTACCTCGCGTTCACGACGTGCGCCGCGGCGATCCTCGCGCACGAAGCCCTGGCGCTCGCGCGCGTGCAACCCTGGGTTCGCGCCGCGGCGCTGGCCGCGATCTGCGCGGGGCTCGCATTTCTCCCGCACAGCGGAGGACCGAACGAATGGTGGGCGGTGATCGGAGCCGGCGGAATCGCTGCGGGAATCATCGGCTGGATCCGACGCGGCGATCGTCGGGCGCTCGCGATCGCGGGCATCGGCCTCGCATTCCTCCCGCTTTCGGACTCGGGCGCACCCGTGACCGGATTGCTCATCGTCGTGCCGATCGCGACCGTCATCGGCACCACGAAGCCCTCACGTCTGCGCGCACTGGCCTGGTTGCTCGGAGGCTCGATCGCAGGCACGGTCGTGATCGGCATCGGCGATCGCGGAACCGCGCCGGCCTACGTCTCGCGCACGGCGCTCGGCGTCGGCGTCGAGTTGGCGCTCGTCGGCCTCGTCGTGTTCACGCTGTGCACGACGTACGTGCTGCGCAAGCGCCGCGCGTCGCCCGCGTGGAATGCCTCGGGCGCACCCGAATCGCGTGAAGCACGCGTGCTCGGATACTCGGCGATCACGGCGGTCCTGATCACGGAGTGGCTTTCCGGGCGTGTGAACTTCGAGCATTTGGGGTACGAGAACAGTTCGCCGTTCACGGTTTCGGCTTGGATCCTCCTGCTGATCGCGGTCGCGATCCCGCTCGCGCGCACGTTGGAGCGCACGCGCACGACATGAGTGAACTCGAGGACTTTCGCGCGAGTCCGTCAGCGGAACCTCCGCCGGCACCGCTGGCGCGCGGCGCGTTCGAGCCGGCGTTCGAATCCGCGCGCGACGGTTCGACGTTCCGACGCGCGCTCGAACGTCTGCTCCTCGAGCTCGACGACGAGGGCGCGGACAAGCTCATGCAGATGCTGCGCGAGGCGCGCGGGGCTTGGTTTCCGCTGCTTTCCGCGAGTTCGGGCGACGTCCTCTTCATCGGGAACGCGTTGTCGGGCTCGATCACGCCGCTTGCTGCCGCTGGATTTCGCGTGACGATCCTCGAGCGCAACGTCGAACGCGCGCGTTTTGCGCTGTTGCGCGCGCTCGAGCACACGCCGGGCTCCGTGCGCGTCGTCCTCGGCGGCGACACGGCGAAGCTGCCCTTCGCGGACGCGTCGTTCGACGTCGTCGTGCAGGAGGACGGCTTGCCGCGCGCCGACGACCGTTTCGCGCACGAGTTCGACGAGGTGCTGCGCGTCGCGCGCGGCGAAGTCGTCCTGACGGCGGACAACCGGCTCGCGTACAAGCATTCGAGCGGTCGACGCAACGACTTTCACGTTCCGAGCCCGCTGGCGTTCGCGCGCGCGGCGTTCGCGCCGCGGCGCGGCGAGCGCACGCTCCCCGGCTACCGATCACTCTTCGCGCACGGTGGATTCCGCGCCGCACGCGCGTTCGCGCTCTATCCGCATTCGCGCGATTTCACGCACGTCGTGGCACTCGACGCGCACCTGCCGACGCTCACGATCGGCCCGATGGAGCGCAAGAACCGGCTGAAGCTCCTCGGTCGCTCGCTCGGCCTCTTCCCATGGTTCACGCCGTCGTTCGCGATCGTCGGCTCACGCGCCGAGTCGCGGGCGAGCACGCGGCTCGATCGCATCCTCGCGGACCTGTCGACGCGCACGCAGGAGCCGGTCCCCGTCGCGGAACAACTCGTCGGCACGCGCGGCAACACACTGCTCGTGCAGACGCGCGGCGAAGCGGAAGGGGGCCGCGGCGCGTGGACGCTGCACATCCCCTTGTGTCCGAAGAACGTGCCGCAGCTGGAGCTGCACATGCGCTCGCTCGAGCTCGTTCGCGCACGTTTTCCTGCCGTTCCCGTGCCGGAACCGCTCTTCCACGGCCGCATCGAGGGCGTGTGGCTCTCGTGCGAACGCCGGCTCGCCGGTTGGACCGCGCCTCAAGTCGTCGGCGACCGCGCGCGGATCGGGCGGATGCAGCGCGAGGTCGCGCGTCACTTCGCGAGCCTCGTGACGCGCACTTCGCGCACCTTCACCGCGGACGACTTCGACGCGCAGGTCGCCGCTCGGTTTCGACTCGTCGCGGCACACGTCGGTGTCGCGAGCACCGTGTCGCATCTCGAACGCATGCTCGCGGAGTCTCGCGAGAAGCTCATCGGCGCGACGTTCCCGCTCGTTCTCTACCACGCCGATCTGCGCAGCAAGCACGTGCAAGTCGACCGTGACGGCCGCGTGCTCGGCTACCTCGATTGGGGCACGACCGAAGCCGAGGGCTTGCCGCTCTTCGACCTCCTCCACTTGATCGTGCACGAGCGCAAGCAGGAGATGCGGATCTCCCCCGGCGAAGCCTGGCGCGCCGTGCGCGATCGGCGCGGGCTGTTCGATCACGAAGTCGAGGCACTCGATTCGTACTCGAGAACACTCGCGCTCGATCCCTCCGTCGTGAGCACGCTCGCCGCGATCTACCCCGTGCTCGTCGCCGCGATGGCCGAGAAGAACTGGGACTACAGCCGGCCGCGGTGGCTGCACCAGCAGTTCGGGATCTAGCGTGGATAGACCCGCGCAAACCCCTTCTGCTCGCGAGTCGCCCCCCGGACTAGGCTTCGACGCGTCACCGTCGATCGGCCTCGTGTTGATGTCGGTGTCAGGCTAGATCGCCAACGGGGCGGATCGAGCTTGACGGATTCAACTGACACGTTCATCAATCTCTGGCCGACGGTCACGCTGACCGCGCGGCGAGCACGCGATCGATCCGCTCGCGCAGAGTGCCGCACGCCTCGATTCGTAGCACCGGCCCTGGCGTCAGTCGTTCGAGCAGGCCCTCGAGGATCGAATGGTAGCGCAGCTGCGTCCAGCGATTCGTCGAGCGCACGCCGTCGTCTACCAGCGGGATCGCGCCCCACGGGAGCAACACGATGCGCTCGTAGCGTTCGGCGTGCGCGCGCATCTCGGCCACGAAGCGCTCGGTCGCTTCGACGTCCTCGTGCAGACCGTAGTGCAGCCAAAAGGCTGCGAAATCGAGGCTCGAACGGTCGGCGACGAACCCGTCCTTCGCAGCGTCCTCGCCAGCGCGATGCTCCTCCCACAACTCGCGGATCAGCGCGGCCCACTCCCTCGCGCCATAACCGTGCGGACGAAAACCGGCCTCGATCCGGCGGCGCATGCCTTCCTCCACGAACGGGACGCCGAGTTCCGCAGCGAGCGCGCGGCCGAGCGTCGTCTTGCCGGTTCCGGCCGAACCGGAGATCGCGATGCGCGGACGCGTTCCGATCGGCGGCAGGCGGACGGCTGCGCGATTTGCGAAGAGCCACGGTCGTTCGCCGAGGCTCGAAACGACCGCACCCGCTTCCGACACGGCGATCTTCGTGTGCGACGCGGTCGCCGGCGCGAATCGCAACGCTTGCGAGCCGCTCACGCCGAGCGCGCGACAAAGGCAGGCTCGGATCACGCCGATGTGCGTCACGACGTGGATGCGCTCTCCGCGGTGCGTGGTCGTCGCCTCGTCCCACCACGCGTTCGCACGCTGCTCCAGATCGGCGAAACTCTCGCCGCGCGTCGGCCGCGCGCCGTGGTAGTCGTCCCAGTACGCGGTCACGGCGGCCGGATCGGCGGCCGTGATCTCGGCCCACGTACGACCTTCCCACGTGCCCATGCTCTGCTCGCGCAGGCGCGCGTCGATCCGCACCGGTACTCCCTGCAACTTCGCGATCTGCTCCGCGAGCACGCGACAGCGCACGAGATCGCTCGACCACACCACGTCGGGTGGCGGTTCGTGCGTCGCGATCCAATGCGCGAGCGCGTCGCCCTGCTCGATTCCGCGCGCGGACAGCGCGACGTCCATCTGTCCGCGTACGACGCGTTGCGTCAACTCGGCGACCTCGCCGTGTCGCAAGAGGTGTACGTGCGTCGCCCAATCCGCGGGCAGGATCTTCTGCGTCGCCGCATCGAACGTCCCGGTGAACGCCTGTCCGGGCGCGTACTCCTTCACTTCATCTCCGGGTAGAGGCGCAGGATCTCCCGCTCGAGCGCTTCGGCGGCGTCGAGGAGGGCCGGCGAATCCGCGGAGAGCAAGACGCTCGGCACGATGGCGATTCGTTCGTCGCGTACCGCCGGGAGTTGCTTCAAGGGCGCCGCGGCGAGGAGCACCGCACGCGTGGCACTGCCGGCCTCGGCGCGAACGGGCGCTCCGCACACGAACACGTCGGGTGCGATGCGCAGCACGCGCTCCATGTCGATCTGTTGGTGCTCGACGATCCCGTCGGTCGCACCGGCGTTCTCGAGACCGCACAGATCGAGAAGCGCTCCCGCCGTCGTGCGCGCGCCCGCAGCCCAACCACCCGTGCCGTCGTTCGAATAGACGAGCGCGCGCAACTTCGGCCGCTTCGCTGCGCGCTCGCGCAATCGAGCAGCGCGCGTGTCGAGATCCTGCGTGATCTCGGCCGCCTTGGCTTCGGCGCCGAGTACACGACCGAGCAGCGCCAGCGTTTCGCGCACGGATTCGTAGTCTTCGCCGGAACGAAGCACGAGTACTGGGATCTTCTCGCGCCGCAACACGGCCGTCGTGTCCTGGTTCTGCCACGCGAGCGTCACCACGAGATCCGGCTGGAGGACGAGCAACGGCTCGGCCAAGTACCGCGCGAATCGAGGCAGCGCGCCGAACGGCGCAGCCTTGAAGTCGCGCGTGGCGAAGTCGTCCACTTGCTCGGGCAGTGCCGCGATCCGGGCCGGATCGATCAACGCTGCGAGGTACTCGGCCGCCGCAGTGGTGGCCGGAACGATCCGTCGCGGCACGCCCGTGAGCGGCGGATCGATCGCGCCGACGGCAACCGATGTGCGCGGGGCCGGCTCGGGCCGACAAGCGGCCGCGAGGAAGAGGGTCAACGCCGTGAGGAGGACTGTCGTTCGCACGCGGCAGAGCTTGACCGGCGGGCCGAGCGAGTCAACGCCACGAAACCTCGCGGAATGCGACCTCGGCGCCGACGACGAAGAATCCCATGCGTCCGCTCGGCAACTCCAGCTCGGCGAAGCGCGTGTCGTCCACGGTCAGGGCGTATTGATTGCCCACGCGCTCCAATCCGATCCGGCGCGAGCGCTGGGCATCTCCGGGGATCGGCAGGCGGAACGTCGACGAGGGCCTGCCTCGGTGCGAGATCCGCACGATGACCTCGGGCGCTTCGATGTCGATCGTCGCGCAGTCGTCCTCGCTCCCCCATCCGGCGACGAAGCCCATCCGCGCGGCGAGACGCGGCAGCGGCGTCGCGACCGCGGACAGACGTTCGTTGCCCTTGCGCAGCACGCAGAACGATCGTTCTCCGGGCTTCGCGCGACCGAGAATTCCAGCGTCGCCGCGATCCTCCCAATCACCGATTACCTCGGACGGAACTTGGACCTTCTCGAGGTACGTGCGCAGATCGGCCACGACTCGCTTGTTGGGCCCGAGCGTTCGCAGGAAGTCCGCGCTGCCGAGCTTCGTGCCCGTGTCCCCCAGCGCGTAACGCCGGAACGTCTCGCGATAACTCCCGTCGCCGCCGTGCAAGCACATCGCGACGACACCCCATGCGAGCTCCGGTTCGACCGTGCCCGAGTCGGCGAACTTCGCCAAGACGGGCTGCCCGTCGCCCAGCTCCGCCAGCGCGCGTCCGGGCACGTCGACCTTGTCCACGAGCGGCGACGCGAACGCTCGCAGCTTCGTGCCGTCCCACGTGCTGCGCGCGAAGTCGAGCGCGATCCCCCACGCCTGCCACGTGCGGCCGATGTCGAGGTTCTTCGCTTTGCCGAGTGCGTGGAACTGCAAGCACGCCGCATAGAGCAGCGCGGATCGCGTCGCCGGCACAGTGCCGAGCCGAGCGACGTACGCGGTGCGTGTCACCTCCGAGAACGATGCGTGGCGACTCTGGCTCGGCATCGTGATGCCGTCGTTCCACGCGCCTTCGACCCGCGCGATCTCGTCGCGGAACACGCGCACGCGCATTCGATCCTTGGGCCTCCAACCGAAGAACGTCGCGAGCTCGTCATTGGCGCGCTCGAGGATTCGACTGGATTCCTCGGCATCCTCGCGTGCGCCCTCCCACTCGAGCTCGTAGTAGGCGGTCACGACGTGGATCGGATCCGCCGCGCACGGAGGGCCCGCGGCGAGCAGCGGAGTCGCGATCGTCACGACACAAGCGAACATGATGTCGAGGAGCATGTGCCACGGTCTCCTTCCCTGGGTCCATCCATCCCGAGTACCCGAGGCCACGGACACCGTAACGGACATCCTCGATCTACGCGTTGGACGAGAGACCACGGATCGCTACCGTCGGCCGGATGCCGCGCAGTTTTCAGCGACTTCGTCCGCGTCACCTCCCGCCTCCCGACGGCCCGACGCGTCGCGAGGTGCTCCAACGCTCGCTCGCGGCGGCGGGCTTGCTGCTCTCCGGCTGCGCGACGCGTGAGCGGCGTCGCGACTCGGCTCCGCGCGTGATCGTCGTCGGCGCCGGACTCGCAGGCTTGGCTTGCGCCCACGAACTGCGCGCGCGCGGCGCCGACGTCGTCGTCCTCGAAGCGCGAGCCCGAGTCGGCGGACGCGTACACTCGCTCGACGACGTGATCGACGGCGCGAGCGTCGAAGGCGGCGGTGAATTCATCGGCGCCAACCACCCCCACTGGGTCGGATACGCGCGTCATTTCGGCCTCGAACTCGCACCCGTCACCGGCGAGGACGAGGACCTCGAGGTCCCGATCGTCTTGAACGGCGAGCGCCTCGGGACGCGCGACGCGGAGACTCTGTGGCGCGAGGTCGTCGCTCTGCAAGGCGAACTCACGCAGCTCGCGCGCGAAGTCGATCCGGCGGCGCCGTGGAATCACTCGTTCGCCGGCGCACTCGACATGCGGCACATGTGGGGTTGGGTCGAGGAACGCCAGGTTTCGCGACTCGGTCGGCACTTCTTCCGCGTGCTGCTCGCGGCGGACGCCGGCATGTCGACGAAGAAGCAGTCGCTGCTCGGCACGCTCGCGATGGTCGCGGGCGGCGGACACGAAGCGTTCTGGACGTCGAGCGAGTCGTATCGCTGCTCGGGCGGCAATGCTCGGCTCGCACGCGCGCTCGCGGGCGCGATCGGATCGGAGCGCATCACGACGAGCTCGCCCGTCGTCCGCATCCGTTGGAGCGAGACTTCCGCCGAAGTCGAGACGGACCGCGGCGCCTTCACCGCCGATCGAGTCGTCCTGGCGGTTCCGCCCACGATTTGGCCGAAGATCGTGTTCGACCCGCCGCTGCCCGGCGGGATCGCTCCGCAGCTCGGACACAGCGTGAAGGAACTCGTGACGTTGGAGCGGCCGGCCTGGCTCGAGACGCGCACCTCGCCGGATTCGGTATCGGACGGAGCGATCAGCCTCACGTGGAGTCCGCCGACGACGAACAGCGCTGGTCGCCGCGTCTTGGTCGCGTTCTCGAGCGGCGAGGCCGCGGATCACTTGCGCTCGACGCGCGGCGCGGCGCACAAGGAGCTCGTGCTGAGCGAGCTCGACGCGCGGCATCCGGGGACGCGCGATGCCTTCGTCGCGTCACGCTTCATGGACTGGCCGAGCGAGGAGTGGACGCGAGCTGGATACTCCTTCCCCGCTCCGGGTGAGACCACGACGCGCTTGAGACGACTGCGCGAACCTTTCGGCGCGTTGATCGTCGCCGGCGAGCACACCAGCACGTCGTTCCCGGGCTACATGGAAGGCGCACTCGAGTCCGGCGTGCGCGCGGCGCGGCTCGCGTTCCCCGGTTGATCCCCGTTCACTCGGAGAGACGCACGGCGCGCCCGTCGACGCGACCGTACAGCGCGCGGAAGCGTTGCGCGTCGAGCTTCCCGTCCTCGCCGATCAGCACCGCAGCGCGCTGACCCGGCGCAGCGGAAAGTCCACGTTCCTGCCAGTCGCGCAGAACGCTCGCGCGCACCGCGAGCCGCTGTTCCTCGAGCGGTCGCGTGAAATCGAGCGTGTAGATGCGCCAACGCGGGTCGGCTCGCAGGCTACCCATCGCGACGAAGCGCACGGCGTCGTACGGATCCTGCAGCAGAGTCGAGAAGACGTACGGCATCCAAGTCGTGCCCGACACTGCGCGCGCGGGGTCCCAACCGAAACTCCACGCGGCGAGCGCGCGCTGACCGGCGTCGCCCGAGAGAGCCTGGAGAACCGACTCCGCGACCTCGCGCCGATCCGCGTCCATCTCAGGGATAGCGTGGCCGTACCACTGCGCGAGCTCCTTCGCGGTCCACGCGAGCGTTCGATCGAGATGGCACCCGTTGCAGGCATTCTGCCGACCTGTCGCGAGCGTCTCGTGCGCGCTCGGACTCGTGATCGTGTGGCTACGGATCGCCTTGACGAGCCCGTACGTCGTGTACGGCATGTGGCAGTTCAGGCAATCCGAACCGCTCGAGCCCGCGGCGTGATGCGTGTGCTGCGCGAGCTTCTCGGCATCGCCGTACTCGGCGTGACACTGCAGGCACGCGCGCGGCCCGTCCATTCCCGGTCGCAGTTGGTCGTCGGCCCAGGCGCGCAGCGTGCTCGCATCGCCGGTCGCGGGATGCATGTCGTGGCACGACAGACAGCTCATCTCGCCGCGTTGGAAGCACGGGCTCTCCACGAGTCCGTTGTATTCGCGGCCCGAGACGCGCACTTGTCCGTCGCGCCAGAAGTACTCGTCGAGATGACCCGTCGTACGGCCGAGAAACGCTTGGATCGCCGGCGTATTCTTCGATTG
>Ga0163152_10004735_pt1 | contig 16547 bp, 18 predicted proteins | sample OliLakLV19MP8IB2_FD_148635 | JGI IMG/M metagenome (GOLD analysis project Ga0163152, IMG submission 148635) | Freshwater microbial mat bacterial communities from Lake Vanda, McMurdo Dry Valleys, Antarctica - Oligotrophic Lake LV.19.MP8.IB-2 | ecosystem: Environmental > Aquatic > Freshwater >... | reverse complement strand
GTCGCGAATCGACCACCGCCAGGTAGAGCTCGAACGGACTCACGGTTCCCTCAGGCATCTCGCCCGGCGTCGCGCCGAAGTTCCGGCCGAAGCCTTCGCGCTCGTAGATGCCGATGCGCTGTCCGCCGGGAAGCTCGAACTCGGCGTAGTGGTTCGTGTCGACGGCACGCGCCCACGAGAACGCGTCGGCGTAGAAGCGGACTTGGGAGTGGAAATCCCGCGCCGCGAGGATGGTGAGGACGTGGCGGCTCTGCATGGCGGGAAAAGGCTACCATCCAGCGCGGGTGTTCCTCCTCGCGTTCATCGAGAAGATCGAAGCCGAGGGTCGCGCCGACGCGACGGCGCTGCGCGAGGAGTTCCTCGCCGCGGGCCGCAAGGTCGCGAAGGACGTGCTCGGCGATCAGCCCCGCATCGAGACCACGTGGAACGACGAGAACGGGACGATCGAGTTCCGCCAGGTGCTTGTCGCCGTCGAAACGGTGCGCGAGCCGTATCGCGAGCTGCCGCTCGCGGGGCTTCGCGCGCTCGGCGGCGAGATCGCCGGTATCACGGCCGGAGAGGAGCTCGAGGTGTCCGTGCTCTACACGAGCGACGACGACCAGCAGGCACGCGAGCTCGACGCGCAGTTCGACGGGCTGCTCGCGCTCTCGTGTTCGCAGCGACGGCTCTGGGGTCCGCTCGACGAGGCGCTGATCGAGGTCGTCCACCGGCACCTCCCGCCGCGTGTGTGGCCGGTGGGCAGCGCCGGGCATCTCGTGCAGAGCGGCGGCTGGCTCATCGGAACGATGGGCGACGCAGGCGGGATTGCGGTCTCGATCGCGGAAGGGATCTGGAAGGAGCGGCCGTCGAGTCCCGACGACGCGACGATCCAGCTCGGATGGAAGCTGCGCGTGGAGCGGGGAGGGCGATCGCTCGACGTGCCGGTCGAGCGGACGGAGGACGCGACGTCGGTCGCGACGTGGGCGGCACGCGCGGCCCCCGAAACGCGAGCCCACGGCGTGCGTGCCGAGCTTGCGCGCCTCGCGGTCGCGCTCGCGGGCGACGCCTCGGTCGACCGGCTGGACGGGCCGCGCATCGTGGCGGCCATCGTGCGGATCCTGCTGGCGGAACCGGCCTGAAACCGATCGGCCTCGCGCGGCGTATCATCGAGCAGGAGGCTCTCATCATGATTCACCGCACTCTCGCCGCCGCCGTCCTTGTCGCTCTCTCCGTCGCTTGTGCACACGCCGCGGAGCCTGTCGCCGCGAAGAAGGACGCACCCACGCTCGTTCCGGCGGCGGGAATCTCGAAGGCGATCTTCGCGGGTGGCTGCTTCTGGTGCATGGAGTCGCCGTTCGAATCGATCGACGGCGTGAGCGCGGTCGTCTCCGGCTACACCGGCGGCCCGAAGAAGGACCCGACGTATGAAGAAGTTTCAAACGGGACCACAGGCCATACGGAAGCGGTGGAGATCACGTTCGATCCCGCAAAGGTTTCCTACGAGAAGCTGCTCGAGGTCTTCTGGAAGAACATCGACCCGACCGTGAGGGACCGCCAGTTCTGCGACAAGGGCAGCCAGTATCGCTCGGGAATCTTCTTCGCGAGCGAGGCGCAGAAGGTGGCGGCCGAAGCGTCGAAGGCGGCACTCGAGAAGTCCAAGCCCTTCGACGCGGCGATCGTCACGGAGGTCACGGCGTTCGACGTGTTCTGGCCGGCTGAGGAATACCACCAGGACTATTACAAGAAGAACCCCGTGCGGTATCGCTACTACCGGAACGGCTGCGGCCGCGACAAACGCCTCAAGGAGCTCTGGGGTGCCGAGGGGGCCGCGCACTGACCCTCGCGGGGTCGCGAGACACCCCGGCCGGACCGGCGAAATCCGCGTGATCGCGGGGCTTCGGGAGTGGCACATCGCGAGCACTACCGATCGGCATGAACACCATCTCGCGCTTGATGCTCGCTGCCACGGTCGCCGTTCTCGCCTCCGCCTGCACCCCGAAGGTCGGCATCGCGCCGCAGAACGCGAAGCCGTCGTCGTCGGGCAAGCCGGTGATGGTGGTTCCGACGGACGCGATTGCGGGTGAGTCGGGTGATCGCATCGAGCTCGCCGCGTGGGGCTTCACGGAAGCGAATGCGACACGCGTGTGGTTCGGCGGCACGGTCGCCACCGACGTGAAGGTCGTCGACGGCTGGCGAGTGGAAGTGGTCGTTCCCCAGGGCACGGGCCGCGTGGACGTCTGCATCGAGAACGCCGCGGGCGCGTGGGTTCTCCTCGAGGCGTTCCAGTACGCCGAAGGCACGGGCGTCGAGCACTGCTGGCCGTCGTCCGCGATCCTCGCGAAGGTCGAGGCCGCGAAGAAGCGCATCGCCGAAGCGAAGTCCGTGGCCGCGACCTCCCGCGTCGCCGCGCTCACCGCCAAATGAGTGCCACAAAGGGCTGAACGATGGCGGGCACGAGTGCCGGAAGCTCGGCAGCGAGTCAACGGCGGTTACGATGAGCGGGAGAGATCCCGCTCATTTCCGCGTGTACGCGACCGGAGCGCGGATTGCAGGGTCGAAAGGTTCATGCGCCGACTCGCCGCGATCGTGTTGTTGCCGTGGCTCCTCGTTCTCGGGGTCTTGTCGTGCGATCCGCGCACACGCGCCGTCGTCCGCTATCACTCGTGGCCGTCGGAATGGATGGTGCCGGTGGCCGGCGTTCGCGGACAGGACATTGCCAGCACGTGGGGCGCCCCGCGATCGGGCGGACGCAAGCACCAGGGCGCCGACATCTTCGCGCCGAAGGGTACCGCAGTCGTGGCGGCGACCGACGGGGTGATCCTCTCGATCCGCGTGGACCGGCTCGGCGGCAACGTGGTGCACCTGCTCGGCGAGGGGCTCACGCTCCAGTATTACGCGCACCTCGACACGTGGGAGCCCGGCCTGAAGAACGGGCAACACGTGAAGCAGGGCGATGTGCTCGGCACGGTCGGCAACACCGGCAACGCGAAGACGACGCCGAGCCACCTGCACTTCGGGATCAGCCGGCTCAAGCCCGTGCGGCTCTCGCGCGTCCGCTTCGACCCGATGGACGTGCTCGACACCGCAAAGACGCAACCGCGGGCTGGGAAACTTGCGGGCGGGGTGTAGCGTATCCTTCAGCAGGAGGCCCGCATGTTCCGGAACGACAAGGTGAGGATACCCGCCCGCGAGGACGCTCTCCCGGGCCGCAAGGAGAAGATGCCGGGGATCCCGGCGAAGCACGCGGTGCTCGGCACGCCGCTCGAGGGGCCGTTCGCGGCCGGACTCGAGACCGCGATGTTCGGGCTCGGGTGCTTCTGGGGCGCGGAGAAGATGTTCTGGAAAGTGCCCGGCGTGCACTCGACCGCGGTGGGCTACGCCGCCGGCTACACGCCGAACCCGAGCTACCGCGAAGTCTGCTCGGGCGGCACCGGACACAACGAAGTCGTGCGGGTCGTCTTCGATCCGGCGAAGGTGACCTACGAGGCGCTGCTCCGCACGTTCTGGGAGAGCCACGATCCGACGACGGGCATGCGGCAGGGGAACGACGTCGGCACGCAGTATCGCTCGGGGGTCTACGTGTATTCGCCGGCGCAGCGGAAGGCGGCCGAGGCCTCGCTCGCCGTGTTCCAGGCGGCGCTGACGAAGGCGGGCGAGGGCACGATCACGACGGAGATCATCGACGCGCCGGAGTTCTACTTCGCGGAGGAGTACCACCAGCAGTACCTCCACAAGAACCCGGACGGCTACTGCGGGCTCGGCGGACTCGGCGTGACCTGCCCTGTCGGCCTGGCGGCGTTGCCGACTCCGAGGGCGCCATAGAGATCAAGAAATGCGTCGAAGAACGGTTCTTCGCGGTGACCGCCGACGCCACGGACGACCTGCTCGGCAAATGACGGCGGTCGCGAGCCCCGCGCTCTTCTGACATCATCGGGCCAAGTGCTCCCGGTGACTCCCGATGACGTTCGAGCGGCGTGGTCGCGAATCCATCGCCACGTGATCCGCACGCCGCTCACCCTTTCGCCAGCGCTCTCCGAGCGCGCGGGTGTGGAGATCGCCCTCAAGCAGGAGAACCGCCAGCACACCGGCTCGTTCAAGCCGCGCGGCGCGCTGAACAAGATCCTCACCGTCGAGCGCAATCTCTGGGCGGCGAAGGGCTTTTGCGCCGCGTCCGCCGGCAACCACGCGCTCGGTGTCGCGTACGCATGCGAGACGCTCGGGAATCCGCGCGGACACGTGTTCGTCCAGGGCAACGCGTCGCCCGCGAAGATCGCGAAGCTCAAGCGCACCAAGGTCGAGCTCACGCTCGTCGGCGAGACGTTCGAGGCGGCGCAGGCCGCGGCGCTCGCGCACGCGAAAAAATACGGCGCGATCTTCATCTCCGCGTACGACGACCCGGCGGTCGTCGCGGGGCAGGGGACGACCGGCCTGGAGATCGTCGACGAGGCCGGGCGCATCGACACCGTCATCGTGCCCACCGGCGGCGGCGCGCTGCTCGCGGGCATCGCGATCGCGGTGAAGGACCAGAGTCCGAAGACGCGCATCGTCGGCGTGAATCCGGAAGTGTCGCCGTCCGCGAAGCGCTCGCTCGAAGAGGGCCGCGCGCTCGATCCCTTCGAGCACGGGCCGACGCTCGCGCACGGGCTCGCGGGCGGGTTCGGCAAGCTCGGCTACGAGATCGCGAAGGCGCTCGTCGACGACATCGTGCTCGTCTCGGAGAAGGAGATGGCGGATGCGACGGCAGCGCTCGTCGACGCCGAGCAGATCGTCGCGGAGCCGTCGGGCATCGCGGCGCTCGCCGCCGTCCTCTTCGGCAAGATCAAGCCGAAGGGCCGCACCATCGTCGTGCTCTCCGGCGGCAACGTCGACTCCGCCACGCTCGCGCAGGTGCTCACGCGCGGCACGACGTCGGAACATTGAGCGCCCGCTTCACCCTGAGCGAGGCGCGCCAGCGCCGAGTCGAAGGGCGGGTGGGACGTACAGCCCTTCGACTCGCTGCGCTCGCTCAGGGTGAAGTGGGAACTCAGCCGCCGAGGCGGGTCATCTGGCAGGGCGCGGTGTAGATCGACGCGCCGTTCCCGTTCGTGCCGGTGACGAGGCTCGGTCCGTTGAGCACGCCGCCGACCCAGCGCCGGTTGTCGTTCGAGTACGCGAGCGAGGTGCACATCTCGCCCTCCGCGTTGCCCTCGTAGATCACCGAGTCCGTCGTGTTCGAGTAGCGGCAGCCGAACTCGATCGTCGTGACGCCGGTGAGGTCGACGGGTGGCGTGAACATGCGGCCCCAGCCGTCGCCGCTCCCCGTGGTGTGTTCCTCGTCGTAGACGGTGATGTCGACGCCGGGACCGGTCCCTCGCAGGAAGTAGCTCGTGCCCCAGCCGTGATAGTGCGGGAGCAGGTAGAAGAGGCTGAAGTCGAGCGGGTCGTCGCTGTTCGCGCCGGCGGCGTCGCACGTCGAGGAGAAGACCGAGTCCTCCTGCGGCGGGAGCGCGAGCGGCAGATACGTGAGGACGAACGGGCGAAGTTTGGTGAGCGCCTCGGAGTCGGCGAGCGGATGGAGCGTGAGCGAAAGCGCCGTCGAGAGCGGTGTCTCCGCGACGTTGAGGAGGTGGACCTTCGCGACGACGCGCGAGCGCTCGGGAACGATCAGCGCATGATTGGGCGGGAACTGCTGCGTCTCGGCTTCGGCCTGCGTCGACTGCGCGAAGAGCGGACCGCCGGCGAGCCCGGCTTCGACCTCTTCGTAGCCGCGCTCGTCGCAGTCCCAGGTGCCGTCCGGCCCGTCGTAGAGCGCCTCGTCGACGAACATCCAGTTGGAGTGGTGCCAGCCGGGACCGGCCGCCATGTCGACGGCGTTCACGAAGAGCGGCTCGTCGTTGTCGAGCGTCCAGCTCTGGCAGTCGCTGTATTGCTCGTCGAACGCGGCGATCTCGATCGCCGGGAACGTGTGCGAGATCGGCTCGAGCGGCTCGGCCGAGTCGAGCGGGCCGCCTTCGCAGGCTCCACAGGCGACGAGGAAGGCAAAGGGGAGGGCGCGGCGCACCGGATCTCCACGGTATGCTCTGCGTTCGCGATGAGCAACCGTTGGGACCGGATCCTCGACCTCAAGCGCGTCACCCTCGTCGACCAGATGATGACGGAGACGGCGAAGATCCTCTGGGAGGATCTGGGGACGTGGCCGCCGCCGCTGCAGGAGATCGAGGCTGCCGGCGCGCGGGAGTTCGCCGCGCTCCTCGCGCCGAATTCGGCGGTGCCGAAGCAGAACGTCTATCTCGAGGGGATCCGGCTCTCGCGACTCGACCTGCAGCGCGAGTTCGAGGCGTTCGACGAGTACGTTCGCAATCGCAAGTGGCTCGACGCGTCGCTCGACGACACCGACAAGCCGGCGATCCTCTTCATCGCGAGCTACCTCACCGAGTCGCTCCTCGGCCTGGCCGAGGTCACGCAAGGACGTGTGAAGCGGAAGGATCTCGTGCTCGCCCTCGACCGGCTTCAGGTGAAGTTCGAGCGTGTCGCGTGATGCACACGATGCATGACGCGCCCCTCGCCACGCACGAATCGCGACCCTAGTCCCAAGGAATGAACGCCGTGTTCCATCCAAAAGGACCGTCTTTCGTCGAGCTCGCCCACCAGGGCCTCTCCTCCATGGAGAAGGGCTACGACCTCCTCGCGCCCAAGTTCGAGTTCACGCCGTTCCGAACGCCGGACTGGATCCTCCAGGCGATCGTTCCGCACCTCGGCACGACGAAGTCCGTCGACAAGGCGATCGACGTCTGCTGCGGAACGGGCGCCGGCATGCGCTACCTGCGGCCGCTCTGCCGCGAGTCGGTGACGGGTATCGACGTCAGCGCGGGCATGCTCGACGAGGCGAAGCGCCTGTTGTTCCTTCACGAGCGAAGCGAGCAACGTGCCGCGGGGAGCGGCCTGCTCGCGGGGGCGGAAGGCGACGCGAAGATCGAGCTCGTCCACGGCGACGCGTTCGCAATGCCCTTCAAGGACGAGTTCGACATTGCCACGTGTTTCGGCGCGCTCGGCCACATCCTCCGCAAGGACGAGCCGCGCTTCGTCAACGGCGTTCGCAAGACGCTGAAGATCGGCGGCCGCTTCGTGTTCATCACGTCGACGATCCCGCCGGTCTTCTCGATGCGCTGGATGATGTCGCGCGGGTTCAACGCCGCGATGCGCGTGCGCAACGCGATCTGGAAGCCGGAGTTCATCATGTACTACCTCACGTTCGTGCTTCCGGAGATCCGGAAGACGCTCGAGGACGCCGGCTACTCCGTCGAGGAGAAGGCGGGACTCTTCCCGAAGCCGTTCGACGACTACCGGCTCGTCATCGCGACCCGGGTCCGCTGATCGGCCTTAGGCGCTGCGGCCCGCGAGCCGCTGAAGCCCGTCGTAGGCGGCGTACTTGTAGGCCTCGCTGAACGTCGGCGTGTTGAACGTCGAGTGGATGAAGGTGTCGATCGTCAGGCTCTTCGCAATGCAGAGCTGGCCGAGGTGGATGAGCTCGGACGCGACGTCGCCGACGATGTGCACGCCGATGAGCACGCGATCCGCGCGGCGGAACACGAGCTTCACCATGCCTTCGGTCGTTCCCGCGATGCGCGCTCGCGTGTTGCGAGCGAAGAGGCCGCGACCGGTTTCGATGTCGATGCCTTGTTTCCGCGCGGCGTCCTCGGTGAGGCCGGCCATCGCGAGCTCGGGGATCGAATACACGCCGAACGGCGCCACCGGATCGACGACGTCCTTGAACGCGATGTCGAATGCATGGCACGCGGCGACGCGGCCCTGTTCTTGCGAAACGGACGCGAGGGCGGGCGGTCCGATCACGTCGCCGGCCGCGTAGATGCCGGCCGCGGTGGTGCGGTAGTGCTCGTCGACGCGGATGCGGCCCTTCGGGTCCACGTCGACACCGGCCTCGGCGAGCCCCAGGTCTTCCGTGTTGCCGACGCGGCCCCCCGCGAACAGCACGTGTTCGGGCGTGAGCGTGGCGCCGCCGGACAAGCGCACCTGCAATTTTCCCGCGACGCGCTCGATCGACTCGACGGACGTCGAGAGGCGCACGTCGGTGCCGAGCGTGCGGAAGACGTCCGCGTAGACGCCGGCGACCTCGCCATCCGCGAACGCCAGCAGGCGATCGGACATCTCGACGAGCGTCACGGCCGTGCCGAGCGCGGTGAAGATCGACGCGTATTCGCAGCCGATCGCGCCGCCGCCGACGACCAGCAGCGTCTTGGGCAGCGAGGGCAGCTCGAGGATGCGTTCGGAGTCGGAGACGGCCGGGTCGCCGAACGGGATCGCTCCGGGTCGCGCCGGCCGCGAGCCGGGGGCGAGGAGGATCACGCCGGCCTCGAGCACGCGCTCACCGACGCGCACGCGGCCAGCCCCGAGAAGCTTCGCGGTTCCGTGGATGAGCGTCACGCCCATGCGCTCGAGGTTTCCGCGCACGGCTGCCGTCATGATCCCCTTCACGTCGGCGATGCGCCGCTTGAGTCGCTCGATCTTCAAGTCGGGATCGAGCGACAAGCTGACGCCGTAGATCTCGCGATGGCGGAAGCCGGTGAGATACGCCGCGGTTTCGCGCAGCGTCTTGGTGGGGATGCCCGCGTCACTCACGGCGATGCCGCCCGGATCGGGGCGGCGCTCCACGATCGCCACGCTCTTGCCGAACCATGCAGCCTGCGTCGCCGCCTTCTCACCGGCCGGACCGGCCCCGATCACCACCAGGTCGTATCGTTGTGCGCTCACGCCTGCTGAGGATAGCCAAAGTCCGGGTATTCTTTCGTTCGATGACCAAGTGGCGCCGCCCCTCCGTCTGGAAGCTGATGCTCACGACCCTTCCGCTCGTCGCGGGCGTGGTCGGCTTCAAGCTCTTCCTCGAGGAGTTCGTCGGTTACAAGGGAAGCGTCGATTTCTCGGACATCACCGCGGTGCTCACGGCGGTCGCGTTCCTCATCGGCTTCATGCTCGCGGGCACGATGGCCGACTTCAAGGAAGCCGAGAAGATTCCCGGCGACATCGCGTGCGCGCTCGAAGCGGTCGAGGAGAGCCTGGCGTTCGCCGCGATCCGCAAAGGACAGGACGTGCGCGCGGTGCGGGCGAAGGTGTTCGAGCTGACGACCGCGATCTCGGACTACCTCGCCGGCAAGCGGACGATCGCGCAGGCGCACGACGCGTTCGCCGCGCTCGACGGCACGATGGAGGAGCTCGACAAGGCGGGTGGGACGCCGTTCGTGTCGCGCGCGGGCACGGAGATCGCGAACGTGCGCAAGTCGCTGACGCGCGTCGAGGTCATCGCGAACACGGGCTTCCTCGCGCCGGGCTATGCGCTGCTCGACGTGATGGTCGCGAGCACGGTGGTCCTGCTGATGATCACGCGCTTCAAGAGCGCGCTCGTGGAGTACGTGCTCGTCACGTTCATCACGCTCATCTACTTCTACATGGTCCGGCTCATCCGCGATATCGACAACCCGTTCGAGCTGTCGCGGCTGGGTTCGGCCGAAGTCGATCCGGCGCCTCTCACCGCGTATCGCGAGCGCGCCGAGCTGCGGCTCGCGAAGTCGCCGTCGGCGGCCGTCATTCCTGCGAAGGCCGCCACGTCGTGAAGCGCGCCGACCACGACGCCCTCGGGTCGGACGAGTTCCTCGACGTGATCGAGCAGGCCGTGCTGCGCGGAAAGCAGGTCGCCGTCGAGCTGCGAGACGGAACGGCGTTCGTCGATCGCCTGACCGATCTGACGGCGGCGGATGGCGCCGACGTCGCGGTGTTCGAGTCGCGAGGCCGCATCGTCGTCGCAAACATCCGCACGCTCTCGCACCTCGGCTGATGGCGCGCCTCGCACTGCGTCGAAACGAACGGCTCTTCTCGCGCGGCCAGCGCGTGATGGGGCAGGAGCCGTCCGCCGCCGTCGAGCCGCTGCAGCAATCCGCGCAGGCGGCGCCACGGGATGCGCAGGTGCGGCTCTTCTTCGCGATGGCGCTCGCGGACGCGGGCCGGCCCGACGAGGCACTCGCGATCCTGCAGGAAGCGCAGGCGATCGAGCCGCGAAACGCGGTGCTCCTCGCGGAGACGGGCGTCGTCCACCTCGACGAGGGTCGCCCGCAAGACGCGCTCGCGGTCTTCGAGCGCGCGGCGGCGGCGGCGCCGGAGAACGCGCTCTGTGTGACGTGGCCGCTCCTCGCGCGGTGGGATCTCGGTGACGGGGCGGCGGCCGCGGAGCTCTCGCGCCGGACGCGCGATCGGACGAGCCGCTTCCAGGCGCGCGTGCTGGTGCGGGTCGAGCGCGGCTTCCTCACGGGGCAACGCCCGCCGTGCGCCCGCGACGCATCGCCGCCTCCGCTGCAGCGCACGCCCGGCCTCCTCGACCGCTTGTGGGACGGCCCGCGCGTGCGCCGCAAGGCGCGCTCGCTGCTCGCGCGCGGAAATTTCGACGCCGCCGCATCGATCCTCCTGCAGGCACGCGAGGACCACGAGGGCGACTCGCTGCTCGACGGCCTGCTTCCGGGCGCTCTGCAAGGCGCGCTGACGGAAGTGACGAAGGAGCTGCAGTCGATCACCGGTACGGGAGCGAGCATCGAGGCCGATCGCCGCGAGGCGCTCTTCCGGCTCGGCGATTCGCTGCTGCAGCTCGAGCGCTGGAGCGAGGCGGCGAGTCGCCTCGACGAGTGGTACGCGAGCCACATCGCCGCGGGCTCGCCGGTCGGCGAGGTGCACTACGCGTTCGCGGTCGCGATCGCCGCGTCGGAGACCGCGTCGAAGCTCGGGCGCTGGGACTCAGGCCTCGAGTGGGCAGGGCGCGCGAGAGCGATCGAGCCCGACCGCAAGGAGACGCTGCGCGCCGACGCGCTCGCGCGCGTGGGGATCGGGCACGTGGCAACCGATCGCGTGGTCACCGTTCGCGAACATCGCGCCGCTCGCCGCCTCTTCGAGCGTTTCCTCGACGGCTCGCTCTACACGGCCGAGGACCGGCTGCGCGAGCTGATCACGGGAACGAAGGCGTTCATCGCCACGTGATCTGGAAGCTGCACGTCGCGTCGCCCTTCGCGCGGCAGCTCGGCTCGGTAAGCACCACGTCGGTCGCGCCCGAGATCTCCGCGCAGCGCGACATCCAGGCGCCGAGGGCGAGGCAGTGGACGCGATGCGGCTCGGGCCAGTCGACGATCGAGACCGTCGCGACGTGGTCGCCCGCGGAGACCTCGAGCGCGCCGGCGTCGTAGTTCATCCGCCAGAGCCGGCTTCCCATGCCGAGGATGAAGTTCACGCTGCCGAACTGGTAGAAGAACTTGTAGAGCGTGGGGAGGTTCGCGTCCGCCGCCCACCGAGCGACCTGTGGCACGAGCGTGAGATCGCCGGTGCCGAACGCGCGATCGATCGCTTCGTTCACGCGGACGAACGTGGCGAACGGATACCAGCTCGACGGCAGGATCACCGCTTCGTGAATCGCGCGGTCTCCCGCCGGCAACGCGCGCAGGACCTTGTCGAGTCCCGCGGGTCCGTGGTGCTTCTGCACCCAGAGAAAACGCGCATCGAGGGCGCTGCCCTTCACGTTCGGCAAGGGCGTCTCACTTCGACTTCGCTTTGATCGCTTCCCATGCGGCGTTGATCTCGCTCATGCGCTTGTGCGCGTGGGCTTGCTCCTGGTCACCGAGGAACGCGACCTTGTCGGGGTGGTAGCGCGCGGAGAGCTCGCGGTACGCCTTGCGGACCTGGTCCATCGTCGCCGTCTTCGTGACGCCGAGAACAGCGTAGGGGTCGTGCATCACGCCGGACGGCGGCGTGCGCTCCTCGGACGCTTTGCGCGGAGTGCCGCGCGGAGGCGTGGGCGCTTCCGACGCGGCGGACGGCGGTCCGCGCTTCGGCGGCGGGTTCGCGTCCGGATTCTTGAACTTCCCGGTGCCGCGTTCCGCGTGCATGTTCTTCTCGATCCATTCCATCAGCGGATCGAGCGGGTCGCCCTTCTTGCTCTTGAAGATGTTGAGAACCTCGCTGACGAGCTTCTCGCTGTTCTTGTAGACCATGACCACGCGGCCTCGCCACGTGAGCCACCAGATCGGCAGCGAGAGCAGGCGATCCGTGACCCCGTGATCCTGGATCATCCTCGCGAGGCGCTCTTCGGAGTCCTCGTCGTCGAGGCACTTCACGAGGAGCACGGCCAGCGCCGGAAACGCGTCCGAAACTTTCGTCGCTTCGGCGAGCGCGAGCGAGAACCGCTGGGCGTCGCCAAAACACAGACGAACGACGCCGGTGACGCGCTCGTTCCGGAGGTGAATCTGGAGGTCGTCCAACGATCGCAGATGGACGATCACGCTGCCTGAAAGCCTAACATCGCCGCCCCCTTCGGATGGAGGTCGGCCCCCCAACGTGGTATACGAATCGGCTCTTAGATGGCCCTGAATACCCGCCTGGTGCCCCGTCTCGACATCAAGGGGCCGAACCTCGTGAAGGGCATTCGCCTCGAGGGCCTGCGGGTCCTGGGGAAGCCCGAGCGCTTCGCGGCGTACTATTACGAGCAGGGCGCCGACGAGCTGTTGTTCGTCGACATCGTGGCGAGTCTCTACGGCCGGAACAGCCTCCTCGACATCATTGAGCGCGTGTCAAAGCAGGTGTTCGTGCCGCTGACGGTCGCTGGCGGCATCCGCTCGCTCGACGACATCCGCTCGGTGCTGCGTGCGGGCGCCGACAAGGTCGCGCTCAACACGGCGGCGGTCGCGCGGCCGGAGCTCGTGAAGGAAGCGTCGAAGCGCTTCGGCAGCTCAACGATCGTCGTGTCGATCGAGGTGATCAAGCGCGGCGAGAAGTACGAGGTCTACACGGACAACGGCCGCGAGCGCACGAACCTCGACGCGCTGGAGTGGGCGAAGAAGGTCACCGAGCTCGGCGCGGGAGAGATCCTGCTGACATCGGTCGACAGGGAAGGCACGGGCGAAGGGTTCGACCTGGAGCTCACGCGCCTCGTGTCGGAGAGTGTGCCGATCCCGGTGATCGCGTGCGGCGGCGCCGGCAAGGTCGAGCACCTCGTCAGCGCGGTCGTGCAGGGCAAGGCGCAAGCCGTCGCGTGCGCATCGATCCTCCACTACAACTTCGTGCGGCAGTTCCCCTCGGACGCGGACATCGCGCCGGAGATCAACACCGCGCACATCAAGGCGGGCGCGGGCTACGGACGCATCCAGGACACGACGCTCGCCGACATCCGCAAGTCGATGCTGCAAAGCGGCGTGCGCTGCCTCCACCGCGCGCGGGAAGCGTCATGAGCGCGAAGGTCGCCATCGTCGACTACGGCATGGGGAACCTCTACTCCGTGCTGCGTGCGTGCGAACACGTGGGCATTCCGGCGGAGATCACGAACGATCCGGCGGCCGTGAAGGCGGCGCCCGCCGTGATCCTTCCCGGCGTCGGCGCGTTCGAGGACGCGATGAAGGAGCTCGATGCGCGCAAGCTCACCGCGCCGCTCAAGGACGCGCCCGCGTCGGGGAGGCCGTTCTTCGGGATCTGCCTCGGCCTTCAGTTGATGATGGAGAAGAGCTTCGAGTTCGGGACGTGGGACGGGCTTGGCCTCGTGAAGGGCACGGTCACGCGCTTCGAAGCGCCTGTCGGCGAAGAGGGCGAGAAGCTGAAGGTCCCGCAGGTAGGCTGGAACACGATCCATCGGCCGGGCGGGGAAGCGTCGCGGTGGAAGGGCTCGCTGCTCGAGGATCTTCCCGACGCGTCGCGGATGTACTTCGTGCATTCGTATTACGTGCGGCCCACGGACGCGGGCGTCGTCGCATCGACTTCGCGCTACGGACAGATCGACTTTTGTTCGAGCGTGCGCGTGGACAATCTTTTCGGATGCCAGTGGCATCCCGAGCGCAGCGGAACCGAAGGGCTCCAGATGTACCGGAACTTCGCGCGCGCGATCGAGAACGGAACTGGAAACAAGAATGGCTGAAGAACTGGACGTGAAGTACGGCCTCCCTCGCGAGGTGAAGTTCTGCAAGGTGTGCGTGATCTCGAACCAGCGGCCGAACTCGGCCGTCGAGTACTCGCACACCGCCGCGTCCAAGAAGACGACGATCCACTTCGACGAGGAGGGCGTGTGCGATGCGTGCCGCTTCGCCGAGAAGAAGCGGAAGGGGATCGACTGGGCGGACCGCGAGCGCGAGCTGGTGGCGCTGCTCGACAAGCACCGCCGCCACGACGGCCAGTACGACGTGCTCGTGCCGGGCTCGGGCGGCAAGGACAGCTTCTACGCGGCGCACATCCTCAAATACAAATACGGCATGCATCCGCTCACGGTCACGTGGGCGCCGCACATCTACACGGAGTGGGGCTGGAAGAATCAGCAGTCCTGGATCCACGCGGGCTTCGACAACTACCTCTGCACGCCCGATGGCCGCATGCACCGCCTGCTCACGCGCATGGCGGTGGAGAACCTCTTCCATCCGTTCCAGGCATTCATGTTCGGGCAGAAGTCGCTCGCGCCGAAGATGGCGATCCGCTTCGACCTGCCGCTCGTGATCTACGGCGAGAACGAAGCCGAGTACGGCAACCCGATCGGCGACACGAACAAGGCGGAGCGCGACTGGAGCTACTTCTCCGGGACGGACCTGTCGAAGATCCACCTCGGCGGCGTGTCCGTGTTCGAGCTCGAGGAGCGCTTCGGCCTCGAGCGCGCAGGATTGCTCCCGTATCTCCCGGCCGATCCGCAGAAGCTCAAGGACAAGAAGGTCGAGGTGCACTACCTCGGCTACTACCTGAAGTGGCATCCGCAGAGCTGCTACTACTACGCCGTCGAGCACGGGAACTTCCAGGCGGCGCCGGAGCGCACGCCGGGGACGTACTCGAAGTACAACTCGATCGACGATCGGATCGACGACTTCCACTACCACACGACCTTCATGAAGTTCGGTCTCGGCCGCGCGACGTATGACGCGGCGCAGGAGATCCGGTCGGGCGACATCACGCGGGAAGAGGGCGTCGCACTCGTGAAGCGCTACGACGGCGAGTTCCCCGAGCGCTTCGCCGAAGAAATTTTTCGTTACCTGACCATCAACGAGAAGGAGTTCCCGCAGGCCTTCAAGGAGATGGCGCACCCGGTGATGGACCGCGAGTACTACTGGCACCTCGCCGACACGAAGTTCCGCTCCCCGCACCTTTGGAAGAAGGAAAACGGGGAATGGAAGCTGCGGCACTCCGTGTTCGCCCCGTGATGCGATGAAGGTCCTGATCCTCATACCGGCGCGCGGCGGCTCGAAGGGCTTGCCCGGGAAGAACCTCCGCACGGTGGCCGGGATCAGCCTGGTGGGTCGCGCGGCGCGCGTCGGACGCGCGTTCCTCGCGAAGCAGGGCCTCACGGGAACGGTGCTCATCGACACCGATTCGCAGGAGATCGCGGACGAGGCGGTGCGTTGGGGGGCCGAGGCGCCGTTCCTGCGGCCGCCGGCACTCGCGGCGGACGCGACGCCAATGATCGACAACGTGCTGCACGCGGCCGAGCGGCTCGGGTCGCACGACGTGGTCGTGCTGCTGCAGCCGACATCGCCGCTGCGCGTGGTCGAAGACGCCATCGCGACGTGGCAGGCGTTCGACCCGGCCGTCGGATCGGCGATCGCCGTCGTGTCGCCGGACCACGCACCGGAACAGACCCTGCGTGCGGGAGCGAAAGGCGAATACGCGTGGGCGTGGCCCGAGTTGCTCCCCGACGGGCGCCGCCAGGATCTGCCGAAGGCGTTCCGTCCGAGCGGCTCGGTGTACGTCTCGACGCTCGAATCGCTGAAGACGCATCGCACGTTTTTCGTGAGCGGGCGCACCCGCGCTGTCGCGCTGCCGCGCGAGCGCAGCATCGACGTCGACACGGCCGAGGACCTCGCGGTCGCGGAGGCGCTGGCCGCGCGGGCGCCGGTGCGCCGCTGGCGGCTCGGCTCGCACGAAGCGGGGCCGGGGCATCCGTGTTTCCTGATCGCCGAAGCGGGCGTGAACCACAACGGCAAGGTGGACCTCGCGCACAAGCTCATCGACGTCGCGGCGGACGCGCACGCGGACGCGGTGAAGTTCCAGACCTTCGACCCGAAGCGGCTCGTGTCGCCGAAGGCGGCGATGGCCGAATACCAGGTCGCGAACACCGGCATCACGCGGTCGCAGATGGAGATGCTCGCGGAGCTCGTGCTGCCCCGCGAAGCGCACGCGGAGCTCGTGAAGCACGCGGCGGATCGCAAGATCCTCTTCCTCTCCTCGCCGTTCGACGAGGACAGCGCGGACTTCCTGCAGAAGCTCGGCGTTCCCGCGTTCAAGATCGCGTCCGGCGAGCTGACGAACCATCCGTTGCTCGCGCACGTCGCGCGGTTCGGGCGGCCGATGCTCGTCTCCTCCGGGATGGCGGACATGGTGGATGTCGACCGCGCGCTGGAGGTCATCGCCGAGAACGGAAACCCGGACGTCGCGCTCTTCCACTGCGTGACGAGTTATCCGTCGGCGCCCGCGGACTCGAACCTCCGTGCGATGGCGTCGATGCAGGCGTCGTTCGGTCTGCCGACCGGATGGAGCGACCACTCCGAAGGCATCACACTTCCCGTCGCCGCCGTCTCGATGGG
>Ga0163152_10004734_pt1 | contig 16548 bp, 12 predicted proteins | sample OliLakLV19MP8IB2_FD_148635 | JGI IMG/M metagenome (GOLD analysis project Ga0163152, IMG submission 148635) | Freshwater microbial mat bacterial communities from Lake Vanda, McMurdo Dry Valleys, Antarctica - Oligotrophic Lake LV.19.MP8.IB-2 | ecosystem: Environmental > Aquatic > Freshwater >... | reverse complement strand
CGTCCTCGGCGATGAGTTTGCGGGCCTCGATCTGTGTGAGCCAGCGCCCGGTCCGGTCGAAGCCGTACGCCGCGTCGGTGGGCGGGGCATCCATGACGCGGAGCATGTTCAGGACCGCCCGGCGCGAGAGATTGAGGCGCTTCTCGATCGGCGGGCGCTTCTTCCAGGCGGCGACAAGGGCCTCGCCCTGCTCGGCCGTGCATCCCCACCACTTCTGAGACCCGGCGAGGAGTTGTGTGGCGTGCTTGTCCTGCTCGGGGTCGAAGCCCAGGATTGCGCGGTTCAATGATTCGCGCTGCCGGCCGTCCATCGCGGCCCACTTCGGCTCGGTGATCGCGCTGTGGATGATCTCGCGATAGAACCAGTCGGTGTTGATCTCGCGGTCCTCATCGTTCTCCAGACTCAGCCGGACAGGGGAACTCTTGCCGGCCTTTCCCAGGCCGAGCGCCTCCCGGATGTCCGTGACGCTGACGGACCTTTTGGGCTTGCCCTTGTGGTTGCCCTTCTCGTGGACGCCGAGCGGGCCCTGGAGCAGTGTGACCACCGCTAAGCGTTCTTCGGGCGAGAGGTGGCGTTCCGGTCGCCCGCGTTCGAGAACCCTGATGTTGTTCACCGTCTCGACGACGCGGAATCGAGAGGCGTGCATGTCCGCGTGCGGGGCGCACCGCTCGCTGGGCTCGAGCACGCAGCGTCCGAGCGTGCCCATGTCCCAGGACTGGCGGCGTTGGCCGAAAAGCAGGCCGCGCTGCCGCCAGAGGTCGTCGCCGGTCTCATCGTCGAGCAACTTCCGGAACTCGTCGGTGAGGAGTTTGGAGAGCGGACCCACCTTCGCCTTCTGAGTGGCCCAGAGTCGCCCGAACTCATCGCGGACCATTGGCCGATCCGCGGCGAACTCATAACTGGCGGAGCGGTTGCGGGTCGCGGTCCGCCACTCGCGCGGTCCCTTTCGATCTCCGAGGTCGCGGCGATCCTCCGTCAGGATCGGCGTGCGGCGTTCATCGCGGAGGATGCACATGAACTCGCCGAATGTGCGGGCCTTGAACTTCAGCATTTCCGTCCGGGTATGATCGAGCGCGAGGTAGACCTTGCCGTCCTCCTTGGCCGCGGCGGATTCCTTGTCGCCCTTCTGCTTGCCCTTCTCGGCCTCATCTTCGGACGGCTCGCGCAGGCCGAGGGCGCCGCGGCGCTGGGCGAGGTGCAGCAGAACCCGCCCGAACTCGTGCGCGGTCAGGAGGTGGTCGAGGCCCTTGCGCCGCAGCGCCCAGGGGTCCGTGTCCTCACGCAGTTTTTGGAAGGTCGCGGCATCGGCCGGCAGCAGGCCGCGGGAGATGAGTACCAGCCGGAGTTCCCGCTTGCGGAGGGAGCGGCGAGCAAGAGTGATGCGCGTCCGCCGGTTCATCCGGCGGCTGGCGTTCTTGGGGTCGCCGCGGGCGTCGTCGGTCTCGTCCACACCGGCGGGGAAGACGCTCAGACCGATGTCGATCTGGCCGGTCTTGGTATCGACCCAGGCCGATCCGACGGAGTTGGAGCCGATGTCGAGGCCGAGGACGGACTTTGGTTCAGGCATTTTTGCTACTCTGTGGCTTGCAGGTCGCACGCCGAGGCGATGCCGCGCTCAAACTATCAATCCCAAAACAATTTTTGCTCTTGACAAAGCCTCTGTGAAGCGTGATACTGACGGCAGTGTAATCGATCCCGGCCCGCGTAGTTTCTCACAACAAGAAACTCGCAGGCACCGCTTGATCCTTCGGGATCGGGCGACCAGCGCAGCCCGCGCAACCCGTGGCCTGCGTTTTTTTTTTTAGGTAGAACCCAGAGGAAGGCCCAGGCTTGCGCCAGGGCACCCACCACTCACCTGTCCACCGCCCCCCGCACCGCCGCCATCACCCTTCCGTTGGTCGCGCGGTCCTTGACGCTGATCCGCACCGCGCGCTCGCCCAAACTCGGGCTGATGGTCGCGCAGTGGCGCACGAACACGCCGCCGTCGCGGCAGCGTCCGACGATCTCCGCCGCGGATGGCATGGTGTCCGTCAGCAGGCACAGCACGCAGTTGATCGCGCCCTCGTGGATGTGCCAGGGGGCCATCGCGCGGAGTTCACCCGCGAGTTCGCGCCGGAGTGCGTGCGTCTGCGCGTAACGGGCCGCGTAGTACGCGCTGTCGGCCAGCGCACGCACCGCCGCGACCTGCGCGGGGAGGCTCACGGCCCACGGCGGGGTGATGCGGCGGAGTTCCGCGGCGATCATCTCCGGCCCCACCAGGTACGCCGCTCGCGCGCCGCTGAGGGCGTAGCCCTTTGACAGCGACTTGCACACGACGACGTTCTCGCTCGCGGCGGCGAACCGCTCCAACGATTCCGCGCTGCCGATGTAGTCGATGTACGCCTCGTCGATCCAGACACGCGTCCGGGGATGGGCGCTGCGGGCGAGTGATTCGAGTTCGGCGCGAGGGATGTGGACGCCCGTCGGGTTGTTGGGGTTCACGAGCGCGACCAGGTCGTAGTCCCCGGAGGCGAGGGCTTGGCGCAGTTCCTCTCGCGGTACGACAAACCCGTCCCCCGCGCGCAACCGCAGCCGATCGACGCGACAGCCCACCACGCGCTCGAGCACATGCTCGTACTCGGCGTACATCGGGTCGAGGACAAGCGCCCGCGAGGCAGGCGTGAGCCAGTGCCGCATCGCAAGAAAGATGAGCGAACTGGAGCCGCCCCCGACGGCGATGGAGGATTCGGGGACACCGCGCGTCTCGGCGATGGCACGCACCAGGCCCTGCGCGTGCGTGGGCGGGGATGTGGAGAGCAGCCAGGGCAGGTGCTCGTGGAGGGCTTCGAGCACGCCCGGCGCGGGGGGGAACCACGCGTCGAGGACATCGGCGCTCACGATGCGGTGCCGGCGGGAGAGGTCGTCAAAGGATGCGCCCACCGCCTCGAAGAACGCGCCGCCGTGGTCGCACAGCAGTTTGGGAGTTGCAGGAAACGGACCGGCACGAAGTGCGGGCCCACCCGAGACCGACAGCGACTTCTCGATCCGCGCCAGCGTTTCCGGGCGCGCGAGGGACGCCCGCTCGATATCGCCGACGCTCGCGAGCATGACCTCGTACTTGCACGCGCCGGAGATGAAGCGGACGCCCGTGCCCCTCAGGCCGAAGCGCGCATAGAGCGGCGCGACCTCGCTCCGGCCCATCACCAGCACGCTGGTCCCGCCCGCCTCGCGGATGGCTTTGAGCGCAGCGCGCATGAGCATGAGCGCGGCGGGGCCGCGCCGGTGCTCGCGGGCGACGGTGAGCAGACGCACCTCCCACAGTCCGCCGTCGAACGTGGCGGGGATCTGCTCGCGCTTCAGGTACTTCTCGACTGAGTAGGTGGGCGCACCCGGGGGCGTCAGGCTGATGAAGCCGAGGGTCCGGCCATCGGTTTCCGCGATCAGGTAGGTGTTGTGCGCATCCAGCGCATCGCTCAGCCGGCGCGATTCGTTGAGAGGGTGCTGCCCGAGTTCGACCGCGTACACGTCGTGGCGCATCGCGTAGATCGCATCACGATCCGCGCCCCCGGCAGTGCTGCCGCGCTCGCGTTCCGGCCGGACTTCGAGGTGCGCGAGGCGGAGTTGTCTGGCGGCCATGAGCGGGTCTCCGTGTGTGCCGCCCGTTCCCGGCATTGGCCAAGGGCGGGGCGAGAGAACAAGCAGCAAGTTTGTTAGTATAAACAAACATACATTTCCGGGCAACCCACGGTTCGGTGAATCTCGAGAGTAACCCCGCCGCGAAAACCAAACAAAAACCTTGCAAACAATGCCGCCTTCAGATATGCTGCGCACGGGATTGTGGTCTATCGCGCGCGGGAGCGATGGCCGGTCCTAAACGAAGGGGGCAAAGCACATGCACATCGAGGTGGCGACCACAGGGCAAAGGGGTGAGGAAGCAGCCGACCGGATCAAGGCCGCGGAGGTGCGGGGGTACATCCAGGCGCTGCAGCGGATCAAGGCGGACTGCATCGCGACGCTGTCGATGCTGGTGAACGAGCGCGACGGCAACGGCTTGCCGACGCGCGAGGCCCGTCACGCGTCGTCAAGGCTTCTGCATGTCATCGCGCACGAGGAGCGTCGGCTGGACCGCGCGGGTGTGCTGTGATGAGAGGGAGACGCCGCGCACCGACCGGCAGGGCACAGTCCCCCTCCACGCCCCAAAAACAAGCACGGGCCACGCGCTTGCGTGACCCGTGGGTTGATCGACGATTGGAGACCCGTTCAGGCCTTCGCGGCCTTTTCCTTGCCCTTGGGCGGGGTGTGGACCACGACCCACTTGGTCTTCCACACACGCGCGCCGCACTTGCGCTTGCCGGTGGCCCACTTGATCTGCTTGCGAACGGTGTTGGGCGTGCCGGGCATGAAAACTCCAGTTGAACGGGCGGGAAGGGGGAGTGGATGATTGACCGGCAGGAGGGGCGGGACCAGTAGGGCCTGCGGATTGCGGATTTTGGAATGCGGAATGCGATGTCAGGGGGGTTCCAAGGGTGGATGCTCGGCGGGGAAATGCTGCTCGCTGACTTTGATGGCCGCGGCCAGCGCATCGGCGTTGGCAGTGTCGCCCTCTGCGCGCCACTGGGCTTCGAGTTCGCGCATGCGCGGGAGGGCATCGGGAATCTTTGCGCCGAGTTGGCGGAAGGCGGTGACGATGAAGGGCCGGAGTCGCGTGTTGGTGGAGCACGCGCCGAAGATGGCCGCGCACTGCGCCCCGGTGGCCGGACTCTCGGCGAGCGCTGTGAAGACCATGTCCTGCTCCTTCGGGTTGAAGGAGGTGAGGATCACATCGGGCAGGGCGGCGACCAGTTCGTCGGTGCGTGGCCCCAACTGGGTGATGTGCCACGCGGCGGTGGTTCGCGCCTTGACGTCGGTGTCGTTGAGCCATGCGAGGAGGGTGGTGGGCAGGCGGGGGTCGCCGGGTTGGGTCTGCCCGAGGTAGTTGAGCACGGCCACGCGGACTTCGAGCGATGCATCGGCGAGGCTGTCGTCGATGAGCGCACTGACTGTCGGAGACATGGGGACGTAGTTGAGGGAGTGCAACGCCGCCGCGCGGATCACTGGGTCCGCCGAGCGGGCGAGTTCCAGCAGACGGGGCGGAAGTTCTCGCTCCGAGGGTTGCTTGAACTCACGGGAAATTAGCGCGTGGACGCCCATCTGCCGCTGCTGCGCGCTCGTATGAACCAGGAGTGCCTCTATCACTTCCATGAGTGCGGGAGGCTCGGGTGACCGGTAAAAAAGAATATCGAACGCATACCGGTTGCCCTCCTCGGCGAGGGACTTCAGTACCGTCTCGTAGCGAGTGATGTCCTTGCTGGAAGAGACCAACGCGAGGCTGCGATCCAGCGCTATGCCCGGCGCGCCCAGGGCCAGAGACTTTTGCGCCGCCCAGTGGGCAACCCGAGTGCGGGCACCCCCGCTCATCACTCGCACCAGAAACTTGTGGTCTTTCAGGCGGAAGCTGATCTCACTGTCCAAAGCGACGTTCATTGGCGAGTATGGGATCGCCGCGAGGATCACGACATCCGGCAGCAGCGCGGGCCAACCCCCGTACCGAAGAGTTGGCCCGACCGCGGTCCCGCCCGCCAAGATGAGGAGCAACATCGCGGCGGCGACGCCCCACCAGCGACGGCGAGTCTTGTGCAGGCTGCGCTCTGTGGCGGCAGCGCGACCGCACTCCGGGCATTTGAGTGTGGGCGAGCCGGCCATGTCGTACCAGCACCTGGGGCAGCGCTTGCGGCCGCGGTCGCGATCGGAGAAGAGACCCCAGCACGCGAGCAGGATGGCCATCGCGGCGAGGGCGACGGCGGTGCACCACATCGAGATGTCGAGCCAGTCGCCGGCGAATGTGCCGCCGGTGAGGGAGGAGTAGACAAGGCCGGGAAGGATCGCGGTGATGGCGACGGCGACCGCGGCGAGGACGCCCAGGATCAGCAGTCGCCAGCCGGGGATGGGTTTGGCGCGGCGCGAGAACAGGCCGAAACGGAAGAAGAGTGCGAAGCCCGCGACGATGGCCAGCCAGAAGAGGGCCGAGTTGGCGGGCCAGAGGAACATGGCATGACACTACGGCAGGGAGGGCGTGGGGGTTGCCGGGATGGGACGCGGGAGCGCGGGCGGTGTCACGCGAAGGGATTGACCAGTTCGGTACCACCGACCGCTCAAAGCAGTCGGTCGATGGCACCACGAGAATGTTGGTGTCAACGGCGATCATAGAGATCGTCGCGTGTTACGCGCCCGGCGCGCAGGCGGATGAGGCCCTCCCGCCGGACGCGGTCGATCAGTTCCCAGCCGCTGCGGCGAGACTCGGACGTGGGCTGAGGATCGCGGAGAGCGAGCATGACACGGGCACCCTCGGGCAGGCCGGGGTTCATGCCGGGGCGGAACACGCCATTCTGAAAGGTTGCGGGGAAGTCTCCGTGGAAACTCATACGAGAAGTATACATCACACGAGCCGGTGGGGCCGCACGGTCATCGTCGCGCCGATTGGTTGAAGTGGTCAGGACAAATGAAAGGAGAGGGGGCCACCCCCTCCATCGCCCCCCCCCCACTTGGCGACACTTCCCCTTGCGGGGGAGGTGTACGTCTCACGGGCAACCAGCGAACCAGGTGGAAAGAAAGAAGAAGATGTCGGGGACGGCGATGCCGGTGACGCCGTCGACATCGGCGCTGGCGCTTTGCGCGAACCACGCGGAGAGGTACGCGAAGATGTCCGGCACTTCGCGGACGCCGTTGTTGTCGAAGTCGGCCGCGCACTGGTTGGTGTAGACGAGGGAGATCACGTCGTTGTCGGGGTAGTCCTCGGGCTCGGAGCCGGGGGCCGCGACGATGGAGGCGGTGATGACATCGCCGGCGTGCAACTGGAGGGGCGGCGAGGAGACGCGCTCGGTGGAGACGTAGCAGGAGCAGGGGTATCCTGGGCGGAAGATGTTGCAGAACTGGCCTGCATCGGGGCAGAAGCCGTCGCAGAAGTTGGGGACGCAGCCGCTGGCGATAGACGCGCCGACGTTAAGGATGTAGCTGGCGGTGACGACGGGCACATCGTTGACGAAGATCGTCACCACGCCGCTGAGGTTGAGGACGGTTCCCTCGAGCGTGTTGGTCACCGCGGGATCGACGCTGATGACCTGGCTGACGCCGTCGGGCGAGGGCTGGAGCATGATGCCCTGGGGCGTGCGGAACTTGCGGTCGGCGTGCGCGGAGGTTGCGGCGGTTCCGACTGTGGCGATGAGCGCGGCGATAGCGAGGATGTTCTTGTTCACGGCTGATCTCCTTGGGTTGTTCGGGCCTGCGGAGTGCGAGGCTCCGATGCAGAGAGCTGCCGCGAGCGTGCGAAACCTTGCACGCACGAGTCGCTGACCGCAAAGTTCTCCGCGATCAGGGGGGTGAAGATCCGCGGGGCGCGGCGAGTGCATCGGCGTTGGCGGTATCGCCCCCCCCTCCCGCGCACCAATGGGAATCATCCGCAGCGGGCGAACCAGATTGACAGGAAGGCAAAGATGTCGGGCACGCCGACGCCCGGAACTCCGTCGAGGTCGGCGCTCGCATTGCCGGCGAACCACGCCGCGAGGAACGCGAAGATATCGGGCACGCCGACGTTGCCGTTGCCATCGAAGTCGGCGCGGCAGGCGCACGCGTCCGGGTAGCCGTTGCCATCGGCATCGGCTGGTCCCGGGACCGAGAGGACGATGTTGTCCACCCAATGCTCGTTGGTCAGGCCGCCGGTGCGGGCACCGAACCCCGCGAGCCAGACCGCGGGTCCGAACCCGGGGATGTCGCTGGAGTCGATCGCCGGCAGCCACACGGGCGGCTCGTCGGTGAGGCGAAGGGTGAGCCGATTGCCGGTGATGTCGATCACCGCGCGGTGGACCTTGTTGTCGTCGAGGTTAAAGGGGGCCGCAATGCGAGCGATGGTCAGGCCGTTGTAGATGATCTCGACGGCGTTGTCGCCCTCTTCCCCGTTGTCGTAGGTATCGAACTGCACGACGAGCGCCCCGCCGCCCGCGGGCCCTTGCTCGGCAAAGAGCGCGGACGTATCGAACGTCGCCGCGTCCAGGAGGGCAAAGCAGAAGCCGTCGGCGCCGGTGCCGCCGCCGATGCGGAAGTCGAAGGACACTCGGACGTGCCCGATGGGCTCCGCGCTCAGCGGGCCGTGGACGATCGAGCCGGTGCGGAGCCTCTCGTCGGGCGTCAGACGGACAGCGGCATCGATGATCTCCGCCGCGCCGTTGAGGGTGAACGGGCCGGGCGAGTTACCGTCGAATCGGTGCGCACTGGCGATGGCGAGCGAGTCGCACACGTCGGGGTTGCTGTTGTCGTTGCAGTCGTTCAACGTCCCTTCGCACGCATCGGGCAAGCCGTTGAGGTTGCAGTCGGGGCCGAGAACCGGCCCTTCATGGTGCTCTCCCGGGCAGCACGCGCCATAGATGCTGCTGGAGACCTGTGTGCTGAGGCCGTGCGCATCGGTAACTGTGAACAGGAACTCGAACCAGAAGCGGTCGCTGGTGTCGCCGTGGGTGTCGATCAGCGCGACGCCCTGAGGGGCGTTGATGATCGGCTCGGGGTGGATGTGCGCGTTGTGGTGAAGGATCGGCTCCCAGCGGAAGGTGAGGTCGGCGGGAGAGTGCTCGGCGTCGCTGAAGGTTGACAGAAGGTCGATGGGCGTCGGGTCCTCCGCGCAGAAGATCCAGCCGTCGGGGGGGCTGTTGATCGAGGCAGCGGGGGGAGTGTTGTTGGGAGAAACGATGTGCGAGACCTGAGTGGTGATGCCGTCGGCATCGGTCACGCCGAGCGTGACATCATGCCGGCGCGGGCCGGTGGAGTCGGCGGGCTGCTCGAAGGCGTGCAACTCGCCCACGCTCACGAAGTTCGCGCTGCCGCCGGCATCGCCGATGAGCCTCACGCCATCGGCCGGCGTGGGCGCGAAGGTGAAGGTGTACACCTCGAAGTTCTCGCCGTCGTTGGCACCGGGATAGGCCGGCTCGACGGCCAGCCCCGTGGCGTTGACCCACACGCCGCCGATGCGAAGTTCGACGCGCACGGTGTTGAACCAGCCGCCATCGTCAAAGTGCACGCCCTCCTGGAAGATCAGCGTCGAGAGGGTTCGTGGGGAGTCGAAGGTGTAGCCGAGCCAGTCGCTGTCGAGGCCGTCGCCCTGCTCACCGTTGTGGAAAGTGTCGAACTGCAGTTGCGTGTCATCGGTGCCGACGGGTGGCCATGCGTAGTCCCGCCAGAGCGACGCGTTGGGGTTGCCGGTGCCGACGGGGCCGGGGGGGTCAAGCGAGAAGACGCGAGCGACGGGCGTGGCGAGTGCCGTGATGTCCGCCGCGCTGGTGTAGGTGTGGGTCGGATTCGGGAGCCGGCTTGGCGGGGTGCCGTCGCCAAAGTCCCAGGAGTAGCCGGTGAGGGGGAAAGACTCGGGGTCGTGGGAGCCCTCGCTCGAGAACTGCACGGCCAGGGGGAGGGGGCCGAAGTGCGGCGTGGCGTCCGCTATGGCGATGGGCGGCGCGGCGTTGCCGGAACTGATTCGGCGGACGCCCCCGAGGCCGAACTGGTTGTAACTGATGTAGTACAGCGCGTCATCGACGGGGTTGTATTCGATATCTACGAGGAAGGCGGGAGAGTCCACGAACGGTCGGACTTCCAGGAGCCGATCGGAGGCATCGAAGATGAGTTGCTTGATCCATCCTCCGGCGTAGTCGCCGTGGTAGTAGGAGTTCTGCCACGCCTCGGGGAACCTCGTGCCGGTGTACCACGCACCTCCTGTGGAGGCGCTGCCGGTGAAGTTGCCCGGACCTGCAACCGGGCAACCCGGCTCGCCAAGGACCGCGGTGGTCGCGGTGCCGTCGGTGAACGTCGGGACTCGCGTAGTAAGGAAATCTCGCCAGTCCAGGACGGGGCGTGTGTGCCTCCAGAGAGGCGCATCCGCGGTAGACGCGATCTGGACCCCAGGATCGCAAGGGTTTGGCCAGGATGGCGCGGCGAGCGAGTCCTCGATCAGAAGGTCGCGGAAGAAAAAGTTCTGCTGCGTACACGCACCGATCTCGAAGAGCGGGTTTGGTGCGTTGGCGTTGGAGGCCTGCGACGCGGCGAACTCGGGGCGGGGCGTGAGGCCCTCAAACAGCGGCCACCCCATATTCAGTCCGCCGGACGGAGCGATGTTGAGTTCCTCGCGCTCGCCATAGCCGACATCGCCCAGGTACACCGTGCCGGGGTCGGCATCGTCAGGATCGGTCGAGCCGGTGCCGGGCCGGAAGGTCCAGCGGTAGGGGTTGCGGAGCCCGAGCACCCATGTGCGGGAGCGGGCGCTCCGCGGATTGTTCGCGTCATAAAACGGGTTGCTCGGGATCGCGTCGCCGGTGGCGGAGTCGATGCGGAGCACGCGTCCGCTGAGGCTATCCAGCAGTTGGGAGCGGAAGGCGCCGACATCTTCATCCGGGCGCAGGATGCCGTCGGCCAGCGCGGTGTTGCTGGACCCGCCGATGTTCCCGCCGGTGTCGACGGTCTCGTAACTCGCGCCGTCACCCGCGCTGACGAGGAGCGTGCCATCGTCGCCGAAGTTCATCGTGCCCACGCCGTGAGACTGGTGACAATGCGCAAAGCCGGTGGAGACGGTCTCGCCGATGAGCACGAGGCGCGAGACCGGATCGACCGCGGTCAGGTCGCTTGACGCGGTCGCGGTGTAGCGGGCGACGCGCCCGATGGTGTCGCGGAAATACTCGTTCGTATCCGGGTCGTACTCGGGCGTGCCGAAGTGCGCGAGGTGGTGGAAGTCCACCGTGTAGAGCAGGTAGATGTGGCCGTTGGCCAGGAAGTTCGGGTCGAGCACGAAGCCGACGAGCCCGAAATCTCGCCAGTCGCCGACCTCCTCGCTGATATCGATGAGTGGCGTGACGGAGCGCTGGTCGTTCTCGAGGACCCACACACGTCCGGCTTTCTCCCACACATAGCCGCGCCCGTTCGCGTCGAACGTGATCCCCACTGCCTGGTTCCACTCGCCTGGCGCTATGGGGCGGTCGAGAAACCCCGGGGGAACCGCCGCGGCTTGGTGCGCAGGAAGCGCCAGCAGGAGCAGGACGGAACAAAGAGTCGTGGGGAGCCGCAAAGCGTGTCGTGCGCGCATGGATGAGGTGCCTTCGATGGGGGACCACGCGAGACAACCCCCCCGCCTTCCACTCCACTGCGCTGATTGATGAGTCGGTTCTCGTGGCCGCAGGCTTTATCGGACATCGGCAGTATGAAGGCTGGGGCCGGGGCTGACCAGAGGGAAGGAGAAGAAAGTGCGCGGTGGCGCTCTGACCGGCCTCGAGATATAGGGCAAGCCCTTGGATAAGGGACGTTCGCGAAGCCGATGAGCCTAGACTACGCCCCGGTTATGCCTTCGGAGGTTCTCATGCGGCAGACAGTCTTTCGCGATGCGTTGGTGTTTGCGCTGCTGGTCGGCGTGGCCGTGGTCAGCCGACTGCTCCCGCACGATCCCAACTTCACGGCGGTGATGGGTGTCGCGTTGCTGGCATCGGTCGTGTTCCGCTCGCGGATTGTCGCCGCGGCGGTGCCGCTGACGGCGATGGTGATCAGCGATTCGGTTCTGGGCTGGTACGAGTGGCGGCTGATGCTCGCGGTCTACGGCGCGATGCTTCTGCCTCTGGCGGTGGCGCCGCTGCTCCGCGCCGGGCGTGCCGGGAATCGCCTGGCGCGCGTCGGCCTGGCTTCGGTCGCGTGCTCGCTTCTGTTCTTTGCGATCACCAACAGCGCGGTCTGGGCGTTCGGTACGATGTACGAGCCGACGATCGTGGGCCTCGCGGCGAGCCTTGTTGCAGGTCTGCCGTTCCTGAAGTATCAGCTCGCGGGCGACCTGTCGTGGAGCCTTGTGCTGTTCTCGGCCCTTGCGCTTTGGCCGCGGTCAATCGGCACGGCACGGGCACCGTTGTTCGCTCCGCGAGCTGCCTGAGCGGGCGCACCCGCTCCGCTCGCCCGGTCTGCAAGGTCCGGAGAACGCGACCTTCCCGAATAACACGATGTTGATCTGGCCGGAGTTTGCCGGTCAGGCATGATGTGGGCCGTTCACTGTTCGATTCCTTGGGGACTCGTCAGTGCGGTCAGCCGCGGGCGCCCCAACGCGCACGCGGTCCAACATCACGCAGCGAGGAGAGAGAACCATGCTGCCTCATTCGTTCGTTTCCGCCGCGATTGCGGCGGGGGCTATCGGTGCGCTCGGCTTTGCCGGCGCTGCCCAGGCCGTCGTCTCCACCGGGAGTTACTACCTTGCAAACCATCCGGACGGGAGCGCGCGGCCGCCGGAGTATGGAATGCGGCTCGACGAGTTGTACAACCACTCGACGGGGCACGACATCTTCACGTTTGACTTCAACAATGCGCAGTCGCTGATGGTGCTCGACGCGAGCGCGACCACGATCCGTATCCACGGCGTGGCGTTCGGCGGGCGCGATATCGGCGGGGCGTACGCCAACGACCAGTACCTGGGCTTGTACACCATCGACTTCCTGTACACGCTGGGCGTGGGTCAGGTGCCCGGCGATGACGACACCTATGTCAACGCGGCCAACCACGCGAACCAGGGCTCGATCCTCACGCCTTTGAACGAGATCATCCCGTTGTGGGACGAGCGCGGCGGCAACGGCTTCTCGCTGCGGCTCGGCGATGAGAACAACGACCAGGGCCACCGCGGTCACGCGGGCGACTCCGGCTGGGGCTGGATGAACCACCATTCCCCAGAGCATCACGTCGAGAGCGGCGACTGGCTGTTCACGATCGGAGCACCCGTGCCGGCACCCGGCGCGGGCGTGATCCTGCTCACAGGAATGGGGCTGATGGGCCGCCGCCGGGCATCGTAAGTCGAGTGAGCACCAAGACTTGAGTGCTGGAACAAGGGAGCATCGTGGCTCCCCTTTTTCCATGCGCAGGCTTTGCCGAGTGTGACCCAAGCGCGACCTCGAACCAGCGCGCAAATCGATGAAACGCATTTCACAGGAGTTTTTTTCCGCGCGCAACCTCTCGATGCACCACGACTTGTGTGCCCCTCGCGGAACATGGGCGGTTTCTCATTTGCGTGATGCGCGTCGTTCGGCCATACTGCAAGTCTCTCACTCGCGTTCTTTTTGTTAAGGAGCCCCGCGGCGGTTTTTACACCCTTCCTCTCTCAGGGTGCCATCATTATGAATACGAATCAGTTGGCTCTCGCCGCGGCAGCGGTGGGGGCGGCGCTTTTGAGCGTCACCGCATCGTCCGCGCACAGCGCGGTTCTCGACCCGGGGCAGTACGTCCTGCTCAATCACCCGTCGGAGTCCGACCCGTCCGGGCTTCGCCTCGACGAGTTGTACAACGTGAACGCGTCGCAACAGGACATCTTCCTGTTCGACTTCGAGCACTTGTCGTCGCTGATCGTTTTACATCTGACCGGCTCGACGATCCGGATCTCCGGCCAGGTCCATGGCGGGTATTGGCGGGAAGGCGTCGGGTACGTCAACGGCGTGCATCTGGGCGTCTACACGCTCGACATGTTCTACGACGATGGCCTCCGCGAGGCGCTGGGCGACGACGACCTCGTGATCGACACGATCGATAACAGCAACACCGGCACGATCATCACGCCCGCGGGGCAGACAATCCCCCTCTACGACGAGCGCGGCACCGATGATTTTTCGTTGCGGATCGGCGATGAGAACAGCGACCAAGGGCATCGCGGCTTTGACGGCGTGTCGGGCTGGGGCTGGCTCAACCACGGGTCCAACCCCGCGCTGCACCGGCAGTTCGGGGACTTCCTCTTCGCAGTCGGGCCGCTGATTCCCGCTCCCGGAGCGGGGGTGATGGCGGTCATCGCGCTGGGTGTGCTGGCTTCGCGCCGCCGGCGATAACTTCGCGCGGACCTTGTCGGAAGATCGGGAGGCGGGCGCGGCGATTGCGCTCGCGAGCGCGGAGGCGTGAACTTGATGCAGGGAGCGGGCGAGCGCCGATCAACTCCCCGGCCCGGTACTCGGGCCGGGAGACACTCATGGCCGCGCCGACTCCGCCGAACAGCACCGCTCCGATCGTCGGGGATGCGCATCCCGTTCCCGCCATCGGCGCTCCGCTCACGTCCCTGAAGGCCTTCGTGCCCGACCGACGCCGGCACCGTCGCTTCACGATCGAGCGTGACGGGAAGGTGTACCGGACGCTGTCGCGGCAGTACGTCTCGTCCAAGACGCGCGACCTGTCGGTGGGCGGCGCGCTGCTGGAGGTCGATTCGGATCGGCCGTTCACCGCTGGCGAGCGTGTGGATATCGGTGTGGCATCCTCGACCGACGGGATCATCCGCAACGAGTCGATGGTGCAGGCGGTCGTGATCCGCGCCGATGCCGTCCGCGGTAAGAAACAGACGATCGCGGTGCGGTACCTGGTGGCGGAACGGGCGCACCACGCCGCGGCGTGATCGGGTGGGTGCCTGGGCTATCGCCTGAGCCGCACGCTCGCCTGCTCGAGGATCGCGCTGGCGACCTGCTCGGGGTTGTAGCCAGCGGTGAGCAGTACGCAGGGCTTGTCGGCGGCGGCGGCAAGTTCTTTGGCCTCATCCACATGCAGGTGGCCGGCGAGCTTGATTATGACGATCACGGCCGCGGTATCGGTGCGGGAAATGGGGCCGCGCATCGGCGTGCCGGGGCCGTGCTCGGTGAGGGGCACCCACTCGGCATCGGCCAACTCGAACGCATCGACAAATCGTGCGACGGCCTCGGTCTTGCGCTCGCCACCGATGATCACGATGCGCTTGCCGCGGAGGAGCTCGCGCACCTCGAGCACCGATGCGCTCCATTCGCGGTCGGGCGCGGACGGTGCATCCTCGCCTGCGGGCGGTCGCTCCGCGGCTTCGAGTAGCGACCGGAGCGAGGGGGAGGCCGGGGCATCCACGGGGTGCATGGCCGCGGCCTCGGCACCCAAGGCGTCGACGACGCGCCGGTCGGTCGCGGCGACCCCCATGCCGACAAGCCGGGCGATCGCCTCGGAGACCTTGGCCCAGTGCGCGGGTGAATCGTCAGGCCCGTTTCTGACGATCTGGCGTGCCTCGTAGCGGATGGTGCCGGTCGCGGCCTTGATGTCCTTGGCCTTGGATGCGCGATTGTCGATCCGCGAGGAGAGCTGCGCGATGCGCTCGCGCACGTCGGCGGAGTTGAGCGGGTCCGCGGGGTCGTCGACGGTCATGTGCCGGGTGACGAACACGCGCCGCGCGGCGGTCTCGCGTCGCAGCCACAGGTGGGCCTCGTCCTGGTCGCGGTCCTCCCGGGCCCTTGCGTCGGCGAGCGCGACGCGGAGCGCCGAGTTGGCCTCGGCGAGCAGGTGTAGCGAGACAGCGCCGTCCGCGGGCGTCGGGCCGGAAGCGGCGGCATCGATTTTTCGTACGAGCGCGACGGCCTCGGCCTGGGCCTCGTATGCCGCGGCGATGGTCCGGAGCGAGTCGTCGTCGGGCTGGGTCGAGTCGCGCCTGAAGACGGCGAGGTAGCACTGGTGCATGGCCTTTGCGCGGGCGATCATCGCGTTCATCTGCTCGCGCGATGCGAGCTCCGCGTCGGCGTCGGCGAGGGTGGCCCGACGCTCGATGAACAGGTTGCACGCCGCAGCCTTGAGGCGGCAGCGCGTCTCGATGAGGGCTAGGTCGATGTCGTCACGGTCGGTGAAGTCGGGCGGGGCGTCTTCGGGGTTGGGCTTGCCCTCGAAGATCGCCTGCCGAGCCCGGCCGATCTCCTGGGTCGTCCCTGTGAGCGGGACATGGACCATGGCATCGCCGAGCTTGAGGGGCACCAGCGCCGACGAGAGCCGCGGGGCGGGTACACCGTGGGGCGGCGGAGCCGATGGGCGATCGGGCGCGGGGCGGGAGTCGGGAGCCGCCGGTGTGCCGCCTCCTTTGGCGCTGGCGGCGCCGACGACGGGGGGCTTGCCTTCAACTTGCGACGATGCGAGCCCCGCTTCCTCGCACAACCAACGGCCTACAAGCGCAACAACTCTTCGGACCGGCTCGGAGCGTTCCAGGTGAGGGCGGAGCGCCTGCGATAGTGCATCGGCGAGCTGGCGGAGTTCGGGGTCGGTCATGGGCGTGCCCTCGGGGTGACTATGGGAGCAACAGAAGTCGTGGCGGTGTTTCCTAGTATCGTACATGCTCTGGCAGCCTTCTCTCCCCGAGAAATACACAACCGCGACGCCCCAGCAACTCGGTGAGTGGATCGACGCGCGACGCGCCGAACTCGGCCCGAGGTTGGTGATCCTGGGGCATCACTACCAGACCGATGAGGTGATCCGGCACGCCGACTTCACGGGCGACTCGCTCAAACTCAGCCAACTCGCGGCGACGCGCGTCGCGGAGCAGGGGGCCAGGTACGTTATTTTCTGCGGCGTCCACTTCATGGCCGAGACCGCCGATTTGGTCACGCCCGACGAGGTCGCGGTCATTTTGCCCGATATGTCCGCGGGATGCTCGATGGCGGATATGGCGGACTACGACGATGCGCTCGCGGCGTGGGATTTGATCCACGCGACGCTGCGGGGAGGGAGTGG
>Ga0163152_10004729_pt1 | contig 16566 bp, 9 predicted proteins | sample OliLakLV19MP8IB2_FD_148635 | JGI IMG/M metagenome (GOLD analysis project Ga0163152, IMG submission 148635) | Freshwater microbial mat bacterial communities from Lake Vanda, McMurdo Dry Valleys, Antarctica - Oligotrophic Lake LV.19.MP8.IB-2 | ecosystem: Environmental > Aquatic > Freshwater > Lake... | reverse complement strand
TCCGGGGTAGGGCCCGACCTTGGTCGTGGCCTGAACGGTGGGCCGAAAAGAATCGGCCACGAGCGAGCTCGGGCCCTACCCTTCTGCCGATGTCGCACTAAAGTCAAAATCACATCAGCTGCTGGTATTACTCCTGCCCCCTTAGCTTTGATTGCCTCCCGCACGCTCCGACAGACAACGCGGGTCCTGCTAAGCGGACTTCGATTCGCCGGAGCAAGCGCCTGCGTGGTCTTCGCCACCCACTCCTCCCCAGCCGCACCCGCCGGACCGCGCGCCAGCAAAGACGCCCACCCGCAGGCCAGTCCCGCCGCCGAGCAGCTTAAGCGTTTTCACGTGCCCGCCGGTTTCGAGGTCCAACTCGTGGCCGACGAAACGCAGATTCAAAAGCCGATGAACCTGGCCTTCGATGACGTGGGCCGGCTCTGGACCACCGGCTCGGCCCTTTACCCCTTTCCGGCGAAGACCGATGCCCTCGGCCGCGAGATTGCCGCATGGGAAACGGAATGGAACGGGATGAAAGGCAGCATCGGCCACGCGAAGCCCACGCCGCCGCGCGCGGCCCACGACACGGTGCGCATCCTGAGTGACTTCGATGCCCGCGGCCGCGCGCGCAAGGTCGAGGTGTTTGCCGACGGCCTCAATATTCCGATTGGCCTGTTGCCGCTGCCACGCCCGCCGCACGCGAAAGGCGACGCCGTCATTGTTTTTTCGATCCCGAGCATCTGGCGACTCGAAGACACCGACGGCGACGGCAAGGCCGACCGCCGCGAGGAGCTCTACACCGGTTTTGGTTTTGTGGATACGCACGGTATGTCGTCGAACTATCTGCAATGGATCGATGGCTGGATCTACGGCTGTCATGGTTTCAACAACCGCAGCGAGGTGCGCGACCGCTCCGGGCGAGTCACCGCGATCGAAAGCGGGAACACGTATCGCTTCCGTCCCGACGGATCCGCTTTCGAGGTCTACACCCATGGCCAGACGAATCCGTTCGGTCTGACCGTGGACCCGTGGAGCAACTTCTATTCGGCGGATTCGCATTCCAAACCGGTCTATCTGCTCTTGCCCGGCGCTTTCTACGAGGGGATCAACCAACAACACGACGGCCTCGGTTTCGCCCCAGCGATCACGAACGACAGTCACGGCTCGAGCTCGATCGCCGGCATCGCGTATTACGCCGCGGATACGTTTCCACCGGAGTACCGGGACAACGTCTTCATTGGTAATCCGGTCACGCAGCGCATCAATCGCGATCGCTTCGAATGGGAGGGCAGCACGCCACGCGTGGTGCGCCTGCCGGATTTCCTCACCTGCGATGATCCTTGGTTTCGCCCCATTCAAGTGAAGCTCGGCCCCGACGGTTCAATCTACGTCGCGGACTTCTATACTCCCATAATCGGCCACTACGAACATCCCCTGCTCGACCCGCGACGCGACCACGCTCACGGCCGAATCTGGCGCGTGGTCTGGCGCGGCCAATCATCAGCACCGGCTCCAGCTCTCACACCACCAGCCGTCCCCGCGCTCGCGCAGCTGGCTGCAACCAATCTCACGGCTCGCACCCTTGCGACGAATGCCCTGGTGGCGCAGGCCGCGCCCGCGAGCATCGTAGCGGAATTGAAGAGCGGGACGTCTTCCCCGGTCGCGCTGCCTAGCCTGCTGTGGGCCGCCGAACGACTCAACGTGCTCCCGACTGAGCTGCTGACCCAAACGCTGACCTCGGCCAACGAAGCCGCCGCGATCGCCGCGGTCACCATTCTCGGTCAGCGCAGCGCCTTGCCTGAATCCGGTGCGAAACGATTGCGGCATCAACTCGCCGCGTCAGCGACCCCTGCGCGGGTCCGCCGCGCCATCGTGCAGACACTCGCCCGCCACCCTGCGGCGGAAAATCTCCCGACGCTCATCGTAGTGGCCGAGTCACTACGCTCCAGCCCCGACCGTGAGCTCGAGTTCGCCGTGCGGGTCGCTCTCCGCGAGCATCTCCGGGTTCCGGGTGGTTTTGCCGCCCTGGACCAGAGCGCGGCCCCGACCAGTTCCGGCGCCGCAACGTTGGCCGCGTTTGCGCCCACCTTGCTCGCCGATGTTGCCATCGCCGTGCCCGGCGAAGCCTCGGCGGATTTTGTTCTCAGCCAGCTGCGTCGGGTCGGCTATGATACGAAGCGAGCGGTGGATTATGTCCTTCACGCGGCGCGCCATCTTTCGACTGAGCGAATCGGCGAGCTTTTGGCCGTGGCTGAGCAGATGAAAGCAGCCCCCACGGAGCAGCAAGTCGCGCTGGCTATCGGCCTCGAGAGTGCCGCCGCACGTCGCAAGGTCGCTTGGTCACCCGAGCTCACCACGTGGATGGAATCAGCATTGCTGGGCGCGCTGCACCGGCCCGGTGACGCCACCTTGATCTCAGCTCTCGGGGCGCTTCGGTCTTCGAGCAATCCGGCCAAACGTGAACCTATCGAACATCTGTTGGCCAAACCGGGAAATGTTCGCGTGCGTTCAGCCGCACTCGAGGCGCTGATGAATCTCTCCGGCGCGGCCGCTCATCTCCGGCGCGCCGTCACCGAAGCCACCCAGGCCGCGCTGCAGCGTCGGGCCGCGGAGCTCATCGTCGAGCGCGGGGATGTGGCACTCGCGATCGAAAGTTTGCCCCTCGTGCCGACGGATCTGGCGGGCGTTCTGGCGCAGACCTTGGCGAAGAATGATGCAACGTGCGCGGAGTTGTTGAGCCTGGTCGAACGTGGACACGTCACCGCTCGCGTGTTCCGTCACCCGAAAGTCGTAACGGCACTGCGCGAGCGCGATGCGACGCTGCAGCGCCGGGCCGCGAAACTCGCGCAGGATTTGCCGAACGAGGACGCACGGCTGGACGGAATCATCGCGACGCGGCTCGTCGCGCTGCGCACGCTCAGTGCTGACCGGACCCGCGGCGCTGCCGTGTTCACGGCCAATTGCATGGCGTGTCACAAATTCCGCGACCAGGGCGCCAGCATCGCGCCGAACCTGGATGGCATCGCCGCCCGCGGCTTGCAACGACTCGTGGAGGACATCATCGATCCCAGTCGCAATGTGGACGGCGCCTTCCGGCAGACGATCGTGGAGACGAACGATGGCAGCACCCTCGGTGGACTGAACCTGCGGGAAACCCCGGCCTCACTTACCTTGACGGACATTTCCGGCGCTGACGTGAACGTGTCGCGCGACAACGTGAAGACGATCACCACGTCGCCGCTTTCCTTGATGCCCGCGGCGTTTGATACGGTGCTGTCCGAGCAGGAATTCGCCGACCTGATCACGTATCTAACGAAGTCCGAACAGTGACCGGAGCAGCGGATCGATCGACGGATTTACTCCTGTAGTGACCAGTCGAATACGAGGAGTGACAAGTCCTGACGCGGGAGGATGAACGTGGCAGGCGCGGCGTTCGCGCCCCGTAGCGGCTGGGAACAAGCCGCTCCATCCCGGAGATTGGAGGGATAGCGCAGGTTTGAATCGCGCTAACCATGAGACCATCGGGCGTAAGCGCTGCGCAGCGGTGATGAGACAACGTTTCGAAGCTGGACGGGACCCGAACCCCTCGGCGCATCTGCCGGTTGGCGGTGGCAGCCACCGCGGCGGCGAAGGGACTCGCCGCCCTACCTCTCCTGACCATTGAAAAAGGCGGCGAAGGGACTCGCCGCCCTACCCGTGACCTTCGGAAAAGGTAGGGCGCGGACTCCGCTCCGCGGACTCCGCTCCGCGCCGGAGCCGGAACCGTCAACCGGCAGATGCGCCCCGAACCCCTCTCGGGCGCGGTTCGCGCTGGACGTTGGGCGCGGGAAGTACGTCTTGGTAGCAGTTTATTTTCTTAGAAATCTGCCCCATGAATCAACGATTCCCCCTGTTTGCCGCCGTGCTGGCTTTGATCGGGTCTGCCACTGTTCTGCCAGCAGCCGCGGCCGCCACTACGACGAAACCCAATGTCCTCTTCATCGCGATCGACGACCAGAACGACTGGGTCGGGCCGCTGGGCGGACATCGTCTCGCTCGCACGCCCAACCTCGATCGACTCGCCGCTCGCGGGACCACGCTGCTCAACGCGCACTGTCAGGCGCCGCTGTGCAACCCGTCCCGGACGAGCTTGATGCTCAGCCTGCGTCCCACGTCCACGGGCATCTACGGACTTGCGCCGTGGTTTCGCACCGTCGAGCCCGTCAAGGATCGAGTAACGTTGCCCCAGCATTTCAAGGATAACGGCTACCGCACGCTCACCACGGGCAAGATTTATCATGGCGGCGTCGGTGGCCCAGAGGCCCGCGCCCGCGAGTTTGATGTCTGGGGGCCTGCAGGCGGCGTGGGCGCAAAGCCTGTGGCGAAACTCATCCCCGCAACGCCCGGTGGTAATCACCCGTTGATGGACTGGGGCGTGTTTCCCCACCGCGATGAAGACAAGGGCGATCACCAGATCGCGACGTGGGCCATCGACCAGATCCGCTCCGCGCCGGCCAACCAGCCTTTTTTCCTCGCCGTCGGATTTTTCCTGCCGCACGTCCCCTGCTACATCACCCAGAAATGGTACGACATGTTTCCCGGCGACGACAGTATCCTGCCGCCCGTGAAAGCGGATGATCGCGATGACACGCCGCGCTTCTCCTGGAATCTGCACTGGGATTTGCCCGAGCCGCGCCTGAAATGGGTGAAGGAAAACAAACAGTGGCACAACCTGGTCCGCTCCTATCTCGCTTCGACCGCCTTCGTTGACGCGCAGATTGGCCGGTTGCTGGATCAGCTGGAAGCGTCCGGCCAGGCCGACAACACCATCATTGTCGTCTGGGGGGATCACGGCTGGCACCTCGGCGAAAAAGGTATCACCGGTAAGAACACGCTGTGGGAACGCTCCACGCGCGTGCCGTTGATCTTCGCCGGACCCGGCGTGGCCAAAGCGGCGCGCTCGACCCAACCAGCCGAGTTGCTCGATATTTATCCGACGCTCGCGGAACTTTGCGGACTGCCCGCTCGCACCGACCTGGAAGGCATTAGTCTCGTCCCGCAATTGAAGAACGCGGCCGCCAAGCGCGCGCGCCCTGCGATCACTTCGCATAACCAGGGCAATCATGGTATCCGCACTGAACGCTGGCGCTACATCCACTACGCCGACGGTACGGAAGAGCTTTACGACATCATCGCCGATCCGAACGAGTGGACGAATCTCGCCGGAGACCCTCGTCACGCGGCCGTGATGGCGGAGCACCGCCGCTGGTTGCCTCGCATCGATCTGCCTCCGGCACCCCGCAGTGCGAACCGCGTCCTGACCTACGATCCCGCCACCAACGAGTCGATTTGGGAAGGCAAGCTGGTCAAGTCGACCGATCCCATTCCCGGGCTGTAATCCACGCGCCGCGTGGAGTCAGCAGGGTCCTGGTTCGAGGTGTGGAGCAACGCGTCCCCAAGGCGCTGGCTTGCCGACAGCGATTCGCGGCCGAAACGCGAAAGCGAACGCTTGAACAATCGGCTTAGGGACAAGCCGATCCACCTCGGGCCGCGAAATCGGATTCCCACGTGGAGCGTTTTGCTCCAACGCGCTAGGCTCGGCGGACGCGGCGCGATTGCCCCGTTCACTTGCTCCCACCTGCTCCCCGACGCTCGATCCCAAACGTTCCGGCGCGAGACCTCGCTTTCTTGCTCGCTGAACCGGCGCAGGGATGCGATCTGACGTCCCCGCGGTACGCTCCGCTAACCCCATGAAAAAAATCTTCCCGCTCCTGCTGCTCTCGTTGTTGATGGCCCGCGTTGATGCGGCGACCGCCCGGCCCAACGTCATCATGGTGTTGATCGACGACATGGGCTGGGGCGACTTCTCCTGCTTTGGCAATCGCGACGCGAAGACACCCAACGCCGACCGGCTCGCCGCGGAAGGTATTCGTTTCTCTCAATTCTACGTCAATTCGCCGATCTGTTCACCATCGCGCACGGCCCTTACCACCGGCCAGTATCCGCATCGTTGGCGCATCACCTCGTTTCTCAACAACCGGGCCGACAACGAGCGCCGCGGCATGGCCCAATGGCTCGATCTCAAAGCTCCCGTGATGGCGCGTTACCTCCAGCAGAACGGCTACGCGACGGGGCATTTCGGCAAATGGCACATGGGCGGACAACGGGACGTCGGCGAGGCCCCGCTGATCACGGAGTACGGCTTCGACGAATCACTCACCAACTTCGAAGGACTCGGCCCGCGTTTACTCGGCCTCGGCAACGCCCACGACGGCAAGCCGCCCATCCGTCATGCGCTACGCTCCGACACTCTCGGCCGCGGCCCGATCATCTGGTATGACCGCGCGCAAATCACGGCGGGCTTCACCGGAGCGGCGATTCAATTCATCGAAAAAGCGGCTCTCGATGATCGACCGTTTTATGTGAACCTCTGGCCCGACGACGTGCACTCGCCGTTTTTCCCACCGGAGGCAAAGCGCGGCGACGGCACCAAGCGGAAGCTCTATTTGGGCGTGCTCGAAACGATGGACGCCCAACTCGGCGTCCTATTCGATTACGTGCGCAACCAACCCAAGCTCCGTGACAACACGCTGATTCTGGTCTGTTCGGACAATGGTCACGAGCCCGGAGCGGGTTCCGGCGGCCCCTTCAAGGGAGCAAAAGCCACGATCTTCGAAGGCGGTATCCGCTCACCGCTGATCGTCTGGGGACCAGGTTTGATTCCGGCCAACAAAGCCGGCCATCACAACGAAACCTCCGTCTTCGCGGCCTTCGATTTAGTACCTTCCTTGCTCGCACTCACGGGGACCAAGGCGCCCGCAAGCGTGAAATTTGACGGTGAAAATCTCGTGGGAACGCTGCTCGGAAAAGAGGCGGCATCGCGGCAGGCGCCGCTGTTTTGGCGCCGTCCGCCGGATCGAAAAAACTCTCCGTACGGACTGCCGACCCAGCCCGACCTGGCCGTGCGCGACGGCAAATGGAAACTGCTCTGCGAGTATGACGGCTCGAAGCCCGAGCTCTATGATCTCGACGCCGACCGCGGGGAATCCACGAACCAAGCCGCTCGCCAACCGGAAACGGTTCGTCGTCTCACGGGCTTGGTACTGGCGTGGCACACGTCGCTTCCGCCCGATAACGGACCGGCGCTCGGCGCCGAGGTCGCGGCGGCACCCAAGGGGAAAAAGAAAAACCAATAGCGCATTCTCTGGCCCGCAGCCGGCGGAGCGATTGGCCCCCACGCGCCGGTTCGCAGGAGCGGCATGGCCGCAACGCGTTGGGACAACGCGTTCCACCCTGCTGAAATCCGGCTACATCCCGAACGTACGTGAGGCTTCATGACGACTTCCGCCCCGGTTTGGATTCTCGCTGACGATCTGACGGGCGCAGCAGATTCCGCCCTGCCCTTCTGGCGCGCCGGCCGACGGGCCACGATCGTATTGAATCCGCAAATACGGTGGCCGGCCAACGACGGAGTGGTGTCCCTTTGCACGCACACGCGCGCGATGTCCGAGCCCGAGGCGCATGCGATGCTGATGTCGTTGGCGCCGCGATTGCCTCGCTCCGGCGTCATTTTTAAGAAGATCGATTCCACCCTGCGCGGATGGATCGGCGCGGAGTGTCGGCCGTTGCTCGCCGCGTTCCCGGAACGCCGCGCGTATTTCGCTCCCGCTTACCCGTCGAAAGGGCGGATCCTCGGCCCGGATGGAATCTATCGCGTGTACGGCGTACCGCTGGCGCAGACGGAGTTCGCAGCCGAAACCGTGGGTTTGCCCGCAGACTCCACCCTGGGCGGTTTCATCGCGCATCACTTCGAGTCTGAAGCCGCGCGTGTTCAGGTGCTCCCAGCGGAAACGAATGAAGGCTTTCGGGCTGCGGTTGCCGCTCAAACGAGCCCGGCGCTCTGGATCGGCTCACCGGGGCTGGCCATTGCACTGGCCGGCGCTGGCTCGGTGCCACCACCCGCGGGCACTCCGCCGGCGCACCTCCAAGCCACTCGGGTGGTGGTGGCCGTGGGCAGTCGGCGAACGCTCACCCGGCAACAGACCGAGGCACTGGAGTGCGCGTTGGTCGATGCTACCACTCAAGGCGGCGCCCTGATCCGAGCTCCGGACGGCCCTTATGATCCAACCCGCGCGGCTGCGGTCGCTGACGAACTCGGGCGACGCGCCGCTGCGGCCGCCGCACGACTCGGCGCTTGCGGATTGATTCTCACCGGCGGCGATATCGCCGCGGCGACCTGCCGGCAGCTCGGAATTGAAACCGCCCAGATTATTGGCGAGGTGGAGGATGGACTCCCGGTGTTACGAGCAGGTCCCCACCTCATCGTCACGAAGGCTGGCGGATTCGGCGACGAGCGCTCTTTGATTCGAGCCTACCATTGTTTGTCGAAGCTGCTCGGGTGAACGAGTGGAGCGGGTTGTCCGATTCGCATCTCAGATTTGAGATCGGATTTAGCTGGACGATTACCAGCCGAACCAGTGCGTTCGCAGTTATCCAAGGGCTTGGTTTTGATGCGCTACTCAAGGCGCGAAAAAAACCATCGCGGATAGCGCAGATGAAGCGGATGCCCGCGGTAGTCGTGGGTTCAAGTCCAGATGGAGCGTTTAGACAGGATGATTTATCCGCGTAATCGGCGTCATCCGCGGTCAAAGATCTTGGGTTGTTTATACCAATTGCCGTGATTGGTATGAAATTCTTCTCCGTGACCTCTTCTCCCCCTATGCATTAACTTAACGCCTTACACTCCTGTTTGTCATTGCGAGGGAGCCTTGGCGACCGCGGCAATCCAGATGGATCGCCACGCCCTCGTTCCTCGGGCTCGCGATGACAATCGGGTGAGTAAATGGATTAGGTTAACGCCTATGCCTCCTCTCCCTCCCGGTGCCCTCGGTGGCGTCTCCGGATAATCTAGCCCCGTTCCGATTCGCTGCGGCCGGGGGCGGCCGCGGTCCCAAGGAACCGCGCACAAAAAAGGGCCGCGGAAAAATGCCGCGGCCCTTTCCTCTGCCCAGACTGAGACTGGCTGGACTAGATCGCGGTCTCTCCGCGTTCGTCCGTGCGAATGCGCACGACCTGGTCAAGCGGCATGACGAAGATTTTGCCGTCACCGATCTTGCCGGTCTTGGCGGACTTCACGATCGCGTCAACCGCCTTGCCGACGGTCTCGTCGGTCACGGCGATCTCCAGTTTAACCTTGGGGAGGAAATCAACGGTGTATTCACTTCCACGATATATTTCCGTGTGTCCCTTTTGACGCCCGAAGCCTTTCACCTCGGTGACCGTCATGCCCTCGACTCCGACCTCGGAGAGGGCAGCTTTAACTTCCTCGAGTTTAAACGGCTTGATGATGGCGATAATAAGTTTCATGGCTGCGGATAGATTGAAGTTGGATGCTCGCGGAGTTTAGGATTTCGCCTCGTAAATGTAGCCTTCCTCGCCGTGCTCGGCGAGATCCAGGCCCTCCTGCTCGGCTTCGACTGAGGGGCGCAGGCCGATGATCGACTTGACGATGAACGCGATCACCGACGTGGCCACCACCGAAAGCACAATGGTGAAGGCCACCGCCTTCAACTGCTCGAGGAGCAATCCGTCCATCAAGCTGGCGATGGCGGGATTGACGGTGGGCGTGGCAAACACGCCGGTGAGGATGGCGCCCAAGGTACCGCCGACCGCGTGGATGCCAAACGTGTCGAGAGCGTCGTCGAAGCGCAGCACCGACTTGAGTTTGACGCAGAACAGGAACGTCACGAAAGCACCAATGAATCCCATGTAGACCGCGCTGCTCGGCGTCACATACCCGGCAGCGGGCGTGATGACGACCAGACCCGCGACGGCGCCCGAGCAGAAGCCGAGGACCGAGGCGTGGCGTTTGGTGATTAACTCGAGGGCGCCCCAGCCGAACGAAGCGGCGGCGGCGGCGAGCGTCGTCGTGGTGAACGCGTTGGAGGCGATGCCATCGGCCGCGCCGGCGCTCCCCGCGTTAAAGCCGTACCAACCCACCCATAGCATGCCGGTGCCGACCATACAGAGAACGAGGCTGTGCGGAGGCATCGGGGTTTTGCGAAAACCGAGCCGGGGCCCCAGAATCAAACAGAGCACCAGGGCCGACCAGCCCGAGCTCATGTGAACCACGGTGCCGCCCGCGAAGTCGATCGCTTTAATCGTACCCGCGGCGCCACTCATGAAACCGCCACCCCACACCATGTGCGCGAGGGGGAAATAAACCGCAAACATCCAGAGGACGACGAACACGATCACCGCCGAGAACTTCATGCGCTCAGCAATGGCGCCGAGGATCAACGCCGGCGTGATGATGGCGAAGGTAAGCTGGAAAATCGCGAACACGTTTTGCGACACCCATGGCAGGGTGCCCGGATCGCTCGTCACGCCATTGAAGAAGAAGTTGGCGGTGCCCCCGATGAACGCGTTGCCCGGGGCAAACGAAAGACTGAAGCCCACCGACCACCAGAGCAGCGTAACAACTCCGGTGATACCAAAACACTGGGCCAGGACCGAGAGGACATTCTTTTTCCGGACCAGACCACCGTAGAACAACGCGAGGCCGGGCAGCGTCATGAAAATGACCAGTGCGCTCGACGTCATCATCCACGCATTGTGGCCGGGACCAGGTCCCGCGACTTTGGTCGCCACCTTTTCGGTGCGAGCGCCGTTGTTCATGTACGCTTCGATATCGGCGACACGTTGCTCAAGCGTGGGCTCGGGCAGAGGAGCCGGCGTCGGAGTGGGAACCGTTTGGGCAGAAACAAGACTGCCCAAGAGGCCGACCAACAGACACGCGGCGGATAGGAAGCGGCGGGGGTTAAAGCGGAGGATGTTCATGAAGAGACGTGGTTCGTATGAGCAAAATCGATGCCGACCGGCGTTTCCATTCACAGATATTGCGGAAATATGACGCGGGTCTCACAAGCCTCAGCTATGCCGTGGGTAGAGCAAGTCCGGGGGCAGCTTGAACCAACCCGATCCAAGACTGGAACCTTGGGGAAAGAAGAAGCCGGTCTGAAAAATACGCCGCTTGCGCAGGGATCGTGGTTTGCCAGGGACCGCGGGCGCCCTCGTCCGCTCATTGTCGGAATGCGGCCGGAGGCGGCCGCGGTCCCATCAAACCCGAACGGAAAGACTGAGCCGGCATCATGCAATGACGCTCATCTTTCGATCCCCACCGAAGCGACGGAAAGGTCGCATGAGTGCCGCTGGGGTAGCGTCCAACCGCTGAGCCAGGGGTCCCGCTTGCGCAGGGATCGTGGTTTGCCTGGGACCGCGGGCGCCCTCGTCCGCTGATTGTCGGAATGCGGCCGGGGGCGGCCGCGGTCCCATCAAACCCGAACGGAAAGACTGAGCCGGCATCATGCAATGACGCTCATCTTTCGATCCCCACCGAAGCGACGGAAAGGTCGCATGAGTGCCGCTGGGGTAGCGTCCAACCGCCGAGCCAGGGGTCCCGCTTGCGCAGGGATCGTGGTTTGCCTGGGACCGCGGGCGCCCTCGTCCGCTGATTGTCGGAATGCGGCCGGGGGCGGCCGCGGTCCCATCGAACACGGACGGAAAGACTGAGCCGGCATCCGTGTTTATGAGTGCTCATCCGTGGTTACTTCTTCTGCGGAATTTAGGATGAATCCAGCCGAGGAGCGCTCCAGGCACGTGCGACCAACGTAAACCAAAGCGGCCGGATCCTGGTGGTTCCGGCCGCTGCAAACAAAACTCTGAACAGGGAGCTTAGACCGCGGATTCGCCGCGCTCGTCCGTACGGATGCGGACGACCTCGTCGAGCGGCAAAACAAAGACTTTGCCGTCACCAATCTTACCGGTCTTGGCGGCTTTAACGATGGTATCGACCGCCTTGCCCGCCGTTTCGTCGCTGACCGCAACTTCGATCTTCACCTTGGGAAGGAAGTCCACCGTGTATTCACTGCCGCGGTAGATCTCGGTATGCCCCTTCTGACGACCGAAGCCCTTGACTTCGGTCACCGTCATGCCCTCGACGCCGGCGGCGGCAAGCGCCTCCTTCACTTCCTCGAGTTTGAACGGTTTGATGATGGCGATGATGAGTTTCATGCGAAATAGGAGAGTTAAAGCTGTTTTGAAGTTTGGTGAGCGGCTACCTTAGCGCAAGGATTCGTTCCCTGCGTAAGTTATACGCCCGAGGTATTATTTATGAGCTGGGGTGAAGTCAGGATACGCCTCGTTGCCATGCTCGCCCACATCGAGACCTTCCGTCTCTTCCTCGGCGCTGACGCGAAGACCGATGGTCATTTTGAGCGCATAGAAGACTACGAGCGCAAAGATGAAGGAGAACCCGCCGACGGCCGCGATTCCCTTGAGCTGTGAGACGATTTGAGCGGTTCCGGCCAGTTTGCCGAAGAGACCAACCGCCAGCGTTCCCCAGATGCCGCACACCAAGTGGACGGAGAGCGCGCCCACCGGGTCATCGATCTTGATCCGGTCGAAAAAGATGACCGAGAACACGACGATGAATCCAGCAATCGCACCAATAAGAATAGCCGAACCAGGGTTCATTTGATCGGCGCCTGCCGTAATGCCCACAAGGCCGGCCAGGATACCGTTCAACACCATCGAGAGGTCAGGCTTCTTGATGACCGTCCAGGCGGTGAGCATAGAGGCGACACCCCCGGCTGCTGCCGCCAGACACGTGGTTACCAAAGAGAGGGAAACGGCCGCCGGGTCAGCCGACAAGACCGAGCCGCCGTTGAATCCGAACCAGCCGAACCAGAGCAGGAACACGCCGATGGTCGCGAGTGGCATCGAGTGACCCATCATCGGCTGCACCCGACCTTCGCGATAACGCCCGAGACGCGGCCCCAGCACCAGGACGCCGGCCAGAGCGCCCCAGCCGCCGACCGAATGCACGATGGTGGACCCGGCGAAGTCGTAGAACGGAGTCGTCATGGTATTCAGCCAGCCATTACCCCATTTCCACATGCCCGTGATCGGATACGAGATGGCGACGAAGAGTGTGGAAAAGATCAGGAAGGAGTGGAGCTTCACGCGCTCAGCCACGGCGCCGGAGACGATCGTCGCGGCAGTCGCAGCAAACATGCCTTGGAAAAGGAAGTCGGTCCAGTAGGTGTAGCCCGCGTTGTACACACTGGTGAGCGAAGCCACGTCATCGGTGACCGAGACACCAAAGCCGGAAAATCCAAACCATCTTCCGGCAAAATCGGCCCCGGGGTACATCAGATTGAACCCGACGATCGCGTACGTGAGCAGACCAATACACGGGATCAGCGTGTTCTTGAAAAGAATATTGACGGTGTTCTTCGAGCGCGTGAGCCCCGACTCCACGGCGGCAAATCCAAGGTGCATGATGAACACCAGCGCCGTGCACAGCATCATCCACATATTGTGGGTGGTGAAGAGCGAGAAGCCGGAGGATTCCTTGAACGCGGCGTAATCTTTGAATTTCGGCGCCGCGGCCGCAGCCGCAGTTGCGGCTGGCGCAGCTTCCTGCGCGAAACTCATCGAGACTAAGGCAAGGACCGCGAAGATGCCGGTAATCTTCAGCGGGCCTGACCATTTAAGGGACCGTGGCTTCATAGTATTTAGTACGAGGAGGGTTGAAGGGACATCCTATCTGCGAGATAGGCTATCCGGCGAAAAGCAGAGCCTGTGCCAAGCCGGTGAAGACGCGGAAATACACCGCCAAGGTAGGGGCGTTTATCCTCAAACGCCCTCATTGGATGCCCGACCGAACGTCGGTACCGAACCGACCTTCGGTGCAGGCCACGGCTCAAAATAAAATCGTCCGCGCGCGCGGATTCATACCAATAGCCCGTATACGATTGTCGTCACGAGACGACAAACCAAGCCCGAGCGCTTGGATGGAAAGGCCCAACGAACCCATCCTTGTCATGGCGAAACGCGTCGCGTCATGGCCATCCGGCTGGATCACCACACCCGGCGGAGCCGGGCTCGTGATGACAACCATGAGTTCATTAGAAAAGCGCGCCCGGGCGATCGAGCTCGATTGCTTCGTCGCTTCGCCTCTCGCAATGACGTCCAAAAATCACGGGGAATTGGTAAAACAACCAAAACTTTTGACCGCGGATTACGCTGATTACGCGGATAATTCATCCTATCCAGACGCTCAATCTGGACTTGAACCCACGACTACCTTGGGCATCCGCTTCATCCGCGCTATCCGCGATGGTTTTTTTTCGCGCCTTAAGGAGCGCATCAAGACCAAGCCCTCGGAAAACTCCCAACGCATTGATTCGGCCGGTAACAAAACGCGTACCCGTATCCGGACACCCGTTACAAGCGGAAGTTTAAGACGGCCAGGCGTCCCCAATCAATCAACCTCTCAAATCCCGCAGAAGAAGTAACCACTGATGAGCACTAATAAACACTGATAAAACAGATTCAGATCGGCGGGATAGAACTATCTATTCACCTGCCGGGGTGAACGGCATCCATCGCACAACCCCGATTGCATCAGTGGTCATCAGTGAAGATCAGTGGTTCAACTGCGTTTTTGGGGATCAATTGATCACTCCGGGATCACCGTCGCAATGTGCAGCTCCTTGAGTTGCCGTTCGGTCACCGGCGTCGGGCTCTGCGCCATGAGATCCTGACCCTTCTGCGTTTTCGGAAACGCAATGACGTCGCGGATGCTCGTCGTGCCGCAGAGCAGCGCCGCGACGCGATCCAGGCCAAACGCAATGCCCCCGTGAGGCGGAGCGCCAAAGGTGAACGCCTTCAACATATAGCCGAAACGGCTCTCCACCACGTCAGCCGGGATCTTGAGCACTTCCTCAAAGACCTTCTTCTGCAGAGCTGGCTGGTGGATTCGAATCGAGCCACCACCCAATTCCATGCCGTTCAGGACTACATCATAGTGCTGGCCGCGAACCGCCTTCGGGTTTGAATCGAGGAATGGCACGTCTTCCAACACCGGAGCGGTGAAGGGATGATGCGTCGCGACAAAGCGGTTCTCCGCTTCGTCATAGCTCATCAAGGGAAAATCGATGACCCAGAGAAACTTCCAGTCGTCCGAACGCACTGTCAACTTGCCGCGCTTTTGCAACAGCGTCGAAGCCTCGAGCCGCATCCGACCCAGAATGGCACACGCTTTTTCCCAAGGGGCCGCAGCGAAGAAGACGATGTCGCCATCCTCAATCTTCAACTTGCTGGTGAGCTCAGACTTTTCCGCGTCCGAGAAGAATTTGACGATCGGGGATTTCCATTCGCCGGCTTCGACTTTGATGAACGCGAGCCCCTTTGCGCCCAGCGATTTTGCAATCTCCTCGAGGTTCTTCAGCTCGCCTTGAGTGACGTCCGCCAGTCCCTTGGCGTTGACCGCCTTGATCACGCCGCCACCGGCCACGGTCGCCTGAAAGACCTTGAATGCGGAATTCTTGAACGTGTCCGAGAAGTCCACCAACTCAAAACCGAAGCGCAGGTCGGGCTTGTCGACGCCGTAGCCATTCATCGCATCAACGTACGGCATGCGCCGGAATGGCGTGGGAATGTCGACCCCCAGAACGTCCTTCCACACCTTCTTCAACATGCCCTCGAATAGCGCATAAATGTCTTCGCGGGTGACGAACGAGGCCTCGACGTCCACCTGCGTAAATTCCATCTGCCGGTCGGCGCGCAAATCTTCGTCGCGGAAACACCGCGCGATTTGGAAATAACGCTCCACCCCCGCCACCATCAGGATCTGCTTAAACTGCTGCGGCGACTGGGAAAGCGCGTAGAACTGGCCGGGGTGAATGCGCGACGGCACGAGGTATTCGCGCGCGCCTTCCGGCGTGCTCTTAAAGAGAGCAGGCGTTTCCACCTCGATGAAATCCTGGGCGTCGAAGTAATCGCGGATCGATTTTGCGGCCCGATACCGCATCTGAAGATTGCGCAGCATCTTCGGCCGCCGCAGATCGAGATAACGGTAGGTGAGCCGAAGATCCTCGTTCACCTTGTCTCCCCCAACGTCGTCCAACGGGAACGGCGGCGTCTCCGAGATATTGTGAATCTCGAGGGCGCTGGCCACGACCTCAAGCTGGCCGGTCGGCAGATTCTTGTTCTCGGTCCCTTCCGGACGGCGGACGACTTTACCCGTCACGCCAATGACGGACTCCGGCTTCAGCAGCTTCAGCTGCTCGGCGAGCTTCGCATCGTCATGCGGCTCCAGCTTGATCTGCGTGACGCCGCGGCGATCGCGCAAGTCGACGAAGATGATGCCGCCTTGGTCGCGGATCGTATCGACCCACCCGGCGAGCGACACGGTCGCGTCTAGGTCGGGCACTGAGAGCTGGGCACAATGATGGGTGCGCTTCATGAGCAAAAGAGTCGCGAACTAAGCGGTCCGGCTCTGCGAAGGGCAAACTAGAAATGCGCCGCCTCGAAAGTGAGGGTGTAATTGAAAGTGAAGTCAGTCCGCGGTGGCACGGACATTCCTGTCTGTGGCTTGGACTCTGGCCCGGTGCTCAAGCCACACAGGCAGGAATGCCTGTGCCACCACGTCGACCAAGCCGCTCCGACAAGATTGCGCCGAATCCGAAGATTTCACCCGCATTGTCATCGCGAGCCCGAGGAACGAGGGCGTGGCGATCCAGCAAGCCTGGATTGCTT
>Ga0163152_10004728_pt1 | contig 16567 bp, 27 predicted proteins | sample OliLakLV19MP8IB2_FD_148635 | JGI IMG/M metagenome (GOLD analysis project Ga0163152, IMG submission 148635) | Freshwater microbial mat bacterial communities from Lake Vanda, McMurdo Dry Valleys, Antarctica - Oligotrophic Lake LV.19.MP8.IB-2 | ecosystem: Environmental > Aquatic > Freshwater >... | reverse complement strand
GGTCCAGACGACTCCCCTCACGATGACGCTCCGCATAGGCATCAGGCACGCCGATCGGACACACCACCACAGGCGTCCTTGAAAATCTCTGCACGACCTCCGCACAATACCCCGAAGGCGCAAATGCGACCCGGCAGCGGTCAAGCACCTCGACATGCTCTCGCGACAACTGCGACGTGTTCGGACTGACGAAGAGACCCACGTTCTTATAGCCAGAGAAAATCGTCTCGAACAAAGGCCCCGGCGCCGTGAGCGCTAGCAACGGGGAGTCCACACCCGCGGGACGGCACGCACGGAAAACACCTCTGTGCTCCGGTAGTGCTTCGTCGTCCAGATTCATGATGGGACCGAGCCGCTCATCGCGCGCGAGACGTCCAGCGATTCTGCTCGCGACCGTGGCGTACGAGTAGCGGCTGCCGAAATGGCTGAGGAGTGAGATCATGCCTCAACCGCGCATCTTCTCAGGCAGGTACTTCGCGAGCGCAGGGCGCATCGCGACGATCATCTGATCGAGGGAAAAACGGCTGCAAACCGCCACAGCTCCCGCGAGATCGAACTGCCGACCGGCCTCGAAAGCAGAACGCATGGCGCTGCCGAAATCGGCAATGTCGTACATGCCCCACTCTTGGTCGAAGTCGTAGCTCCGGCTGAGGGACGGCATGGAGGGGTCGACACGTTCGAGCCGGTGAGGCACGAAACGATCAAAGAGACTCCCCCGCGCCACGAAATACTCGCCTACAGCTCCGAAAGTGCTGGTGACGACGGGGATACCTGCCATGGCGGCCCAAAGAGGAGGGATGCCCAAACCCTCGCCGTAGGAAGGGTTGACGTAGCAATCCAGGGTGTGGAACCAGTCGAGCACTTGCTGGTCGGTGCTCTCTGTACCCACGTTGACGACAATTTTCGGGAGAACCTTGTCGAACTTCGACTTTTCTTGGCGGATTTCTTCGCCGATCTTGGCGAGCATTTCCTTGACCGTGAGCAGCCGTCCCCCCATCTGGGACGTCCGGATTTCGAGCACGACGTCGTCCGAGGCCGAGAACGCGCGGTAGTAGCTGCGCACGAGGTCGAGCATGCCCTTGCGGCTGTGCCAGGTGCCTTGCGTGCCGAAGCGGTAGGCTCCTGTGTGCTTGGCGGGGTCGGTGAGCGTCTGCTTCCACGGACCGCCGTAGAGCATGGGGCTCACGGTGCGGACGAGTTCTGGGCGGACGCCGGAGTCGAGAAAGGCACGACGACAGAAGTCGGAGACGACCCAGATTTCTTCGAAGTTTTCGTTGCAGGTGTTCACCACGAACTGAGAGACGCGGGTGGCTTCGTGGGCTGTGTAGCAGATCATGTTCGCCGCGATACCGCGTAGGTACGCCGCTTCGATCGGCGGGTAGCCCGCCACGAGAAGGTGCGCCCGTCCGATCTTACCTTCGTGCCACTTGTCGTAGAGCGTACGCCGATCGTCCGGGAACAGGGACGGGTCGATATCGACGTGCCGGTGCGGGACGAGCTGCGTGGGGATCGCACACCCCTCCGACAAACCATACGCCGCAGCCATCGAATGCACCGAGTAGCCGGAACGGAAGGCCGTCGCAAAGCTCACCCAGATGCCGTCCGTGTCCCAACCCGCGGCAGGCTCCGCCACGTAGCTGTAGCCAGAGAACGACGAGCCTCTGACAGCTTGGTCGATGGCCGCGATGCTCTCGACCGGAGGGGGGACGTAGTCGATCTCGTTTTCGTTGTCTGACATGGACGTCCTACTTACCGGACACTGTCAGACAATGCAACAGAGAAATGCCGCCCGAGAGCTTGACGTTATGTTTTTTTCCGGGGAAGATACGAAACATCGCGTACATCCGCGAACTATTACGAGAAGGCAGCACAAAATGGGACTCGGGGCATTCGCGAAGGCTTTTTCGAAGGCAGTGGGTCCGGCTGGTAGTCGCGCGAGCGCGGAGGTGGCTGCGGCCAGGGCCGCTGCCGAGGTACGTCAGGCGCAGGCGCATCTGGCTCGTGCGATGATTGCTGCGGCCAACACCAATCAAGCGCTCAGTCGCATCATTGCGCAAGAGGTCGCAGCCGGGGGGCCTGGAAAGCGGTCGAGCTTCGCCGACATCGCAGCCGGGGGACCTAGAAAGCGCCAGCGGACGCTTGCGAATCTGATCGCTGAACTCGTATACGAGATTCAGCAGAAAAAACTCACGCTCAGTTCTGTGGAGATTGCGCAGGTTATCGCGCGTGAACTCGTCAAAAAGGGGGGCCTGGTTCTCAACGACGCCGAGATGAACGAGGCGGTCGAAGCTGTCATGCTCAACGTCGCTCGGCCGGTGACTACCGCGGATGGGGGGTGGTCGAAGCGTGTCGCCTCCGCCGGCCCTGTCCGTTCTGAGCCGTCCGTGCAAGGCATCGGAAGCTACATCGGCGACGACGATTTCTGAGCATGTCCTACAGCAACGATGTGGAAGCGCTCGGAAAAGTTCGTTCTGACCCCCTTCTGCAAGGTGGCGGTTGGTGGAAGCTCACGCGCGAACTCGCCGCGACGGGGATACTCTCTGCGGCCGGTGCATATGAAACGAATGCGGCGGGTGGCAGGTCTTCTCTCGTCGTGAGTGGCGGTGATGACCCACCTTTCATTCGATTCATCGTGGTCGGCGAGCAGCTCCGTTTGCAGGCCCGTCAGCGCGTCACCAGTAGCGGCGTTCCAGCTCTGAGAGAGTTTGGCGTATCCTCCTCGGCTTTCCCTGAAACACTGCCGATCATTGCTCGCCTGAGAGCAGAGCAGCCCGAACTCACCACGGACCAGGTGCTCAGCCTCACCGCCAACAAGTCGAAGTCGATGCTCTATGCCGGCGTCGGCGTCAGCGCTCTTGCGCTCGCCGGCCTCGGATACTATCTCCTGAAGCGCAGCCCTCGGAAGTAGGATCGCCTGCATGGACCTCCGGCTCATGGCGACGTGGGTAGATGCGCGTGGGCGGGTGGTGGGGAAGATATCTCAGGGCATTGAGCGCACGCGTTTGGGACAACCTGTGGCGGTGTACGTCGCGGAAGCCGTTGGGCTGCCAGCAGATCCTTGCCCACGCTTTGAATGCGCGAGAAAAAAAGTCGAAGGAGCCCTACTGGTCGCGCGGATCAAGGCACGAGCAACGCTTTGAGCCGACAACACCACCAGGGCCTACGAGCACCCTGGTGGCGGTCAGCGGTTCCGGCGGGAGTCGAACCCACATCCCCCGAATTAGAAGTCGGTCACTCGACCAATTGAGCTACGGAACCCGAGGCAGAGAGAGCCAGCGGCAGGTGCCTCACCATCGCTCGACCGGACGGGTCGAGCGCAAGTGCGGTCGCTGCATTCTGGAGATCCGGCTCCCGGAAGAGAGACACAGGGATGTCGCGTTCGCGGGCGGCGGCATGAAGCAGAAGGAGCGCTGCCTCGTTCACGATTTCGAGCAGCACGAGCGTGTTAGAGCACGCGTACCACTCGCGGTCTGCCTCCGGGTGTTCTTCGCTGAAGGCACGTAGGGCGTGACACAGCTGAGCGGCGCGGGCGCCCGCAGATAGATCGCTACGCACGACGAGGTACAGCTTCACGCAGCCCTCACAACGTGAGAGGCGCGTGCGAGTCGGCGCAGCTCCGCCCGCTTCTCCGCGGTGCGTTGCAGATGCTCCGACCACGCGGTGGCTTGTTCCGCGGTAGGGGCGGTGTAGAGCCACGTTTCGATCTGTTCGACCGAGATTTCGGCGTGCGCAGCGATGATCGTCACTGACAGGTCGCTGGACTTGCAGAGACGTCGTTCCGTGACCCAGTAGGAGACGCCACGCGTGAAGGCGTAGGCGAGACCGAGGTAGCGGATCTGGTCGCTGGCACGCTGGGCATCCCACCGAAAACTCGAAAGCCTCTGATCGCGACCGACGGTGCCAACGGGCGTGTCACACCTGTACTGCAAACGAGCTTGAGTGATCGAAACCTTGTCCTCGACGAGAACGCGCAGCTTTTCTTTGAGCACTTTTTTCATGAGAATCTCCTGTGTAGATGGGGGTTTCGAGGCCGCATCCGAGGAGGTCCACGTGCTCTGCCATCGGCGAATCTAGTGCTCCATACGTGCCATCATTGCCACCTGTGGTCGCGGTGTCAAGTTCCCAGGACGTCTGCCCATCGACTAAGCCCATCAGCCGCCTTGTCCTCCCGGACGATGTAGAAGCGGCACCTCGACTTCGGGTGCAACGTGCGGCAGATTACATGCGTGCCTGACTCTTTTCAGTGTGTCGAATGCGGGCAGATGACCATCAAGAACTTGGGCGAGGACCGCACGGTGGAATTCTGGACGGGCCTCCGCCTGCCGATTCCGAAGGGCATGAAGATCCCCGCCTGCGGCGGATGCGGAGAGATGTACTTCTCAGAGGAGATACTAGAGGCGATGGTGCAAGCGTTTACCCCAGCCTACTTGCGGCATCTGAATGCCGTCGTGCAAGAGGTACGCACCGCGCATGACATCGACGTCGATCGCGTGGCGCGAGCTTGCTGTATGAGAGAGCGGAACTTGGTCCGCATGCTCGACGGCACCGAAACGATGGGGCAGCAAACCCGGATCCTGCTCGAAGTTCTCGCGCGCTCACCAGGCGAAATGGCTCGCCTGCTTGAAGATCGCCCATGGGCGCCGCTTGACACTGACGAGCGAGAGCGACGGACGTGATCAGGCGGCGATGCAGCGGTGCTTCATCGCTCGTTCTAGGACTTTCTGCCGCCGACGTTCGTGACGGTTTTTGAGAGGTCCAGGCTCCCGAAAGTTCGACACCGCGAAACTCCCTGTCTGGCTATGAGGTAATCCGGTGATGCTAGAACCCATCCCGGTACTGACGATGGCGATAATATCGGTATTACCTGGAGAGATCGTCACACTAGTCATCAGATGATGATCTTGCCGCTCTTGTCCGCGCCGTCGAGCGATGTGGTGCCGATCATGGGCGTCCCCATGGCGACAACGAGCGTTGGGAGGTTGCCCTTGTGGTCGTCGCACGCGACGCCTTCGGTAACGCGCACGCACCAGCCCTTGCAATAATCGCAGGCCCAGCGTTCGCCGCTAGAGACGAGCGGGATTTTGTCGGCGTCCATCGGCGGCCTGCCGAGCTGCTTGCATCGGTGTTGCCAGTGGACACGCAGCCACGCCGGTGCGACCTTGTACTCGATCGACCCGAGGGCCATGGACTTGTTGTCTTCGCGGGCCATGAAGCTCTCGCCGCAAGCGGGACACATCCCGACGATCATCCCGACCGTTTCGATGGCGCCGCTGGTGCGTGGGACTGCGTAGAGTTCGCACTCGATCACGCAGACCTCACCCCCCTTCGGAGCCATGTACCTGACCCACGTCTTCGGTGCCGCGGCCTCGTGGTCGACGCTCTGACCAGTGATGCGGCCCATGTGCTCGGTTTTTTTCCACAGAGCGCGCCCCTTGGCGATCTGCTCGGAAGTCATCTGGGCGATGTCGCGTTTGGCCATGTTGCCCTTCTACCGGATTGTCAGACAATGCGCAAGAAAAAGCGGGCGAGTACCTTTTGGCACCGCCCGCTCTTGGTGGTTGGGAGAAGGCCGATCAGTCTTCGTCGTGTTCGGCTTGATCGAGGATCAGGTCGTAGACCTTCAGCGTGAGGTCTGGGGTGATCTCGGCGCCTGGGAATGTGATCTCCGCGAGGCGGTACGCGATCCCAATCCCCCATCCCGTATTCTCCACAGCCTCTGCGAAATCAGACATCCCCAGCTCGCCGATTTCCTCCACGAGGTGGTCCAGCTCGGTATTGGTCTTGGTCTTGGTCTCTGTCTCGTTCTCGTTTTTCATGTTCGTTCTCCCAGGGTAGTTGCCCGCCCTCTTGGTACTCATTTTTCCATGCTTCGGCAAGTCCCGATTGTCGCCTCAGTGCGGCGACAATTTACGAGTGCATCTTGCGGCTGGTCAGCCAACCCAGAAGAAAGCCCGCTACGGCTGCGATGCCGAGCAGGAGGGGGCTGGACAGAAAAGTGCGCGCCCCGATCACAGCGCCTGCGCTGAACGTGAGCGCCACGATCGGGGAAATCACCGCGTCGAGAAAAGCACCGTCGTTCACGACGCGGTGGACTTGGCGATCTTGCGCAGGAGCTTCTTCAACGAGCCACCGTCGCCGGTGCCGAGAATCCACGCGAGCAGCGCTTGCGCCTCTTCACCCGCAGCCTCTTGGAAGTCGGCGTTGGTGGAGATCTCCCGCAGCATCGCGCGATTGACGACCTTGCTCGTGACGACCTTCTCCCCCTGCGCCCGAGCCACACGCTCGCGACGAAGTTCAGGCGCCTTGGCGATCTTTCCCGCCATATCGCCATTCGCACCTTCGAGTTCCCGCAGCCGCTTCTCTTGGTCCTGGTGCGTCAGGTCCGAGAGTTCGAGCCCCGCCTGCGGAGAGAGCCTGCCGCTCTTGATCGCCGACTGCACACTCGGCGAAAGGTCGAGCAGCGCGAGCCGCAGCTTGATCGTGCCGACGTTGCAGCCGTACACGACCGCCGCATCTGCTTCCGATCGTCCGGTGTCGAGGTACCTTTGGATCTTGACTGCTTCGAGCAGCGGCGAGTCGTTCATTCGGATGAACGTGGACAACATCACGCCCATGATCTGAGCGCTGTCCCCGCGCTTCACCATGCACGGCATGGTGTGCTCTTCCGACCCCTGGACACGCAAACGGCGGTTCGCCTCGCGCGCCGCGACCGTGCGACGGCGGCCGTCGATGACCTCGATCAACGTGCCGTTCTTGCGAACGAGCGCCGGCTCCAGCACGCCGAACACCATGATGTTCTTGACCAGCGCTTCGTCGACCGGCAGATGCACACGCTCGTCGTAGAGCGGGTGCTCCTTGCCATCCTTCGTGTCGAGGCCGACAACGGTCAGGTTGTGCGGATCCACGCCGAACGCGTTCAGCCGCGTACCTTCGATCGCTTGCCGCGCACGCGGTTCCGCCCCGTCGAACTTCTTATCGTTTCCCATGATTTTTTTCCCTTGTTGACGGCGCAATACCGCCGCGTCTGCCCTTGTAGCCTGTGAAACTTTTTAGCGCCAGATTTATTTCTGGAGCGATTGGTGTTCACTTCGCGGTGTTGAGCCCGTCGAGCGAGGTCATCATGCGCACGAGGTTTTCAGCAGCGGAAAGTGCCAGCTCTGCGACGCGTTGGTCGAGCGACCGGACGACGCCAGCGTTGACCTGGACCAGCGCGCCGCCTGGGAGGCGCACGAGCGCGCCGATGCGGTTACCGGCGATGGCGACCGTGCCGATCGCCACGCTGTTGGCGGGGATCGTCGGGGTGTAGATCGCCCACGCTTCGGTGACGGTGACGATCACAGCGACACCGTCGCGGGAACGATACGTTCGCCCGAACACACGTCGCAGGTGCCACGGTGCGCGCCACGGTGAACACCACTGTAGTAGTACCCCAAGGTCTCACGGACGATCGCATCCGTGTTGTGAGCGCCGCACAGGGTCACGCGGTCCCAGTTGTTCACTCCACCCTGGTGCGTCGTCACGGTCGTCCCTCTCACAGCGACACCTGCTCGCACCAATCGTCGTGCTGCACCATGCGATCGGCGCACGACCGCTCGACACGAACACGCACCGCACCGTTGTGCGGGTAAAGCCCGCGATTGTTGCACGCGCTGTGACTCTCCCGGAGAAAGTCAGGCATGAATTCGACGGTCAGCAGCTCAGCTTCCGGACCAGTCCAGGCACACATCTCACCGGACCACTCGCCACACTCGCAATTCTTCATGGCCGTCTCCTTGCGCTGGGTCAGCTCTCTTGCCGACTCCTGAACAATACCAGATCCGTCGCGTGCGTCAAGTATTATTTTTCAAGGGGCCGTCCTCACCAGACTATTCGCCAACCCTCTTCAACGTCCGCCTCGTGCGCGTCGAGTGCCGCGAGGATGGCTCGCGCCTTCACGCCGTCGGACTCGTCGCCGCTAGGCATCGACGACAGCGCGGATCGCCACGACGCGACCCAGCGCAGTTCGTCACACGTTAGCTTGTCCGTCGTTTTGAGCAGGTCGGATGCGGTCACGGTGTTGCCTCTGCGGGCGGATTCGGGTTTCAGACGCCGAGCTTGCCGGGATGGCGGCTAAAGACGCCGGAGTCAAACTCCTCGGCCAGTAGAGCCAGCTCCAACTTTGCGCTTCGGTACTCCGCGGCAAGCGAGTGGCATGTATCGTCAGATTCTTCCCCCGCTGCTTCAGCGAGAGCATCTGCTGCGGACAGGCACTTGTGGAAGGCGTCTACAAGGCGCTGTTCGTTCTGTTTACTCTGTTGGGTCATGACTTCCTCCGGGCCCGAACAATACGGCCAGGATTCGGCCACGATCCGCGTGAGACGACAGTTCGACGGTCACCACGTCGCCGGGCTCCCAGCGCCTGGCGGATCAGAACCACTGGTCCAGCCCCACGACCATCTCCTCATACTCCACAACCATCTCCTCATACTCCGCCGCGAGGAACAGGTCGGCCCGCCTCGCGTCATCCATCCGCGCTCGCAGCGCCTTGATACGCGCTGCGAGCGCCGACCGCACTGCCGCCCGTCCATCTGCCGTCTCGAAGATGCTGTCCATGGTGTCGTCCTCTCGTGCTTCAGTCTTGCTCGCCGAGCGGAAGCAACATCTCGTCGCACGCGGCGTTCCACGCGTCGCGGCGGAGGCTCGGCTTGCGAGGGTTCAGTGTGACAGGGTCGTTAGCGACTCCGGCACGGGTCGCGGCCGACATGAAAAGATACTTCGCTAGATCGCGGCGGGCGGTCAAGGACAACCCACCGACCATTTCGATGCAGAAGACCGCGTTGGTCGCGTCGAACTTGTTTCCCCCGACAGCGATTATGGCGCGCTTGCAGATGCTGGGCAGCGCGCCGTAGAAGTTATCGTCGATGACGAGCCCACTCGCCTCGTGTACGGCGCGAGTGTCTTTCGGCGCGAAGCTGTCGAAGCCGTCAGGTGCGCCGACGCGCGCGATGTCGAGCGCTTCGACCACCCCCCATCCGCGGTAGTCACCGGCCGCCGGCACCCACTGCCCATTGTGACGGACTTCGATGCGGCAGCTGGTTTCGTTCGATTGCGTTTTGGTCATGTCCCCACACTATCAGATCCGTCGCGTGCGTCAAGTATTATTTTTCAACGCCGACCGTCGATTCTCGCCTCTTTAGTAAAAGCGTCGAGCGCGCGGAGATGGGATTCATCAGCCACGATGTTATCTGCTGACCAGTCTGCGGTGGCGAGTGTTCTATTGGCGATGCGCGCGACATTCTCTTTGTCGTCTCGAAACACGGAGAGCTTGGCGGCGAAAAGCTGTGACACCGTGTGTACGACATGTATCTCCCAGTTGACGCCGTCTGGGCGCTGCCACCTAAACGTGAGTCCTGGGACGGTCGAGTTCAGCGCGATCGATTGCGTTTTGGTCACGTCCCCACGGTATCAGATCCGTCGTGTGCGTCAAGTATTATTTTTCAACGCCGACCGTCGATGCGAGATCTGTGGCCAGAGCGGTTGACCACTCCTCCAGATCTGTAGGAAAACGCGCGACCGCCGCCTCGGCAGCAAGGAGCGCCATGTGCAGGGGGAGGCGCGGCGGCCGACCCGCTTCAATGCCATCGAGAATTTCGTCCAAACTCATCCTCGCATGGTCGCTCACAGCTTCACGCCCTTGGTCTTGCGACCCCAATTTTGCAAAGCGACCACGCGCTTGTAGGTGATGTGTATCCCCGTGCCGTAGCGCTTGCCCTGCGCCTTCATCTGCGCTTCGTGGCGCTCCACGAAGTGGATCGCGCGCACTGCCTTGTCCCACATGCGCGGCGTCCATTCGGACATGCGCGTGCGCTTCATCACCGAGAGCATGGGCAGCTCAGCTCGGATGTGTGAAAAGCTGGCATCGAGACGGCGCGGATCCTCTCGCCAGATGTCGATCTGCGCGGACGTCATGTTGATGACCCGCTGAAATTCTCGGTAAAGAGCCGCGTCGTTCGTGCGTATTTTCTGTTTCATGTTGCCCCGTATCTTGCCAGCTCAGAGGCGAGAGAGTAGCCGTTCGCAGGCAGTTCGATGGCTCTCTGGGTCTTGCTCGATTCCCAGGTAGTCGAACCCTTCCAACTCTGCCGCGACCAGCGTCGACCCGCTACCGGCGAAAGGATCGAGGACGCTACCACCGGGTGGTGTGATCAGTTTTACGAGCCAGCGCATGAGCGCTAGTGGTTTCACGGTCGGGTGCTTGTTGTCCACCTTTCCATTGTGCGTGCGCTCGGAACGACTGGACTTCGCACAGTAGAAGAACCGGCTTGCACCGCCTGAGTCGCCGTAGGAGATCATCGGCGTCCCCTCCGGTCGAGATTCAGCGCCGAACGCCGCGCCACCGTTACCACTTCTGTTTGCCGCTGTTTGCCGCTTTACGGCTCCAGACCCGCTGACGCGCGTTCCGCTCTGCCCATCCAGCGCTGCCGCGGCTTCTTCGTCGAGCACGAGATTAGCGGGCCAGCGACCCTTGCCATCGAGCGGATCGCCCGAGCGCTGCGCGAAGTTCGTGGCGTCTTCACCGCCTGATCGTTTCGCCCCTGCCACGCGCTCGCTCTCGCCACAGTAGCCTCCTTTGGTGTCACCGGACTGGACGGGTATTCTACACCCGTCAATGTTCAGCCCGCCCGTCCCATGCTTGAGCACGTTGGCGGCGACGGTTCCGATGAGGGGTTTTCGCGCCAGGATGATCGGCTCGTAGGCGGGCTTGAGCGCGGTGCCCCAGCCGGTCCACTGCTTTGCGTCGTCGGTCGTAAGTAGCGGCTCTTCGGTGACGCGCTTACGGGCAGGGAACTCAGACCAGTGCTGTCCTTTGCGGTCTCTCGCTTGCCCGCTTGCCGTGCGCGTGCTGTCGCTTTTGCCGGTCAGGATATGCGCTTCAATCGCATTGCTCACGTCGTGTGACTTGGGGAAGCCGCTGTTGCCGGTGATGAACACCTTGCCGTTGCGACGCGCGACGAACGCACCCGTGGGCACCTTCACGCACCACACCTTGCCGATGTAATGGAAGGGCGTGACCCGCGCCATATCGGCAACGGGAATCCGTGATGCTCGTACAGTTTGTGATCCCGATTCGACTTGAACAGTTCCAAGTTCGTCAGTGCGTTGTCCGTCGGGTCGTGGTTCGCATGGTGAACCGTCTCCACTCGAAGTAGACAACGGCCCATCGCACGCGCAACTAGCAGGCGGTGCTCCATGACGTACCCGTCCTTGCGCGCCATCGGCAGGAACTCCGGTGGGCAGCGGACGTACTTGATCGGCTTGTAGTTCCCGTGCTTGCGGAAGTACGTTACCCCGCCCTTCCACGCCGGGTTCAGTGGCCCGCGCATCTTCTCGCGATACGACGCGGCGGTCGCCGCCGTCCACGCCGCCCGCCCCTTGTGCGCGTGCTTCTCCCACTCCGCCCCGCGCAGCGCTCCGTTGCACTCCCGAGAGCACGTTGGTTTCGCAACGCGCTTCACCCACGAGCGAGGCTTCCACACCTCCACCTTGCACACGGCACAGCGGATCTTCTTCCAGCACGGGGACGGTCTCGTTTTCTTCGAGGCGTTCCGCGACGACGAACTCCCAGCGGCCGTTACGCTCGACGATGCAGCGGTGGTTGCGACTGACGATCTGGTCCGTCCGTTCTGACGCGATTCGATATGCGGTGTCGTCGTAGTCGTAGACATAGAGTTGTGAGATCGGCTGCCATCCGAGCGAGCCCGTCGCCGTGTCAAAGCAGAGTGCGAGACAGCCCGCCGTTGCTCTATGGTAAGGCTCCCACGCGCCGTTTACAAGTATCTCGGTGTCCTCACTCAGGCACCCGTAGAGCCACATTAGCGAGTCGCGGATCTCCCACCCCGCGTCTTCGATGGCGACTGCCAGGCGGTGGTAGGTGCGTGTGCCGCCGAAAACGACGAGGTGCGCACCGGGCTTCGCGACGCGCAACGCTTCGCTGGCCCACGTCTCGCACCATGCCTGAAAAGTTCGCATCGTCTCGGCACGTGAGTTGTTGTTGACCTGAACGCCCTTCACGCGCCAGTCGGGCTTTTCACAAGAGCAGACCTTTGCACCTCTCACACGCCCGCCGCACGTCGCACATGTGGCGTTAGCTGTGTCACTACCGCCGTAGGACGGCCATGCAATCTTGCGCTCTCCGATGCCCGGTTTGGTCATTCCTGCACTGGAGCGCCATTTCTCACCGCCCTTGAACGAGTCCCACTCCTTGCCCATGAACTCCAGCCCGTACGGAGGATCTGTGACGATGCTGTCCACGCAGTCGTCTGGCAGATCTTTCATCACCGACAGACAGTCCCCGAGAATGATCTTGTCGCTCACTTGTCCTCCGTCTGCGCCCGAGCCGCCTCTTCGTGCGCGCTCCCACGGTAGAAGTCCTCACCCCTGAGCCACGCCACTGCCCACCCACCGGCCGCCATGCCGAAGTACCCGAGCCACCACACGAGCAAGCCCATCCACCAGTGCCCCACGGCCCCGACCCACAGGCCGTTCACGAACGACCAGAACATCGAACTCTCGAACTGCTCGACGTGAACGTGCTCATGCGCTCTCACGCGCTCTGCCGCCCCCGGACTCGCCCCGTAAAAGATGCCGTGCCCGAGCGAGGTTCCACCCCACTTGGCGTACCAGGTGCGGGCCGGCCACGTGCCCTCCGACAGATCGCAGGCAAGCACATGCACACCCAAGCCGGTCGGCGACTTCTCCCAACGCAGGTTCCTACCCCACAGAGCACGCACGAGGAGAACCGCCGGCCAAGCGACCGTCAAGTCCCACGGCAGGGTGAAGAAGTAGAGAGCGATCGTGCGCATTTTCTGTTTCATGTTGCCTCGTGTATCCGAAGGAGTGCTTGACCTACGAAGGCCAAACGATCGCGGAGCTTGACACGACGGGCTGGATTTTGCTTCGCGAGTAGCAGTACAAATTCAACGACGCCGAACCCACTGCGTTCTGCCAGACGCGCAAGGGATTGGTCCGTACCGAACAGCGCGGTGTAGTGCTCGTAGGCTTCTTCAGCGAGCGGCCACGGTACATCGCGAGGGAACGAAGGGAAGCGGGGGTCTCGTTGGATCGGAAACGTTTTCACACTACGCCGATCTTCGCCCGCGCTTTCACGTAGTCGAAGTATGCGGCCCGTCGTGGCTCCTCGTAGCAGTCACCAAAAGTCCATTCCGCGAGCGCGTCGGCAGCTTTTACACATGCGCGCAGGTCGAGAATTTCTGCCCGTAGGTCGCATGCTTCGACGTCGACACAGCGCACCTGGCCGGGTGTCTCGCACCGTCGTGAGTCGAACGGGTGCCAGCCATCTTCGAGCTGGCTACACAGATAACAGTTCACGGGCGTCTCCTACAGGTCGATTATTGTGTAGCCAGGATCTCGTACGGAGTATTTCCCGTCGAGCGAAGCCGCGTTGACGAACCTGACGCCAGCCTCGTCGACCTGCCCGGAACCCTCGTGAATATGACCGAAGAAGTGGAAGCGCAGCTTTTTCAGCTGCCGGATACGGCGACGGAGGTCTTCGCAACCGACATGGATGAGCGCCGCGTCGTTGCGAATGTCGGGGCACTCGTCGAGAATCCCTCGCGGCGGTCCGTGTGTGATGAGCACTTCAGTGTTGTCCGGAATCTGGGCCCACCTGTCACGGGCGCGGCGTCCTGTGCGGGGTTGGTTGAACACCCAGAGGTCCGGAAAGAAGTCCGGCGTCCAAGGAGAGCCGTAGAAGCGGACGCCCCCGAGCGCGATCTCCGAGTCTTGGAGGTACGTGCAGTTGGTGAGCATTGCGCGAGCCGCGGCAGCATGAGCCGGCTTGCCGAGTAGGTGGTCATGGTTCCCGGCAATGACGATCTTGTGCTTGAACGGCAGGCTCCCGAGCCAGTCGTTGAACGAGGTCAGCTGCGCGGCCTGGAACCAGATCTGACCGCCGCATATATCCCCGCAGTGAACGAGCACGTCCCCGTCCGGCAAGTCTAGCGAACCGTGGAGCGTGTGCGTATCGCTGACGACGACGATTCGCATCAGTTGGCGCGGCTCTGTTTCATCGTTCGTCCGTATCCTTCTTCTGGCCCGCCATGGTGTATTCCTTGTCGCACCAGCTGAGGAAATCTACCCGCGAAACGCCAGTCTCGTGCGCTAGCAGCGCAGACAACATGACGTGAAGACGGCTGGCCTTTTGTCCGGGCGGCCCGTGCAGGGCGACGGTGCTGCGGAAGGCGGCGAGGCAGAGCATACGTTCGTTTTCTGAGGGCTCTGCGGGCGGCTCGCCGACCAGCTTCGCTACCCAGAGGTCTGACGCCTCTTTCCGCCAATCCTTCCGACCATTTCGATCGGTCATCGGCGATTCTTCCTCTTTTTTAGTTTGGCGTCATCGATCGGAGGTTGTGAAGCCTTACCGGCCTCGAAAGCGATCTTTTTCAGCGCATCGTAGACAGCTTCGCTCTCGTCGAGATGGGTCGCGTCTCCGGTGGTGACGAGCTGACCCCTGGCGTAGATGTCGAGGCCCTCCCAAATTTCCTCGGCTCGCTTCTGCGCGTCTTCGACATCTTCCGACCACTCGTCCGGTGGCTCTACGTCGTCTGACAGAGATCCCTCGTCCGAATAATCGACCGGCGGCTCGTCTTCATCGACCGGCGGCTCGTCTTCATCGACCGGCGGCTCGTCTTCATCGACCGGCGGCTCGTCGAAATCTTCGCCCAGCTCCGCCGCCAGCGCCGTCTCCGTCTCCTCTAAGACCGTGGAGGTAGACAGAGCCGGCCCGACCGCGTCGAGAAGTTGACGGCGCAGCGCGACCGCGTCGAGAAGCTGCCGGCGCAGCGCGTCCCGTTCCGCCTGAATAACAGCGAAGGCTTCACAGACCCGTAGATGGGCGCGTTCGAGTTCGACCATTTCCCTCGCCAGCGTCTCATTCTCGCGACGCGCGTCGTTGAGCGTGTTGGCCGCTTCTTCGAGGATCGCACGAACGTCGTCAGTCAAGGCGGTCAAGGCGACACCAGCAGAGCTTGCCGCATGCCTACAAAGTGCGCGAGAGCGAGCAGAGCGACATGTTTTTTGTAGAGTCCCATGCGTTTGCAGTAGTCGGTCAGTTGCGTGTTGAGGTCGGAGTCGAGTAGTACGCCCACCGTGATCTTTTTACTCTCTGTCACGGGCTGCTTCTGCTTCTGTCGCGGTCCGCGTCCAATTTCTCTGGCGCCGGTTATCGACAGGTATGCTTTCAGCGCGTCGGTGACGAGCATGTTTTTGGAAACGCTCACGCCCTTTTCGATGAGGGCTTCGATCTGAGCGTTGAGGTCGGGGTCGAGAGGTACGCCCAGATTGGCGGGCGGTTGAGGAGGGTTGCGGATGGCCTCGTGTTTGGCGACCAGCGCGGCTTGTCGCTTTTCGATCTGGTAGAGAAAACTCACGGTCGGGAGGTCTTTCGCAGGGGGAGTGTGCTGACGAAGTTGCGCAGATCCAGTTCCGACACATACCATTGTCGCTTCATTTTGCGAGCGGGAATTTCACCCCTCTTGATCCATCGCCGCACCGTGCGCTCGTCGGCGTGTAGCACCTCCGCGCATTCGACCACCGAATGCAACCTCTCTCGTGCTGACGGTAGATTTTTCACCGGAGCAGCTTGATGCCGAGCACGACGGTGCCTGGCGCGATGCCGAAATTACCTCCCGGCAGCACGTAGGTGATCTCGACGTTGACCGTCGCTCCTGTGTAGGCGCCTTCGTAGTCGACACCTAAGTTTTCCCCACCCCAAGGATCCCACTCCTGCAAGACCAGTACATCGCCTACGGCGTAGTTGCGGTCGTTCTTGCGCACCTCGAACGGCTTGGACCCGTTCGCGACGTCTTCAAAATAGCTCGACCAGGTTTTGAGGGAATGTCTCACGCGTCTCCCTCGACGAGTCGCACACACATGAGCACCATCAGTTGAGCCTGTGCTTCGTTGACAGCTTTCCACGCGGGGAATTCGACGGGCATAGCGCGCCTCGTGGCGATCTCTTGTGCGATGCTGTCCGAGACGCTCACCCCTTGTTCGATCGCGAGATAGGCTTTGTACGCGCATTCACATGCAGGGGAGAACCCCACTGCGCGCGACATAGCCGCCGCGAGTGTCAGTATGAGACGGGCGTTCATGTGCAGCGCCGTCGCACACTTGCGGTGCATGATTTCTCTACGGGCGAGTCGCAGAGGGTGCAGGGTTCGCGATCTCCTACTGAGTAGACTCCGGGGGTGGAGCGGTCGACATCCGATATGATCCCGCAAATTGACCCCACCCATTCAAGAGGTGCGGATTTCAATCTGGCTTCGAAATAGGCGTCCATAAACTGCACGTGCTCCGGGCCGGCGCGCGTGCAGAGTTCGGTGAGTTCTTCATCGCGCAGAGCCCCGCCGTCTAGCACCCGCTCAGCCAGTCGATCGAGACCCAACAGAACGGTTTCAGTAACTTCTCTTTTGTTCATTTTCACGGCGTCCCCAGCGCCGCTGCCAGCGCCGCGGTTGCGGCCTTGATGCGCGCAGCCACCGCTGCCGTCAGCACCGCGGTTGCGGCC
>Ga0163152_10004726_pt1 | contig 16572 bp, 10 predicted proteins | sample OliLakLV19MP8IB2_FD_148635 | JGI IMG/M metagenome (GOLD analysis project Ga0163152, IMG submission 148635) | Freshwater microbial mat bacterial communities from Lake Vanda, McMurdo Dry Valleys, Antarctica - Oligotrophic Lake LV.19.MP8.IB-2 | ecosystem: Environmental > Aquatic > Freshwater >... | reverse complement strand
AAGCCTGGTAAGTTCAGGTTTTGGAACCGGTCTGGGTTTTCCGGTCTTTGATTCGTAAATCTGAAACGATCCATCCAGGCGACCGACGGTGACGTCGTTTTCTTTGCCGGTAAAAACCGCAGCGGTCGGCATGTCTGGCTGGAGTTCAAAGGATTGTTCGAGGGCGAGGGGCTCGGCGCTCCAGAGTTTCACCGACCCATCGCTGGCGCTGGAGACCAGTTTTCGTCCATCGGAAGAGAGAGCCAGGGTGAGAATCGTTCCTTCATGGGCGAACTGGGATTCCAGGATCTGGTTTGAGGTTTCGGTCGCTTTTTCGCTGACTTCCCAGATGCGGATCCGGTTGTCAACTCCGCCAGCAAACAGCCGGTTGCCTTTCTGATTCCAGGCCACCGCGTATTGTTCACGAGTGGGCTGCGAAAGCGTGTCGGTTCTTTTTCCGGTGGAAGTTTCCCATAACTTGATGGTGCGATCGGAGCTGGCGCTGGCCAGGATTTTTCCGTCGGGCCGAAATGCCAGTCCAAAAATTGCTCCGTTATGACCTTCCAAAGTCTGGAGTTCGTTTCCTGACTCGAGGTCCCACAATTTGATCTGCTTGTCATAACTTCCCGTGGCCATTGTTTTTCCGTCCGGCGAAATAGCTAGTGCGTAGATGGCATCACGATGTGTATCAATCGACCGGATCAATTTGCCTTCAGTGACGTTCCAGATTTTGATCTGTCCTCCCAAGCCGGCAAGGCCTCCGGCGGCGATCATTACTTTACCCTGAGGAACAAACTGCACGGTGTTGACAGTTCCCAGATGGCCCTTGAGCGTTCGAATCAGTTGCCTCGTTTCCGAATCCCGGATTTCAACTTCCCCATAACGGGCGAGGGCCAGTGTCATTTCGGACCAGGCCAGCCCGTGAACCGCGTTTTTGGGAGTTCCTCGGGGGAGGATTTTAGGCGTTCTCAATTCCGAAACGGTGGTCCCGGCGGGAGCAGGGGCGCCAGCGTCCACGTAATTCTTGAGCAGATCGATTTCGGGTTGAGTCAGCTTTTTTCGTTTCCCGGGAGGCATGGTTTTTTTCTCCCCGTTTTTCTCAAATTTTCCCTCCACCATTTTGATCAGGAGACTCTCCGCACTTTGACCCGCAACCACGACGGCCCCGCTCTCGCCGCCTTTCAAGAGTCCTTCATGATTTTCCAAAATCAGATTTCCGTCCGGTTCGGAGAATCCATGGCAATCGAGGCAGTGTTTTGAAAAGATCTCCTTGATCTCGTGAAAACCCGGTTTGTTTTCAGCTTCCACCGGGATGGAGAAAAGAATTTGAACGAGGGTTAACAAGCCGATCGCAATCGCATGCCTGAAGCCAATCGCGGTTGCTGCCGTTATTCCATGCAATTTAAAGCCCCGGTTTGGAAGATGACGACCCCGATCTGTGATTGGTTGAGAGTCATGGCTGGAATCGCTGGGTTGCATGGTTTGATCAGTGATTGAAGAGAAACTCTTTGCTGCTAAGAACCGCCCAGTAAGCGTCCTCTAATGCGAGGCGCTGCTCAGCAGGCGAGGATGATTTATTGAGCGCCGCAGTCAGACGCTCTTTTTCCCCAGGTGTCGGGTATCTGGAAAGCGCTCCCAGAAAAAGCTGGTCCACGAGCCGTTCGGGTTTGAATTCAGCGGCGGTCAGCCTGGTGAGAGCGCTGTTTGTGGAGCTCAGTTTTTGATTGAGAGTGTCGCCGTTGGCGACATGCAATACCTGGGCCAGGCTTGGTTCCGAGGTTCTTTCACATTCACAGGTTTTTTCCCGTTCGGGCCGTCCGAAGGTTTTCAGGAAATATGAAAAAACCTTGCTGTCCGGCAGTTGAACTGCCCTCAGTTTTGCCGGATAGGTTTTGCCCAGCCCCTGGTTTGCGCTTCTGAGATCGACGCGAAATTCGGTCGGTACCTCGCTGATTTGTGAATAGGCGTCCAGCAACACTTCCGCCATGAGTCGGCGCGGGTAAAAGTGAGAATAAAACCGTTTGTCTCCGGCGTTCTCAGGTGTCGAAACGCTTGAGCGCTGATATGTTTCAGACTCAAGTATCAGTTTCATCAATTCGCGAAGGTCATAATTTTTGCCCGCCAAAAACCTCGCGACTGCGCTCAAAAGCTTTTCATTGCTGGCGGGATTCGAAACCCGGAGGTCATCCACTTTGTCCACCAGTCCGACTCCGAAAAAGTTGGCCCAGACGCGGTTGACAATGGACCTGGTGAAATAGGGGTTTTCTGGTGATGTCAGCCAGTTTGCCATCGTTTCGCGGCGATCGTTAGTAGCATCCAGGGAGATGGGGGAACCTTCCAATGGTGCCGGCTGCCGGGGTTTGCCTGTCAGCGGCTGGATCAGATTTCCGGCGTCGGTCGAAAATAGGAATTTTTCCACGCCATCGGAGCCCGATTTAACACGCACCCTGGAAAAGAGATTGGCGAAGGCGAAATAGTCGTCATTGGTCCATTTTTCCATCGGATGGTTGTGGCATTTGGCGCAATTGATCGACATGCCCAGGAAGGCCTGGCTGACGTTTTCCGCCATCAGGGTCGGTTCGTCATGCAGTAGGTAAAAATTGGCCGCGCCGTTTTCCATGGTGCTTCCACGCGCAGTGGTGATTTCGCGCACCATCTGATCCCACGGTTTGTTGGCGGCGACACTGTTTCGGACCCATCGATAGTAGGACCACATGGCCGGGTCCGGCAGTCGTTTGCTGCTGACCAGCAACAGATCGCTCCATTTGTAGGCCCAATAATCGACAAACTCCGGTTTTGAAAAGAGGGATTTTATGAGGTTGGTCCGTTTTTCCGGATCGTTGTTCTGGATGAATTTTTGTGCCTCTTCCGCTGTGGGCAGCATCCCGATGGTGTCGAGGTGGGCGCGCCGAACAAATTCCGCGTCGGTACAACGGGAAGATGGCGGGAGGTTGAGTTCCTGAAGTTTTTCTAAAACCTCCTGGTCGATCAAATTCTTCCTGTCCGCCTTGCTGAAAACGGCTGGGTCCACCTGGTTGGTGTAGGGGACAGTGAAGGTCGCGATGGACAGTTTGCTGAGATACCAGGCGGTCACAGCTCCTTCGCCATGTCCGAGGATTTTTACTTTTCCTTGTTCATCCACCTGTGTGACCGATGCGTTCGCGTCCGTGAACTTGACCCATCTGGTCACGTCAAAAACCGATCCGTCGGAAAAGTAGGCTTGCACCAGCAGTTGCTGCGCGTCGTTTTGTTTGAGCGTGAACTTGTCGGGAATGATTTCGAGCCTGGAAATTTTGGGTTCATTTTTTCCCGGCCCGGGGCTGCCGCTGGCGATCCATTCTGAAACGATGCGATACTCCAGCGAGTTGGTGGAAAATCTTTCGCCTCCCTTGTGCGGAACCGCAGTGGTCGGTTTCAGCAGCAGAAGGCTGTGCGCCGGTTCCGCAGGAACAATCCGCCGTCCCATGGCGCTTTGTGTGATCGATTTCCAGTCGCCTTCATTGTCGTAACCCCGGAGCGACAACCGGAAACCACCCTGCCCGGCGGCGGCACCGTGGCAGGCACCGGAGCTGCAGCCTGTTTTTGCCAGAACCGGTTGGACATGATTTCTAAAACTCCATTGAAAGTGTTGGTCCATCTCGCTCACCCGAACCTGGGATGCGAGTTTTTGACCGGCAATTTCGGCGGAGATTTCGGCCCTGCCATTTCCCACGGGGATCAAACGGTCGTTCTCTATCCGAACCACATTTTCATCAGAGGATTTTAAGGCAAATCCATTCGTGACCTGGCCCGCGTGGCGTCCGTTTTCAAGCTTCTGTACCAGCACACCCTGCCATGCGGTTGAACCGCGCAATTCCACTTTTTCAGGAATCAGCACGATTTTGGTTTCCGCCGGCAGATCATGAGCCAGAAAGCCGAGCAGCAAGGTGAAAGTTGAAAGAAAAGACTTTTTCATGAACAGGGTAAGACTCAGCTCAGAAGCTCGCGGATCGGTTGTGTGCCGAAATCGACCAGCGGAAACGGCCTTCCTGCGGGACCCGGCAGATGTGTGTCAAGATCGAGCCCGAGGCAATGATAAATTGTCGCAGCGATCTCGGATGGTTTAACCGGACGTTCCACAGGATAGGCACCGATATCGTCGCTTTTGCCCACCACACGTCCGCCTTTGATTCCGCCCCCGGCGAAATTGACGGTCCAACATTGAGGCCAGTGGTCCCGTCCGCCGGCTGGATTGATCCTGGGTGTCCGGCCAAACTCTGAGAGCGCGGTCACCATGGTTGAATCGAGCATGCCTCGCTGAAAAAGGTCCTCGAGCAGCGCGGTGTAACCCTGGTCATACATCGGTGCCACGATGTCCTTCATTCCTGCGATGCTGGTAAATGGTTTGGAGCCATGAATGTCCCAGGTGATTTCATCAAAAACCGTGATGAAGGTGTTGATGGTCACAAATCTAACACCCCGTTCCACCAGTCGGCGGGCCAGGAGGCAGCTTTGGCCAAACCGGGTCAAACCATATCGTTCCCGGACCTTCAGCGGTTCCTGTGTCAAATCGAAGGCGTCCCTGGCTTTGCTGCTGGTCATCAATCGATAGGCATCGGCAAAATTGGCGTCCATGAGTTTGGCCGATTCGCTGCTCTCGAAATTTTTCACCGCATCATCCACCACCTGACGCAGAGAACGGCGACGTTCCAGCCGGACCTCGCCGAACTCTTTGGGCGGCAGGAGGTCGGGCACTTTAAAATCGGCCTTGGAGGGATCGGCGTTCAAAACGAAAGGATCGAAAGATTTCCCCAGAAAACCGGCGTCTTGTCCGTGAGGCATGTTGCCGCCGGTGGGACCCATGGCTTCGGGCAGGATGATGTGGCCCGGCATTTCGTTTTTCCGCCCGCGCAAAAACTCCAGTGCGCAGCCGACATGGGGGGTGTTGATGCCTCCGCTGAAAAGGCGTCCGGTCTGCATCATCTGATGGCCCGCGTCATGAACCGCAGGGGCGGTGTGGTAGCAGGAGCGGACGAGTGAAAATTTGTCAGCGTGCTGCGCATGCAGGGGAAGAGCTTCGGTCAGCCAGATGTCGGGGTTATTGGTTTTTATCGCTTTGAACGGCCCGCGGATCTCACTTGCGGCGTCGGGCTTGGGATCGAAGGTGTCGAGCTGGCTTGGGGCGCCCAGATTAAAAATCATGATGCAGGCCCGGTCATCTTTTCCGCTTTGGGTTGCGCCGACTGCTTTGAACGCGGCCAACTGCGAAAGGGAAAAACCGAGCGCTCCCAAAGAGCCGACTTGAAGAAAATCCCGTCGCGTGATGCCGTCGCAGGTGGTGATTGATCCTCGTCCAGTAAGCTTCATCATAAAATTGGTCTCGATTTTCCAGGCCTCTTGTGATTCTGCCTTGATTTAAACTTTGTTCGCTGGAGGACGTCTATGGACAATCCGGTCTGATTTTTTGTACAATCCCACCATGGCCCATGTGAGTCGCACCCGGATCGTCGTATCACTCCACCAAACACCAGCAGACTTCAACCGGCGGGTCTTTTATTCAATTCTGCGCGCCGGCCATCTGATCGGAGGGCCGGACCATCAGATTTCGCGGGATCGATATCGAGGTCACGAGATTCTTTATTGTGTTAAAGGGCGCGGGAAGGTCCGGATCAAGGACCGGTGGCTCAGCCTGGAGGGTGGAGAGATCATCTGGATCGATTGTTCCTCAAGCCACGCCTATCTGGCGGACGAGAACGATCCATGGGAACTTTACTGGATACGGTTTGAGGGGCCTCAGGTGGATATGATTTACACAATCCTATCATCTGATCCACGCATCCGGCTGCCGCAGGAAACAGTTCCGGTGATCGAGGCAATTTTTGAACGCATTTTCAGCCTGTTGCAGCCTGCCAGATCCGATTGTGCGGCTTGGGTTCACGTGGAGATGGCGAGGTTGATCGCCCATTTTTGTGATGCCGGGACCAAGGGGGGTGGCGACAATCGCGAGGTTTTCCTGCCCCAGAACCTGCGCCGGACGCTGGATTGGATGAGGCAGCATTATTTTGAACCATTGAGGGTGTCCGCACTTGCGGCGAAAGCAGGGATGAGCAGCACACATTTCGCCCGGTCTTTCAAGAAGATGGTCGGCACCAGCCCGATTGACTGGCTGCGGCGCGAGAGAGTCAACCAAGCCAAACGGCAGTTGATTGAAACCCAAAGCTCGATCAAGCAAATTGCCGAGGCCATCGGATATTCTGACCAGTTCTTTTTCAGCCGAGATTTCAAACATCTCACCGGGATGAACCCGTCGGAATACCGGAAAAGGGAGCGCCTTGGGGGTTGATGAACGCCAAGTTCCGTCTCCTGTAAAACTTCGGGGGCCGAAGACGATCGGAGGTGAAGGTCTTTCCCCGTTTTTAGTCTCTGGAACGTCTTGATCCGCCGTTTGCCCGGATAGCAAAGGGATTTTCCTGACAGAGTTTGCACTGGTGCCCGAGTAATTTTTGATGCCTCAACCCTTTCAACGATAGGGTGAAACCCTATTGAAACCAGTTTTCAGAATTGGCTGGAATTCAACCAGTTTGAAAAGGCCAACGCCTGACGACGGAAACTGTTTCAGGAATGAATATTTTCAAGATCTCCACACTGGAAAGAGGTCGTTCCACCCGGACGATCTGTTTCACTCACCGTTTTTCAAACCGTCGCTGAAAAACCGGCAGTCTTCGTTGCTGTGAGAAACGGACCCAGACCGCCATTTCTGCTTTTCCCCGGTTTCCCCAGGTGAAATAGGGAATGGCCCGGAATTCCACCATCTCGCTTTCCTTCCAACCCGAGGCGTAAACGTTTATGGCGTTATCGAGGAAGCTTGTGGCCTGATCGAGGCTGGCCCTGGGGTTGGGGGTCATTTCGAGGTTTTTTAAAGTTCCCCCGTTGTCCACACTTTCCACACAATAAACAATCGGACCGCGCATCAAAGCGATTCTTCCGACGTTGTTGGTGAGGGATGGCTTGGAAGTAATGCTGCGGACCGGCATGTTGAATTTAAGCTCCACTTTTTCCGTGCCGCGCCAGTCCCGGTCAATTTTCAGATAGCCGTTCGTGATCGTGGAGCCCGATACATTGGTTTCATTGATGAACAGGATCGGATTGCCGGAATATTTCAGAGTATAACTGTACAGGGATCCTGGGAGCAGTTCATTGCGAGCCCAGCCAGGGATCCGGATGAAAAGGGAAAACTTTTTTCGTTCCGGCACAGTAATTTCAAAGTTTATGGCTGATTCCCAGGGGAAATCAGATTGCTGCCGGATCTCCACAATGCTTCGTCCGAGTCGAACAGACGCCTGGCTGGTGACGAAAAGGTTCACATATAAATTCCGGTCGTCCTCCGCGTAAATCAAACCGGGCACTTCCTCCAGCCACCGAGACGGCACCGCCGGTGATGAAGCCGAGGTCAGCCAGGGCCGTCGCGACACATTGGAGAATTCGTTCGTCTCGCCCAGGCCGTTAAAGCCGGGAGTGGCGTTGTAAGGAAGGTTCCCATCCGATTCCAGGGGCAGCACACCGTTAAAACCTCGTCCGTCGAGAGAAAATGCCGAAAGGATGCTGTTGTAAAGGGTCAGCTCCAAAAGATCGAAATAACGCGCATCACCAAGAAGCTGGAACATCCTTTTGTTCCACTGTGAAAGCGCCACGGAGGAGGCGGACGAAGGGGTTCCTTCGAGGTTGGGAAGGTCGAACGCTGCTCCGAACTGGTGACCTCTGGAACCGATTCCACCGATGATGTATGTTTTTGAATAGACCGTATTGTTCCAAATCTCCTGGATGCTGTTCAGTTCCTTGCGGTCGAGAGAAAAAGAGGTGATGTCGGTGGCGGCGGCATAGAGCAGGGCTGCGCTTGTGGCATCGCCAACAGCTTCGGTCTGCATAAGAAACGGGAGATGATCTTGAAAAATCGAACCGCCCGGACGTCGTCCTCCGGTGGTGCTGCCGCGCGAATTTAGAAAATATTTTGCCAGTGAAAAACATCGTTGGTCGCGCGTGGTTTCGTAGAGGCGCATCAATCCGAGTTCAATTCCCGATGGACCAGCGATCCATTGGGCTCTCCCAGGCCCAAACGTCAGTGCGATGAGCTGGAAGTTTTTGACGGCGGCATCGAGCAGCCTGCGTTCACCCGTACGTTCGAAATGTGTCGCGGCCGCCTGATAAAGCTGCCCGGCTGCGGCGAGTTCCCTGTCCTTTACCAGGTCGGACCATCGGTTTCTCATCTGAGCGTTTTTATCATCTTTTGCCGCGATGATTTTTGAAGTGCACAAATAACCGTCTGGTTGTTGTGCCGCAATAATGAGGGAGATCCAGGAGTTTAATCTGACTTCAAGAGATGGATCCGGTTTTCGCGAGCAGGCTAGAACGATGGCTTCAAGTGCTTGGTAAACGATTTCGTCCGACTCCGCCGGGCCTTTAAATTTCCCTTCCTTCGAGCCGGCCGCTCTGGCGAAGTTCTCCAACAATCCGTTTTCCTCGCAATGCCGCACGATCTCCGGAATGACCACTAGGCGGTTGGTCTCAAGGCGGCGAAGCCAGAAGTCGGCGGTGACGGTTACATTGGTGGATTGAACAAATTGGATGGGGTAAAGTGCCCAGGACCGGATTGGACCAGGCCAGGCGAGCAACAATGCGAAAATCCAGAACTGCCACTTCAAATGCCGAAAACAAGGGAGGTTGGCTTTTATTCGTGCGAGATGCTGCGGGCCGGTATGTCCGGAATCGACAAGCAAGGGACGACGCTCCCTGCCGTCGTTTCCTGAATGTTTTTCGGATTCCATCATTTGCACTACTAATTAAAGGTTAGAGACCCCGGCCAGTTCAAAATTGACAATTATTCGATTCGAAATCCAAGACTCTGGCCGCGACATTACACCAGGAAAACCCTTTTCAGAAACAATCAGTTGATTTTTTCCCACACGGCGGCGGGCCGGGTGCTGGTGAAATATTTTCTGAACCATGAAAAATCCCTGAATTTCATCCTGACAGCATCGTCAGATTTTCGGGCTGATTCAGCTCAACTGTTTGAAGCACTAAATGGTTCGAATTTTTTTGATCATCTCGGCTTTGCTGAAACTGGCCGGTGTATTCGTTTACGCCGGAGAGATGGAGCATTTCCGCGACAAGGTCAAGCCGATGATCGACAAACATTGTGTCGAGTGTCACGGCGAGAAGAAACAGAAAGGCGCGCTCGATCTCTCCATTTACGGCGATTACGAAAAAGTGGTGATGGCTCCAGAGGTTTGGAAAATGGTCATGGAGCGGATTCAAGCCTTTGAAATGCCGCCCGAGGGGCGTCCGGACATGGGGTTTGACCAGCGCAAACAGATGGTGCAATGGCTCGAAAAACTGCCCCAACCGAAAAAACCTGATTGTGACGAAATAGCATCAGACCGGAACGCAGGATATTACCGCGGTTACGTCATGAGCCGTCCGCTCAATCGCGCGGAATATAACAACACCATGCGTGATTTGCTCGGCGTTGACCTGAATCCTGCAGAGTTGCTTCCAAGTGATGGAGGCGGTGGCGAGGGGTTTGACACCTCCGGCAACGCACTTTTTGTTTCTTCCATCCATGTGGAGAGATTTCTTGCCGCCGCTGAAAAAGCGGTGGATACGGTCCTGCCTGACAAGGTCTCGGGACTTCAGCCTGAGATTCGACGCGCTCGGAAAAAAATTCTGATCACGAACCCTCCCTGGTTTGGTTCCCCACGACCGGCTGCGAAAAAAGTTGTCACCGAATTTGCCCGGAGAGCTTATCGCCGGGTCCCTGCCGAGGAAGATGTCGAAAAGCTGATGACGATGTTTGACCGCGCGTCGAAGCGAGGGGATGGATTTGTGGCCAGCGTCCGCCTTGCACTCAAAGCGGCGCTTGTCTCCCCGTCATTCCTTTTTTTAGTCGAGCCGGAGCCGGCAAAGGGCGGTGTGGCGGCTCTGGCTCCATTTCCCCTGGCCAGTCGGCTCTCCTATTTTCTCTGGTCTTCCATGCCTGACGACGAACTCCTCGGATTGGCCGCGAGCGGGGGAATATTGCAGGAAGAGGTATACCGCCAGCAGGTGAGGAGGATGCTCAAAGATCCCAAGGCGCAGGCTTTAGGAAAAAGATTCGCGTTGCAATGGCTCGACCTCGAAAAGCTGGGGAGCGAGGTAAAACCTGATTCGGTTAAATTTCCCGAGTTCAGTCCTGAGTTGAACCAGGCGATGTTGGATGAGGTTACCGCATACTTTAACCACATTGTGAGGATGGACCGGTCGCTGGTGGAGCTGATCGACAGCAAATACACCTTTATCAATCCCACGCTCGCACGGTTGTACGGGCTTCCAGCGCCGGTTCAAGCCGGGTTGAAACAAGTTTCAATCACCGACAGCAATCGCGGAGGTATTCTTGGGATGGCAGCGGTTCATACCGTGACTTCGTTTCCCGGGCGGACAAGTGCGGTGCTGCGCGGCCGCTGGATACTCGATGCCTTTCTGGGTGAAAAAGTTCCTCCACCTCCTCCAGACGTCCCCGCGTTGGATGAGGAGGCGCATGATGTTTCGGGATTGAGCCTGCGTGAACAATTGGAGTCTCACCGGAAAAAACCTGATTGCATCGGTTGCCACAAAAAGATGGATCCGCTTGGGTTCGGTCTGGAAAATTTTGATGTTCTGGGGCGGTGGCGTGAAACGGACCGTAATCAGCCGATCGACGCCCGGGGAACATTGCCGTCGGGTGAAAATTTCACCGGCCCTTCGGGATTAAAATCTATTCTGATGGCCCGCAAGGATGATATCATCAGGCATCTTACCCGGAAACTGACTGGTTACGCTCTGGGTCGGGAATTGACCAAGTTCGACGATTGTGTGGTGGATCGGGCGATGAAAGAGTTGATTCAGAACGACTATCGGGCGTCTGTCTTGGTGGAACAAATTGTTCTGAGTTTTCCGTTCCGGCATCGTTTTTACGCCAAAATTGAGCAGGTGGCCGAGGCGCAGGATGTGGAAAAAGAGGTTCAGGTGACGCAGAAGAAGGAGTAGAGATTATGATTGAGAAACCATGGATGATACCAAGACGGAGATTTCTTCGTGGCGCTGGGGTGATGCTGGGATTGCCGTTGCTCCAGGCCATGGGCCGGGTTTCCGCAGCGTCGCCGGTGGCCACAGCTACTTCGAGGGTCGCATCGAGCATTCAAAGTCCGGTCCGCATGGCCTGTCTCTACTTTCCCAATGGAGTCTGGGAGGCGAACTTTTTTCCAAAGGAACCGGGTTCTGACTATGAGATTCCATCTTCGCTGGAACCTCTGGCCAGGCATCGCAAAGATTTCATGGTTTTTTCGGGGTTGGACAAGGCGCACAGCCATGGCGGGGACGGACATTATGCCAAGACCGCAAATTTTCTGACCGGTCTTCCGGTCCGTAAAACTCCGGGCAAAGACATCAGCGTGGGAGGCATCTCAATTGACCAGCTTTGCGCCCAGCAAATCGGTCATCTCACCCCGCTCCCGTCCATGGAGCTGGGAATCGATCCTGTGGTTTCTGGCATCGACACCTTTGTCGGATATACCCGGTTGTACGGCTGTTATGTTTCCTGGAGAAATCAGGGAATTCCCGTGGCCAAAGAAATCAATCCCAGGCTGGCGTATGAGAGGCTTTTTGGAACGATTCGATCCCGTCAACCGGTTGGTGCGGAGAAAAAGGCCTTCGATGACAGGCGTGCCATGCTGGACCTGGTTTACGACGACGCAAAAAGCCTCCGTGGGCGGCTCGGTCGCGACGACCAGTTTAAGCTGGATGAATACCTAGATTCAGTGCGCGACGTGGAACGACGTTTGGAGTTCTTTTCCAAACCCGATCCGCGGACCTGGAAGCCCGAGACGCGGCCTCCGGAGAACATGGCAGCGCCGAAAGGTAATCCGGGCGATCACCAGGAACATGTGCGCCTGATGTTGGATATGATGACCCTCGCTTTTTGGACCGATTCGACCAGGGTCAGCTCTTTTATGTTCGCCAACGATGTTTCAGGAAAAAATTTCGGATCATTGATTCCGGGCACCAGCGGGTCCCACCATGAATTCAGCCATCACCAGAGCAAAACCGAAAAGATAGAACCTTACTCGAAAATCAACCGCTGGCACTCGGAACAACTGGCCTATTTCCTCGACAAACTCAAAAGCATCAAGGAAGGGGAGGGCAACCTACTGGATAATTCCATGATCCTTTACGGCTCGAGCATGTCCGACGGAAACCGCCATGATCCGAGCAATCTGCCGATCATTCTGGCCGGCCGGGGTGGCGGCAAGATCAACAGCGGACGATATGTGGCCTGTCCGAAAAAGACTCCTCTCTGCAACCTCTACGTATCGATGCTCGACCGCATGGCCACACCTGTGGAGAAGTTCGGAGACAGCACTGAAGCCATTGATCTGGGGTAGTTCGCTTTCCAAAGTTTCCGGGGTTCCGACCGCCCGAATTTTTGACAGGATGAGCAAGATGGCCCGGATGGTGGAGAAATGCGGGGCAACAGACGATGATTTTGCCTTTTTGCTCCGTCGTCTCGATCTCCTCGTGGTTAAAATCTACCGGTTCCTAGATGAACACAGATTTTCTGGGTGAAAGCGGATCGACCGCCACTAGATTTCTTTGTCTCGCTCCGCTGGTTTTATTTATGTTTTCATCCGTGGTTTAAAATTTAGGCCGGGTTTTTTTGCGGTTTAAGCCCTGGTTTGAAAACTCCAACAACCTTCCCGCAGCATTCTTTCTCCATCAATTTGGTTGCCAAAATGTTCCCGGCGAATTCAACTTTTTGCATTCACCATGACTAATTCCAATTCTTTGATTCCACTGGAGCGTGTGCTGCTCGGGCCCGGCCCGAGTCCGGTTCCTCAACGTGTGTTGCGCGCGATGGCCGCTCCGACCCTCGGCCATCTCGATCCTCAATACCTGGCGATCATGGATTCGGCCTGCGAGATGTTGCGCCAGGTTTTTCGCACCCGTAACCCCCTGACTTTTCCCGTCAGCGGCACCGGCATGGCGGGCATGGAATGTGTCGCGGTGAACCTGATCGAACCGGGCGATGAAGTCCTTGTCTGCATCAACGGTGTTTTTGGAATGCGGATGAAGGATGTGATGGAGAGATGTGGTGCGCTGGTGCATTCCATCGAAATCACCTGGGGTGAAGTTTTTTCCATCGACCAGATTCGTTTGGCGCTCGATGCGCACCCGGGTGTGAAACTTGTAGGGATTGTTCACGCCGAAACGAGCACCGGAGCGCATCAGGATCTGAACGGCTTGTCAACCCTGGCGCATGATCGTGGCGCCCTGCTGGTGGTGGATGCCGTGACCAGCCTGGGCGGGCATGAACTGTTGGTGGATGACTGGGGGATCGACGCCATTTACAGCGGCACCCAAAAATGCCTGAGCTGTCCGCCGGGGCTTGCTCCAGTCAGTTTTGGAGAACGCGCCCTCGCCCGGATGGATGCCCGAAAAACAAAAGTTCAATCATGGTACCTTGATGTCTCCATGTTGCGGAAATATTACACCGGGGGAGGTGGCGGGGGACGGGTTTATCATCACACGGCTCCGATCAACATGACCTACGCCCTGCATGAAGCGCTCGTCATGGTGCTGGAAGAAGGATTGGAGACACGGGTGAAGCGGCACGCCGAGATGCATCAGAGGTTGAGAGCCGGACTCGAGGCGATGGGATTGAATTACATCCCCAAACGCTCGCTGCACAGCCTGAACTGCGTTCAAATTCCTGCGGGTGTGAACGATGCCGACGTGAGGCGCCAGTTGTTGGAGCAATATGGGATTGAAATCGGGGGAGGCCTAGGGCCGATGGCTGGCAAAGCCTGGAGGATCGGGCTTATGGGGCATGGTTCAAGTGTGCGGAATGTCGATCTGGTGCTCACCGCCCTCAAACAAATCCTGAAAACGTGAGATGGATCCAGGCGCGTTTAAACGATTGGCGGGACTCCTTCCTGCCGCCCGTTTTCTGGTCCGTCCAGAACAGTTGGTCGCATATTCAAGTGATGCGCTGACCGCTTTTCAAACCACTCCGGTGGCGGTGGCGATTCCCGAAACACAGGAGGAGGTGATCGCCTTGGTCCGGGCTTGTCACCGGGAAAAAATACCATTCGTCGCACGTGGCAGCGGCACCAGTCTTTCAGGTGGATCACTTCCGGTCGCAGGCGGGATCATGATTGCCTTGAACCGGCTGAACCGGATTCTTAAGCTCGATCCGTCGCAACGAATCGCGGTGGTGGAACCCGGTGTGATCAACGCCCAGGTGACAACAGCGGCTGCTCCTCACGGACTTTATTACTCGCCCGACCCCTCCAGCCAGTCGATTTGCACCATCGGAGGAAACGTCGCCTTTAACTCAGGCGGAGCGCATTGTTTGAAATATGGCATGACTTCCAACCATGTTTTGGGAATCAAGGCGGTCCTTGCCTCAGGTGAACTGGTGGAGTGGGGTGGGGCGAGTCGCGAACAGGTCGGCCCGGACTGGTGCGGACTTTTCACCGGCAACGAAGGTTTATTCGGCGTAGCTCTGGAAATCACGCTGCAATTGCTCCCGCGTGCGGAATGTTTCCACACCGTGATGGCGGGTTATCGGACACTGGAACAGGCTGGCGACGCCGTTGCGGCCATCGTCGCCAGCGGACTCCTTCCCGGTGCCATGGAAATCATGGATGCCCTGGCTCTTGAAGCCGCCAAGGCTGCGGTGCATGCGGATTATCCGGCGGGTTGTGAGGCGGTCTTGATTGTGGAGCTGGAAGGACCACGGGAAGTGGTGGACATAGATCGGGTTCACCTGGAAAAAATCCTCGATGCGAGTCAACCGATTGAGTCCCGGCCGGCCAGGGACGCATCAGAGCGGTTGGCGATTTGGAAGGGCCGGAAAAGCGCGTTCAGTGCGGTCGGAAGGTTGTCGCCCGATTTTATCGTGCAGGACGGAGTCGTTCCGCGGCGAAGGCTCGGGGAGGCGTTGAAACGAATCGGTCAGATGTCTCGCGAAGCCGGGCTCAGATGCGCGAATGTATTTCACGCGGGAGATGGCAATCTGCACCCGCTGATTCTTTACAACGGCAGCGAACCCGGAGCGCTCCGGCGCGCGGAGGAACTGGCCGGGAAGATCCTGTGCATGTGCGTGGAAATGGGGGGATCAATCACCGGCGAACATGGTGTGGGGATGGAAAAGAAGGAATATCTTCCATCCATGTTTTCCGAGGTGGAAATGAATTGTCTCAAGGCGATCCGTTCGGCTTTTGATCCGGAAGGGATTTCAAATCCTGGGAAAATGTTCGCCGACGGCACAGGTTCAAATCTCACCCGGAGCGGACTTCATCCGCTGGAAAAATCCGGAGTCATTTCACGCGAATGAAAAGCATTTCCAGCCCTGAAAATTATGAAGAGGTGGCTGAATTGGTGCGGCAGGGGCGGCGCGTACTGGCGGTGGGAGCACGAACAAAACCGCGTTTGTCGATGGTTACCGGGGATGTGGAGGAAATCTCGACCCTGAATCTGCGAGGCATGGTGGAGTATATGCCTGAAGAGTTTACTTTCACCGCGCGCGCTGGAACGTCCCTGCAGGACATCGCCGGTTTGCTCAAGCAGTCGGGGCAGTACCTTCCATTTGATCCGGTTTTTGCGGCGCAGGGTTCCACGCTCGGTGGTTGTATCGCCTCCGGAATTTCCGGGCCTGGGCGGTTTCGATTTGGCGGCATCCGGGACTTTGTTCTCGGCCTGAAGTTTGTGGATGGAAGCGGGCGTATCCTGAACATGGGTGGCAAGGTGGTGAAAAATGCCGCCGGTTTTGATCTTCCAAAATTTCTCGTGGGCAGCCTGGGCCGCTTTGGAATCGTGGTCGAAGCCACATTCAAAGTTTTTCCCAGGCCGGTTTCCACCCTCACACTTCGAATCAATTCCGGATCTCTGACGGATTCAATCCGGATCGTTTTGGAGTCTGCGGTTCAACGTTGGGAGCTGCTGGCTATCGAGGTTCCTCATCCAGGAGATTCGGTGTTGTTAAAACTTGGAGGAAACCTCAAGGCGATCGAAAAAATCGGGGAGGAGATCCTGTCGAGATGGAGCGGAAAAATGCTCTCCCCGGAAGAGGCGGATTTGATCTGGAACCAGTCTGCCGGTTTTGAATGGAGACACGATGGCGGTCCATTGATAAAAGTTCCGGTCATTCCCGACGAAGTCCAACTTCTGGTCGAAAGCTTCAGCATTTTCAAGGATGTCCGGATTCATTTTGGGAACGCCGCAAATGTGGCGTATGTCTCTCTACCATCCACGGAACAGTCTGTTGCTGCCTCGGAAATGCTGGCCGGACTTGGGCTGACTGGATTGACTTTTTCAGGGGCTGGCCCGCTCTGGACCGGGATTCAGAAGAAAACTGAGATCGCCAAATCTGTCCGGGCCGTTCTTGATCCGGACAATAAATTTCCAACTCTGGAGGAGTGATGCTGCATTCAATTCCCAAGGATAAACACGGGCCTTTGACCGGGCCGATGAGCAAGGCCGTTGAAGCTTGTGTGCATTGTGGATTCTGCCTCGCCGCCTGTCCGACCTACCGTGAGCTGGGGC
>Ga0163152_10004723_pt1 | contig 16577 bp, 17 predicted proteins | sample OliLakLV19MP8IB2_FD_148635 | JGI IMG/M metagenome (GOLD analysis project Ga0163152, IMG submission 148635) | Freshwater microbial mat bacterial communities from Lake Vanda, McMurdo Dry Valleys, Antarctica - Oligotrophic Lake LV.19.MP8.IB-2 | ecosystem: Environmental > Aquatic > Freshwater >... | reverse complement strand
ATCAAGAGCATGGCCTGTGGCTTCCGCAACATCGAGAACTTCAAGACGGCGATCTACTTCCACTGTGGCGGACTCGATCTGTACCCATGCTAAACCCGGAAGCGCCAAATATTTTAAGCTGGACGAGGTAATGGGTGGGCTCGTGATTGAAATTCCGCTGGGAAAATAGCAAGGACTTCTGATTGTGTCCTAAGCTTGACCAGAGCCTCCATCGCTCTCAGCTGCACGAAGCTTTCAGCCTCTTCCCACAAAGGGTTGTCGTGAATCGCGGTGTCTTAGTGCGGGGTGTTGATTTGCTATGTATTGTGTCGAATGAGAACGTTCTGAGGTAGCGCGGGACACAGGCCAGATTGCCTCGACATTTCTGTCAGCCACGAATCGAGTTGTATGTTTTGCAGAATTATCTGAGAGGTGCGTCAATGACTGGTTTTATAAACGCGGTCAGAGATTTTCTTTCGTAAACGGGCTTTTTCGAGGGTGATTTCCGCTTCTTTGACTTCGGACGGCAGGCCGCCGGCCTTCAGGCGTCGTTCAGCATTCTCCACCGCTGCTTGCGCGCGGTCAACATCGATATCTTCGGCCTTTTCAGCGATTTCGGCCATGATGGTCACTTTGGTCGGTGTGACCTCTGCGTAACCCCAGAGGATCGCCATGTGGCTGGTCTGATCCCCGACACGATAGCGGAGCTCGCCGATGCGCAGCGTAGAAAGAAATTGGCAATGTCCCGGTAATACGCCAAACTCACCCTCTGAACCTGGGGCGATGACTTCATCCACCTGCTGGCTCAAGAGCAACTTCTCCGGCGTCACAATCTCTAATAAAATCTTTCCAGCCATGTGCGTTCTAGGTCCCCCTTAGAAAGCGGGAGGAGGATGTGTGCTCCTCTGCGCGCGTCCTTTGTGAGTCTTCCGAGACCGCGTGTTGCGCGAGCAAGGAGGGCGCTCAACTCGTCCACTGCTTATACCTTCACTCCCATTTTCTCTGCCTTCGCGATCACTTCCTCGATCGGGCCGACCATGTAGAAGGCCTGTTCCGGCAGGTGGTCGTATTTGCCGGCAAGAATTTCCTTGAAGCTCCGCACGGTGTCTTTGAGCTTCACATACTTGCCGGGTGAACCGGTAAAGGCTTCAGCCACGTGGAATGGCTGCGATAAGAAGCGCTGAATCTTTCGCGCCCTGGCCACCGCCATTTTGTCGTCTTCCGATAATTCATCCATACCGAGAATGGCAATAATGTCTTGGAGGTCTTTGTACCGCTGCAACACGGACTGGACTCCTCGTGCGACTTTATAGTGATCGTCGCCGATGACTTGAGGATCGAGAATTCGCGAAGTGGAATCGAGCGGATCGACGGCTGGGTAGATACCTAGCTCAGCCAACTGTCTCGACAACACGGTGGTCGCGTCCAAGTGGGCGAAGGCCGTGGCTGGCGCCGGGTCGGTCAGGTCGTCTGCCGGCACGTAGATGGCTTGTACCGAAGTGATCGATCCACGCTTGGTCGAGGTGATGCGTTCTTGTAGTTGTCCCATCTCGGTCGAGAGGGTTGGCTGATAACCGACGGCGGATGGCATGCGACCGAGCAAGGCGGACACTTCTGAACCGGCCTGGGTAAACCGGAAGATATTGTCTACGAAGAGCAGCACGTCCTGATTCTCTTCGTCTCGGAAATATTCGGCGACGGACAGTCCGGTCAAGGCGACTCGCAACCGGGCTCCCGGCGGTTCGTTCATCTGGCCATAGACCAGTGAGACTTTGGACTTGGTGAAGTCCTTGGGATCGATGACTTTCGACTCTTGCATTTCGTGCCAGAGGTCGTTACCTTCACGGGTCCGTTCACCGACGCCGGCGAACACCGAGTATCCACCATGGTGTAAGGCGATGTTGTTGATAAGTTCCATGATGATGACGGTTTTGCCGACACCGGCGCCGCCGAAGAGGCCGACCTTGCCGCCCTTGCTGTAGGGCTCCAGAAGATCGATGACCTTGATGCCGGTTTCGAGGACTTCAGTCTTGGTATCCTGATCTTCGAGTCTCGGCGCAGGCCGATGAATGGGATAGGTCTTTGTTGTTTTGATCGGGCCCATCTCGTCGACTGGCTCGCCCAACACGTTCATCAATCGCCCCAATGTTTCGCGACCGACCGGTACAGAAATGGGTGCGCCAGTATCATGCACATCCATTCCGCGTGTGAGACCGTCGGTCGTGGACATCGCGATCCCGCGCACGCGGTTTTCACCGAGATGCAGCGCGACTTCGAGGGTGATGCGGACGGCGGGGGTGCCAGTCGATGTATTCTCTTCCTGAATCACTTTGATGGCGTTGTAAATGTTTGGCAGTTGTCCGGGAGGAAACTCCACGTCGACGACTGGTCCGATGACCTGAATGACTTTTCCTATGCTCACGGCTCACTCCTTCTTCAACGTGGCGGACTATTTTAGCGCTTCAGCGCCGCCGACGATATCCATCAGTTCTTTTGTAATAGCGGTCTGGCGTGTCTTGTTGTAATGCAAGGTGACTTTCTTGATCAGTTGTCCTGCGTTTCTCGTCGCACCGTCCATGGCCGCCATGCGGGCGCCATGCTCCGCCGCGGCAGATTCCAAGAGGATACGAAACGTTTGTGTCTGGAAATGTTTCGGAATAAATACATTCAACAGCTCGGCTTCGTCCGGCTCGTATAAATAGCTGCCACCGCTCGTGCCGTCCGCTTGTGCCGTCCCAAACTCGGCTGCGGTATCGACGGGGAATAGCTTTTCCACGATCACGCGCTGTTGAATGGCCGATTTGAATTCGTTGTAGACGATGTAGAGTTCGTCGAATGTCCCTTTAACGAAGTGGTCGGTGAGGTCGCCGCCGATATCGATGGCATGTTCGAACGTCAGCTTATCAAAGATGCCGGTCCACTCTTGTCTGATCGGCCAGGTGCGTCGACGAAAATAGTCCCGCCCCTTGCGTCCCACGATGCTCAAGTTGACCTGTAATCCACGTGTCTCGCATTCCCGTACGAATTCCGAACTCTTCCGCACGATATTGCCATTGAACCCGCCGCACAGACCGCGATCGCTCGTGATGACGACGACTTCAATCTTCTTGGCTTCGCGTTTTTGCAGCAGGGGGTGGGAGGCCCGATTTACTCGTTGGCTCAGGTTGCTGAGGACACCACGCATTTTAAGGGCATAAGGACGCGCGGCCAGAATGCGGTCCTGCGACCGTTTCAGCTTGGCCGCGGCCACCATCTTCATAGCCTTGGTAATCTTCTGCGTATTTTTAAACGCCGAAATTTTACGACGTAGTGATTGAAGGCTTGGCATGGTTCTTTGCTTTCAGCAATCGGGCTTTCGCGTTCAGTTCAAGGTTGAACGCGAGGCGCTGCGGCTACTTGGAGCCGTATCCCATCTTCTGTTTAAAGGTCGTGATGATTTCTTTCAGTCTGGCGCCAACCTTGTCGTCGATTTTTCCGATGCTGGCAATTTCCTTTTTCAAATCGGGATGATGCTGTTGGACATAGTGCAGCATGTCGGCTTCGAACTGTTGCACTTTGTCGACGGCGACATCGTCTAGGTATCCGTTGACGCCGGAATAAATCGACAGAACTTGATCGGCAACCGGCATGGGTTTGTATTGTCCCTGTTTGAGCAGTTCCACCATGCGCACGCCGCGCGCGAGCTGCATCTGGGTCGCTTTATCGAGTTCGCTGCCGAACTGTGAGAACGCGGCCATTTCGCGGTATTGGGCTAGGTCGAGGCGAAGGGTGCCTGCGACCTGTTTCATGGTCTTGATCTGAGCTGAACCTCCAACGCGGGATACGGACAGACCTACGTTAATTGCTGGGCGGATACCGGAGTAGAACAGATCGCTCCCGAGATAGATCTGTCCGTCGGTGATCGAAATGACGTTGGTTGGAATGTAGGCGGAGACGTCGCCGGCTTGCGTTTCAATGATGGGCAATGCGGTGAGGCTTCCTCCTCCGAGCGCGTCACTGAGTTTGGCCGCGCGCTCCAAGAGTCTGGAGTGTAGATAGAACACGTCGCCCGGATAGGCTTCGCGTCCCGGCGGCCGACGGAGCAATAGGGATAACTGACGATACGCAACAGCATGTTTAGAGAGGTCGTCGTAGACGATCAATGCATGCTTGCCGTTATCTCGGAAATATTCGCCGATGGCTGCTCCCGAAAACGGCGCTAGGTACTGCATCGGTGCTGCGTCGCTCGCGGTGGCTGCCACGACGATGGTGTAGTCCATTGCGTGGCTCTCTTCGAGCGTCTTGACGACGCGTGCCACAGTGGAGCGCTTCTGCCCGATGGCGACATAGATACAGAATACGTTGAGGCCCTTTTGATTGATAATCGTATCGATGGCAATGGCGGTTTTGCCGGTTTGCCGGTCGCCGATGATCAACTCACGTTGTCCACGGCCGATGGGGATCATGGCGTCGATGGCCTTGATGCCGGTCTGCAAGGGTTCGCGCACCGACTGACGTGTATTCACGCCGGGGGCCACCACTTCGATGCGAGACGACAGTGTCGAGTTGATCGGACCTTTTCCGTCGATGGGCTGGCCAATCGCGTTGACCACACGACCGATCAAGGCTTCACCCACCGGAACCTCTGCAATACGTCCGGTCCGCTTGACCGGATCGCCTTCCTTGACTCCGACATCATCGCCCATCAGCACGGCGCCGACGTTATCCTCTTCAAGGTTCAGCGCAATGCCGTAGAGGCCGCCTGGGAATTCGAGCATTTCTCCGGCCATCGCACCGTCGAGACCGTAGACCTTGGCGATTCCGTCTCCAACCTGGATGACTGAGCCGGTTTCTTTGACGTCGACCTGTTTGTCGAAGCCTTTGATTTTTTCTTTGATGATCGAACTGATTTCTTCTGCCTTGATCTGCATGGCTACTCCTTAGTCAACAAACTCTGCATCGCTTGTAACCGCCCACGGACGGTACTATCGACCACCGTGCTGCCGAGTTGAATCTGAACCCCGGCGAGATGGCGGACATCCGTGTGAAAGGTCACGTCAACTTGACGTTTGAGCATCTCGCGCAGGCGAGTGCTGATTCGATCTTGTTCGGCTGGGGGCAAAGCCGCCGCCGAGGAAACGGTAATTTGCTGGGTGCCTTTTGACGCATCGGCAAGTTTTCCAAAGGCCTCAGCGATTTCCGGAAGAAATGCGACGCGATTCTTTTTTACGAGCTGTGCGAGAAATGTTTTACCGACGGGAGGGCATCCGAGACGTGAGCCGAGCTCTGCGAGGACGGCAATTTTTTCTTCGGCGCCAAAAGTCGGCGAGGCCACGACATGGCGCAACGAGACGGAGTCTTTGATCGCCTCACCTAATCCCGTTAAGGCTGCGCGGGTTGATTCAATGGTGGATGCGTCGAGGAGCTCGAAGAGTGCCTGTGCATAACGTCGGGCGACTGCTGTCTTGATCACTCTGCTGATCCGTTCGTTCTTCTTTTTGACAAAAGGAAAGCCTTCGTGCGTCTGCACGAAAAGAGGCGCGCCAAGTTAGCATTGGCGGATGATGGCTGTCAATACGATGGTATGGTCGTGATGAGACTAGACCGATTGGATGATCCCGCCGCCGAGGACACGATCGTTTCGGTAAAACACGGCCGACTGCCCCGGACTCAATGCCCGCTGGGGCTCACGGAAATGTATTCGAAGGGTACCCTCCGTTAGAGACCGGACTGTCGCGATTCCGGCAGGAGTGGCATACCGAACCTTCACCTCCACCTCTGTGGCACCTATGAGTAATGACGTATCGAAGAGGTTCAAATCCCCGATATCACAGTGGCTACGTCGTAAAGACTCTTCCGTCCCAAGAACGACCGTATTCGTGGCAGGCTGTACTTGCTGCACATAGAGTCTGCGGCCGGTCGCAATCCCGAGGCCTCGTCGTTGGCCAGGCGTATAGAAAGCGATCCCCTTGTGATCCCCTAAATACTGACCTGTGTCATCGACGAATGATCCTGACTTCTTGGCCTTCGGGGCTTCCTTCTCAATGAAGGTTCGATAATCGCCGTGACTGACAAAGCAGATCTCCTGACTTTCTTTTAGTTCATCCGCAGGAAGGCCTAGGGCCTCTGCCTCCTGCCAGACTTCCTTTTTTTGCATGGCTCCTACGGGAAAGAGAAGGCGTGAGAGCCATGATTGGCGCAGTCGATAGAGGAAATAGCTTTGATCCTTTTTGGGATCGGCCGCACGCTGAAGCGTTGGAAGTCCCTCAAACTCGCCAATGCGAACGTAGTGGCCGGTGGCCACGTAATTGATTCCGCGTGCGTCCGCAAGCTCGATCAGTCCACGCAGTTTGACGCGTTCATTGCACCGGACACAGGGATTGGGGGTGGTACCGTCGAGATAGCCGGCCAGAAAGTCATCGATCACCCCAGTACGAAAGGTTTGTTTGGTGTCGACCACCTCATGTGGAATCTTCAATGTCTGCGCAACATACCTGGCAATGCCGACCTTACAGCATCCACGCTCTTCCCATTTCTTGGAAGCCGCGACGGTGTTGTCTTCATGTTCCCAGACTTGAAGCGTGACGCCATGGACGTCGTAACCCTGGCGAACCAGAAGCGCTGCCGCCACGGAGCTGTCCACTCCACCGCTCATGCCAAGGAGAACTGTAGGTCGAGTCATAGTCATAATGCGGCCATTGTACTGAAGTAGAGAGCGAAAGGGCTAGAGGGAGGGAACCGCCACTAACGTGCAGAGGCTGTGGCAGGACCGTAAGGCGTTCTGACTGAAATGGCACGTTCTTCATTCCAGTGATGAGCGCCCATATCGCACATGCCATGGAAATGGGAGCCTTCTTGAATCGCAATTACGGGGGTACGAATATCACCGATTAGAATGCCGGGCTTTAGAATCTCGATCTTTTCAGTGGCAGTTATGACCCCATTGATCTTGCCACTATTCATGAGTACGCCGACCGATATGATGCCCTTGATCACGGCATGCTCTCCGACGATTAACGTCCCGGTTGTATGGATCTCGCCTTCGACGCGACCATCTACCCTTACGGTGCCATCAAAGCTGACGATCCCCTTAAAGTCCACGCCTTTACCCAGGAGTGTGAAATTCTCGCTGTCAAATTCGGACTGCTGGTTCCGCTCTTTCATGGCCCACATCCTGGCATCCCCCGACTCTTTCCGTACGCGCACATCTCGTCGCGTCCATATGAATATAAATATATGCTTATGTATTAATTAATGATCTAGCCGTTGATCCGTTTGATGTCTGGTTGCGCGATGACCCCAACCGGCCGCAAGGGGGTTTCCCGCGGAAGCTCACGCACAGTGTGAGCCATCTCGAGATCACCATTGAATAACACGCCGTCTTCCATTGAAAGGACAGGCGCCTTTACGCTGCCGCTCACCACCGCCGGGGCGCGAAGCTTCACGCGTTCTTTAGCCACAATATCTCCGGTGATTTTCCCTTTGCACACGATCGTTCCAGCCGTGATTTTTGCCTGGATGACGGCCTCCTCGCCCACCAACAGCACGCCATCAGTGTGAATTTCTCCGTCGAGATATCCGTCTATTCTGACTGTTCCACTATAAGAGATGGTGCCCTTGAACTCGACACCCTTCCCGACGAATGCGATAATTCCGCTTGCATCTTCGGCCGTTAAGTTGGCAGTGACATTCGTGGTCTCTCCCCGCTCTTGTTCGGCCGCGCTGGCTTCTTCTTGTTTCTCCTGGCCCCACATGAGTACGCCTCCTCGAGTTAGTCACGCTACTTTGCTGTGACTATGATGCTGTAAGGTAAGTAGACGGTAAGGAATGGTCCATTCATGTATTGAGCACGAGCAATAAATATGCCTCATGCTCCCACGGGTTGACGAGTGAGAAAAGAGGATGAGTTAATTCAGAAGTGTTTCAAGAATTCCGTCGAGCTCCAGGGAAGAGAAGTAGTGAATAACAATTTTCCCGCCACGTCTTCCTTTTTGAATCGTGACTTTGGTTCCGAATCGTTTTTGTAGCCGCTCTTCAACATCAGACCAGGGTGTTCGCCGTAGTTCCTTTGTCCCTCGTTTCTTTGTAACCGGTGATGATTCTATGAGCTTTTCCGTTTCTCTCACCGATAGGGCCCTTGAGATTACGAGCTGGGTAACCTGAAGCTGTTCACTCTGGCCAGGAAGGCCAAGAATCACTTTGGCATGTCCCATGGAGAGCTGATTGGTTTCAATCAGCTGCTGAATCTCTGAGGGAAGATTGATAAGGCGGACGACATTGGCGATAGAGGATCTCTCGCAACCGACTTGTTGGGCAATTATGTCCTGAGTGAGTCCAAATTCGTTCATCATCCGATGATAGGCTCTGGCCATTTCCATGGGATTGAGGTCTGCTCGCTGAATATTTTCTACGAGTGCAAGAACAATTGACTCTTCGTCTCCGCAATTACGAATGACGGCTTGAATTGTTTCGAGTCCCGCGTCTTTCGTCGCGCGCCAACGCCGTTCACCGGAGATGAGTTCGTAGATTCCGTCGCCCTTTCGGCGCACCAAAATTGGTTGCAGCAATCCATTTTGCTTCAATGATTCAGTGAGTTCTGCCAGTTCATGAGATGCAAACATTTGTCTTGGCTGATATCGGTTCGGCACAATGGCATCGACACGTAGGCGTTGAACATCCGACAATTCAGGCATCGGTGCAGCCTTAATGGAAGGTAACAGTGCGTCGAGTCCCCTACCCAGTGCTTTTTTCTCCATGACTCACAAACTCCTTGGCTAAAGACAAATAGGCCTGGGATCCTGCCGATGCAACGTTATACAACATGGCCGGACGTCCGTAGCTTGGAGCCTCGGCGAGTGTCACATTTCGTGGAATCACGGTGCTGTAGACGATGTCTTTGAAATGCTCACGAACTTGCTCAACGACTTGACGGGCCAACGTATTCCTCGCATCAAACATTGTCAAGACGATCCCTTCCAGTTTCAGATCAGGGTTAAATGACTGACGAACGCGCTCGATGGTTCCAATCAAGCGGCTTAACCCTTCCATGGCATAGTACTCACATTGAACAGGGACTAAAATGCTACGTGCTGCGACGAGTGCATTCACTGTCAGAATCCCTAATGTCGGTGGGCAGTCTAGGAAGATGATGTCGAATAGCTGCTCAACGTCTCGCAGGTAATTTCGAAGAATTTTTTCGCGTTCTTCAACATTCACCAGCTCTACCTCGGCCCCTGACAGGTCAGCATTTGCAGGCAAAAGTGACAAGCCGTTCACTTCTGTGACATGTACGGCATCATGAAATTTCACATAATTAATCAGGCAGTTGTATACGGTCGTTTGTAGGGAGCGGGGATCGACCCCTAGCCCGCTTGTGGCGTTTCCTTGCGGGTCCATATCCACTAGCAAGACTCGCTTACCAAGGAGTGCAACGCCAGCGGCAAGGTTTACAGCCGTTGTGGTCTTTCCTACGCCACCCTTCTGATTTACGACCGCTACAATTTTTGCCATATTTGAGAATCAGCCAATCCATATCGATCATGTTCCACGTGGAACATGTGCATATAGCATCGATTATATTATGAATGTTCTATTTCAATGACCGAAATGACTCTCTTGCCAGATCCTTGCGGAAGGTCAAGAGCTGTTTCGCTTGCAAGGTGAAATTCTTTCCCTATTTCCTGATGGCTTAGGGGCTCTGCTCGATACAAAACAACTTTTCCACTTGAGCTCAGCACTGTAGAAATGTGCTTTCTTATTTCTTGAAATTTCAATGCCCGTACCACAACCACATCAATAGATTGGTGGAGTGGACGTTTGGCATACTGTTCGATGGTGCCATTAAACGTAGATACATCATGAAGCGTTAACAGGCCGATCATTGAGTTGAGAAATGAACATTTTTTTTGAATCGGTTCAACCAAGACTAGGTGGAGGTCAGATCTCATGATTTTAAGAGGAATGCCTGGAAATCCTCCCCCGGACCCCGCATCAAGCACTATACCGTTTTGCGGGAAAGTTGTTGCGGCTAGTGCAGCGAGTGAATCTACAAAGTGTTTAATGATGATTTCCTTGGGATCGACAATGGAAGTGAGATTAATGGTCTTATTCCATTGAATGAGATGCGTAAGATAGCACATGAATTTTTCGGCATGATTCTCCTCGACAGTCAGCCCAAGCTTCCGTATAGAGCTAATCGTGAGTTTGCGCAATTCTTGTTCATGTTCCACGTGGAACAATTACGTGAATCAATAGCTGAGGTCAAGACATTCTGAAATGGACAGTTCTGGCGAGGCGTTTGGCCGGCTAGGATGAGACGTGTAGCAGGCTAGCTCGACTGGATTCGCCTCTATACTTTTCAAGTGCCACAAGGAGGAGTGAAATTGCCGCTGGAGTGACACCTGAAATCCTTGAGGCTTGACCAATGGAAGCCGGTCGAACTTTATTTAGCTTTTCACGGACCTCTCGTGAAAATCCAGGGGTCCCATCGTAACTAAAGGCTATCGGTATAGGCTTTGATTCAAGCTTTTTGAACCGCCCTATCTGCTGGAGTTGACGTTTGATGTAGCCTGAATATTTGATTTGAAGCTCTATTTCTTCATATGTTTCAATGTCTTGTACTGATTCAATTTCAAGTGCTTCTAGTAGAGTTTTATAATCTGTTCCCTGACGTCGTAATAGTTGAGCCGCGGTGCATGGCCCAGATATTTCTTCAATCTTGGCTATTGTCAGCCGCGCACGAACAGCCTCTGTGAGCCTGGGGCGAAACTCTTCGAGACGAATTAGTTCAGTTTCGATGGTATTCCTCTTTACCTGAAAGCGCGCATAGGCCTCATCTCTGATCAATCCGACCTGTCTCCCAATGTCCGTTAATCGAAGATCCGCATTTCCATGGCGCAGCAAAAGACGATATTCCGCCCGTGAGGTAAACATACGGTAAGGCTCGCGAGCATCTTTTGTAATGAGATCATCAATTAATACACCGATGTAGGCCTGCGACCGGTCGAGTACAAGTGGAAGCTCCTCTCGCACTTTTAGGACGGCGTTGATTCCAGCCATCAGACCCTGAGCGGCCGCTTCTTCATATCCGGATGTCCCATTGATCTGCCCTGCGTGGTAGAGGCCAGCCAGATTTTTGGTCTCCAGAGTCGGGTGCAGTTGTCGTGGAGGAAAGTAATCGTACTCGATCGCATAGCCTGGTTTGAGCATGGTGGCATGCTCTAACCCTGGAATTGTCTTCAGTATTGCAGCCTGTACATCAACCGGTAGGCTCGTGGAGATCCCGTTGGGGTAAAACTCAGGGGTATCCAATCCTTCCGGTTCAATAAAGATCTGGTGCCGTTCTTTATCTGCAAAGCGTACGACTTTATCTTCGATCGACGGACAGTACCGCGGTCCCACCGATTCAATAATGCCGCTGTAGAGCGGCGACCTATCCAGATTGTGCTGAATTAACTCATGCGTGGCACGATTGGTGTGGGTCAAATGACAGGGTAGCTGTCGATTTTCGATCCGATCGGTCCGATACGAAAATGGGGGCGGCGGATTATCCCCCGGCTGAGGCACCATTACGGAAAAGTCGATAGTCGCCCCGTCCAAGCGAGGAGGCGTGCCAGTTTTGAGTCGGCCTAGTTCGAACCCCAGGTCGCGCATACAATCAGACAGGTGCTCGGCGGATGCTTCTCCGGCTCGTCCTGCCGGAAAATGATTCAAGCCGATATGAATAAGTCCCTTAAGAAATGTTCCTGATGTCAGGATCACAGCTTTTGCCAGAATGTGATCGCCGTGACCCGTCACCACACCTGTAATGGAACCGGCATGCGTCAGCAAGCGATCGACGGTTCCTTCACCGATCGTCAGACCTGCCTGCAGGCGGAGCGTTCGTTGCATGGCGTCTCTATAAAGCTTCTTGTCGCATTGAACGCGGAGGGCTCGCACTGCCGGGCCTTTACTCGTGTTGATGAAGCGGAACTGAATACCCGCTTGATCTGTGTTCCGTGCCATCTCGCCGCCCAGTGCATCGATTTCCTTGACCAGATGTCCTTTGGCAATTCCCCCGATCGCAGGGTTGCACGACATTTGGGCAATGCGGTCGTGATCCATCGTCAGCAGCAAAGTTCGCGCACCCATGCGCGCCGCAGCCAAAGCGGCTTCGCAGCCGGCATGGCCTCCCCCTACCACAATGACGTCAACGACCTGTCCCATGTTCAACCCATTCCTATTTGCCGATACAAAATTTTGAAAAAATCTCTCCCAGAATCTCGTCGGTCGTAATGGCCCCGGTAATTTCTCCAAGTGCGTCGGCTGCGGTGCGCACATCGATCGAGATCAGTTCCCCGGGCATCCCACAGTGCACGGACTCAAGAGCGTGGCCTAAGGATTCAACCGCTCGGCGTAATGCGTCACGATGTCGTACGTTCGTGACCGTGGCGGTCTCCGCTGATTCAAAGCCCCCGGATACGAGCTGAGTACGAAGGGCCGACTTCACCCTGTCAATTCCCGAACCAGTTTTCGCCGATATACGGAATGCCAAATGGTTTGCAAATTCTGAGTCCATCTCCAAAGTATCGGTTAGGTCCGCCTTGTTCAGTACCACGATATGTTTATGATCCTTTGCGATATTCAACAAGTCTCGGTCATCGCTCGTGAGGGGCACAGTCCCATCCAGCACGACCAACAAAAGATCCGCCTCGTCCTGTGCGGCACGCGTCCGTTTGATCCCTTCCTGTTCAACGAGGTCGTCCGTGTCCCGCACGCCGGCCGTATCAACCAAACGAATCATCACTCCATCAAGATCGATAGATTCCTCAATCACGTCCCTCGTTGTACCAGGAATGGCGGTGACAATCGCCCGCTCTTCCCTTAATAGACGGTTTAAAAGACTGGACTTGCCGACATTCGGGCGCCCAAGAATAACGACATAGGCCCCTTCCCGCAAGATCCGCCCTTCCTGCGCCGTTGATTCCAGTTTTTGAGCTACGGCACAGGCCTCACTTACGATGCGCACGAGTTCTTCACGTTGAAGAAAGGAAATATCTTCATCCACAAAATCGATTCCCGCTTCAACATGGGCCAATACTGTCAAGAGAGAGGTCCGAGTCTGTTCCACCTCACGCGCAAGATCCCCCCGCAGATGGCGCTGCGCGATGTTCAGTCCTGCCGTCGATGTCGCTCTGATGGTGTCGAGTACCGCTTCTGCCTGCGAGAGGTCTAATCGTCCATTGAGAAAAGCTCGCTTTGTAAATTCTCCAGGCTCCGCCATCCTTGCGCCAGACGCTACACAGACCTTGCAGACCATCCCAAGCACTAACGCACCGCCGTGAGACTGGATTTCTACTACATCCTCCGCGGTAAAGGACCGCGGAGCTTTCATATAGACTACAAGTGCTTCGTCAAGTAGGTTTGTTGCGGTCGGTCGTACCTGACCGAGTCCGAGGTCTTGCCGTTCGACCGCTGTAGGGTTCACAAGATCGGCAAGATGAAGCGTATGAGAGGAAACCGATGAAAGGGGATGACCGGAACGTAATCGAACAACTCGAGACGCCACGACGAGGGCTTGAGGACCACTCAGCCGAACGATCCCTATGCCACCCTCGCCTGCGGGAGTAGCAATGGCACAGATGGTATCTTCGAGCCCTCCCTGCATGACGACTCTTTCACTGCGTGACCGCTCCCACTGTCGCGGGCTCGTACGTTCGTGTGTAGCGGCCCTGGGGAGGCTGTATGGTTAGGACTTTGCGCTGCCGCTCAGCTCCGGGCCCGTAGTAATGAGCGTCTTATTACGAAACAGAAACCGATCCGTGAATACTTGCTGGGAGATGGTCAGGACATTGTTTGTCAGCCAATACAACACAAGGCCAGCAGGAAAGTTCACGAATAGAAATGTCATAAACACCGGGAGCACCAACATGATCTTCGCCTGTGTCGGATCCATGGTCGTGGGCGTAATTTTCTGTTGAATGACCATCGTCGCTCCCATGATCACCGGCAGCACATAGTAGGGATCCTGCACCGACAAATCGGTAATCCAGAGCATGAAAGGCGCTTGGCGCAAATCGATCGTCATATAGAGGATGTTAAACAGAGCCACGAAGACAGGCATCTGCAAAACCATCGGCAGGCAGCCGCCAACAGGATTTACTTTCTGGTCTCGATAGAGTTTGATCAATTCTTTGTTCAGTCGGTCGCGGTCATCTTTGTATTTTTCCTGCACTGCAGCGACCTTGGGTTGGATCATCTGCATCATTTTCATCGACTTATAGCTCTTGTACTGTAGCGGCACAAATAGCAACTTGATCGCCATCGTCAGCAGGATGATGGTGACTCCATAGTTGTAGGTGTAGTCATGAATGAATCGCAGCACGTAGAAGATCGGCTTGGCGACGGACTTCACAACCGTCCAACTGCCGAAGATGAACCATCCGAAATCGATTGTATCTTCCAAGCCCACGTTCAGCGAGCGAAGAGTGTCATATTCCTTTGGGCCCGCATAGAGCTGAAGTGCAACCGACGATCCTGTCCCCGGTGCCGGCATCCGTACGCCGGCAGATACAACCTTATCGCCTTCCTTCTTGGCCAATGCAGATGTAGCCTGTTTCGGCATCAAGACCGAAAGAAAGTATTTGTCCTGTAAGGCAACCCATTGAACGGAGCCCTTCCGTTCGAGCTCTGTGTCCGGCGTTTCTTTTTCGGCTTTGTCATCAACCAGTGAAGCGGATCCGATCAAACCGATGAACCCTTCCCCCCATTCCACAATGCCAAAGTTCGTCCCCAATCCCACATCGTAGGATTCAGTCACTCCCTCCAAGGCAACCGAGACATCCACCACGTAACTATCGTGATGAAAGGTTAGCCGCTTCTCGACGCCGAGGTGAGTGGCAGGATCATGGAACTGCATCGTGACATGCCCGACGGGATGTGAGGCATCTAGGAGGGTGAAATCCTTATCAATGGTATAGAGGCCTTCTCGAATCGTCTTTTCGATGTTAGCGTTTGCAACAGTAATCGAGAGTGGGCCTTTGAACTTCCCCACTTGATACACGAGTTGTACCGGCTTCTCCTCAGGCGCTGCGGTATGGTATCGCTTCAGTTCCCAGCTTCGAATTACCCCACCACGATTCGACAGTCCCACTCGGACCAAATCCGTTTCCACCGTGACCATTTGTTCTGACGTCGAGAGCGAAGTATCCGACGAAAGAGCGCCAGGCTTTTGACCAGATTGGGGAGGGACGTTCACACCGATCGAGCTGCCGTCCGTTTCCGTCGCAGAAGTGGGAATTGGATCTGCTTCAGTGGAGGACGAGGAACCCCGAGTGGCAGAGTCTTGAATAGGAGGAGGCTCAGGGAGCCACCCCATCTGCTTGAGGAGCAGGTCATACCCCAAGATGATCGCTAACGACAGAACGAGAAAGATGACAACGCGTTTTTCCATGACCAATTGGTATCCGATGTGAACGATCAAGACCCTGCTATTTCACAGGATCCATTCCTCCAGGATGAAACGGATGGCACTTCAGCAGACGGCAGGCCGCGAGCCTGAGGCCGCGGAGCAATCCGTATCGACTGATCGCGGTCGTCGCATATTCAGAGCAGGTTGGATCGAAACGACAGGCCGGTCCCAGGAACGGAGAGATCCAATAGCGGTAACCAGCTAGCAGAGTTAGGCAGCACTGGCGCACATTAGTTCTCATGGGTTCGCAGCAGCCGTTGGCGTTGGAGTGTCGATAGCCATGCCTCTTCCAATACAGCGAATGGCTGCACAATCGACTCCCGCTTAGGGAAAACCACAAGGGCTTGTCCCTGGAGCAATTGTCCTTGCACGTGCCGCGTGAGTTCTCGAAACAGGCGTTTCACCCTATTCCGGCTCACGGCTCCCCCGAATCGTTTCCCCACCACAATACCGACCCGACTAGCGCCTACATCGGTCGCGCAAATCATCATATTGAAGAAGGCGGTCGAGATTCGACGGCCGTGCTTCTTGGCATACTCGATGTCGCGGCTGCGCCTCAGGAAGAGAGCCCTGTCACCTTCGCCCTGTAACATCACTATCATCCTGGGAGAAGGTCGGCTTGCACAAGGATTCCCCTTCGAGACCAGATCTCTGGACTCGATCATGACCACACACCGCCATACTGTGAAGGGAGCTTCCTTAGTTTGGGATACGTACCCGAGGGGCAAGATTTCTTGCAAAGCCGGTCTGGACTCCTGCTTAACCTATACGGTCAAGCGGGCTCGACCCTTTGCACGGCGACGAGCTATGACCCTCCGACCATTTTTCGTGCTCATCCGTTTACGGAATCCATGCTCACGTTTTCTCTTGAGGTTCGATGGTTGCGCAGATGTAAATGACATGAAATCGCTCCTTGCCTAAAAATACTCACAGAGGAACGAAGCATTATAGGGAAGGGGCTGGAGCCTGTCAAACTCCAGCTTCTTCCATACGAGATGAGTTTGAAGCCGGGCCGTATTTCCAACGAGCCATGAGTCTGCGCGGCTGCGCACGCGGGTTGCCTCGGCTCGCCACAGGCATGGTGCGCCGCGCTGGAAGATACTACTCCTTGCCTCTCCAAGACCGAGGGTCTTCCTGCATAACCATAAATGAGCATGTAGCCACGTGATTA
>Ga0163152_10004721_pt1 | contig 16583 bp, 16 predicted proteins | sample OliLakLV19MP8IB2_FD_148635 | JGI IMG/M metagenome (GOLD analysis project Ga0163152, IMG submission 148635) | Freshwater microbial mat bacterial communities from Lake Vanda, McMurdo Dry Valleys, Antarctica - Oligotrophic Lake LV.19.MP8.IB-2 | ecosystem: Environmental > Aquatic > Freshwater >... | reverse complement strand
ACGCCGTGACGCTGCCCGACGAGTGCTACGTGATCCTGCACGACGTTCGCCTGCGCGGACTCGTGGAGATGGACGACGACCCCACGGTCGTCGCGCTGCTCGACGCCGGGCTGGTGGCCCGCGCCCGCACCGCACTGCGCATCACCGTCGAGGGCCGCGACCTCCACACCGCCTGGGCGCGGGTACCGGTGGGCAGCGACGCCGAACAGGTCGCGACCCGGGCCTACGAGCAGTTCCTCGACCTCAACCGGGAACTGATCCGGATCTGCCACGACTGGCAGGTTCGCCCGGGCGACGTGCCCAATGACCACGGCGACGTGCGCTACGACTGGGCGGTCATCGACCGGCTGCGCGGACTCGACGAACGCACCCACCCCGTCGTCCGCCGCCTGGGCCGAGACGTCGAGCGCTTCACGCCCTACCCGACCCGACTGCGCACGGCCCTCGTACAGGTCGAGGAGGGCGAGGCCGCCTGGCTCACGTCGCCCCGCATCGACTCGTACCACACCGTCTGGATGCAGCTGCACGAGGACCTGCTCCTGGCCCTCGGCATCGAGCGTGCATCCGAACCCGAGTAACGGCGTCAGAATGGTGGCGCCATGGTGACGCAGACGGGCGACGGCGACATTCTTGCAAGGGCGGTCGCGGCGAGTTCGTGCAACGCATGCGGCCGATCGTGCTCACGTGGCCCGAAGCCAAAGGTGCCGATCCCACCGCCGTGGGCCACGGCCTGATGGTCGAGGCCCGCCGACTCACGGCCGGGTTCCTGTGCTCCGACGGGCGCCTCGGCGACCGCGAACTGCTCGGTTTCCGCCGTTCGTTCGGAGCAATCGAGCCCGAGGTCGCGAACGGGCCGTTGACCCACTTGCGCGAGAACAACGTCGTCACCCGCGATGGCGACTTCGTGAAGCAGCCGTCGGCGCTGTTCATCCAGCTCGTCTCGATGGACCGCGAGAGCCACGCCGCAAACGCGTGGGTGTACTACGAGGCCGCGCTCGGCATCGGTCACGCCGCCTGCGCGCTCGCCGACTACCCGACGCGCGATTCGCTCGCCGCGCTCGACGAGTACCGGCGCGTCCTGCTCGACCAGCTCCGGACGAGCAACATCGACCGGCCCGCGCCGCCGCTCGGTGTCGCCGTCACCAATCCGAACGAATTGGGCGGACTCCCCGGCGAGGCGCCCGCGACCGCGCCGACACTCGACGCGCTCCTCGAGGAACTCGAGGACCTGGTCGGGTTGGCCGGCGTGAAACGCGAAGTTCGACTTCTGGTGAACCTCACCCGGGTCGAGAAGTTGCGCGAGCAGCACAACCTGCCGGTCCCCGAGCGGAGCCACCACCTCGTGTTCGTCGGCAACCCGGGTACGGGTAAGACGACCGTCGCCCGCATCATGTCGCGCATCTACGGCGTGCTCGGGCTACTCGACGAAGGCCACCTGGTCGAAACCGATCGCGGCGGCATGGTCTCGGGCTACGTCGGGCAGACCGCGACGAAGGTCAAAGAAGTCGTGACCTCGGCGCTGAACGGCACGTTGTTCATCGACGAGGCGTACGCGCTGTGGGTCGACAGCGCCGAAGACTTCGGGCGCGAAGCAATCGCCACGCTGCTCAAGCTCATGGAGGACGAACGCGACCGGCTCGTCGTCGTCGTCGCGGGCTACCCCGTGCCGATGGAGGCGTTCCTCGACGCCAACCCGGGGCTCCGGTCGCGGTTCCCGAAGACCATCGACTTCCCCGACTACACGAGCGACGAACTCGCACAGATCTTCAAGAGTCTCGGCGAGCAGAATCAGTACCTCGCTTCTGACGAAGCACTGGCGCGCGTGCGGTCGTACCTCGACGCGCAGCAGCGCGGCCCGACGTTCGGGAACGCGCGTGTCGTCCGCAACTTGTTCGAGGCGGCCATCGAGCTGCACGCGACACGCGTCGTCGAGCACAAGGCGCCGTCGAAGGACGAACTGAGCCGGTTCGCGCCCGACGACATTCCCGCGCCCGGCGACACGTTGCCCGCGAGCACGGCGTGATCATCACGGAGCCGCCCCGCCGGCGGTTCATGGGACCACTCCTGGCGCTCATCGCCGCGATCGTGATGGTCGGGGCCTCGTTCGCCATCCGCCAACTCGTCATCGAAGGCGACGACGACGACAGCAGCAGCAGCACGACCGATACGCCGTCGTCCGACGAGCTGTCGATCGTGTGCGCGGTCGAGCTGGCCGACGTGTGCGCCCGGCTCGACGTCGGCATCACACTCGAACCCGCGGGGACGACCGCGGCGAAGATCGCCGCGGGCGACGAACTTGGGTACGACGCGTGGGTCACGTTCGCGCCGATGACCTCGACCGTCGAGCCGGAGGGCCGCACGCCGCTCATACTCGCGGCGCGCACCGACCGGGCCGAGGTGCTGACGGCGCACTGCGGTGGCACAGTGACGTGGACGTGCATCGGCGAAGTCGCCGGTGAGCCGTGGTCGGCCATCGGCGGCGAAGAAACCTGGGGCGACGTGAAACCCGCGCACGCCGACCCGGTCTCGTCGGGTGTCGGCCGCCTTGTGCTCGGCCAGGCCGTGGCGTCGTTCCTCGCTACCGAGGACTTCTCGCTCATCGACTGGCAGTCGAACGACGCGTTTCCGGGCTGGTTCCAGCAGCTGAAGCAAGGCGTGCCGGCGTCCGCGTTCGCGGTGAACGCCGACCCGTTCGACGCCTGGCTGCGCCAGCGGCTAGCCGGATTCGACATCGTCGCGACCACCGAGGCTCAGGCTGTGACCGAGCTCGCCACCGTCGCCCCCGACCTTCGGGACCGGGTCGCGTTGATCTACCCTGCGCCTGTGGCCACCGCCGATGTGGTGCTCGCACCGCTCGCCGGCGGCGACGACCCAAGCGCCCTCGCAGACGACCTGCGCGACGCGCTCGAAGCGCAGAACTATCGCGTCGACGACGCCCCACCGGAAGGTGCACCCGCCGACGCACCCGAGTTGCCCCCCACCGACGGACTCCCGCCGGCGGGTGTACTCGAAGCACTGATTCAACTCTGGGAAGGAATCCGGGCGTGAAGCGAGCAACGTGGTTGATCGCAGTGGCGATCGTCCTGAGCGCGAGTGCGTGTTCGGGTGGTGGTGGCGACGACAGCGCCGAGTCCGTCAGCCCGGAGCTTTCGGACCCCGGCGACTGCATCCCGATCGACATGGCGGTCTCGTCCGAGAAGATCGCATTGCTCACGACCCTCGCCGAGGAGTTCAACGCTTCCGACGAAGCGCAACTCGGCGGCGGCGACTGCGCGTTCGTGCGCGTGCAGAGCAAGGCCTCGGGTGGGGCCACGACGTTGCTCACCGACGGCTGGCCCGAGAACGACGCCAATGGACCGCGCCCGGTCGTGTGGTCGCCCGCGTCGTCGGCGTGGGGTCAGATCCTGAACCAACGCCTCGACGACAAGGGCGAGGAGCCGATCGCACCCGAGTCCGAGCCGTTCATGTTGACGCCGCTCGTCATCGCGATGCCCGAGCCGATGGCCGACGCGCTCGGCTACCCCGAAACCCCGGTCGGGTACGCCGACATCCTCCGGCTCGCGCAGGAGCCCGGCGGTTGGGGCGCGCTCGGCCACCCCGAATGGGGACCGTTCCGGCTCGGCAAGACCAACCCCAACTTCTCGACCAGCGCGCTGTCGTCGACGATCGCGCAGTACTACGCGGCGACCGACAAGACCGAGGGCCTTTCGCTCGAAGACGTCGACCGCGCCGACGTGCGCGAGTTCGCGAAAGGCGTCGAGTCGGCCGTGGTCCACTACGGCGACATCACGATGACGTTCCTCAACAACTGGTTCCGCAACGACGCGCGCGGTACGTCGCTCACCTACGTGTCGGCGGTCGCGGTCGAGGAGAAGTCGGTTATCGACTACAACAAGGGCAACCCCGACGGCATCCTGTCGCCGGGTGAGGTGCCGCGCGAACCACGCGTCCCGCTCGTCGCGATCTACCCGACCGAAGGCACCCTCTACAGCGACAATCCCTTCATCGTGCTCGACGCGTCGTGGGTGACGGAGCAGGAGAAAGAAGCGGCCCGCAAGTTCGAGACGTTCATCAAGGAGCCGGGCGCGCAGGAGCGCGTCCTCGAGTTCGGGTTCCGGCCCGGTAACCCCGAGGTCGCCATCGGCGAACCGATCAGCGCGCAATGGGGGGTCGACCCGGAGCAGCCGCAGACGCTGCTCGAAGTGCCCGAACCGCAGGTACTCACCGGCCTGCTCGACCGCTGGCAGGAAGACCGCAAGCGCGCCCAGGTCATGCTGCTGCTCGACGTCTCCGGCTCGATGGGCGACCCGGGCAACCCAGACACGGGCGAAACCAAGCTCGACCTGGCGAAGGTCGCGGTCATCGACGCGCTCGACGAGTTCGCAACCGACGACGACGTCGGCCTGCGGGTCTTCACCACGAACATGGGCGAGTCCGCGCTCGACGACTGGCAGGACCTCCTACCCATCGAACCGCTCGGTGGCCAGCGCGAAGAGATGGTGCGCACCGTCGGCAACCTGGTGCCGTTGAACGGCACGCCGCTGTATACCGCCACCGGCGACGCGTACGAGGCGGTCCTCGAACAGTTCGACCCGACCCGTATCAACGCGGTCGTGCTGTTGAGCGACGGCCGGAACGAAGACGACCGCAACTCCGATCTCGAAGGCCTCATCAACAACCTGCGCGAGCAGGCCGAAGGTGAGAACGCACAGCCGGTGCGCGTGTTCGCGATCGCGTACGGCGACGACGCCGACCTCGAAACCCTGCGCCGCATCGCGGAGGCGACGAACGCGCAGGTGTACGACGCGTCCGACGCGACGACGATTTCGCGTGTCTTCACCGCGGTGGTGAGCAACTTCTAATGAGGGCCTGATGGCGATCGAGCGGTTGCCCGAGCACCTGAAGACGGGACGCACGGCCGAGGCGATCATGGCGCCGTCGGCGATCCTCGCCGGTGGTGTCGGTGCGTCCGCGGCGGTGCTGCTCGGCGCCGGGCTCCTACCGGTCGCCCTGGTGGGCGCGGCCGCGTACGGCGTCATGGTGGCGCTGCGCCTCCCCCGCCGCAAGCGTCCCCTCCAAGGCATCGACCCGATGGCGCTCTCCGATCCGTGGCGGCGCTACGTGCACGAGGCGCTGCAAGCCAAGCGGCGCTTCGACAACGTCGTGCGCGGGGCGCGTACGGGCCCGGTGCACGATCGCCTGGCCGAAATCGGTACTCGCATCGAGTCGGCCGTGAAGGAGTGCTGGCGGGTCGCGAGCCACGGCGACCTCCTCGACGCCGGACTGCGTTCGCTCGACCTCGACGAAGTCCGTACCCGCCGCGAGCAGATGAAAGGCACCCGGCCCGAATCCCCCGGCGCGGCCGACTCGTGGGACCGCACGGCCGAGGCCCTCGAAGCGCAGCTCTCGTCGGGCGAGCGGCTCCACACCGTCGCCTCCGACGCGCGGCAACGGCTGGAAGTTCTCGACGCCCGGCTCGACGAGGCCGTCGCCCGCGCCGTCGAGCTGTCGCTGTCGGCGGGCGACGTCTCCGAACTGTCCGGCCTCGGAGCCGACGTCGACCAGCTCGTCGGCGACATGGAAGCGCTCCGCCAAGGCCTCGAAGAGGTCGGCCGCGCCGCAGGCGGCTCCCCCAGGTAGATAGCTCTAGGCTGCGGGCATGTTCAAGCTGATGCGCCGCTGGTGGAAGTACATGACCGCGAAGATGTCGGGGAGCTTCGAGGAAGCGGCCGACCCGAAGGTCCAACTCGAACAGGCGATCACGGAGGCGCAGGACCAGCACCGCCGGCTCACCGAGCAGGCCGCGAACGTCATCGCGCATCAGAAGCAGACGCAGATGCGGCTCGACCGCGCGCAGCAGGAGCTCGACAAGATCACGGGCAACGCGCGCCAGGCGCTCTTGTTGACCGACGAGTCGACCCAGAAGGGCGACACGGCGAAGGCACTCGAGTATCAGGCCGCAGCGGAGTCGTTCGCGAACCGTTTGATCGCGTTGGAACGCGAGGTCGCTGACCTTCAGGCGATGTTGCTCGAGTCGACCCGCAACTCCGACGCCGCGAAGCAAGCCGTGCAGCAGAACTCGTCGGCATTGCAGAAGAAACTGTCCGAACGTCAGCGTCTGCTCTCGCAGCTCGACCAGTCGAAGATGCAAGAGCACATGAACAAGGCGATGCAGCAGCTCACCGCGACGGTGGGCGAAGACGTGCCCACGTTCGAGCAAATCCGCGAGAAGATCGAGAGCCGTTCGGCGCGTGCGCAGGGCATGGCCGACCTCCAGGGCTCGTCGACCGAGTCGCGCATGATGGAAGTCGAACAGGCGTCGATCAACGCCGAAGCGCAGGCCCGCCTGTCAGAGCTGCGGACGCAGCTCGGGCTCCCGGCTCCGGCCGCGGCCCCCACCGACGCGCCGGCGGTGGCAGAACAGCCCGCGCAGCAGCCCGCCGAAGGCGGAGGCGGAGGCGGTCAGCCTCCGGCCTAGCTAGGTTGCCGACGGCTCTCGGTAGAGGTCGGGTTCGAGGAAGATCAGCCTTGTCGCGGGTACCGCGGCGCGCACCGCGGCCTCGACGTCGTCGATCGCCTGTGTGAGCTGTTCGATCGTGAGATCGCGGTCGAACTCGAGTTTGGCGGCGAGCACGATCTCGTCGGGGCCGATGTGCTCGGTGCGCAGGTGGATGATGCGACGCACCTTGTCGTTGCCGGTGATCGCGGTCCGCATCTTGGCGATGTCCTCGTCGAGGGCGGGCTCACCGAGTAGGAGGCTCGACATCTCGACGGCCAGGAACAACGCGATGATCACGAGCAAGATGCCGATCGCCAGCGAACCCGCGGCGTCCCACCGCGGTTCGTCGGTGATCTTCGCCATCGTCACGCCGAACAGCGCGATCACGAGACCGATGAGCGCGCCGGTGTCTTCGAGCAGGACCACCGGGAGTTCGGGCCCCTTCGACGTGCGGATGAACCGCAGCATCGACCGCTCGCCCCGCACCTTGTTCGCTTCGCGGATCGCGGTGCGGAACGACCATGCTTCCACGCCGATCGCGAACACCAGCAACCCGATCGCGAGTCCGATGCTTTCGAGCTCGTGCGGATGCCGCAGCTTCTCGATGCCTTCGTAGATGGCGAAGAGGCCACCGAGGCTGAACAACACCAGCGCGACGATGAACGCCCAGAAGTAGCGCCGGTTGCCGTAGCCGAACGGGTGCTGCTCGTCGGCGGGCCGCCGGGCCGACTTGCCGCCGTGCAGCAGGAGGCCCTGGTTCCCGGTGTCGGCGGCCGAGTGGATTGCTTCGGCGAGCAGCGAGGCCGCGCCGGTGATGAGGAACACGATGAACTTGCTGACCGCGATCAGCGCGTTGGCGATGAGTGCGGCGATGACCGCTTTCTTCGAGCCCTCGTGGCCGGCCATGAGATTCGACGCTACAAGATGCCGCCGCGCGTCATCGCCAAGACGTCGAGCACCTTGTCGAGTTCCGCGTCTGTCATGAGTTTGCGCGTGCGCACGATCTCGCGAATCGACTTCCCGGTCCGGTTCGATTCCTTGACAACCTCGGCGACCGCCTCGTAGCCGATGTGCGGGTTGAGCGCGGTGCCGATGGCGGGCGACGATTCGGCGTACTCGCGCAGCCGTTCGACGTTCGCCTCGATGCCCGCGACGCACTTGTCGGCCAACACCCTGGTCGCGCTCGTGAGGAGCCGGATCGACTCCAGCAGGTTCCGGGCCATGACCGGCACGTACACGTTGAGTTCGAAGTTGCCTTGCGATCCGGCGAACGCAACCGCGGTGTCGTTGCCCATGACCTGCGCGCCGACCTGGGTGACCACCTCGGGGATGACCGGGTTCACCTTGCCGGGCATGATCGACGAACCGGGCTGAAGGTCGGGAAGGCGGATCTCGGCCAGGCCCGCGCGCGGGCCGCTGCCCATCCACCGCAGGTCGTTCGCGATCTTCACGAGCGCGACTGCGAGCGTGCGGAGCTGACCGCTGCACTCGACGAGGGCGTCACGCGCACCCTGGGCGGCAAAGTGGTCCGTCGCTTCGGTGAGCGGGAGCTGCGTGCGTTCGGCAAGACGGGCGATGACCTGCGGCGCGAAGCGTTTCGGCGCGTTGATGCCGGTGCCAACCGCCGTGCCGCCGAGCGGAAGCGCGCAGACACGCGGGAGCGTGTCGCGCAGGCGGGCGACGGCCTCGTCGACCTGCGCGGCGTACCCGCCGAACTCCTGACCGAGGGTCACCGGCGTCGCGTCCATGAGGTGGGTGCGACCCGCCTTCACGACCTTGGCGAACGCCCGTTGCTTGCGCCGCAGCGTTACGGCCAGGTGCTCGCACGCGGGAATGACGTCGCGCACCACTCCTTCGGCGACCGCGATGTGCACCGCCGACGGGAACACGTCGTTCGACGACTGCGACGCGTTCACGTGGTCGTTCGGATGCACTGGTTCGCCGAGCCGCTCGGTCGCCAGCCGTGCGATGACTTCGTTCGCGTTCATGTTCGACGATGTCCCCGACCCGGTCTGGTACACGTCGATCGGAAAATGGTCGTTCCAGCGCCCGTCGGCGACTTCGTCGGCTGCGGCACCGATCGCGTCGGCGACCCGCTTCGTCACGTTGGGTACGTCGCGCAGGGTCGCGTTGACACGCGCCGCTTCCGCCTTCACGAGCGCGAGGGCACGCACGAGCCCCGCCTCGATCGGGATACCCGAGATCGGGAAGTTCTCGACCGCACGCTGGGTCTGCGCCCCCCACTGCGCGCCGGCAGGCACGCGCACGTCACCCATGGAATCGTGTTCGACGCGGTACTCGGCCATGCCCTGCCTCCTGTGCCTTCGGGAACGGTATTCCCGAAAGCGGGCGGTAGCGTGACGTTGTGGCCGAGTTTTCCTTTCAGGAGATCCTTCCGGTCGGGTCCGACGAGACCCCGTACCGCCTGTTGACTGCCGATCACGTGTCGACATTCGAGGCGGGCGGGCGCACATTCCTCCAGGTCGAGCCCGAAGCCCTGACGCTGCTCACCCGCCAGGCGATGCACGACATCGCGCACCTGCTGCGCCCCGGCCACCTCGCGCAGTTGAGCGCGATCCTCGACGACCCCGAAGCTTCGCCCAACGATCGGTTCGTCGCGCTCGAGTTGCTGAAGAACGCCTGCATCGCGGCCGGCGGCGTCCTGCCCGGGTGCCAGGACACGGGTACCGCGATCGTCAAGGGCAAGAAAGGCGAGCTGGTCGTCACCGGCGGCGGCGACAAGTCCGCGATCGCGCAGGGCGTGTTCCGCACGTACGCCGACGACAACCTGCGTTACTCGCAACTCGCGCCGCTCGACACCTTCACCGAGAAGAACACGGGCACGAACCTGCCCGCCGAGATCGAGATCGAGGCCGTCGACGGCGACGAGTACAAGTTGCTGTTCATGGCCAAGGGCGGTGGATCGGCCAACAAGAGCCTCCTGTTCCAGGAGACGAAGGCGCTCCTCAACCCCGAGAGCCTGATGCGCTGGCTCGACGAGAAGCTGCGCACGCTCGGCACTGCCGCGTGCCCGCCGTATCACCTCGCGCTCGTCATCGGCGGCACGTCGGCCGAGTTCGCGCTGAAGACCGCGAAGCTCGCGTCGGCCAAGTACCTCGACTCGTTGCCGAACGACGGTAACGAATTGGGTCGCGGGTTCCGCGACATCGGGCTCGAGAAGGAGGTGCTCGCGCTCACGCAGGCATTCGGTATCGGCGCCCAGTTCGGCGGCAAGTACTTCTGCCACGACGTACGCGTCATCCGCCTCCCGCGCCACGGCGCGTCGTGCCCGGTCGCGCTCGCGGTGTCGTGCTCGGCCGACCGTCAAAGTCTTGGCAAGATCACGCGCGACGGCGTGTTCCTCGAACAGCTCGAAACCGATCCGGCCAAGTATCTGCCCGAGGTCACGCACGACGACCTCGACACCGAGATCGTCAACATCGACCTCAACCGGCCCATGGCCGAGATCCGTCGGACGCTGTCGCACTACCCGGTGAAGACGCGCGTGATGCTCACCGGCCCGATGGTCGTCGCGCGCGACATCGCGCACGCCCAGATCAAGGAACGCCTCGACGCCGGCGACGGCATGCCGCAGTACCTCAAGGATTTCTGCGTGTACTACGCGGGCCCGGCCAAGACCCCGCAGGGTTACGCGTCAGGTTCGTTCGGCCCCACCACCGCCGGACGTATGGACAGCTACGTCGACCAGTTCCAACGCAACGGCGGCTCGTTCGTGATGCTGGCCAAGGGCAACCGCTCACAGGTCGTCACCGACGCGTGCAAGGAACACGGCGGCTTCTACCTCGGCAGCATCGGCGGACCCGCGGCCCGCCTGGCCAAGGACTGCATCACCAAGGTCGAGGTCCTCGAGTACGAAGAACTCGGCATGGAAGCCGTGTGGAAAATCGAAGTCCGCGACTTCCCCGCGTTCGTCGTCGTCGACGACAAAGGCAACGACTTCTTCGCCGAGGTCAGCAAACCCGCCCGCCTGCGCTCACCCATCGTGCGTCGATAGGGGTACCTCTATTGGCCTCTAGCGACGCACGATGACGCCTTCTCGGGCGAGGAGTTCGCGCTTCAGGTCTATTGCGTTGGCGCCCCCGCCGTAGCCGCCGATCTTGTTGCCGGCGGCAAGGACGCGGTGGCAGGGGATGACGAACGGGAGCGGGTTGCGGCGCATCGCCGAGCCGACGGCGCGGGCCCCGCGGGGGCGGCCGGCCATGGCGGCGAGTTCTCCGTACGAGACGGTTTCGCCCCAGGGCACTTCGCGCGCCAGCGTTTCGAGCACGGTGCGGCGAAAGCCGTCGATGCCTTCGAGGTCGAGGGGGACGTCGACCGTGTGGCGCCGGGCGGCGAACAGGTCGTCGAGCTGCTTCGCGATCGCGAGGTCACGCTGTTGTTTCGCGTCGACCACGAGTTCGTCGAGGTCGTCGTTCGGCAGGCCGATGGCGCGCAGGCCGCAGTCGCTGACGACAACCGTGACCCGGCCGTGCGGGCTCGCCTGGCGCCAGTACAACATCTAGCCCAACAACCCGAGTTCGCCGACTGCATCGCGCTCTTCGGCCAGCTCGGCGACGCTCGCGTCGATGCGGCCGCGGGAGAAGTCGTCGATGTCGAGTCCTTGCACGATCGACCACTCGCCCGCCTTGGTCGTCGACGGGAACGACGAGATGAGCCCTTCGGGCACGCCGTACGACCCGTCGGAGCAGACGGCCATGCTCACCCAGTCGTTTGCGGGCGTGCCCATCGCCCAGTCGTGCACGTGGCTGATCGCCGCGTTCGCGGCCGACGCCGCCGACGACTGCCCGCGCGCCTCGATGATGGCCGCGCCCCGCTGCTGCACAGTGGGGATGTACGTCTTCTCGATCCAGTCCCGGTCGACGAGCGCAGATGCGGACTTGCCGTCTACCTGCGCGTGAAAGACGTCGGGGTACTGCGTCGCCGAGTGGTTGCCCCAGATCGTCATGTGTGTCACCGCCGTGACCGCCACGCCCGCCTTCGCCGCGAGCTGGGCCTTGGCCCGGTTGTGGTCGAGACGGGTCATCGCGGTAAACCGCTCCCGCGCGATCGACGGTGCGTTGTTCATCGCGATGAGGCAGTTCGTGTTGGCCGGGTTGCCGACCACGAGGATGCGCACGTCGGCCGCGGCACCCTTCGCCAAGGCTTTGCCCTGCGCCGTGAAGATCGCGCCGTTGGCTTCGAGCAGGTCCTTGCGTTCCATGCCCTTCGTGCGCGGCCGCGAGCCCACGAGCAACGCATAGTTCACGCCCTCGAACGCGCGCTCGGCGTCGTCGGTGGGCACGGTCCCGCGCAACAGCGGGAACGCACAGTCGTCGAGCTCCATCACCACACCGCCGAGCGCGGGAAGGACGGGCGGGATCTCGAGCAGTTGGAGCACGACCGGTTGATCCTTACCGAGCAGGTCGCCGTTCGCGATGCGGAACAGCAGGCTGTAGCCGATCTGTCCGGCGGCTCCGGTCACTGCGACGCGTACGGGATCCTTCACGAGTACTCCTCTTTCCGTTTCGGGCTATCCGCCGGCGGCGACGTCAGCCGGGGCGAGTGGCAGCAGGATCGCGCGCGCTTCGGTGAGTTCGGCTATCCGGCCCGCGGCCGCCGTTTTGGCGCCACCGTGGTCGGGGTGCGCCTCACGCAACAGACGCCGGAACCGCCGGTTCACGTCGTCGCGGTCGATGTCCATTCCCGACCGCAAACCGAGCACCTCCATGGCCCAGCGCTGGTCCGGTGCGACACCACGCCACGCTTCCTCTTCGGGCGGCGCACCCTGGCGCCAGTCGTTCACTCCGGCAAGCGGCGGCGGCGCCTGATCGCGTCCCCACACAGTGCGCACCTCGACCTCGCGGGCCAAGCCCGTCCAACGGCCCTCGATGACGCGGCGCACGGCGCCGAGCGCGACCGCGCGGCCCGACGACGGCAGCGACGCCGCGGCCATCACGGCGCCGAGCACTTGGGGCGACGGACCGCCGTGCACGTCGATCTCGACGACGAGCAGCCCTTCCTCGCCGAACATGCGGTGACTCGAACGGTCGAGGCCGTGGGTGTCGTGCTGCAGGCGGTGTCGCATCGCGATGCGGGGGATGGCGAGTCCGCCGTCCGCTTCTTTGAGGAGCCGGGGCAGCAGTTCGCGCTGTTCCTCGTCGACGCCCGGCAGGTGCGCGGCGACGACCGCGGCGAGGAGCGCGGCGCCGTGCGCGGGGCCGGAGGTCGGGAGGTACGCGCCTTCGAGCGCGACGCGTCGCGTCGGCATGTGCCGGCGGGAATGACGGATGACGAGCTCGGCGAGCAGCATGCGACAGTCGGTTCCGCTCAGCGGGCCGCGGCCACGACCGCGAGCGCCACGACCCACGCGACCAGCAAGAACGAACCCGCGACCCACAGCCCGGTGCGGGCGAGGACACCCCGACCGCGCGCGGCGGGTCGGTGCAGCCCGCAGCTCGGGCAATTGCGCGCATCCACCGAGACGACCGTGCCGCATACCGAACAGCGGACTTCGGGGAGTTGTTGCGCAGTCATCCGGCCTCCGCGGCGCGCTCGGCCGCGTCGAGCGTATTGCGCAGCAGCATGGCACGCGTGGTCGGTCCGACGCCTCCCAGACGGGGGGTGATCCAGGCCGCGACCTCGGCGCATTCCTCGGTCACGTCGGGCACGAGCCGCTTCCCTTCCCACGTAATGCCGCCGCTGACGACGGCCGCACCCGGCTTGACCATGTCAGGCGTGATGATGCCGGCGCGTCCCGCGGCCGCGATGAGGATGTCGGCCTCGCGCGTGTGCTCGGCCAGGTCGCGCGTGCCCGTGTGGCACTGGGTCACCGTCGCGTTCGCGTTCGGCTCCTTGAGCGAGAGCAGCGCCGCAAGCGGTCGCCCGATCGTGAGGCCGCGCCCGACGACGACGACGCGCCGGCTTTCGATCGCGACGCCGTAGTGCACGAGCAACGCTTGGATACCAAGCGGCGTGCACGGACGCGGTCCGGGCACGCCGATCATCAGACGGCCCAGGTTGAACGGGTGCAACCCGTCGGCGTCCTTTTTCGGGTCGACCGTGCGCAGTGCAGTCTCCTCGTCGACATGCGCGGGGAGCGGGAGCTGCACGATGAACGCGTCGACGGACGGATCGCGGTTGAACGCCTCGATCGCGGCGAGCACGTCGCCTTGCGTCGCCGACGCCGGCAGCCCGACGTGATGCGAGACGATCCCGATGTCGGCACTGTCCGCGTGCTTGTGCCCGACATACGACGCGCTGTTCGGGTCGTCGCCAATCAGGATCGTGCCGAGACCCGGCGTGATACCCCGATCGGCGAGCAACTTCACCCGGGCGCGCAGTTCGTCCTTGGCCGCTTCGAGGAATGCGGTGCCGTCGAGGAGTTGCGCGGTCATCAGTGCAGGAAGTGGCGCTCGCCGGTGAAGACCATGGCGAGGCCGAGTTCGTCGGCGGTTTCGATGATGGTGTCGTCGCGCATCCCGCCGCCGGGTTGGATGACGGCCGCGACACCCGCCGCGGCCGCGGCCTCGATGCCGTCGGGGAACGGATAGAACGCGTCGCTCGCCGCGGCCCCACCCTGGGCCCGGCCGGCCGCCTTGCCCGCGGCGATCTGGCCGGACTCGACACGGTTCTGCTGGCCGGCGCCGATACCGACCGCTTGCCCGTCCTTCACGAGCACGATCGCGTTCGACTTCACGTAGCCGCACACCCTCCACGCGAGTTCGAGGTCGCGCCACTGCTCGGGTGTCGGCGCGACCTTGGTGACGACGCGCCAGTCGTTACGGTTCGACGCGAACGAGTGCGGCTCCTGCACGAGGAATCCACCCGAGATCTGGCGGAAGTCGAGCGGGTCGCGCCCGGGCGCGGAAGCTTCGAGCAGGCGGGTGTTCTTGCGCTTGGCGCGCAACGCGTCGAGCGCGCCGTCGCCGTAGCCGGGCGCGATGACGACATCGGCCTGCGGCCCCTCGACCATGCGTTCGAGCGTGGCCGGGTCGATCGGACGGTTCAGCGCGACGATGCCGCCGAACGCGGACCGCTCGTCGCACTCGAGTGCGCGTTGATACGCGACTGCGACGTCGTCATGCACCGCAACGCCGCACGGATTGGCGTGTTTGATGATGGCGCACGCGGGTTGCGGACCGAGGTCGTGCACGAGCTGCCACGCGGCCTCGGCGTCGTACAGGTTGAGATACGACAGTGCGAGCCCGCCGTGCTGCACGACGGTGTCCCACCAGCTCGTCACGCCGTGGCGCCGGTAACGCGCCGCTTGCTGGTGCGGGTTCTCCCCGTAGCGAAGCGTTTCCTCGGTGCGTTCGAGCGCGACGATGACGTGCCGCGGCAACGACTCGTCGGCCTGCATCCACTCGACGATGGCCGCGTCGTACGCCGACGTGTGCGCGAACGCCGCGAGCGCAAGTGCGCGCCGCGTGTCTTCGCCTATCGTGCCGCCGTTGGCTCGCAACTCCTCGACGAGCGCGTCGTACTGCGTCGGGCTCGTCACGACCGCGACCCACGCGTGGTTCTTCGCAGCCGCGCGCACCATGGCCGGGCCACCGATGTCGATCGTCGCGATGCCCGGCCGCTCACCGAACGGGTAGAGGTTCGACACGACGAGCTCGAACGGCCGGATTCCGTTCGCTTCGAGATCGCGCTGGTGTGACTCCTTGCCGAGGTCGGCGAGGAGCCCTCCGTGAATGCGCGGGTGCAGCGTCTTGACGCGCTCGTCGAGCATCTCCGGTGACCCGGTGACGTCTTCGACCTTCGTGACCGGCAGACCGGCCGCGGCAATCGCACCGGCCGTGCCGCCCGACGACACCAGCTCGACCCCGAGGTCGTGCAATGCCTGCGCGAGTTCCACGATTCTCGACTTGTCGGAGACCGACAACAGCGCGCGCGTGATCTTCGTCCTCACTGACCGACCAGCTCCTCGATGACGTTGGGATAGAGCCGGCGCTCGACTTCCTTGATGCGCTCGTGCAGCGACTCCTCGGTGTCGGCCGGGAGGACGGCGACCGCCTCCTGGGCGAGGATCGGGCCCGCGTCGACCTCTTCGGTGACGAGGTGGACGGTGCAGCCCGTGACCCTGACCCCGGCCTCGAGCGCGTCGCGCACCGCGTGCCAGCCCTTGAACGCGGGCAGGAGCGCCGGGTGGGTGTTGACCGCCCGGCCGCCGAACGCGTCGACGAAGGGCTTCGAGAGGATCGTGCCGAACCCGGCGATCGCGACCAGGTCGCAGCCGTGCCGGTTCAGGGCGTCGACGACGTCGTCGGTGTACGCGACCCGGTCGAACGACAGGCCGAAGTCGGTACGTTCGACCAGTTCGGACCCGATCCCGGCTTCTTTCGCCACTTCGAGCGCGCGGCACGACCGGTCGGCAAGGCACACGACGATCGGCAAATCTCGTTCGAGCAGGGCGGAGAGGATGGTGCCACTGCCCGACGCGAGGACCCCTACCCGCACGGGGTCACGCTACCGCAGCGACCGTTTCGCTTCCGGACCGGTGACGATCCGCGCACCGGACCCCGTTTCGTTGTAAGAATTCACCGCGAAAGCGCTACACCGTCGGCCAGCGAACAGCGACGATGTAGCGGCAAACGACCCGGAGGCGCAGTGGATCTCAACAAGCTCACGACAAGCGACAAGATCATCGCCGGCAGCGGGATTGCCCTCCTGATCTTCTCCTTCCTGCCCTGGTACGGAGTCGATACGCCACTCGGCGACCTCAACGCGAACGGGTGGGACTACTTCCTGTTCGGCATCATCCCGGTCCTGCTCGGGCTCGTGATGATCGGCCAGATCGCCATCAGCAGGTTCACCGAGACGAAGCTCCCGGACCTGCCGGTCACCTGGGCGCAGGTCCACATGATCGCAGGCATCCTGGCCGCCGTCCTCGTCACACTGAAGTTGCTCATCGGCGACGACATACGCGGCTTCGACCTCGACCGCCAGTTCGGGATCTTCCTTGCCACCCTGGCCGCGATCGGGCTCGCCGCCGGTGCCGTGCTGAAGTCCCGTGAGCCCGAGGAAACGCCCGCGCCCTAGCTAGCTGCCGTGGACGAAGCAGGCCAAGGGTCAACGATTGCAG
>Ga0163152_10004719_pt1 | contig 16589 bp, 8 predicted proteins | sample OliLakLV19MP8IB2_FD_148635 | JGI IMG/M metagenome (GOLD analysis project Ga0163152, IMG submission 148635) | Freshwater microbial mat bacterial communities from Lake Vanda, McMurdo Dry Valleys, Antarctica - Oligotrophic Lake LV.19.MP8.IB-2 | ecosystem: Environmental > Aquatic > Freshwater > Lake... | reverse complement strand
GTGACCAGGCGCGGCGCGTGCTGCGCAGCGAGGTCGAGCCGTTGCCCGCGCCGCGCCTGGTCACGTGGGGCGCTTTCGCGTTCGTCGCGCTCGGCGTCCTGGCCTCGGCCTGGGTGCAGGCCGGATCGTTCCTGCTGGCGTCGGCGTTCACCGGCGGCGTCGCGGTCGCCGCCGGCGTGCTGGCGCTGGGCGCGTTCGGCCTGACGCGACTCGCGGACCTCTTGCCGCGCGCGAAGCTGCCCGTGTGGCTCGTGCACGGCACTTCCGCGCTGGCGCGACCGGGCGCGGGCACGCGCGGCGCGGTTGTCGCGCTCGGCCTCGGCGTGCTCGTCGTCGCCGCGACGGCGCTGATCGAGCAGCAGCTCTCCTACCGGTTGCGCACGGCGCTGCCGGCCGACGCGCCGACCGTCTTTCTGCTCGACGTGCAGCCCGACCAGTGGGCCGGAGTCGAGGAGGTCCTGCAGCGCCACGGCGCCGACAACGTGCGGTCGGTTCCCGTCGTGACCGCGCGGCTGACCTCGATCGACGGCGTCGACGTGGGACGGCTGGCGGCCTTGCGCGGCGACGGCCAGCTCGACCGCCCACGCTGGGTGCTGACGCGTGAACAGCGGCTGACGTGGATGCGCGAGCTGCCGCCCGACAACCTCCTGGTCGAGGGAGCGCTGTGGAGCGATCCCGCGACGGCCGAGGTCAGCCTGGAGCAGGAATTCGCGGCGGATCTGGGCGCCCAGATCGGATCCGTGCTGCGCTTCGACGTGCAGGGCGTGCCCGTCGAGCTGACCGTCACGTCGATCCGCACGGTCGAGTGGGAATCGTTCTCGATCAACTTCTTCCTGGTCGCGGAGCCGGGCGCGCTCGACGCGGCGCCGCACGCCCTGCTGGGCGCGGCGCGCATCGACGCCGCCGACGAGCAGCCCTTCCAGAACGATCTGGCGCGCGCGTTCGCGAACGTGACGCCGATCCGCGTGCGCACGGTGCTCGAGAAGGTGATGGACGTGCTCGGGAAGCTGGCTGTCGGCGTGCGCATGCTGGGCGGATTCACGATCGCGGTCGGCCTGTTGATCCTGGCTGGCGTCGCCACCGCCGGCGCCGTTCACCGCGGACGCGAGGTCGCGTTGCTCAAAGCGCTGGGCGTGCGGCGGATCACGATCGCGGGGCTCTTCGCCACCGAGTTCGGCTTGATGGGCCTCGTGTCGGGGCTCGTCGGTGGCATCGCAGCGGCAGTGCTCGCGTGGGTGTTCCTCGCTCGCATCGCCGACGCGGGCGGACCGTTCGCGTGGTGGGCGCCTGTCGTCGCCGCACTGGCGACCGCGATCCTCGCGGCCGCGTGCGGGCTGATCGCGAGCGCGCGCGCGTTGTCCGCGCGGCCGATCGAGACGCTGCGCGGCTAGCGCTTCGCTCGTTTTCGACGCGCGCGAGGCGACGGGACGGCGGCGCGCCTGGCGGGCGCGGGCACCGGGCCTCGACGCTGGCGGATTCCGGCGCGTATCGACGCATTCAGCGACGCGGCCAGCGCAGCATCCCCGCTGACGAGGCCTTCCCAATCCAGCTCGACCCCCTTGCGGTGGCCCTTCCGGACGAGCTCGAGCCCCTCGGGTGCAATCGTGACAACCCAGGCTTCGCGACCGAGGAGCATCTCGCGGCGCAGGGGCTTCTCGAGCTTGGTGGTCATCGCGAGACACGGGCTGCAAGAACCGTGCGAGCGGACGAGCGGCACCCATCCATCGTCGACGGAGAGCCCTCGCGGGCCGTCGATGCCGCCAGGAATCCCGGCCGAGTCACGTTCGGGAACTCGGCTCGGATGCGTCCGTGATCCGGACGTCAGCTCAGATCGAGGGCCCCGTTCGAGTCCGCAAAGCGTTCGACGTCCGCCCCGATGCGCCGCGCGATCGCGACGTGCAGGTTCGCGAGCGGCGTCTCCCTGGGCGCCACCACGTAGCGGCCGCCGCGCACGCCGCCGCCGATCACGACGATCGGCAGGTCGCCGTGGTCGTGGCGGTTCCCGTCGCCGATGCCGGAGCCGTACAGCACGTGCGTTCCTTCGAGCAGGCTCGTGCCGGCCTCGTCCGATTCCGCGAGTCGCGACACGAAGTGCGCGAGGCACTCGACCTGGAAGCGGTCGATCTTGCCGACCTTCTCCAGCTTGAGCGCGTCGCCGCCGTGGTGGCTCGTCTCGTGGTGGCCCTCGGGCACGCCGATCGACGCGTGGCTCGCGTTGCTGCCCTCGTTGCCGAGCGAGAACGTCGCGATGCGCGTCGCGTCGGCGCGCAGCGCCAGCACGAGCACGTCGGCCAACAGGCGCGCGTGCTCACCGCGGTCCTTCGGGATGCCGGCCGGGCGCGCGGAGTCGGGCACGTCCCCACCGCCGTCCGCGGCGCGCGCCAAGCGTCGCTCGAGCTCGCGCACGCTCGTCTCGTACTCGTCCAGTTTCGCGCGGTCCTGGGCACCCAGCCTGCGCGCGAGCCGTTGCGCGTCCTGCCGCACCAGGTCGAGCACGCTGCGGCGGCGTGCGATGCGCGCGGCACGTGCCTCGGGGCTCTCGTCCTCGTCACCCTCGCGGAACAAGCGGTCGAACAGCCGCCGCGGATCGGTTTCCTTCGGCGCGGGCGTGCCGGGGCCTGACCACGACAGGTTGCTCGAGTACGCGCAGGCGTAGCCGGAATCGCACTGGCCCGATTCGGCGCCGCCTTCCACGCCGATCTCGAGCGAGCGGAAGCGTGTCGTGTGACCGATGCGGCGCGCGGCGAGCTGGTCGATGCTCTGCCCGACGTGCACCGCGCCGTCGGCCTTGCGCGGCTGCGTGCAGGTCAGGAACGCAGCGCTCGCGCGCGCGTGATCGCCCGGACCGTCGCCGTTCGCGCGCGCGGCCTCGAGCGTCAGACCGCCCAGCAGGAGAGCGTGCTCCTTCCACATGCCGAGCGGCTCGAGCGTCGGCGGCAGCACGTCGAGCGCGCCCGCCGCGGCCGGCGTCCACAGCGTGCGGTTCACGCCGTTCGGCGCGTACACGACGACGAGCCGACGCGGCGGATCCTTGGCGCCTTGCGCCCATGCCCGGCGCAACATCGCGTCGAGCAGCGGCAGGGCCATCACGGCACCTGCTCCACGCAGCACGGCTCTCCGGTCGATGGGTCGCATCGGGTTCATCGTCGCACAGGCGTCAGTGTTGCGCTCGCAGGGTCACGACGAAGAGCACGAAGCGGTAGACCACCAGCGACACGGCCAGCCCGAACACGAGGACGACCGCCGAGAGCGACGCGCGGACGGGGCCCTGCCCGAAGGCCCGACGTGCCGCCGACCAGGCGTGCGCGCCGCAGGCCAGGCCGAGCCCGATCGAGACCACAGCGTCGACGTTCCCGCCGTACAGCCCGTCCACGCTCGCGGACAGCCAGCGGAGGCCGGTGAAGAGGACCATCAGCACGCACTCCAGCAGCAGCAGGTACGTCATGAAGTGGAACGCGAATACGATCGGCGAGACGACGCCACGCCGCGGTGCGGCGACCCAAGTGAAGAGTGCCAGGAGCGGCACGAACAGGATCACGAGGGTCCGCGACAGCGTCGAAACGGTTGGGTCGAACGTGCGGGCCATCTCGTCCAGTGTGATCCCCTTGGACGCAGCGACGGACTCGGCCATCTCGCGGGCCCAGCTCGAGTAGACCTGCCCGTGAACCTGGTTCCACAGCGAGGTCGACAGGATCTTCCAGGACAGCGTGCTCTCCAGAAGGAAGAACACCAGGTTCAGCACGAGGAACAGTTGCAGCGGCCCGAGGTAGGGCTTGCGCCGACCGGCGAAGTACTCGACGTGCAGCTTGCCCGGCGCCGCGACCAGCGTCCGCAGCGTCGCGAGCACGCGCCCGTCGGCGTGCGTGAACGCCTCGAACGCGTGCGCCAGGAAGTCCTTGAGCGTCTCGGGCCGCAGCGTCGCGCGCATCTCGCCGCAGCTCGCGCAATACACTTCGAGGACCGGCGTGCCGCACGACGGACAGGGTTCTGCTCCCGGCGCGTGCTGGCGTTTCCGTCGGCGTCCCATCGCGTTCAGCGCATCCCGAAGGCGGACGACTGCACGATCTCCTCGATCAGGCCGGCGAGCGTCGGCTCGCGGCCGGCCTTCGCGATCGCCGCGTCGATCCACGTCCGAGCGGCGGGCACGAGGCCGCGGCCCAGCGCGTACACGACCAGCCGCTCGAAGAGGCAGCGCACGAACGCCGGATCGTCCGCGATCAGCCGCTTCAGCTCAGCCGGGCCCGCGAACGCGCGACCGTCGGGCATCGCGCCGCGCGCGTCGACCGCGTGACGTCCCTCGCGCGCACGCCAGCGCCCGATCGCGTCCAGGTTCTCGAGGCCGAAGCCGATCGGGTCGATGCTCTGGTGACACGCCGCGCATGACGGATCAGAGCGGTGCTGCTCGAGGCGCTCGCGCAAGCTGGCCTCGCTCTGCGCGTGCGCGCCCTCGGCCAGCACGCCGACGCCCGGCGGCGGAGGCGGCGGCGGAGCGCCGAGCAGAGCCTCGAGCACGAACTTGCCGCGCGACGACGGGCTCGTGCGCGTCGGGTAGCTGGTCGCGGTCAGGACGGCGGCGAGCCCGAGCACGCCGCCGCGCGCGCCGTCGTCGAGCGGGACGCGGCGCATCGCGGTGCCCTGTACGCCCGACAGGCCGTAGTGCTTCGCCAGGCGCTCGTCGACGAACGTGAACCCCGGGTCGAGCAGCGCGCGCGCCGGCCGTCGCTCGCGCAGCACGGCGTCGAAGAGCATCGTCGCTTCGGCCTGCATGGACGCGCGCAAAGCCTCGTCGAACTCCGGGAAACGCTGCGGATCCGGCGACGCGCGCTCGAGGCGTCCGAGCTGCAGCCACTGCGTCGCGAAGCCCTCGGCCAGCGCCTGCGAGCGCGGATCGGCGATCATGCTCCGCACGAGGCCGCGCAAGCGCAACTGGCCCTTGTCGGCCTGCCGCTCGAGCTCGCGGTCGGGCATGCTGCTCCACAAGAAGTACGAGAGACGCGCCGCGACTTCGTGCGGCGTGAGCACCGCCGGCGAGCCCGGGAACTCCCCCGCTTCCGGTCGGTACAGGAAGTTGGGCGAGACGAGCGCGGCGACGATCGCCGTGCGCACGCCCTCCTCGAACGAGCCGGCGCCGCGCGCCAGCTCGACGACCTCCTGGATCTCCGCCGACCCGACCGGACGGCGCCACGCGCGGCGCAGCAGGCGCACGACGACGTCGTCCACGGTTCCGCGCGACTGCGGATCGAGCTCCTCGCGCTGGTAGCGCGACGGAGCCGGCGGATCGAGCGGACCCTCGACCTCGAGCCATTCGACGACCAGGTTGCGGTCGCGATCGCCCGGCTCGGACTCGGGCGACCAGTAATCGTTCAGGAACGCGACCGTGATGCGCGTCGGTCCGGCCGCGAGCCGCGCGTACGCCTCCACGATGCGGCCGTCGCCCTTCTTCTCGGGCACGTCAGCGCGCAGCATCTCGCGGCCGGCCGCCTCGAGCGCCATCCGGCACGGCTCGTCTCCGGCCTGATCGCCGTGGACGCGCACGCGCAGCGCGTAATCGCCAGCGCGCGGCAGCGCGTGCGAGAACGTGATCTTGCCGTTCTTGTAGAGGACGCGCGCTTCTTCGCGCGCGTTGCTGCCGTCGCCCGGGGAGAGCTTCGCGCCGGCGATATGCCTCTTCTCCGGATCGGGCGCATCGGGCAGGAGAACCGCGCGCTCGGCAACGCGTTCGGCCAGGCGCAAGTGCGTCTCGAGGAGCAGCTCCGACGTCGCCAGCACCGCACCGATCGTGTCGAAGCCCTGACCGACCTCGTCGGCCGGCAGCTCGTCGGCCTCGATCGCGACTCCGAACAGATCGCGGATCGTGTGCGCGTACTCGCGGCGGTTGAGCCGCCGCAGCACGGCTGTGCCCGCATCTTCGACCGTCTCGTCCGGCCCCAGGAATCCGTCGAGCCAGGTCAGGAGCGTCTCGCGCTCCTCGCGCGCCAACGCCGGCTCGCCCTTCGGCGGCATCTCGCCCGCGCGTACCCGGCGGCGCACGGCGTTCCACGTCGCGCGCTCGCCCGGAGTCGCCGGCGCGAGGCGTTCGATGTCCAGCTCGCCCTCGGGCTCATCGCCGGCATGACACGCGACGCATCGCGCCTCGAGAACGGGCCGCACGCGCGCGTCGAACGCATCCTCGCCCGCTGCGACGAGGACTACCCAGAGAACGGCGACGGCGGGCATGGTAGCGAGAGCGTACGGTGCCCAGCGTACGGTGCCACGTACCGCTCCGACAGGCTCGCCGCGCGAGTCCTGGCCGCGCAGGGGCGCGAGAGTGTCGGAGTTGTCCCTGGCACCGTATCGACAGGCTCGCCGCGCGAGTCCTGGCCACGCAGGGGCGCGAGAGTGTCGGAGTTGTCCCTGGCACGGTATCGCCAAGGCGTCGAAGTCGATCCAGGCACCGTATCGTGACGTTCATGAGCATCGAGTACGTCGACTACCGGGATCGGTATGTTCCTGGCGGGAGTGCGGAGAGTGAAGCGCGCCGGTTCCACGACGCGCTCGCGAAGCGGCGCACGGTGCGCGAGTTCAGCGACCGGCCGGTGTCGCGCGATACGATCGAATGGATCGTGCGTGCGGCGGGCACGGCTCCCAGCGGCGCGAACAAGCAGCCCTGGCATTTCGTCGCTGTGCAGGACCGCGCGACCAAGCACGCGATCCGGCTCGCGGCCGAGAAGGAGGAGCGCGAGTTCTACGCCCACCGCGCCAACGCCGAATGGCTAGCCGACCTGGCGCCGCTCGGCACGGACGAGCACAAGGAGTTCCTCGACGTTGCGCCCTGGGTCGTCGTGGTGTTCAAGGTGACGCGCGGCGACGGCGATTCGCAGGTCTACTACGTCAACGAATCGGTAGGGATCGCGGTCGGGCTCTTCCTGGCCGCGGCGCACCTGGCCGGCCTGGCGACGTTGACCCACACGCCCAGCCCGATGGGGTTCCTGACCGAGCTCCTGGGTCGCTCGAAGCGCGAGAAACCCTTCGTCGTGATCCCCGTCGGCTACCCGGCCGACGGATGTCGCGTCCCGGCGGCGGCGCTGCGCAAGAAAGGTCTCGAGGAGATCCTGACGGTCGTCTGACGCGGCTCTTCACCCCGTTCCCGGTTCGTGCCGAGGAGGAGATACGGTACCCGGAACTGTTCTCCCCGATTCCGGCGAGCGGTGACTGCTGCCGACACCGTCGGTGCGAATCCTGGAGAAGAGTTCCGGGTACCGTATCGCCGCCGTTTCCGAGCCCGTGATGCCAACGACTTCCTTCCGCAAGGTCCTGTGCGCCAACCGCGGCGAGATCGCGATCCGCGTCTTCCGCGCGTGCACGGAGCTCGGGCTGCAGACGGTCGCCATCTACAGCGAGGAGGACCGCACCAGCCAGCACCGCTACAAGGCCGACGAGGCCTACCGCGTCGGACGCGGCAAGGCGCCCGTCGCGGCGTACCTGTCGATCGACGAGATCCTCGACGTCGCCCAGGCGGCGCACGTCGACGCGATCCACCCCGGATACGGCTTTCTCTCGGAGAACGCCGACTTCGCGGCCGCCTGCATCGCGCGCGGGATGGCCTTCATCGGACCGCGGCCGGACGTCGTGCGCGCCATGGGCGACAAGGTCCTGGCGCGCGAGGCTGCGCGGCGCGCCGGCGTGCCGGTGATCCCCGGCCTCACGCTCGACCTGGACGACGCCGACGCGCGCGCCGCGGCGCGTGATTTCGTCGCGACGCACTCGCCTGTGCTGGTCAAGGCCGCGCACGGCGGCGGCGGCCGCGGGATGCGCATCGTGCAGAAGCCCGAGGAGCTCGACGAGGCGATCGCGCAGGCCAGCTCGGAGGCGATGGCGGCATTCGGCAGCCCGGTCGTGTTCCTGGAGAAGTACCTCGAGCGCGTGCGCCACATCGAGGTGCAGATCCTGGGCGACATGGCCGGGAACCTGGTGCACCTGCACGAGCGCGACTGCTCCGTGCAGCGCCGCTACCAGAAGGTGATCGAGATCGCGCCCGCGCCCAACTTGAAGGAGAGCGTGCGCCACCGCCTGCACGAGGACGCGCTGCGCATCGGCCGCGAGGTGCGCTACCACAACGCCGGCACCGTCGAATTCCTGGTCGAGGGCGACGACCACTACTTCATCGAGGTCAACCCGCGCCTGCAGGTCGAGCACACGGTCACCGAGATCGTCACGGGCATCGACATCGTCCAGGCGCAGATCCGCATCGCCGAAGGCCACGCGCTGTCGAGCCCCGAGGTCGGCATCTCCGACTCCGCCGACCTGCAGCCGCGCGGGTACGCGATCCAGTGCCGCGTGACGACCGAGGACCCGCTGCACGCGTTCATGCCCAACACCGGGCGCATCACGGCGTTCCGGACCGGCGCCGGCCTGGGCATCCGGCTCGACACGGGCAACGGCTACGTCGGCGCGGTCGTGTCGCCGCACTACGACTCGCTGCTGACGAAGGTGACGGCGTTCGCGAAGACGTTCGATCAGGCGATCGCGAAGGGCCTGCGCGCGCTGCGCGAGTTCCGCGTGCGCGGCGTGAAGACGAACCTGCCGTTCCTGGAAAACGTGCTGCAGCATGAGGCCTTCCTCGGCGGGCGCACGTACACGCGCTTCATCGACGAGACGCCCGAGCTCTTGCGCTTCCATGCGCGGCGTGACCGCGCTTCGCGCCTCCTGGCGTACCTGGCCGACGTGATCGTCAACGGGCACCCCACGATCGAGAAGCAGGACCGGCGGCTGCCGTCGAGCTGCATCGACGCGCCCGCGCCGCGTCCCACGTACGCGCCGCCGCCCGACGGCACGGCGCAGGTCCTCGAGCGCGAAGGACCCGAGGGACTCGCGCGCTGGATCCTGGCGCAGCAGCGCCCGCTGCTCACGGACACGACGATGCGCGACGCGCACCAGAGCCTTCTGGCGACGCGCGTGCGCACCTACGACCTGCTGCAGATCGCCGAGGCGACGGCGCACGCCGCGCCGCAGCTCTTCAGCGTCGAGAGCTGGGGCGGCGCGACGTTCGACGTCGCCTACCGGTTCCTGAACGAGGACCCGTGGGACCGGCTGCGCCAGCTGAAGCGCGCGATCCCGAACGTGCTGCACCAGATGCTCCTGCGCGGCGCGAACGCCGTCGGCTACACGAGCTATCCGAACAACGTCGTCGAGGCCTTCATCGACGAGGCGGCGCAGGCCGGCATCGACGTCTTCCGCATCTTCGACAGCCTGAACGACCTGGACAGCATGCGCGTCGCGGTCGACCGCGTCCGCTCGACACGCAAAGTGGCCGAGGTCGCAATCTGCTACACGGGCGACGTCGCCAACCCGTACCGCAAGAAGTTCACGCTCGACTACTACGCCGACCTGGCGCGGCACATCGAGGACCTGGGCGCGCACATCCTGTGCGTCAAGGACATGGCCGGTCTGCTGCGCCCGCGCGCGGCCGGCATGCTGATCGACCGCCTGCGCGCCACGACGAAGCTTCCGATCCACCTGCACACGCACGACACGAGCGGCAACGGCGTCGCCGCGCTGCTCGAGGCGATCGAGCACGGCGTGCACGTCGTCGACGTCGCGCTCGCGCCGATGGCCGGCATGACCAGCCAGCCCAGCATGAACGCGATCGTCGCGGCGCTGCGCGGCGGCGAGCGCGAGACGGGCCTGGGCAACAAGCAGCTGCAGCCGTTGTGCGACTACTGGGAGACTGTGCGCGACTGGTACTCGCCGTTCGAGTCGGGCCTGCTCAGCAGCACCTCCGAGGTCTACTTCCACGAGATCCCCGGCGGCCAGTACAGCAACCTGCGGCCGCAAGTCGCCGCGATGGGCCTCTTGCACCGCTGGAACGACGTGAAGAACGCCTTCGCCGTCGTGAACCAGCTCGTGGGCGACATCCCCAAGGTCACGCCGAGCAGCAAGATGGTCGGCGACTTCGCCATCTTCCTGGTGCAGAGCGGCACGCTGCAGATGCGCTCCGAGTTCGCCGACACCGTCGCGGCGACGCGCGAGCGCCTGATCGCCGACGCCAAGGGCCTCGACTTCCCCGAGAGCGTCGTCGGCTACTTCCGCGGCCTGCTGGGCCAGCCGCCGGGCGGTTTCCCCGAGGACATCCGCGCAGCCGTGCTGAAGGGCCAGTCCCCCATCGTCGGCCAGGCCAGCGACACGCTGCCGCCCTTCGACTTCGTCGCGCTGCGCGACAAGCTGGAGCGGCAGACCGGCCGCAAGCCCGATCCGTGGGAGGTCGTCAGCTGCGCGCTCTACCCGCGCGTGCTCGACGATTTCATCGAGTTCCGCCGCAAGTTCGGCGACGTGTCGCTGCTCGAGACCAGGACGTACTTCTACGGCATGGAGATCGGCGACGAGATCCAGGTCGACATCGAGCCCGGCAAGACGCTCGTCATCCGCTTCGACGCGGTGAGCGAAGCGCACGACGACGGCACGCGCACCGTGTTCTTCGAGCTGAACGGCCAAGGCCGGCAGGTCGTGACGCGTGATCGGTCGCTCACCGCGGCCGTCGAGACGCGCCGCAAGGCCGATCGCTCCGACCCGGGCCAGATCGCCGCGCCGATGCCGGGCACCGTGACGGGCGTGCACTGCGCCGCGGGCGACAATGTGGCTGAGGGCCAGCCGCTGATGACGCTCGAGGCGATGAAGATGGAGATGGTGCTGCGCGCGCCGATGTCCGGCCGCGTGCGCGAGATCGTGGCGGCGGTCAAGACGCCGGTGCAGGCCGACGACCTGGTGCTCGTGCTCAACGGCACCTGAGCGCGTTGGATCCGGGTCCGCTGGAGGAACCAGCGTTCGTCGTCGCCCGACGCAGGAGGAGACGCGCCGATGGGCCTGGACGCCGGAGCGGCAAACTCAGAACATCTCGGGACCCTGCGCTCAGCCGCGCCCCTCCGGAATCGAGGCAGGAATACTTCCTGAGGATGCCCGTGTCCCCGCTTCGCCGCACGCTGGGGTTGACCTCGCTCGTCTTCTACGGCGTCGGGACGATCATCGGAGCCGGCATCTACTCCGTCATTGGCGCGGCGGCAGGTCGAGCGGGCCCGGGACTGTGGTTGAGCTTCGTCCTGGCGGGAGCCGTGGCCGGACTCAGCGCCCTGTCATACGCGGAGCTGGTCACGGCGATCCCGAGGATCGGAGCCGAGTACGTATTCCTGCGGCGCGCGTTTCCCGGACGGCGATGGCTGTCGTTCACGACCGGGTTCGTCGTCGCGCTGGCCGGCTCCGCGACCGCGGCCACCGTAGCTCTGGCCTTCGCCGGATACATGGCGCTCTTCCTACCCGGCCCGGCCTGGATCGTCGCCCTCGTGCTGCTCGTCGCATGCGCGGGCCTGAACATCACAGGAATCCGTCAGTCGACGTGGGTGAACATCGTCTTCACGACCGTCGAGGTGCTGGGGCTGCTGATCGTCATCGGCGCGGGCGTGACGACCGAAGGCTTCGGAAGCGCTCTGGCGACGCATCCACATGCCGGCATCCTCACCGCGACCTCCTTGATCTTCTTCGTCTACACGGGCTTCGAGGGCCTCGCGAACCTGACCGAGGAAGCCAGACGGCCCGAGCGGGATCTCCCGCGCGCGATTCTGCTCAGCCTGGCGGTGGCGATGGTGCTCTACACGCTGGTCGGGCTCGCCGTAGTCGTCTTGGCCGCGCCGGAAGAGCTGGCTGGCAGCGATTCTCCCCTCGCGTTCGCGATCGCGAACGTTTCGCCGCGCCTGGGGACCGCATTGGCGTGGATCGCCTTGTGCGCCACGGCCAACACGGCCCTGATCACCTACATCACCGTGAGCCGGCTGGTATTCGGCATGGCGCGCGACGGCGAGCTGCCCAAGGCTCTGTCGAAGACGGCCTCGCGCCGCAAGACGCCCTGGGTCGCGGCCTTGGTCGTCTTCGCCGCTTCGGTGACCTTGTTGCCGCTCGGAACCGTGGCAGTCGTCGCCAGCGTGTCGTCACTCGCGACGCTCCTGGCGTTCGTGTGCGTGAACGTCGCCTTGATCGTGATTCGACTGCGTGAACCCGGGCTGGAGCGACCGTTCCGAATTCCTCTGGCCTTCAAGGGCGTGCCCGTGCCAGCGGTGCTCGGGATCCTGGCGGCCGCGGCCTTGGCCACACAGTTCGAGGCCTTGGTCTACTTCGTGACCGCAGGAACGATCGGACTGGGGTTGGGACTCCATGCGCTGCTTGCGCGCCACCCCAAACTGCTCGACCGGAAGAAGTAGGCGACGCCGGAGGAAGGGTCGAGACGATCAGGGACTCGCGCGTCGCGAAACCGGGCGTCACGTCCCGCTTCGTCTTCCGCCCGGCGTCGCGGAGGAGCGGACTTGCGCTATCGGGTTGACGAGTTCGCGGACCAACCGACGACCTCGTCGATCGTGCCGCGCGAAACGGCGTGGTAGCGGCCCCGCAGCCGGCCGTACAGCTGCCGCGCCCGCTCCCGGCCCGCGTCGGTCTTGACCATCTCGCGGTACAGCGGCTCGAGGAACTTTCGGCGCCCGACGTCCGTCAAAAAGCGCACGAGCGCAGGGTCCGCTGCCGAGTAGCCGTGCTGGATCGACAGTCGCAGCCACGTACACAGGATCTCGGAGTTTCCGGAGTTCGTCAGGTCGAACCGCCGGTCGAGATCCGCCATGCTCGCGGCGTCCAGGTTGCCCGCGATCGCCTCGAGGAAATGGAGCCAGGATTGCGTCGACCAGCCCTCCGTGCGCACGTCGGCCGCCGTGCGGCCGGCGCGCCAGCGCGCCACCTGCGCGTCGACCTGATCCAGGAGGGGCGAGCGCGGATCCGGCGTGTCGGCGCGCAGGCCGGGCTCGGCGAGCCAGGCGTCGACGTCGATTGCCTTGCGCGCGTCTGCGTCCTGCGCGAGCAGCTCGGCCTCGAGGAAGCGCCGGAACTCCGCCGTCGTCACGCTCTGGAAGGCGTGCTCGTCGAACCAGCGGCGCAGGAACGCGTCGAAGCGTGGTCGGCCGACGACGGCCTCGATGCGCATCAGGAACAGGGCGCCTTTCGTGTAGGGCACGCTCGAGAAGCCGTCGTCGGGGTGGTGGCCGGCCAGCTCGACGTGCAGCACCTGCTCCCACGGCTCCTGGCGCGCCATCTCGCGCTCGAGCTCGGCGCGCGCGAGCTGCATCTCCATCCGCGCGCGGTCCGCGCCGTAGACGCGCTCCATGATCCGCGACTCGAAGTAGACCGTGAAGCCCTCGTTCAGCCAGAAGTCGCGCCACGTCGCGTTCGTGACGAGGTTGCCGGACCACGAATGCGCCAGCTCGTGAGCGACCAGCGAGACGAGCGACTTGTCGCCGGCCAGGACCGTCGGCGTGGCGAACGTCAAGCAGGGGTTCTCCATGCCGCCGAACGGGAACGACGGCGGCAGCACGAGCACGTCGTAGCGGCCCCAGCGGTACGGGCCGAACAGCTCCTCGGCCGCGCGCACCATCGACTCGGTGTCCTCGAACTCGGCGCGCGCGCGGTCGACCACACTGGGTTCAGCCCAGATGCCGCAGCGCTCCGAGATCGGCCGGAACGCCAGCTCGCCGCAGGCGAGCGCGATCAAATACGACGGGATCGGATGCTCGAGCCGGAAGCAAAACGCGCCGCGCGTGTCCTGGCCGAGCTGCTGCGCGCTCATCAACGCCGTCAACCCGGCCGGCGCGCGGACGCGCGCGTCGTACGTCACGCGCACTGCGGGCGAGTCCTGCAGCGGGATCCAAGTGCGCGTCAGCACCGCCTGTCCCTGCGTGAAGAGGAACGGCGACTTCCCGCCGGACGTCTGCGAGGGCTCCAGCCACTGCAGCGCGTCGGCCTTCTCCGTCGTCGCGTAGGTGACGCGCACCGAGCGGTCGCTCGGCTCGAGGTCGATCGTCAGCGCCGAACCGAGGCCGTCGTGCTCCGGCCCGACCCGGAAACGGCGCACCGTGCCGTCGGCGCCGGCCACGCTCCGGATCGCGAGGCCTTGTTGGTCCAGGACCAGCGGCGCGCCGGGGTCCACCCGTTCCAGGTCGAGGCCGGCGACGCCGCGCACGACCTGGGCGGCGAAGTCCAGCTCGAGGTCCAGGTCGACGTGCGTGACCCGCACGCGGTGCGGCTCGGCGTGGCTGTGGGGATCCATGGTCGGGGGGCCCTGCGCGCCGGGCGCGGCGCACGCGGAGAGGAGCGTCAGAAGCGTTGCCTTGCGGACGGACATCGAGAGCACGAGCGTCGTCTCCCGACCGGCCGCCTGCAACCGGGCTCGCGCGCCGATTTCCGGGTCCAAGTTCCCGCCTCGTGCTGTAACGGCACGAAAGCCGAGCCCATCCTGTCAGCGGTGCGTCCGCAACCGGCCCCATGGCGCTGAACCCCGTCGGCTGGAGTCCGTCCTCCAAGATCGCTTCCTCGTTGGCGGGGCTCGCGGTCCTTCTGCTGGTCGGCGAGCTCGCCCTGCGCGCAGCCGGCTTCGTGCATCCGCGCGGAGTCGACCGCAAGGTCGTGTGGAGCCCGGAACGCGACGCGCAGATGCGCGCCGGCGAAGGGCTCTACCGCTTCGACCCGCTGTGCCTGTGGAGCCCGCGTCCGGGTGCCGAGATCCCCGGGAGCCATGGCGAGCGCATCAACCCCGACGGCTTCCGCGGGCCGCAGCTCCCGATCGAGCGCACGCCGGGCGTCCTGCGCATCGCGGCGCTGGGCGGTCAGGCCACGCTGGGCGTGGGCATGCGCTGGGAGGACACGTACTGCGCGCGACTCGTGCAGATCCTGGGCGAGATGGGCGTGCGCTGCGAGATCCTGTGCGCGGGCGCCGAGGAGCACTCCGTCGTGCAGGGCCTCGAGCGCTGGCGCCACGTCGTGCGCGTGTGGCAGCCGCAGCTCGTGATCTGCACGTACGTCGGCGGACCGGACCACACGCAGGCGCCGCAAGGGCGCATGGACGCGCGCCGCATCGCGCTGATGCGCGAGCATCCGCGTGGAGAGAACGAAGGCGGGCTGCGCGATGCTGCACGGCTGCTGCACCTCGCGTCGTACCTGCGCGACATCTCGAGCGGCGTCTACTGGGAAGAGCGCGACTGGGCGTTCCAGGAGCGGCGCATCGCGGCGACTTCGGGCGAGCTCGATTGGCCCGGGCAGCGGCGCGTTCCGTACGACGAGTACGTTTACGCGCTGACGGTGCTGATGCAGGACATTCAGGCCGAGAAAGCGACCGTGATCCTGCTGTCGATCCCGCGCTCGCCGAACTTGCCCGGCCTGCCGGCGGCGGATGTCTACCAGAAGACCGCGGCGGATGCGGCGCACCTGGTCGGCTCGGGCCTGCTGGACGGACGCAACGCGCTCGTGCGTTCGGTGATGGAGGAAGAGGTGCCCAAGGAGGACATGTTCCAGGTCGACGGCGCGATCTCGGACTGCAGCCATCTCGCGATCGCGCAAGCGCTCGCGGAGGAGATCGTCGCGTTGGGCAAGGCGAGGCGCTGAGAACCCGTGAAAACCGAGCATACGGGCTCTCCCATTCCGTTGGCGCCGCTTCTGCGGCGCGAGAGGCTGTGATTTCTTCACAGATTCCGGGTGTCGTGACCGGTTCGCGCGCCTGGCGAGAGGGTCTGGCATCCGTGCTCGTGCAGATCGCGGTGCTGGCGGCCTTCTTCTGGACGCCGCTCGCGCGCTTCGAGCAGGTGCACTACTCGGCCGCCGACCTGACGCAGACGATGAGCATGACGCGCATCGAGCCCGGACACCGCTCCGGCAACCAACTGCAGTCCGACGCGGTGACGCAGATGCAGCCGTGGGTGCTGTTCAACCGCGCGGAGCTCGCGGCCGGGCGTTTCCCGCTGTGGAACCCGCACAACGGCGCGGGAGCACCACACTTCGCGAACTACCAGTCGGCGGTGCTGTCGCCCTTCTCGGTGCCGTTCTACGTTCTCGACTTCAAGACCGCGCTGCTCGCCAGCGCGGCGCTGAAGCTCTTCGCGCTGGGCCTGTTCACGTACTTGTTCCTGCGCGCGATCGGCTGCGGCTGGCTCGCGGCCACGACCGGCGCCATCGCGTTCGAGTTCGCGGGGCACAACGCGCTGCTCCTGTACTTCCCGCACGTCGGCGCCATGTTCGCGCTGCCGGCCGGGCTCTACTTCGTCGAGCAGGCGCTGCGCAGGACGGAGGCAGCGCTCGTCGCGGGCGCCCGCGCGCGTCTGTTCGCGCCGCTGGCCGGGCTCGTCGTCGCGCTCGTGGTCGGCCTGCTGGCCGGGAACCCGGAGCCGTTCTTCTTCGCGTGCTGGGGCATCGGGGCCTGGATCGTCGCGCGCCTCGTCGGACTGTGGCGCGCGCACGGCCGCTTGCGCGCCGGCGCGACGCAGCCCGACTCGGTCCGCGTCGACGAGGCGCGGCGCGAGCTGGCGCGCAGCGCGGGCAAGATCGCGCTCGCCTGCGTGCTGCCGTTGGGTCTGACCGCGTTCCAGGTCCTGCCGTTCCTGGAGTACCTCGATGCGAGCCGCGTGCTGGAGCAGCGCAGCTTGCGGCAGACGCCGCTCGATCTGCGCTGGTGGCCGCTCTACTTGTTCCCGGACGTGCTCGGCAGCCCGGCCGGCAGCTACCGGATCTCGGAGACGATTCCTCCGCCGAACTACGAG
>Ga0163152_10004718_pt1 | contig 16590 bp, 12 predicted proteins | sample OliLakLV19MP8IB2_FD_148635 | JGI IMG/M metagenome (GOLD analysis project Ga0163152, IMG submission 148635) | Freshwater microbial mat bacterial communities from Lake Vanda, McMurdo Dry Valleys, Antarctica - Oligotrophic Lake LV.19.MP8.IB-2 | ecosystem: Environmental > Aquatic > Freshwater >... | reverse complement strand
GGTCGGAAGATAGCACGGGTCCCCGAACGCCCCCTCCGGTTGACCCAAGTCTGACTTCCTGCGGGTCCGGGGCGCACCGGCGACTCCCCGGCGAGGTCACTCCCACTCGATCGTGCCGGGCGGCTTGCTGGTGACGTCCAGGACGACGCGGTTGATGCCGCGCACCTCGTTGATGATGCGGTTGCTGATGCGCGCCAGGAGCTCGCGGTCGAGGTAGTGCCAGTCGGCCGTCATGCCGTCCTGGCTCTCGACGATGCGCAGCGCGCAGCAGCTCTCGTACGTGCGCGCGTCGCCCATGACGCCGACCGATTTCACGGGGAGCAGCACGGCGAAGTACTGCCACAGGCCGACGGCCGCACCGGCCGCCTCGATCTCGCTCGTCACGATGTGGTCGGCGGCGCGCAAGAGCACGCAGCGCTCGGGCGTGACCTCCCCCACGATCCGCACGGCCAGGCCGGGGCCGGGGAACGGCTGGCGCTCGACGTTGCGCGGATCGAGGCCCAGGTAGCGGCCGATCGCGCGCACCTCGTCCTTGAAGAGCTCGCGCAGCGGCTCGACGAGCTCCATGTCGAGGTCGTCGGGCAGGCCGCCGACGTTGTGGTGGCTCTTGATCACGGCCGTGTTGCCGCCGTGCACGTTCACCGACTCGATCACGTCGGGGTAGAGCGTGCCCTGCGCTAGATACCGTGCGCCGCGGAAGCGCTTGGCTTCGTGGCGGAACACCTCGACGAAGTCGCGGCCGATCAGCTTGCGCTTGCGCTCCGGATCGGTGATGCCCGCGAGGCTCGTCAGGAAGCGATCGGCGGCGTCGACGACCGTCAAGTCCATGTGGAAGCGCTCGCGGAACGTCGTCTCGACCGCGTCGCGCTCGCCGTGACGCAGGAGGCCGTTATCGACGAAGATGCAGTGCAGGCGATCGCCGATCGCCTTGTGCAGCAGCACCGCCGCGACCGAGCTGTCGACGCCGCCCGAGAGACCCAGCACGACCTCGCCGTCCGGGCCGACCTGCGCGCGCACCTTGGCGATCTCGCGCTCGGCGATCGAGTCCGGCTTCCAGTCGCCCGGCAGCGCGCACACGCGCAGCAGGAAGTTGTGCAGCACCTCGGTGCCGCGCAGCGAGTGGCTGACCTCGGGGTGGAACTGCACGCCGTAGAAGCCGCGCGATGCGTCGCCCACCGCGGCGAACGGGCACGATTCGCTCGACGCCAGGACCGCGAAGCCGGGTGGGAGGCGCTCGACCTTGTCGCCGTGGCTCATCCACACGACCGTGCGGCCCTCGATGCCCTCGAGGATCCCTTCCGGGCGCTCGACGACCAGGGACGTGCGGCCGAACTCGCGCTGCTTCGCGCCGCGGACCTCGCCGCCCAGCTCCTGCGACATCCACTGCATGCCGTAGCAGATGCCGAGCACGGGGACGCGCAGCGCGAGCAATTCCTTCGGCACCTTGGGCGCGTCCGGCGCGTAGACCGACGCGGGGCCGCCCGACAGGATCACGCCGGCCAGATTCATGCGCGCGGCCGTCTCCAGCGCGCGCGCCGGCGGCGCGATCTCGCACCACACGCTGGCCTCGCGCACCCGGCGCGCGATGAGCTGCGCGTACTGCGCGCCCAGGTCGACGATCAGGACGCCGCGCGGGACGTCCGTCGGCCTCGTTCCGGTTGCCATGCGCGTCGTGACCTACTCGGCGTGGAAGTAGTTGGGCGATTCCTTGGTGATCGTGACGTCGTGCGGGTGGCTCTCGCGCCGCCCGGCGTCGGTGATGCGCACGAAGCGCGCGCGATCCCACAGGTCCGGGATCGTGCCCGCGCCGACGTAGCCCATCCCGGCGCGCACGCCGCCGACGAGCTGGTAGACGAAGGCCGAGAGCTTGCCCTTGTACGGCACCATGCCCTCGATGCCCTCGGGCACGAGCTTGTCCGTGTCGGTGACGTCGCCCTGCCGGTAGCGCTCCTTGCCGCCGGCCTGCATCGCGCCGAGCGAGCCCATGCCGCGCACGGCCTTGAACGAGCGGCCCTTGTAGAGGATCACCTCGCCCGGGCTCTCCTCGAGACCGGCGAACAGGCTGCCGAGCATCGCGCACGACGCACCAGCCGCGAGCGCCTTGACCAGGTCGCCCGAGAAGCGGATGCCGCCGTCGGCCACGATCGGCACGCCCTTGCCGCGCAGGGCCTGCGCGATGCTCAGCACGGCCGTGAGCTGCGGCACGCCGACGCCCGCGACGACGCGCGTCGTGCAGATCGAGCCGGGCCCGATGCCGACCTTGACGCCGTCGGCGCCGGCCTCGACCAGCGCCAGCGCGCCCTCGGGCGTCGCGACGTTGCCGGCCACGACGTCGACCGCGTGCTTCTTCTTCAGCGCGCGCACCGTGTCGGCGACGTTCTTGCTGTGCCCGTGCGCTGTGTCGACGACGAGCACGTCGACGCCGGCCTTCATCAGCCCTTCGGCGCGCTCGTAGTCGTGCACGCCGATCGCGGCCGCGACGCGCAGGCGCCCGCGGTCGTCGAACGCGGAGCTCGGGAAGGCCTGCAGCATGTTCACGTCCTTCATCGTGATCAGGCCGGCCAGCTGCATGTCCTTCTCGACGAGGATCAGCTTCTCCACCTTGTGGCGGAACAGGATCTCGCGCGCCTGCTCGAGCGACGTGCCGGGCGGCGCCGTGACGAGCTTGTCGCGCGTCATGATGTCGCGCACGGGCGTGTCGTCGCTCGTCTGGAAGCGGCAGTCGCGCCGCGTCAGGATCCCGACGACGCGCCGGCCGCCTTCGACGATCGGCAGGCCCGAGATGTTCTGGCGCGTCATGATCGCGCGCGCCTCGCGGATCGTCGCGGTCGGCGGCAGCGTGATCGGGTCGAGGATGACGCCGTTCGCCGAGCGCTTGACCTTGTCGACCTCGCGGATCTGGCCCTCGATCGAGAGGTTCCTGTGGATCACGCCGATGCCGCCCTCGCGCGCCAGCGCGACCGCCAGCTTCTCCTCGGTGACCGTGTCCATCGCGGCCGAGGCCAGCGGGACGTTGAGCGGCACGTTGCGCGAGAAGCGCGTGTTGAGCTGGACGTCGCGCGGCAGGATGTCCGACTCGCGCGGGACGAGCAGGACGTCGTCGAAGGTGAGCCCCTCGGCGAAAACGGGCAGTGACGGTTCGGCGGGCTTCATGGCGCAGACCACACCCCGGGTGTTGCGCGGCGCCCTGGATCGTCGAACCCTGGATCTCGTCCGGTCGGTACCCGGGCGACGCGGCCGGGGCGATGGAAGCGGCGGATCGTAGCGAGCGACTCCCGGGCCTCCAAGACGGGCGCGCGAGAATCGGGCGCGCGGGCCGTTGCGACCGCGAAAAGCGCCGAGATCGGGCCAGCCGGCATCGACCGGGGCACCCGGGCGATCCGATACGGTGGGTTCGCATGGACGTCCGCTCCCGATCCTCGTCGGCTCCGCCGGGGCCCCCCGCTATCCTCTCCGGCCCCGCGTCGCGCCCGACCAGCGTCACGGAGGGGACGACCATGCCGACGCCCCTTCCGCCGCGCCGACCCCGGGAGCGCACGCGCACCGCGATCGTCGGGGCCGGCTACATCGCCGACTACCACCTGGCGGTCCTCTCCCGATCGGCGACGGTCGAGGTCGCTGCGATCGTGGACCCCGATCCCGCCCGGGCGGAGGCGCTGGCACGGCGCTACGGCGTGCCGAAGGTCTGCGCGTCGATCCAGGAGCTGCCGCACGAGCGCATCGATGTCGCGCACCTCTTGACGCCGCCCGACACGCACGTCGCGCTCGTGACGCAGTTGCTCGAGCTGGGCATCGCCGTCTTCTGCGAGAAGCCGCTGGCCCTTTCGGCCCAGGACGCGCGCAAGCTCGCCGCGCGCGCGCGCGAGCTGAACCTCGTCGTCGGCGCGAACCACAACAACGTCCACCACCCCGCGTTCATGCGGATGCTGGCGCGCATCCGGGCCGGCGAGATCGGGCACGTCGAGCACGTGCAGTGCACGTTGAGCGTCCCCTTGGCGCAGCTCGACGCGGGCGACTACGCGCACTGGATGTTCCGCGAGCCGCGCAACATCGTGTACGAGCAGGCGGTGCACCCGCTGGGCCAGATCCACGCGCTGATCGGGCGCGTGACGAGCTGCGAGACGACGATCCTCTCGCAACGCGAGCTGCACCCTGGCCAGATGTTCGTCGACCGCTGGTCGGTCAGCGCCAAGGCGCAGCGCGGGACGCTGCAGCTCTATCTGGCCTTCGGGCAGGGGTTCACGCGCAACACGCTGCAGGTCCTGGGCTCGGACGGGTCGCTCGAGACCGACCTGTTCCACAACACGCTGGCGGGCGAGCGCAAGACAGTCTGGCTCGACTTCTGGAACTCGTTCCTGGCCGGCTGGCGGCGCGGCGGCGAGCAGCGGCGCGACGCGCGTCGGGTCGCGGCGCGCTGGTTCGGCACGACGCTCGGCCTGAGCCAGCGCCAGGACGCCTTCTTCGTCGGCATGCGCGAGTCGATCGAGCGCTTCCACGCCGCCTACCGCACCGCAGAAGAGCTGCCGACCGACGCAGCGCGCGCGGCCGAGGTGCTCGAGTGGTGCGACGCGATCGCGCACGCCGCACCGGTCCCGCCGTCCGCTCCGCCCGAGCTGCCGCCGCCGGGTCCCGCGCGCGCGGGTGAGGTCGTCGTGCTGGGCGCGACGGGGTTCATCGGCACGCGCACGGTCGCGAAGCTGCTCGCAGCCGGTTCGCCCGTGACCGTCGTCGCCCGCCGCGCGCACGCGCTGCCGCCGATCGTCGCCGACGGCGTGAAATCCGGCCGCATCCGCTTCGTGCGCGGGAAGCTCGAGGACCGGGCGTCGCTCGAGAAGGCCTTCGCCGGCGCCGACGCCGTGATCTCGCTGGCGACCGGCAACGGCGACACGTGGGCAGCGGTCGAGCGCTCGATGGTCAAGGGCTCCATCGGCGCGGCCGAGGCCGCGATCGCAGCCGGCGTTCGGCGCTTCGTCTACGTCAGCTCGATCGCGTCGCTCTACACCGGCCCCGACGTGGCGCGCACGGAGCTGCGCGACTCCACCGAGACGGATCCGTCGCCGGCGATGCGCTCGCTCTACTCGCGCGGCAAGATCGCGGCCGAGCAGGCGCTGCTCGCGGTGCACAAGGAAAAGGGCCTGCCGCTCGTGATCGCGCGCCCCGGCGTCGTGATGGGCGCGGGCACGCCGATGCAGCACTCCGGCCTCGGCATCTGGAACCGCGACAACCACTGCGTCGGCTGGGGCCGCGGCGACCGCCCGCTGCCGATCGTGTGGGTCGACGACGTGGCCGACGGGCTGACGCGGATCGCGCGCTACCCAGGCAAGGACTTGGACGGTCGCGCCCTCAATCTCTGTGCGCGCGCGCCGCTGACGGCGCAGGACGTCGTGCGCGAGTTGCGCGCGGCGACCGGCCGCGACCTGCACTTCCACGCGCGCACGCTCGAGCTTTCGCAGGCGCTCGAGGTCGGCAAGTGGATCGTCAAGAGGGCCGGCCGCCGTCCGGGCGTCGAGTACCCGAGCTGGCGCGACCTGAAGGCGCGCGCGCTGGCGGTCGTGTTCGCCTCGGACCTGGCGCGCGAGAAGCTGGGCTGGAAGCCGGTCGAGGACCGCGAAGGCCTGCTCGACCGCTGCGTGCGCGTCTATGCGCGGCGCTGAACCGAGGTCTCACTCGCGTGCTTCGCGCCGAAGCCCGGTGAGTTGTCACTCGTCGCCGGAATCACCGTCGAAAAGCGCTGGAAGGTCGCGCGCACCGTGGAGGACGCGCACGATCTCGACCGCTCCGGGCGACGCGACGTAGAAGACGAGGAAGGTCTCGAACCCCGGTACCGCCCAGAACCGGAGTTGGGGGAGCCTCGGCTCGAAGGCCTTGACCGGAATTCCGACATGCGGGTGATCGACGAGCCGCTGATAGGCGCGTTCGACCGCGGCCAGGAACTGGAGTGCGACGTCGAGGTTCGCTTCGCAGGCCAGGAACTCGGCGGCTGCGTCCGTGTCCCGATCGGCTTGCGGACGAACGCGGATCGCCGTCACGACTTCTTCCGAGAGTGACGCGCGACGAGCTCACGACGCTTCTGTTCCCAGAATTCGGGCGTGATGTCGATCGCATCGCCGCTCTCGAGTCCGGCGATGAGCTTGCGCTCCAGGTCTTCTTGCGCTGTGCGCTTCTGGGCCTCGTGGATCAGCCGACGCATGTACTCGCTGGTCGTGGTGCAGCCGGATCGGGCAGCCTCGGCCTCGACGAACTCACGTTGGGGGCGCGGGAGGGAGATGTTCAGGGTCGTGAGGTCGCTCTCGGGCTTCATGACTCCATCCTAGGGGCATTGCCGAGACTTGACAACTCTCGGCACCCGCCGCCCCGCAGCCTTCGGCGCAGGGCAGTGCAGCACTGGAATGCGCGCTGCGACGCGCAGCGCGCACCGCGCTAACGATTGGATTCATCCGAGCTTATGCCCGTCGTGCGACATCCTCTGGCCTTCGGTTAGCCTCGTTCCGCGCGCGGCTCCCGCGCGCAGGCGCAGAAGAGCTCCACCATGTCGAACCGGATGTTCGCGATCGCAGCCTGGGTGCTGCTCGGACTGGGCCTAGCCCGCGGGCAGGACCGCAGCGTGATTCTCGCCAAGCAGGTCGCCGCGCCGCCGGCGGACATCACGTCGGGCCTTGTGCGACTGCCGCAAGCGGCAGAGACCGCCATGCGATCGCGCGTGCTCGTCGTCCCGCTCGAACTCGCGTGGGACGCGCGGCTCGGTTGGACGAGCACGGTGCGCGTGCGGGTGGACGCGCCGGGCGCGCTGACGCTCGCGGTCCTCGCGCGCGGCGCGGAACGCTGGACCTGGAGCGTCCAGGATCCCGTCGGCAACCCCGTCGATCTCGAAACCCGAGCCGCGCGATCCGTGGAGGACGACTTGCCCGATGCCTCCGGTTGGAGCCTCGATGCCTGGGAGCTGACCGCGGCCCAGGCCGGCACGTGGAGCGTGCACTTGCGCGCCGCAGATCGCCGGTCTTCCTCGCCGCCGCCCGAGGCGTACCTCGTGGTGCGCACATCCGGCCGCGCGGTGATCGCGGCCCACGTGACGACGCTGCAGACCCTGTCCGAGGTCGAGATAGGCGTCGTCGCGCGTTTCGAACGCACAGATACGGGCTCGGCGCGCTCCGGTGAAGCGATCGTCGAGCACGCCGGCGGGATCCTGCGCCTTGCGCTGGCGGACGACGGCCGGCACCAGGACGGGGCCGCGGACGACGGCCTGTTCGGCGCGCTGCTGCCGCGCGGTACGTACGGCCCGGTGCGCGCGCGGATCGCGCTGCGCGGCACGACGACAGAAGGAGCCCCGCTCGAGCGCTCCGTGCAGCTCGCGTTCCCCGTGATCGACCGCCGCGCATTGCTCGACGGCACGGTCGAGACCAGCGTCGTCGACGAGCGTCGCCTGCGGCTGCGGCTTGGCGCCGTCGTGCTGAACTCGCCCCAGAAACTGCACGTATCGGCCGAGGTGTGGGGCACCGACGCGAGCGGCGAGCTCGTCCCGGTGTGCTGGCTCTCGCGGATGCTGTGGCCCGACAGCGAGAACGCGGAAACGTCGCTGTCCCTGTTCCTCGACACCGCGTGGCTCGACGTCGCCGACGCGAGCGCGCCGCTCGTCCTGCGCCGCGTGCGCGTGCAGGATCCCGACACGCACGTCCCCCACGACTTGACCGACTGGATGCCCGTGCCGCCCGGCGATCTGCCGCCGGCCGCCGACCTCGGCGCGCGCGAGATCACGCGCGACATGCTGATGGGCATCGGCCTCGCGACGATCCAGACCGGTCCGCACACGCCGGTTTCGCCGACGCTGCTGACGCCGACGCTGCTGCTCGTGCACGGCTACTGCTCGGGCGGCTCGATCTGGCCCGCGGCCGACTTCACGCAGCCCAAGCTCGAGTTCCTCGACCCCGACGCGAACCGCACGCACGACCAGTTCGCTTTGCTGCTGCGGGCCGCGACCGCCGCGCGCAGCTCGTTCGGCGTCGTCGGGCACAGCCAGGGCGGACCGGCGGCGCTGCACCTCTACACCTACTACGCGAGCGGCCTCGACCACGCGACCGGCCCGCGGCTGATCCAGAGCGTCGGCTCGCCCTACCAGGGCACGCCGCTGGCCTCCTGGGGCGGGTTCGCGTGCGGCACGAACAACGACATGACGCCGGCCGGCTCGGCGACGTGGCTGGCCGGCATCCCGAGCTGGGCGCGCGCGGAAGTCTGGTTCCTGACGACCTCGAACGTCGGCTCGGCCTGCAACTTCTTCACGAACCTGCTGCTCTCGGATCCCGAGGACGGCACGACCGAGATGTTTCGCGGTCAGCTCCCCGGCGCGAACAACCTGGGCCACGTGACCGGCTGGTGCCACACGACCGGCATGAGCAACCCGGCGCAGTACACCGACCACGCGCGCAACGCCGAGCGGAACGTGCAAGCGGCGCGGTGAAGGCGAATCGCAGGCGCTCCGCCGTCGAAGTGTCGACGGTCAGGAGCGTTCGTCGGTGCCTGCGCTTCAGTTCACGCCGTCCATGTAGCCGGGGATCGTCGGCGCGTGATCCCACACGTCAGGCCACATGTCACCATCCGTGTCGAGGCGCCACGGCAGCCGGCGACCGTAGGCCGCGTCGCGGTTCACCGCAGCGAACGAGGTGATCGTCACGCCGTCCCCGTTCACGACCGGTCCCTGGATCTGCACCGGCGTGCGGAAGAGCCATTCGGCGTTGAAGCGCTCGCGTCCGGTGTCCACGCCGGCGACGAAGAAGTGCTCGCTGACGACGCCGTCCCCGTCGACGTCGGCCGGCAGGTCCTCGATGTCGTAGAGCACGAGCTTCTGCAGCAGGTTGATCACGGCCGCGCGCGCGGTCGCCGGCGCGCCGACGTACGCAGCGCGCGAGGCGGCGGCCTCGCCGCCGTGGCGCAGGATCGCGTCCTCGAGCGACAGAGAGCGGCCGTCGTGGCCCCACGGGAACCCGCTGCCGACGCCCCACAGCATCGGCGTGCGCCACAGCGTGTTCACGGTGCCGCCGAAGTCGATCTCCTTGAAGCCCTCGCCCATCTCGTGGTGCTTCAGGTCGCTGAAAACGGCCGGGACCGGCGCGCCGCCGAAGTTGCGCTGGTACGTCCCGCCGACCAGGTTGTAGAGCCGCACCAGCTTGCCCTCGAGACGGCCGGCGTCCTCGTTCCAGCCGACGTTCAGGTGGACGAAGCGGCGGTCGCCGGCGTGCGTCGCGTCGCGCGGCTGGATCGTCCAATCGGCGACGTGACACGCCGTGCAGCCCATCGACTCCAGCGCGCCGACGCCCGCGCGGTATTCCGGTCGCGTGCCGGCGAACGCCGGGCGCGGAGCGTTCAGCATGAACCACTCGCCCAGGTCGAGGTCGCCCTCGCTGATCTCGTTCAAGCAGGAGTCCGCGTCCGGATCGTCGCGGCTGAAGCCCAGCGGGTCGAGGTTCGTGCCGTGGTCGTTCGGCTTGTGCGTAGCAGGGAACTGGATCGCGCCCGCCAGCGTCGGCGCGCTGACGCCGTCGCCGTCCGGGTCGTTGCGCGTGCTGGGGTCGCACGACTCGAGACCGCCGTGCGTCTTGAGCGGATCCCACAGGAACGCGCGGTTCGTCGGGTTCAACGCCGAGCGGCCCGGTCCCTGCCCGAAGCCCCACACGACCATCTCGAAGCCGTAGCCGAATGTGGACGTGCCGTCGACCTGCGTCGCGGTCGGGACGACGTGGCCGGAGGCGTCGAGGTACCAGACGCGGAAGATGTTGTTGAACTGCGGCCGGCCGGTCGTGCCGTTCGTGAGGCGCGGGCGGCCGTAGTCGATCGCGGGGCCGTTGGTCGACATGCGCACGAGGAGCTGAGACGGGGCCGCCTGCGATTCGGCGACGCTGACCCAGCCGTTCGCGTCGGCGTCGATCTGCGCCAGCATGTCGGCGCGCACCTGGATCGCGAGCATCTCGACGATGCCCGCCCCGTAGTAGTGCGGCGAATTGCGCCCGAAGCCCGAGTCCTTCGAGAAGTTCGGGCCGCCGCCCGGATTGCCGGTCGGCAGGTTGTGGCAGCCCAGGCACGACGTCTGGTTGTTGGCCGTGATCTTGGCCGTCGTCCCATCCGGCATCGGACCGGCCAGGTTCGCGACGCGCGCGTCGAACGTCCCGCAGTGCTCGTTGAACTCGAAGAAGTTCAGGTTGCGCCCGAGCTGGTAGGCCAGGAACGGATCCTGGTCGAAGAGGTACGCAGTCCCGCCGGCCTGGGTCGGATCCGTCGTGTGGACGGCGCGCACGCGCGGGTCCTTGATGGAACGGCCGGACACGTCGACGGCCTTCGATCCGGAGCCGAACAGGTCGGGGCGCTCGACGTACTGACCAAACGCGGGTGAGAACGTCGAGAACGCGAGAACGACGGCGCCAAACGCCGCGCGTAGGAGGTTGTGCTGCATCGCAAATGTGCCGAATTGAAGGAGAAACAGGGGCTTCGGGAGCGCGAACTCGCCCGGACGCGACTGCCGAAGCGAAAACCGGGCCGCTGAGTCTTTGGAACGCTCAAATTCGCGGACAGCGGATTGCCTGATTTTCGCGCGTGACCGAGGCCGTACTCCCGGACGGGCCGGCGACGTTCCATGCGTTCGAGCCGTGGATGTGCGCAATTCGTAGAAAGCGCATGCCGGCTCGGCATGGCCTGCAAGGCACTGGCTAGACTCGACCTCCATGAGCCCCCTGTCCTTCGCGATCCTCGCCTTGGCACTGCCCGCGACACCGGAGGGCGGCTACCGCCTGCCGCCGCCCGAGATCGTCGAGGTCCTCGACGCCGCGCCGACGCCCGACGTCGACGTCTCGCCCGACGGCAAGTGGATGCTCCTGATCGAGCGGCCGTCGATGCCGTCGATCGCGGACGTGTCGCGGCCCTGGCTCGGGTTGGCCGGCGCGCGCATCGACCCCGTCCTGTCGATGCCTGAGCAGCCCTCGTTCGCGCACGGGCTCGTGCTCAAGAGCGTCGAGGACGGCGCCGAGCGCCGCGTGCCGCTGCGCCAGGGCACGCGGATCGGCATGGTGTCGTGGTCGCCGACCAGCTCGCGCTTCGTCTTCACGCTGGCCGGCGAGACCGCGACCGAGCTGTGGACGCAGGACATGCGCGAGCTCGCGCCGAAGAAGGTCCTGACCGGTCTCAACGGCGTGCTCGGCTCGAGCGTCGCCTGGTTCGGCGACGGCGACTCGCTCGTGGCGAAGGTCGTCGACACGGAACGCGGCGACAAGCCGTCGCGTCCGCTCGCGCCCGCCGGTCCGGCCGTGCAGGAATCGCGGGGCAGCTCGACGGCGCTGCGCACGTACCAGGACCTGCTCTCCGACACGGAGGACGAGCGCGCGTTCCGCTGGAACGCGACGTGCCGGCTCGTGCACGTGCGCTTCCTGGCGGACGAGACCGTGACGCCGGGTCAGGTGTCGCTCGGCAAGCCCGACCTGTACGTGTCGGTCGATCCGTCGACCGACGGCCAGCACCTGCTGATCACGCGCTTGAAGGCGCCGTTCTCGTACGTGCTGCCCTGGTCGCTGTTCCCCTCCGTCGTCGAGGTGTGGGACCTGAACGGGCGCGTCGAACGCGTCGTGACCGAGAAGCCGCTGGGCGACGCAATCCCGATGGAGGGCGTGTGGCTCGGCCCGCGCGACATCCAGTGGGCGTCCAGCGAGCCGGCCACGCTCGTGTGGGTCGAGGCGCTCGACGGCGGCGATCCGGAGAGCAAGGCCGAGCATCGCGACCGCTGGTTCCGCCAGCCGGCGCCGTTCAACTCGGAGCCCGTGCCGTTCCTGACGTTGCAGCACCGCGCGCGCTCGGTGCGCTTCTTCGGCGATCCGAACCTCGTCATGGCCTCGGAGTACGACCGCGACCGGCGCTGGGTGCGCTCGCAGATCGTCGACGTCACGAAGCCGGGTGAGGCGATCGTCGTCGACGACCGCAGCCAGAACGACCGCTACGGCGACCCGGGTGCGTTCTCCAGCACGCAAGGGCCGTTCGGCTCGCGCATCGTGCGGCAGGACGGCGAGTTCCTGTACCGCATCGGCGCCGGCGCCGCGAAAGAGGGCTCGCGCCCGTTCCTCGATCGCTACAGCCTGAAGTCGCGCACGAGCGAGCGCGTGTGGCAGTGCGCCGAGAAGACGTACGAGTCCGTCGTCGCGATCGCGAAGAGCTCGGCCGTCGAGAAGCCGGTTCTGATCACGTCGTACGAGACGCCGGTCGACCCGCCCAACTACCGCCTGCGCGACCTGCAGAGCGGCGCGACGCGCGTGCTGACGACGTTCGGCGACCCGCAGCCGCGGCTGCGCGGCCTGAAGCAAGAGCTGATCACCTACAAGCGGCAGGACGGCGTCGAGCTGTCCGGGCGCCTCTACCTGCCGGCCGACCGCAAGGCAGGCGAGCGCCTGCCGATCTTCGTGTGGGCCTACCCGAACGAGTTCAACGACGCGGGCACCGCCGGTCAGATCGGCGGCTCGCCGTACCGATTCGTGCGTGTGCGCGGCGCGTCGCAGATCCTGATGGCGCTGCACGGCTACGCGGTGCTCGACGAGGCTTCGATGCCGGTCGTCGGGCCGCCCGAGACGGTGAACGACTCCTTCCTGGAGCAGATCGCGTGGAATGCGAAGGCGGCGATCGACGAGCTGACGCGGCGCGGCGTCGGCGACCCCGAGCGCGTCGCGGTCGGCGGGCACAGCTACGGCGCGTTCATGACGGCGAACCTGCTGGCGCACACGGACCTGTTCCGCGCCGGCGTGGCGCGCAGCGGCGCGTACAACCGCACGCTGACGCCGTTCGGTTTCCAGTCCGAGCGGCGCACGCTGTGGAAGGCGCCCAAGTCCTACCTCGAGCTGTCGCCGTTCCTGGTCGCGGACAAGATCAACGAGCCACTGTTGATGATCCACGGCGAGAAGGACAACAACACGGGCACGTTCCCGATCCAGTCCGAACGCCTGTTCGCGGCGATCCAGGGCAACGGCGGCACGGCGCGGCTCGTCATGCTGCCGGAGGAGTCGCACGGCTACCGCGCGCGCGAGTCGGTGCTGCACACCGTGGCGGAGACGATCGAGTGGCTCGACCGCTTCGTGCGCGACGCGGCCCCGCGCACGGACCAGGCTCCGCGCGCCGAGACGGCGCCGGCGCCGGTCGAGGCTGGCTCGCCGGCGCGGCCGGGCGGGAACTGACTTGTTCACGCTCGGTGGCGCCTCAGTGTGCGGGTCCGTCGTTGAATCGGTCGGCGCCGATCAAGAGTCCGAAGCTGACCGGGGAGTGCCGCCAGTCTCCATCCACGCACGCTGGAACAGGTCGCTCATACCCTGCTGGTCGGCCCATTCGCGGATGTAGCCCAAATCCAGGTTTCGCGAGCGTGCCTTGAGGATCCCGCACACGTCCCGCCATTGTCTTTGGGATTCTTCTCCGCCCTTTCGAAACCACATGAGCTTCTGGAGCAGCACGTCCTGGGCCGTCGCGACGAGAACTTCATCAGCCGGACCGTTGCCGATCTGGAGCCAGCGGGCTCGATCGAATTCTGCCTTGTGATGCCCCGTGTCGGGGACGACGTGCACGTCGATCTTCAGCAGATCCACCTTATGGGTCATGCAGAACATCCGCATGTCCCGAGCCGCCTCACGGGCATCGTCGGCGTCGAGGTGGAAGTCCGAACTCGCGGTACGCACGAATCGATCGACCGCCAGCGGAGGCAGGACCACGGCGAAGTCGGCGTCGAGGGTCAGTCTCAATTCGCCGTAGATCGAGCTCGCGAGCCCTCCACCGAGAGCGTGGCGTAAACCACAGCGCGAAAAGACGGTGGCCGCGTCGAGCGTCGCCTGTGCGAGGTTCACGGTCCGCTCTCGGAGGCTGTGAAGAATTCACAGCCTCTCGCGCCGCGGAGCGGCGCCAATGGGATCGGAGAGCCCGTACGATCGATTTCTTTCACGGGCTCTCAGTCCCGGTCGGCGTCGAATCCGGTCCAGCGCCGGAGGTTCTCCGACCCGAGGCGCAAGGCCGCCGCACGCAGGAAGATCTCTCTCGCGTCCGCGTGCGGATGGATCTGGCGCAAACCGCGCCCCTGGAGGAGTGCAGCCTGAGAGAGGAGATTGCACGCGGCGCGGGCCTTCGCCGCGTCGTCCATGCTGGCCCAGAAGTCGAACTGTGCGCGCTCGGCCGCGTAGGAAGAGTCGTCCGATTGCAGCACGTAGCCGCTCGGTTGGATCGGCGAGGACGTCACGAAAAGAAGTGTAACCGGGGTGAGGGCTGGATCGAGCGGAGCGTCCTGGTAGGACATCGCCCTGTGGTCCGCACGCAGCCGCACCTCCTTCACGTCTTCAGCACGTTCATGCCGGCCGGGCCCGAGACGCGGGCGGTGCGGCTGATCGAGGCGGCCGGTCACGAGTTCCGCCACTCGATCGTAGCGATGGACGGGCGCACGGATGCGGCGGCCCTGTTCTCGGGCAAGCTCGACGTGCGCATGCTCGCTGCGCCGCCCAAGGCCGGCTCGCTGGCGACGTTGCGGCGCATGCGCGCGATCCTCGTGGCCGAGAAGCCGCACGCGCTGCTCACGTACAACTGGGGCGCGTTCGACGCCGTGCTGGCGGCGCGCTCGCTGCGTTACGGTCGCGTGATCCACCACGAGGACGGCTTCAACGTCGACGAAGCGCACGACTTCAAGGCGCGGCGCACGTGGGCGCGGCGGCTCGTGCTGCCGGGCGTGCAGCGCGTGATCGTGCCGTCGCGACGGCTCGAGGCGATCGCGCGCGACACGTGGAAGCTGAAGCCCGAGCACGTGCTGTGCGTGCCGAATGGCATCGACCTGCCCCGCTTCCAGCCGGCCGACGGGCGGCCGTCGCTGCGCCACGAGCTGGGCATCCCCTCGCGCGCGCCGCTCGTCGGCTGGGTCGGTCACCTGCGCGCCGAGAAGAACCCGCTGCGCTTCCTCAACGCGGCGGCGCGCGTCGATCCCGAGCTGGGCGCGCACTTCCTCGTGCTGGGCGACGGGCCCGAGCGCGCGGCCTGCGAGGCGCTGGCGGCGCGCACGCCGACCCTCTACGGCCGCACGCACTTCGTCGGACACGTGTCCGATCCGCGGGAGCACTACCGCGCGATGGACCTCTTCTGCATCTCGTCCGACACGGAGCAAATGCCGATCGCGCTGGTCGAGGCGATGGCCAGCGCGCTGCCCGTCGTCACGACGGACGTGGGCGACGTGCGTGCGATGCTCCCGGCCGAGCAGGAGCCCTGGGTCCTGCCGCTCGAGGAGCGCGAGACCGCCTGGCCGCTGGCCGAGAAGCTGGCCCAGATCCTGCGCGACGCGGACCAGCGCGCGCGCCTGGGCGCGGCCAACCGCGCGAAGGCCTGGGCCGAGTACGGTTTCGAGCGCATGCTCGAGGCGCACCGCGGCGTCTGGCGTGTGGCGGCGCAGGGCTGAACGAACCGCGGATCGTCGACAGCCCCGATCCCGGACCGCGTCGACGCGGCCACGCCGGAATCCCTCACTGAGCTCGAGGGCGTGAACGACCGATGTCGCGCAGGTGTTCCGGCCACTCGCGGCGCGGCAACGCGAAGACGCCGTGCGAGTACTCGTCCTCGTCGAGGTCATTCCAGGCTTGCGCTTCGCGCAGCCAGTGCTCCCACCACAGGAGGAGTTCTGCCTGAGGGAGGCTTGCGAGGTCGAGGTCTTCCTCGCTCAGGAATTCGTCTCTGGGTCCAGGTCGGGCGGATGAACCGGGAGGCATGACTCCGCCCAGCTTACGGCCAGGGCGTGGGCGCTGCGCAGCGGCAGGCCTTCGATCGCCGCCAGGGAGCTCGACCATCCGGCGGCGTAGTCCCGCGCAGCCTCGACGTAGGCTGCGATCCGGCGGCGATCGCGAGCCATCCATGTGCGCCTCTCGCGATCGATCTCGGCTTCGAGCGCGCTCTCGCCCTCGGCCAAAGCGCCCAGCGCGGGGCGCTGGTCGCGCAGCTCGAGCACGAGCTCGGGATGCCGCTGCGCGAAGCTCATCAGGTCCCGCGCGCTCTGCGAAAGCAGGATGCGGTCGCGATCGGAGTCCACGAGTCGCGCAAGCTCACCCACGAAAGGCCAGTCCTTCGCCCGGCCCGTCATCTTGATGGCGGCGAGGACTTTGGGTCCCGTGAAAGGCGGGTCCCGGCCCTCCTGTTCCTGCCAGAGGTCCGCCAAGGCCTGCGGTGTCACACGCGGCGGTCGCGTGAAGAAATCGGTGCGCACGCGCAGACCATTTTCCGGGAACTCGAAGTGCGAGCTCCAACCCCCGCGCAACCAGCGCAGGTCGAGGGGAGCGCCGAATCGATAGCGCGCTCCGTGGGACTCGAGGACCGAGAGCACGTGATCGATCGCTTCCTGATCCTCCCGCAGGATCCAATCGCCGTCCTTGCTCGCGATGGCGAGCCGCAGCAGCACGACGGCCTGCCCGCTGCAGACGATCGCGCGCAGACGGCCGGCGTTGAACTCGCGCGTCAGGGAGAGGTAGATCGACACGGGGGCCGATCCAAGCACACGGCGCTCTGCGGTGCCATGGGCGCGCCGGCCTCACGACGGGTGTCGGGCCCCCGACCCGCGCAGAACGCCTG
>Ga0163152_10004716_pt1 | contig 16592 bp, 10 predicted proteins | sample OliLakLV19MP8IB2_FD_148635 | JGI IMG/M metagenome (GOLD analysis project Ga0163152, IMG submission 148635) | Freshwater microbial mat bacterial communities from Lake Vanda, McMurdo Dry Valleys, Antarctica - Oligotrophic Lake LV.19.MP8.IB-2 | ecosystem: Environmental > Aquatic > Freshwater >... | reverse complement strand
TTCGTCGGTGTTGCCGCCAGGGATGGCGACGAATCGCTCCTTCGGCACGTCGAGCTTGCCGCGCAGGCGCCAGTAGTGCCGCAGGAAGTCCTTCGGGCCGTACTTGTCTGGCACCGGGATAGCCTTGAGGTTAAGCCGCGTCAGCTCGGGCGGGAGCTTGGCTTCGTCTTCGAGGCGTTGGAGGCGCCAGGTCTCCTCCCAGCTCGCGCGCGTCTCCATGCCGGTCTCGGCGTAGCGGTAGCCGGCGAGGAAGGGCACACCCTCGAGCTCGACGAGGTCGGAGATGAGCTTCACCAGATCGAGACCGCTCTCCTCGGTGAGCAGCTCGTGTGCGGCGACGACGGCAGCATCGCGCCCGACCTCGAGGGCGAGCTGGCGCGCGGTGCGCAGCTCCGGTGTCGTCTGTTCGCGGAACGAGGCCTCGATGCGCTCGAGCAGCCACGTACGCACTGCTTCGGAGAACGCCTTGGTGTCGTCGGGAGGCGACCAGCGGCGCTTGTTCTCAGGGGTTTCGAGGAGACGAAGCTGCTTGCCGTGCTCGGGATCGTCCAGGAGGCGAAGGCGCTGTCGATAGAGGTCAGCGAGCGGGCCGCCCACGTCTTCCGGGACGTCGCGCTTATGAACGCGGAACCACTCCGAGGCAGAGATGTCCGTCGCGACCTCACGCGCGAGGCGCACCTCGAAGGGACGGTGATTCGGCTCGACGACGACGCGCACCGCATCGACGGACGGAGCCTCGACGGTCGGCAGGCCGAAGAGACCGTAGACGCGCCAGTCCATCTCCTCCTGCAGCGAGACGAGGATGCCGCGTAGACGCGCGCGCTCGGCGATGCTCTTCGCGCGCACGTCACGGAGAGCAGCGAGCGCGGGCGTCTTGGCGAGCGTGGCCGCGACGACCTTATCGGGCGCGTGCTCGGACATCTGCTGCACGGTTTCTTCCGCCGCAACGACGAACTCGAGGAGCTTGTCGCGTAGGTGCTCGAGCCTCGGGACCGGGAGCTGTTGGAGGAGGTTGCCGGCATACTCAAGGAAATTGAGAAACTTCGCCGCGCCAGACTTGATTGCTCCGCCCCCAGCGCCCTTGTCGAACATCACGAGACGGCACCAGAACGCGACCGTGGAGGAGTTCAGGTAGCCGAGCGAAGCCTGCTGCTCCGACGTTCCGTAGTCGGCCTTTAGCTTGATAATCGGTGCGTGGTTGTTGAGTACCATGAGATGGTCGACACGGCTGAAATGCGGATGCGTCGACACGAAGGGAAAGACGATGAAGTGGGGAGGCGTGACCTTGTTCCAGTAGAACTCCTGCAGCTCGTACCAGGTGAGGCCGCGTTGAAGCATCGGTACTCCAAAGCGCCGCCGGAGGCTCAGGTCCGTGCGATATGACCAGAGGAAGCGAAACATGCCGGCTCCGCGCCGGGCCACGACCGGCTTCGAATTCTCGCCAAACGGCCAGAGGCAGCACCTTTCGATCGCCACAGACCAGTCACGCACGTGCTCGCCCGTGACGAAAGGCTCGAACTCCCATGCTCCGAGGCGAGCAGGATTGCCGATCGGATGCACATAGACGTCGTTGTTGCCCGTTACTGAGAGCACCCCGATGCTCGTGGAGTGAATCTGGAGCGGCATCGGTGCGACAGTCTCAAGCGTTCGCAGGAGGGAACGCCCGCCACCACCAACCAGAACCCACGGATGGCGACGCAGCTCGGTGGTCCGAATCTCCTCCACCGACGTGTGCTTCCCTTCGTAACCGATGGTGTTGTGGTTCTTGGCGATCTCCGACCATACCGGGGCAGTCTCGGGGTTGGATGGCACATCTTCTTCACCACGCTTGCCAAGTACGGCGACCACACTCGTCCCAGCGGCCTTGCGATTGCGCCCGAAGAGCAGCAACGTGGGTGTCCCGTGCCCGGGCAAGAAGCAGCCCGACGTGTCGATGATCTTCTGGAGTTCAATGCGAGGCAGCACCTTCTCGATGAGCGGCTTTCCAAAGTCGCGCTTGGTCCACGCATTGCTGTTGATGAGCCCGATGAACCCTCCCTCGACGCCGAGTTCGAAGAAACGCTCGGTGAACGGCGCGGAGAGCGAGTACCTTCCCGCCGCGCTCTCGTACATGTCGTGGTACTTCCTGCGCTTGGAGGCGTCCTTCTCGGTGATGTACGGAGGGTTGCCGACGACCGCGTGGAACCGCTTGGTGAGCACGCGCTCCACAGCCCCTCGGTTCTCGAGCCGGAAAAGCTGGTCGCCCCAAGCGATGTCGTCCAGCGAGATCTGCTCGGAGAACCGAATCTGCGTGTTTGCGTTCGCCCCGAACCGGTGCAGGAGGCTGTCGGCGACCACGACGTTCGGCTTGATGTCGGGTGCGCGCTCGAGGCGCTTGATGCCCACCGAGTCCAGCAGCGCGAGCACCAGCCGGAAGCGCGCAATGGCGACCGCATACGGGTTGATGTCGACGCCGTAGACCTGATCGAGAGCGCGCCGCGCGAGGTCGGCGATGTTCTCGGTCGGTGCCTCCTTCTGCCAGCGACCGAGCAGTCGACGGAATGCGCCAAGGAGGAAGTGGCCCGAGCCGCAGGTCGGGTCGATGAGGGTCACGTCCTTGAGGCCGAACTCCGCGATCGCTGGGTCGAGCGTCTGGTCGAGGATGAACTCTTCGACGAACTCCGGCGTCTGCAAGAGCGCATAGCGCTTGCGCACCGCCTCGGAGAGGTCCTGGTACAGGTCACCGAGGAAGCGCGTGTCCTCGCTCGCGCTGTGCCTGGTTGCTTCGGTCGGCTCGCGCCTGGCAAAGGTGAGCGCGGGCGCGCCGCTGGCATCGCGCTTGCGGAAGAAATCGAGCAGCGCCTGCGCGCCTTCGCTCGACGGCGAAAGCACCCAGACGGGGTTGTGCTTCGTGTCGAATACGTCGCGCGCGCCCGGCAGCTTCGCCAGCTCGCGGAACACTGCGAGCAGGTACTCGCGCGGTCCCAGGAACGGCGCGACCTGGAGGAACAGCGCCTCGCGGTCTTCTGCGGCGCGCAGCGCATCGGCCGTCGCGCCCGCCACGCGTGGATCGACGTAGCCGCGATCCTCCAGCGTGCGCACGAAGACCACGGACAAGATCCACGCGACCGCCAGCTGAGTCACGCGCTCACGTCGCCACGGGTCGAAGCCCGTGCCCGTCTGCCCGGCCTTCTGCTCGTCCTCCCACGCCTTCTTCAGGCCGGCCTCGACGCGCTCAGTCTTGGCGCGCACGAGGAGGTCCTTCTCGAGCCCCTTGAGCGCGGGCTGAAGAAGCTTGGGGAGGTTCACGGCGCTCGTCATCGGGGTTTCCTCTTGGTGCGCTTCTTACTGACCGCCTTCTCGACCGCCTTGGGCGTGACCTTCGACTCGGCCAGCTCGGCCTCGATCTGCTGGATGCTTGGCAGGCTCGCCTCGAGGCGCTTCGGCAGCGCCTTGCCGAGCTGGTATTCGGCGATCCCCATCGGCTTGCCGGTGTCGCGCAGGGCGTACTCGGCGAAGACGCGGCTCCTCGTCTTCACGAGCAAGAGGCCGATCGAAGGCGCGTCGGGCTCACGGCGCAGCTGCGTGTCCACCGCGCTGAGGTAGAAATTGAGCTTGCCCGCGTGCTCGGGCTGAAACTCTCCGCCCTTCAGCTCGACGACGACGAAGCACCGCAGGTGAAGGTGGTAGAAGAGCAGATCGAGGAAGAAGTCGCGTCCGTCGATCTCGATGGGCACCTGCCGACCGACGTACGCGAAGCCCGCGCCCAGCTCGAGGAGGAACTTCGAGATGTGTCCGACCAGCCCGTCCTCGAGCGCGCGTTCACCAGCCTCGGCGCCGAGCGACAGGAAATCGAAGCGATACGGGTCTTTCAGGCTCTCACGCGCGAGGTCGGACAGCGGCCTGGGCAGCGTCCGCTCGAAGTTGGTAAGCGCCTGGCCGGTGCGCTCAACCGTCTTCTGCTCAATGTGTAGCGTGAGCATCGAGCGCGACCATCCATACTCGAGGGCGCTGGCAGCGTACGCGACGCGGTCGTCACGCGTCTCGAGCTTCGTGAGGAGCACGAGGTTGTGGCCCCAGGGCAATTGGTCAACAGGCTGTTGACCAATTAGGCCGAGGTCGGGCCAGGCCTCGGCGAACCGTCGCATGTACTTGAGGTTCGAGATCGAGAAGCCCGCCATGTTCGGGAACTCGGCGCGCAGATCGGCGGAGGCCCGATTGACCACACCGTCGCCCCACGTGCTCTTCGCTCTGCGCTCGAGAAGGTCGCGACCGATGCTCCGGTACAGCGCGATCAGCTCCTGGTTCACCGCGAGGCTCGCGCGCATCTGGGCCGAGCGAACGCGGGTCTTCACGTCGGCAATCCACGCCGCGTAGCCCTTCGGCGCGCGCGTGAGCGACACGGGAGTGTCCGGCCTCATGCGCTTCGTGGTCATGGCGTCTCCGCGGCTTTGTGGGCATTGGCCAGCCACGCATCGGGCATGACCAGCCGCTGGCTCGGTAGCGGCGCGGGAACGGGCAGCCGACCGTTGATGGAGGGCGCGGTGCCGTCGGCGTGCGAGGGCACCACGAGAAGAATGGCTGGGGCGTCGCCGTGCTCCGCTCCGTCGACAATGCGCGAGAGCGCTCCTGCAAGCCCGTAACGCGCGAGCGCCCCGGGCCACGCGAGTAACAGCGTCTGGTCACGACGTTTCAAGAGGTCGTCAACGACACGGTTCGTGGCCCGAGTCACCAGCTCGACAAGTAGCGGCCAGTCGGGACCACCGGGTCCTTGGCGGTCGGCGGCCTCGATGTTCGCCCACTCGACGCCGAGGTCCTTCGCGGTCTGACGAACGGCGGCTGAGAGCGCGTGGTCGATCGAGATCGCCTGCGTCTTCAACGCGGCAGCCAGGGCGTCGGTTGCGTGAGTCGCGACGTCGGCGCGCACCTGCACCACGCGGAAGCGGCCGGCCGCGACGCCGCGATCGAGCTGGTCCTGGAAGGCCGCTGCGCGCTGGGCTTCGGGGCTGCGCCGCTGCGGAAGGCCTGGCGGCGCTGTAGGTCTGCGTGAGGGCAATGCCACGGTCATCGACGTACTCGCGTGCTGGCCGGGGCGCGCATACTCGCCGCTGCCGACGTCGGCCATGAAGATGAGGCGGTGCGGCGCGAGCAGGGCGTCGAGCGCTGGGCGCCTGGGAAGCGGGGCGGCCTCGGGGTAGCGCGCCGCGATGCGCTTGCGAAGGGCGTCGGGCGTGAGCCCAGAGCCCGAGAGCGCGCCGAGGCTCAACGACAGCGCGCGCGGCGCATCCATCCCGCGCGGGTAGAGCTCGAGCCGTGCGGATGCGGCGGCGTTCATGCTGGCACGTGCCGCGAGCGCGAGCCGCTGGTCCGCCGGCAAGGTGGCGAGCGGGGTGCCCGTGCTGACGTCGGCGAGCGCCGCTCGCACGACCTCGGAGGACGGCAGTGGCTCGGTGACAGCCAGGCTGTCGGCGCGCTCCGCGAGGGCAGCGAGCGCGTCGAGCACCTCGGGATCACGCGCGACCCACGGCGTGTTGCCGATGCGGCGCCACGTAGCCGGCGGGTTGGGACGCAGCTCGAGGGCCACGCGAAGCAGCGCCGCGGCGGTGCGCACGTCGTCGTCGGTGGGCGATCCTTCCGTCCGAGCCTTGGCCAGAGCGCGCGCGAGCTCCATGAAGCTCGCTGCAGGGGCTGTTGCGTCGAGCGTCGCCGACAACGCTTGCGTGAGCGCGCTCGCCGCCGCGTTGTCCACCCACCGCTTGTTACGGAGGAACTGCAGGCTCGAGTGGATTTGCGCGGGGTCAATACCGAACGCTCCGGCGACCTCGGAAACGGTGCGCGCTGCAGGGAGCCCAGTGTCGGGCCGCTCGTCGGGGAGCGGGTCGAGACCAACCAGAACGCGGAGTCGCTTGTTCGCCTCGTTCGCGCTTGCCCGGCCGATGAGCTCGCGCGACCAGTCGCCCAGCGAGCCCGGCGTGGGCTCCGCAGCGGCGATGGCCACGAGTCGCTCACGGAGCATCTCGGCGCGGGGCTTTCCGAGCAGCTTCTCGATGCGCGCGGCGGGCGCGAGCGCGGCGTCGACGGTGGTCTTGATGCCAGCCGCGACGAGGCGGTCGGCCGTGCTCGCGTCGATTCCCGCCTCGGGTTCTTCGAGCACCAAACGCGGTCGCGCGAAGCCGGGCACCAGCACGGGGCGCCCCCCCGCGCTTGCGCGGGGATCATGACCACCGACCTCGAAGCGGGCGCGGAGCTGGTCGGCGACCTTCACGATGTCGCGCGCGACCTGCGTCCCGACGCCACGCACGACGGAGAGCTGGTTTCGCGGGAGCAGCAGCAGCTCCGCGACCGTCGACACGCCCGCACGGTCGAGCGCGTTGCGCGCGCGCGCCGAAAGCGGCAACGCGTCGACGGGCGTCTCGAGACGCACCTGGTCGAGCGCGATGGCGGAGGCGCCGTCGTCCGTCTCCGTGGGCGACGACAGCGAGCTCGACCACGCCTGGCGCATCGCCTCGGCGCTGGTGAAGCGGGTCTTCGGGTCCCGCGCGAAGGCCTTACGGAAGAACGCGGTCAACCGGTCGCGCACGGCCGCGTCGAAGCGCTCGGCCTCCACGACGATGTCGGCAGTCGTGTCGCCCTGCCGGAGAGAGGGCCGAGCGCCGGTGAGCGTGAGGTAGAGGACGGCGGCGGCAGCGAAGCGGTCCGCCTCGGCATCCCACGCGCCACGCAGATAGAGCCACGGATCACGCCACTCGGCGGTGCCCGCGGTGATAGCGGTGGCGTCGGCCGACGAGAGCGAGAAGTCGAGCAGCAGCAGGTGGCTCTGCTTCTTCGAGAGGCTCGTGAAGCCGATGTTGGTGGGCTTGATGTCACGATGGGTGACGCCGGCCTCTTCGAGGTACTGCACCGCCGAGAGCAGGTCGTCGCCGTAGCGGCGCGCAAGCTCGAGCGGCAGCGTGCCTTGTTCGCGAAGCACGTCGCCCAGGCTTCGATCGCCGGCAAACTCGAGGAGCAAGCACGGAAGCCCGCCGAGGGTCAGAACGTCGCGCAGCGCGACGATGTGCTCGTGGCGCAGGTCACGCAGCGCCTTGGCCTCCGAGAGGAGCCGCTCGCCGCAGCCTGCGTCGTGCGGAACCTTCAGCGCGAAGTCACGTCCCTCGCGGCGGACATGCAGCACGAGCGCTGTGCCGCCGGAGCCGAGCCGTCTCTCGACGCGCAAGCCGCACTGGAGCGTGTCGCCCTTCTGCGCCTCGCGCGGATCGGCGCCGGCACTGACATCGACAGTCGGTCGCGTGAGCGCTTCGACGACGAAGGCATTGAACCAGTCGGAGATGTCGTCGGCACGCGCGTGGATGTTCGGCTGGGTGGCGAAGGCGATGGCTTCGTCGAGGAGCGCGAGGTCGGAGCGGACTGCCGAGGGGCGCAGTCCGCCTTCGCCATCCTTCTCGCCCTTGATGCGCTGCTCGCGCTCGGCGAGCGTCGCTGCCGGGTGCTGCCCCGTGAGCACGAGCCACGCGAGGCAGCCTACCGAGAACACATCGCTCTCGTACGTGGCCTTCTCGGGGTCGGCGAGGACTTCGGGTGCCTGATACAGGCGATCGACGTCCTGCGAGAGCTGGTGGAAGTGCCGCGTGCCGACGCTCGAGTGCTCGATCCACGCGGCGGTCTGGAAGCGATGAAGGCGCACATGGATACGCCCGTCGCTGCCCCGCCGCACGAGCACCGACGCGGGCGAGAGGTTGCGGTGCAGGACACCCGAGCGGTGGCAGTGCGCGACCGCCTCGACGATCTGCTGCAGGAGCCCAAGGCGCTCGTCGAAGGTGAGGTTCGGCTCCTGGCGGATGAAGGCATGGAGCGGGAGCGAATCTTCGAAGGCCTCGAAGAGCACCGCTGGGCCGAGAGGCCCGTCGTCGACGAAAGAGCGGTAGGCAAGGATCCCCGGGTGCTGGCCGATCTGCGCGAGGGTCTGCGCTTCGCGCTTCGCAGCGCGATGGAGCTGCGCGCGTCGTTCGGCCGAGGTCGCGGCTGGCACGAGGTAGCTGCGGACGCGCGCCTGGTCGGTCTCGACGACCGCGTTCTTCGCGAGGTGCTCCTGGTAGCCCTCGCCGTCGTCGACAAGGTCACCCAGCTGATAGCCGCCTACAACGCGCGCCGTGGTGCTGGGGCGCAGCCCGATCTTGTGCGCAGCCTGGAGGAGCTGCTTCATCATCGGGCGGTTGACGATGCGCCGCGCGTCGCGGCCATCGAGACCGTTCACGAGCTTGCTGCCTACGTCGTCAGGCAGCAGCAGCCACGGCGGCCTTTCGCCGTCGAGCCGAACGTCTGTGACGTTGGAGAGGAAGACCGCCGCGTGAACGTAGGGGCGCTCATGCCCGAGCTGCCGCTCGAGTAGATCGCCGAGCACCTTCGCCTTGAGGTTCGCGCCGGGGTACGGGCACTCGATGGTGCGACGGCGCCCGCCCTCGCTGATCGTCCAGTCGACGATGTCGCCCGTGAGCACGCCGGGGTGGCTCTTGATCTCGACGAGGAACAGACCCTGGCGTGAGAGGAAGAGGAGGTCGATCTCGTAGAGGCGACCCGACGACGGGTCGTACAGCTCGTGCAGCTCCCACGCCTGATGCGGGTCGGTGTCCGATAGGGACGCGTGTTTGTAGACGAGGTCGAGCGCTTGCCGTTCCCACGGGTACGGTGTCGCGCGACCGCGATGGATTCGTCCCTCGGAGAGAGCCACTACTTGCCCCCCACCTTCCGCGCGAGGTCGGCAGCTTCAGGCGTGGCATCGGGCGAAACGACTGCCGCGTCGAGGTGAGCGAAGCCCGCGGCTCGCAGAGCAGCCTCTGCGCCTTCGCCCGGGCGAACGACGACGGTGCGACCACGCGCGCCGAGAACGACGGCTGCGAGGCCCGCGAGCTGTCGCCACGCGGGCTTGTCGGCGAGGACGACGACCTGGTCGGTCCACGAGAGCGCGGCGTTCTCGGAGAACGCCTTGGCGACCGAGACGATTGCGGTGCCTCCGGCGATGACGAGCTTCGTCGACGGAGTGAGCGGCGGAAGCGGAACCGAGGCCGCCTTCACGCCGAGCCCATGCGCGATGTGGTCGAGGGTCGCCGGCGCGTCGGGCTCGGCGAACAGGCGCTTCGCGGTGGGGTCGTCGATGCCGCCCCAGTCCGGGCCGAACGGCTCGTCGTCGGCGAGGCCGAAGAAGTCGAAGCACTCCGAAGGCGAGAACGCGGCGCCCCACGTTCCGGCCGCGTCGCGCAGCAGAATGTCGAGGCGATCGCCCGCACCGAGCGCACCGGCGAACTGCGCCCAGCGCGTCTCCGCGTCGGTGCCGAAGCGGCGCGCGTGGCGCTCGCGGGCGTCGAGCGCGCGCAGTCCAATCACGGCTGCGCTGTAGAAAGCTGCGCGCTCCTGTGACATCACCGGGTTCGTCACTTCGACTCCTCTTCGCCAGCGGCGCGGCGGGTCTTCGCGTCGATCCAGGCGTCCAAGTCCGCCCGGCGAAAGCGCCACTGGCCCCCGACCTTGAACGCTGGCAGCTCCCCCTTCTGCGCCATCGTGTAGACGGTTTTCTCTGCGACTTTGAGCAGTTGGGCGACCTCAGGAAGAGTGAGGATCTCGTCCGACATCGGGGGCAACCTCCACGGTTTGCGGTTAGCGGTTGGCAGAGTTTGCCAGCGTTCACCAGAGTACACCTGTTTTCGGGTGCCCCACAAGGGTCAGCGCACGCTGTCAGGGCCTGCGCGGGGCAGCCCCCCCAAGACCGGTCGCGGCGGGCTCAGCCGAACAAGCCGAGCTGGTGCTCGGGCGGGATCGGAAAGACGCCGATGATGACCCACGGGTTCGGCGCGGCCTGGTGCCACTGCTGCGTCGTCCCGAGGAAGAAGTGCAGGTCCTTCTTGAGGAACTCGTCGAAGTACTTCTGGCGGACTTTCGCGAGGGCCTTCGGTTCATCGCCATCCGCGCTGCGCAGGCAGTTCCAGTAGAGAGCGCCCGCTTCCCAGTCGAGCACGCGCATCCGGCTCACTTGCCCCGCGGCATCCTCGAATTTGTACGAGAACTTGTAGGGCAGCTTCGGGATCACGTTGAACGTCTCGCGCCACGTGTTGTCGGCGAAGAGGTCGTACTGCTTCGACGCCTCGCGCATCTGGCGGACTTTGTCCGGGTCCCACTCGCGCTCGTCGGGCTCCATCACGAAGTCGACCACGCGCGCCGGTTTGAACACGGCGAGCGAAACCTGGTTCGCCTTCGCGCCGGCGATCAGCTCGTCGAGCCGCTGATACACGCGCGCGGTGTTCAAGAGGAGGCGGCGTCGCTCGCGCCAGTTCTCCGAAGTGTCGACCTTGCCGACCGGATGAAGCTCGTGCTCGTCCACGGGACGGAACGTCTCGGGCCGCGGATCAGAGGGATTCCGAACGAGTCGGCACTCAAGCCAGTCGAACTTGCTGTACTGCTCCTTCTCGTCGAGCCGCCTGAAGGGCACTGGGTAGACGCGAACCCACGAGCCGTCCTCGCGGATGCCCGCTGTGCATACGGTCTCGCCGTACTTCCGCGAGAGGGTCGGGTACGTCTTGACCGTGATGAGAATGCGCTCTTTGTCCATGCCCCCTCACAGGTGCGTCGCGGAGAAGTCCTTCCCGAATCGGGTCTCAAGTGCCTCGGCCACGCAATGGCGGTGGCACTGGTTCGGGAGGTGCTCGAAGCACGTGAGCGCGACGCGCTCGCCGCCAGTGATCCAGCCCCGAATCTTCTTCAGGGCGTCGGTCTGCTTTGGCAACGAGCTGCGCTCGTACTCCGCAAAGAGCGCGTCGTAGTCCGCCTGCGTGTCGAGGCTCTGCCGCTGGTCGGAGGCGATGCCGAGCTCGGGCAGATGCTCGTAGCGGATCCCCACGCCTTCGCATCCGTGCGCCAGCGTGTTCTTGGAGAAGCCGTACTTGCGGCTGATGGGGTTGCGCCGGACGTCGCACAACACCGTGATGCCGCTCTTGAGCAGCAGGTTCAGATAGCTCTCGAGCGTGTGTCCCTCGTAGCCGATCGTCTGCAGCGCCTGCCCGCTTGCGCCTGCCCGCGCCGATGCGACGCGCGCCAGCGCGTCACGGTCTCCCTTGAGCACGCGATCGGCGACCTCGCTGCGCGTGGCGAAGAAAGGGAAGCGACGGTACGTGTCGGCGACAAGCTCGTCGCCGCGTAGCGTGCGGTATTGCTTCGCGAACGCCGTGAGCTGCATGTCGGCGGTGCGACCGATGATGCGGCGCCCCCCTTCTGTCAGCCGCCAGCTGTGTTCGTCGTCTACCAACAGCCCGCGCTCGATGAGCTTGCGACGGTCGGCGTAGGACGTGAAGGAGAAGGCGCCGAACTTGTACGGCACGAAGTCGTAGGGCGCGCCCGACGACGGCTCCTGGCAATAGAGAAACAGCAGCTTCTGAAAGTCGAGCTTGCCCGCCGAACCGCCGAGCGCGTCGAGTAGCTGCAACAGCTGCCTCTGGCGCGCGAACAGCATGGGGGTCGTCTTCGTCGATGTGCGGGCGTGGGCGGCGGTCATTTCTTCTTCCTCGTCGAGTTGCGACGCACAGGCTTGGCTCGCGCCTGAGCCTCGTTCGCTCCTTCTGCACGCACCCAGTCGTCCACTTCCGAGAGCTTGAACTTCCAGAGCTTGCCGATCCGATGGGCCGGCAGGCCCTTCGGATCGATCCACCGGTACACGGAGTCCTTGGCGACGCCGAGGTGCAGAGCCACGTCTTCGACGGACACCCAGGGCTCGGCGACCTGAACCTGCGCAACGGCTCGCATGCGCTCAGACCCTACCAGGGTCATCGTTCTCGGACAACATTGAACCAGAGTCGACCAAAGTCGATGAGACGCGGCCACGCCGACAGCACGCCCACGCCGCCCGCTGATCCACCCAGCTCCCCGCGTGCGCCACCGCGCGCAGCGCCCGCTCGCTCATGGGCTCGGCGCCGTCGACCGCTTCGAGAGCTAGGACCGCCAGCTGGAGATCGGGCGCCAGGAGCAGCAGGTCGAGCAGCTGCGTCACCCGAGCCCGCGTGAGCCCCAGCTTGCGCGCCACGGCGGCCCGGTCGTCGACGACGCCCTCGTCGACGGCACCCTGCAGGTGGTGCGCGAGGGCGAGCATCCGCGCGACCTTGGCCGGGCGACGGACGGGCTCTGCTTTCGGTGGCGCTGGTTCCTCGGCGAAGGTCACGCGCGAGCTGCGCCTGCGAAACAGCGCACCGGTCAGGACGTGGCGATCCTTGGGGGCCTCCGTCGTCGGCGCGGTCGTGGGCTGCTCGGGGTTCACGCAGCCTCCTTCGCGTCGGTGTCCGACCTTTTCGGTTGCTGCGGAGGGATCAGTTCGGCCATCTATCGTTCGCCGGCAAGTTTGCCGGCAAGAACGGAGACGTGTCTTGACATCGGAACATCAGTCTGTCACTTTCAGGGCCGGCAAGTTTGCCGGCGGATTCTCAATGTCCCTAGCGGAAGCAAAACCCATCGTGTTCTTCCCATCGGCGGGGCCTCCCGCCGGTGCGGCGAAGCTTGGCTTCCGCTTCGGCGACAAGGGTACGCACTCGAGCCGAACCCTCATGCTCGCCGAGCTGGGGTCCGTGCTGGCGGCGGCTCCGGGTCCTGTGGACCGCGCGGCCTACGCGGCCGCGATCATCGAGGGCAACTGCCTCGAGAAGCCGACGGCCTCGACGCGGCGGATCTCCAACCAGCGCCTCGCGGAGCTGTACGCCCTCGACCCGTTCGTCGTGAGCTTCCGCGTGCTGCGGAAGCTCTGGGAAGTCGATCCCCTGGCTCGACCGCTCCTCGCAACGCTCGTGGCGCTCGCTCGCGACCCGCTGTTCATGGCGTCCGCCACCCCGGTGCTTTCGCAGCCGGCTGGCGTCGAGATCCAGCGGGCCCCGATTCGCGATGCGCTTCACAAGCTCGTCGGCGAGCGCATGAACGACGCCACGCTGGACAAGGTTGTCCGCAACGTCTCGAGCTCCTGGACGCAGTCGGGGCACCTGCAGGGACGGACGTTCAAGTTTCGCCAGCGCGTGCAGGCGCCTCCCACCGCGGTCGCGTTCGCGCTGTGGCTGGGAAACGCCGCCGGCTTTCGCGGTGAGGAGCTTCTGACGAGCGGCTGGATCGCTGCGCTCGACTGCACTGCGTCGTCGGCACGCGGGCTCGCGCTCGAGGCCAAGCGCGTCGGCCTCATCGATCTGCGCATCTCCGGCGACGTGATTGAGTTCGGACTCGATCGCCTCGACCCTGGACTTGGGAGGACGTGACGAATGGCGCGACTCGAAGACCTTGCAGAGCTCTACGGCCAGCACATCTCAACGCCCTGGCAGCGCACCGTCGCAGGTGCCCAGCGTGTGATCATGGTCGCCTACGACAAGGAGCTCGAACGGGTTCTCCGTGCGCGCAAAGGTGAGTTCGAGACCCGGACCAAGGCCGCCGGGCATGACTGGCACGAGGTCGACGTCACGACGACGTTCTCTTCCTGGCTCGCTGCCGACGACTACCGCGAGGCGTACTTCGAGTCCCCCGAAGACCTGCAGATGAAGCTCGATGCGGAGTTCTCCGACTACGTCGCAGACCGCATCCGCTCTGTTCTCGCGCACGCCGACGTGACCGAGAACTCCGTCGTCGCGGTGCTGGGCGTGGGCTCGCTGTTCGGGTTCGCGCGTGTCTCGCAGGTGCTCAAGCTCGTCGAAGGCGACGTGAAGGGCCGACTCGTCGTGTTCTTCCCGGGCCAGTACGAGCAGAACAACTACCGGCTGCTCGATGCTCGTGACGGCTGGAACTACATGGCCGTGCCGATCTCAATCCACAGCGCCGGGGGTGCATCATGAAAATCAAAGACGTCCTTCAGAGAGATCCCTCCACCCATCCCCTGGTCAACCAGGGGCAGGCGCGCATCGCCGACAAGTCGAACGACAAGGTCTTCGAAGAGCTGCGCGGCGAGCTGTCGACGTTCGTCTGCGAGGGTCAGTACGCGGACGGCATCCAGCGGATCCTCTCCTCGTATCTGGGGAACGTCACCCAAACCAGCCAGAAGGCGGCGTGGGTCAGCGGCTTCTTCGGCAGCGGCAAGTCGCACCTCCTGAAGATGCTGTGTCACCTCTGGGCCGACACGAAGTTCCCCGATGGCGCGACGGCTCGCAGCCTCGTCCCGTCGATGCCGGATGACCTTCGCAGCCTCCTTCGCGAGCTCGACACCGCGGGCAAGCGCGGCGGTGGCTTGCTCGCTGCGGCCGGTGCTCTCCCCAGCGGGACGACCGACCACGTCCGCATGACGATCCTCGCTGTGCTCCTGCGCGGCGTCGGGCTTCCGGACCAGTACGCACAGGCGCAGTTCTGCCTCTGGCTGCACGACCAGGGCTGGTTCGACAAGGTCAAGAAGAGCGTCGAGTCGGCGGGCAAGCAGTGGGGTGCCGAGCTGAACAACCTCTACGTCAGCGGCCCGATCGCGCGCGCCCTGATGGCCTGCGACCCGAACCTTGCGTCCACCGAGGCGGAAGCGCGGAACACACTGAAGGCGCAGTTCCCGCCCCGCAACACCGACATCACGACCGAGGAGTTCCTCACCGCGTTCAAGCGCGTGCTGAAGCTTGCGGGACGGGATGGTCGTTCTCCGTGCACGATCCTCGTCCTCGACGAGGTCCAGCAGTACATCGGCGACTCGAACGACCGCGCGATGCTCGTCACTGAGGTGACGGAGGCGCTCTCGAAGCAGCTCGACAGTCACGTCCTCGTCGTCGCTTCGGGGCAGAGCGCGCTGACCGCGACCCCGAAGCTGCAGAAGCTCACCGACCGCTACACGATCCGCGTGCAGCTCTCCGACCAGGACGTCGAGGCTGTCATCCGGAAGGTGCTGCTGCAGAAGAAGCCGGCGTCAATCTCGGCGGTCCGCGAGTTCCTCGAGAAGCACGGCGGCGAAGTCTCCCGACAGCTGCAGGGCACGCGCATCGGCGAGACTGCGCAGGACCGGGACTTCATCGTCGACGACTACCCGCTCCTCCCGGTTCGCCGGCGGTTCTGGGAGCACTGCTTCCGTGCTGTGGACGCCGCTGGCACGCACAGCCAGCTGCGCTCGCAGTTGCGCATCATCCACGACGCGGTGGCGCGTCTGTGCGACCGCGGGATGGGTGCGACCATTCCCGGCGACGAGCTGTTCGAGGCCCTTGCTCCGGAGATGGTCAACACCGGCGTGCTCCTGCGCGAGATCAACGAGCGCATCATCAACCTCTCCAAGGACGGCACCGACGAGGGCAAGCTCGCGCGTCGGATCTGCGGGCTGGTCTTCCTCATCAGTAGGCTCCCGCGCGAGGCTGGCTCCGACATCGGCGTGCACGCCACGAAGGAGCACATCGCCGATCTGCTCGTCGACGACCTCCTCGCCGACAACGGCAAGCTCCGCAGCTCCGTCGAGACCGTCCTCGAGAAGCTCGCGGCGAGCGGCGCGTTGATGAAGGTCGGCGATGAGTACCGGCTGCAGACGAAGGAAGGAGCGGAGTGGGACGCCGAGTTCCGGCGCCGCCAGAGCAAGCTCGCCAACGACGACGCTGACATCCAGATCCGGCGCGACCAGCTCCTCTACGCTGACGCCGACAAGATCATCCGCTCTGTGAAGATCGTCCAGGGCGCAGCGAAGGAGGCGCGACAGATCGTCATCTCGCGCGATCAGACCCCGCCGACCGGCAACGGGGAGAACGTGCCGCTCTGGCTTCGCGACGGGTGGTCGTCGAGCGAGAAGGAGATCCTCGACGCTGCTCGCTCGGCGGGCACCGACAGCCCTACGGTCTTCGTCTTCCTGCCGAGGCAGGCTGCCGATGAGCTGCGGAAGCTGATCGTCGACGCCGAGGCTGCCCAGCAGACCAGCGACGCCAAGGGCACGCCGACGACCCGCGAGGGCGAGGAGGCGAAGCACAGCATGGAGAGCCGCCGCAACGCGGCTGTCCGGCAGCGCGACGAGCTCATCAAGCAGGTCGTCGCGAACGCCAAGGTGTTCCAGGGCGGTGGCTCCGAGCTGCTCCAGGCGAGCCTCGAAGACCGCGTCCGCGAGGCGACGAACTCCGCTCTCGTTCGGCTCTTCCCGCGCTTCAAGGAGGCCGACTCTGCGGCGTGGGAGACCGTCATCAAGCGCGCCAAGGAAGGCGCAGATCAGCCGCTCTCGCCGGTCGGTCACTCAGGGCCGACCGAGCAGCATCCCGTCTGCCAGGCAGTCACATCGACCATCGGCTCCGGGAAGCTCGGCGGCGACGTTCGGAAGGTGCTGCGCGCGAGCCCCTACGGTTGGCCCCAGGATGCGATCGACGCCGCACTCATCGCGCTGCACCGAACGCAGCACCTGTCCGCCGCGTTGAACGGCGCCGTCTTGGCCCCCGGCCACGTGGACCAGGGCAAGATCTCGAAGGCCGAGTTCCGCGTCGAGAAGGTGACCCTCACCGTCACCGAGCGCCTCGCGATTCGGAAGCTGTTCCAGGCGCTGGGCGTGAGCTGCAAGGCGGGCGAGGAGCTGGCGAAGGCGCCCGAGTTCCTCGACAAACTCGCTGCGCTCGGTCGCGCGACGGGCGGTGATGCGCCGCTGCCGGCTGCGCCGTCGGTCGTCGACGTCGAGGACCTGCGCG
>Ga0163152_10004707_pt1 | contig 16621 bp, 14 predicted proteins | sample OliLakLV19MP8IB2_FD_148635 | JGI IMG/M metagenome (GOLD analysis project Ga0163152, IMG submission 148635) | Freshwater microbial mat bacterial communities from Lake Vanda, McMurdo Dry Valleys, Antarctica - Oligotrophic Lake LV.19.MP8.IB-2 | ecosystem: Environmental > Aquatic > Freshwater >... | reverse complement strand
AGCGTCTCTTCCGCGAGTTGGTCGAGCGTGAGCGGTCGGGCACGACATCCGCGGAAGACGCCGGCGGGCGCGCCGAGGCGCTCCGAGAATGTCGCGCGTTCGTCCGGCAGGTTTTGTCCAATCTCGACCGTTCCGGTGTGAGCGTGGACCTCGTCTATCGGCTCGAGCTCGCGAACAAGAGTCTGCTGCGATTGGAGCGACTCTCCATCGCGCTCGCGGCGGAGGCGCCGGATCGAGCGCGCGCGGCGACGGATCTTTTCGTGGCGCTCCTTCGCGACTCGGTCCGCGACCGCTCGGTGCGTGCTCTCGTGCACGCGAACCTGCGGCAGCTCTCGCGCAAGATCGTCGAGCGCGCCGGCGAAACCGGCGAGCACTACATCACGGCAACCGCGCGAGAGTGGCGCGCGATGATCGGTTCGGCAGCGGGCGGTGGCCTTCTGACGGCCGGCACCACCATCATGAAGTTCCAGTTGGTCGCTCTGCACCTGCCGCCGTTTTTCGACGGGATTTCTGCCGCCGTGAACTACGGAGCGAGCTTCCTGATCATGCAGCTCGCGGGTTTCACCCTTGCGACCAAGCAGCCGTCGATGACCGCGGCGGCGCTCGCGCACGAGCTCGGCGAACATACAGGCCAGCACGAAGAGGACGCACAGCACGCACGGGACCTCGCGCCGCTGGTGGAACAGATCGCGCGCATCAGCCGTTCGCAGCTCGCCGCCGCGTTCGGAAACCTCCTGCTGGTCGTGTTCGCCGCGTGTCTCATCGAGAGTGTGCGGCTCGCGACGGGCCGCGCTCCGCTGCTCGAGCCGATGAAGGCCGCCGAAGTCGTCGCCTCGCTCCACCCGTTCGCGAGCGGAACGCTCTTCTTCGCGGCGCTGACCGGCGTGCTTCTCTGGGCGTCGAGCATCGGTGCCGGCTGGTTCGAGAACTGGGCGGTGTATCAGCGCATCCCCGACGGCGTCGCGGCGAGCCGGCGGCTGCGCCGCGTCATCGGCGCCGACCGCGCCCACCGGGTCGCGAAGTGGCTCACGCGGCACCTCTCCGGATTCGGCGGAAACCTGACGCTCGGATTCCTTCTCGGGATGACTCCCGTCTTCGGTGCCTTCTTCGGACTGCCGCTGGAAGTCCGCCACGTGACGCTTTCGATGGGCTCTCTCGCCTTCGCCGGATTCGGACTCGTCCCGACCGGCGTTCCGGTCCTCGCCTTCGCGTGGGCGCTCTCCGGAATCGCGCTCATCGGGGCACTGAATTTCGGTGTGAGCTTCGTGCTCGCGCTCGAGATCGCGCTTCGCGCACGCGATATGGATCGCGGCGGCGAGTGGCAGCTCGCGAAGGCCGTCGCCCGCAAGCTGGCGTCGTCGCCGCGCGACTTCGTTCTTCCGCCGCGCGACGTGCCCGCCCCGAGCCCCGCGATCGCGCCGCCCCAGTGACTGCCAGCGTTTGGTCATCGTTCGGTCATCGCGGATGAAACGCGACAGACCTGGGCTACGGTTGCTCCATGCGACGCTTCGCCCGCGAGCTCGTTCCGCTCTTACGACCACCGGCGCTCGCGGCGCTGGCCCTCCTCGCCGTCAACGACCACCTCCTCAAGGAGAGTGCGCTCGCGGGCGTGGTGACCGGGAAGCTCTCCGACATCGCCGGACTCTTCCTCCTCCCCGTGCTCGCAACGGTCGTGACGCGAGGGCTGTTTCCGAAGCTCGCGCGTCAGGCACACGTGGCGTGGTGTGTCGGAACGGCCATCGCATTCGCGCTGCTCAAGCTCGACCCTCGAGTGAACGCGTTCGCTGCGCACTGGTGGGGCGTGAACACGCTCGATCCGACCGACCTGCTCGCGCTGCCCGCCGTCGCGCTCGCATGGATCTGGTTGCGCCGCACGAAGCCCGCCGCGGAAACGCCGCGATGGACGACCGCCGTCCGCCGCGTCGCGGTCGTCGCGGTCGCCGGCGGCGTGTGCATCGCGACGCCGGCGGCGCCGCCGCCCCCGCCCCGCCCTTTCGTCGCGTGGACCATCACGAGCAACGCGGGACACGAGGCCGGCTGCGGTCGCGCGCGCGCGTGGGTGAGCAAGTCCGGCAAGACCGGCATCGGGCTCACGCTGCGGCTCGAGAACCCGAACGATCTCGAGCCCTGCACGATCCCGGTGCCGGTCGCCGCGCTCGAGATCGCGGGCCGCGCCGTTCGCGCCTCCGTCGTCGAGACCCACCCGCCCGCGCGAAATGCCGGCGTCGTGCTCGATCCCTGCCGGATGGCGTACGTCTACTACGCGTTCGAGCTCGACAACGAAGCGTCGTGGAATCGCGGCGAGCGCGACGCGCGATTCCTCGTCACCCTCGCGACGACCGCCGGCACCGCCACGTGGGAGATCCCCGCCGAGCACCGCACACTGACGCCCGAGCATCACGCACGCGGCGGCTCGCCACCGCCCGACTCGACGCCGCGGAATCCGTGCGCCGGCGGAGGTGAGCGATGACCCGGGCCGCGCTCCTCTGTGCCGTGCTCTCTCTTCTCGGCGGCTGCCGCCACTGGCACCGCCCGCACGACGCGCCCGGCCTCGTCGACGTGCGCACGCCGCCGCGCGAAATCGCGCTCGAGCTCGTCGAAACGCCCGGCGACCCCGGCGAGCGCATGGTCTCGATCAATCCCGGTGTGAGCATGCTGTCGGGATACCGCACGAACCCGGGCTCGGGCGTCCTTGACCTCGGCGCGGAGGTCTCCCTGCTTCGCGGCGAGAACGAGCGCAGCCACAACGACGGCGACCAGCGGCTCTTCCTGCCTCCCGGCTTCCAGCTGCCCGATCGCGGGTACGGCGTGACGCTCGGCTGGTCCGCCTTCCGCCTGCTCGAAGTCGAAAGCGACGATCCCGAAACGGAGGACGTCGACGAATCGCGAAGCATCGCGACCACCGGGCCGGTGCACCTGCGCGGCTACGCCTTCAAGAACTGGTTCGGCGCGGGCGCCGGCTGGACGTTCGATCCGCAGACCGGCGACCACGGCCCCGAACTCGTCGGCTACGCGGGCGTGGTCACCGCGCGCACTTGCTACACGCGCGACGACCACTTCGAGATCCTGCTCGGCTACCAGATGAAGTTCCCGCTGACGTTCGTCCAGAGCCGCTGAAATTCTCCGCTATGCTCCGCTCCTGATGGCGACGCCTCCGAAAAAAGAGAAGCCTTTCGTCTCGGGCAGCGGCATCCCGGTGAAGGCCGTTTCTACCGAGGCCGACGCGCCGCGTGAGCGGGTGGGCTTTCCCGGCGAAGCGCCCTGGACGCGCGGCGTGCAGCCGACGATGTATCGCGGCCGCTTCTGGACGATGCGGCAGTACGCCGGCTTCGGCACGGCATCCGCGACGAACGAGCGCTTCAAGTACCTGCTCGCGAACGGACAGACCGGCCTCTCCGTCGCGTTCGACCTGCCGACGCAGATGGGTTTCGACAGCGATTCGCCGCGCGTGCTCGGCGAGGTCGGGCGCGTGGGCGTGCCCATCTCCACGCTCGACGACATGCGGACGCTCCTCGACGGGCTTCCGCTCGACAAGGTGTCCACGTCGATGACCATCAACTCGACGGCGGCGACGCTGCTCGTGCTGTATCAGGCCGTCGCGATGGAGCGCGGCATCGACCCGAAGAAGCTTCGCGGGACGGTGCAGAACGACATCCTCAAGGAATACGCGGCGCGCGGGACGTACGTCTTCCCGCCCAAGCCGTCGATGCGCATCGTGACCGATCTGTTCGCCTACGCGAAAGACGCGATGCCCGAATGGAACACGATCTCGATCTCCGGGTATCACATCCGCGAGGCGGGCTCGACGGCCGATCAGGAGATCGCGTTCACCCTCGCGAACGGCCTCGCCTACGTGAAGGCCGCGGTCGACGCGGGCCTCGCGGTCGACGACTTCGCGCCGCAGCTCAGCTTCTTCTTCAACGTGCACAACGATTTCCTCGAGGAGATCGCCAAGTTCCGCGCGGCACGCCGCCTCTGGGGCACGCTGCTCGGCGAGCGCTTCGGCACGAAGAACCCGAAGAGCGTCGCGCTCAAGTTTCACGCGCAGACGGCGGGCGCCACGCTCACCGCGCAGCAGCCGAAGAACAACATCGTCCGCGTCGCGCTGCAGTGTCTCGCGGCCGTACTCGGCGGGGCGCAGTCGATCCACACGAACTCCATGGACGAGGCGCTCGCGCTTCCGTCGGAGGGCGCGGTGCGCGTCGCGCTCCGCACGCAGCAGATCCTCGCGGAGGAGACCGGCGTCGCGAACACCGTCGATCCCTTCGGCGGCTCGTACGCGATCGAAGCGATGACCGACGAGCTCGAGAAACGCGCCCTCGCCTACATCAAGAAAATCGACGAGCTCGGCGGCGCCGTCGCCGCGATCGAGCAGGGATTCGTGCAGCGCGAGATCGAGAGCGCCGCCTACGACTGGCAGCGCTCCATCGAGAAGGGCGACCGCGGCGTCGTCGGCGTGAACCGCTTCGTCGCCGAGAACGAGCTCGTGATGCCGACGATGAAACTCGACCCGTCTCTCGAGAAGGACCAGGTCGCACGCGTGAAGGCGTTCAAGGCGAAGCGCGACGCCGCGAAAGCCGAGGCCGCCCGCGTCGCGATCGTCTCCGCCGCGAAAGAGGGCCGCAACCTGCTGCCCACGTTCCTCACCGCGGTGCAGGCGCACGTCACGCTCGGCGAGATCAGCGACGCGCTCCGCGGCGTCTTCGGCGAATACCGCCCGGGCTGAGCGGCACCTTCACCCTGAGCGAGCGAAGCGAGGCGAAGGGCTGCCATTCGTCGATTCCAACTCTCCGGCGGTACACTCTCCGCGGTGAAGGGGAAGGACTACCGCGCGCAGATGAAACCGCTTTACGCGGAGCTCCTGAAGCTCCAGCGCTGGATCGGCGATCGAGGGATGAAGGTGCTCGTCCTTTTCGAGGGACGCGACGCCGCCGGCAAAGGCGGCACGATCAAGCGCATCACGAAACACCTGAACCCTCGCGGCTGCCGCGTCGTCGCGCTCGCGAAGCCGTCCGACGCCGAGCGCGGCCAATGGTACCTGCAGCGCTACATCCCGCACCTCCCTTCACCCGGCGAGCTCGTGCTGTTCGATCGCAGCTGGTACAACCGCGCCGGTCTCGAGCGCGTGATGGGCTACTGCACGCCGGCCGAGGCCGAGGAGTTTCTCGCGACGGTGCCGGACTTCGAGCGCACGCTGACGCGCTCGGGCATCGCGCTCTGCAAGCTCTACTTCGACGTGGGGCGCGATGAGCAGGCCCGCCGCCTCGCGAAGCGGCGCAGCGATCCGCTGAAGCACTGGAAGGTCACGCCGCTCGACCGTGAGGCGGAGATGCGCTGGGACGACTACACGAAGGCCGAGCAGGAGATGTTCCGCCGCACGTCGACGAAGGACTGCCCGTGGATCCGCGTGCGCGCCGACGACAAGCGCGCGGCCCGCATCCAGGCGATCCGCTGGTTACTGCGCACGCTCCCCTACGACGGCCGCGACGACGCCACGCTCACGCCCGACGTCGACGTCATCGGAGCCGTCACGTGAGTACTTCCACCCTCACCCTGAGCAAGGGCCCCCCCGGGGCCCGAGTCGAAGGGCTGTCCGCCGATCCCCGCCTCTCCGCCTTCCGCCGCTTCAACGATCAAGGCGGAAAGTTCCGCGTTGCCGTGATCAACGCGTGCAACCTCGACTGCTTCTTCTGCCACAACGAGGGCATGGCGAACCCGCGCCGCGAAGCGCCGGAGGACGCGACGCGCCGCGCCGCCGCGTCGAAGGCGTCGCTCGAGACACTGCTCGCGCTGACCAACGCGTTCGCGCGTCTCGGCGGCAAGCAGGTGAACATCACCGGCGGCGAGCCGCTGCTGCATCCCGGCCTCCCCGGTTTCCTGCACGCGATCGATCGCTCGACCGGCACGCGCATCGTGCTCAACACGAACGCGCTCGAGATCGCGCCGCTGCTCGCCGCGCCGCTCCCCGTCGACTCGATCTTCGCGAGCCTGCACACGACGGACGAGTCCGTCTTCGCGCGCGACCTGGTCGCGCTCGCGCGCCCTTCCGACCGCGACGGTGCGAAGAGCGCTCGCCGCGTGATGGACAACCTCGTCCTGTTGAAGCGCGCCGGCTACGACGTGCAGATCAACTACTCGCTCGGACCGCACAACCAGACGGGCTTCGGCGAGGTGCTCGACTTCGCGATCGCGAGCGGCATCGGCCTGAAAGTGATCGCGCTCGTGCGTCATACCTCCGCCGAAGGCTTCTACGGCGGCGCGTGGGTCGACCCGGAGTGGATCGACGCGCGACTCGCGGAGCGCGGTGCGGTGCGCACCGGCGAAGGGCTCGCGCTCGGTGGCCACACGACGACGTGGATCGCCGGCGGCACGCCGGTAAAAGTGAAGAACGTCGCGCGCGGCCGACTGCGCACGTCGTACTGCGACGGCTGCACGCACGCGGCGTCGTGCGGCGAAGGGATCTACGGCCTTCGTCTCGGACCGGACGGCCTCTTCAAGCCGTGCTTGCTGCGCGCGGACAAATACCGCGCGTTCACGTCGCGCGCACCCGAGGAACAGGTGCTCGACGAGATCGCCCGCATGATGGGCGCCGAGGACTCCGCGCGTTTCGACGCCGGCTCTCCGACCTGACTACTTCTTCAGGTGCTTGCCGTAGCTCTTCACGAGATCGGTCGCGCTGATCAGGCCCTGCACGCGCTTCGACGAATCGAGGACGAGCATGCGGTGGATGCGCTTGGAGGCCATCGTCTCGCACACGTCCGCGAGCTTCGTGTCCACCTTGCACGACGTCACCTGGCGCGTCATCACGTCGCGCACGGGCCGCGAGAGGAGCTCGTTCACCGCGCCGCCTGCCGACGACGACGTCATCTCGAGAAGCTGGGCCGACGCCTTGCGCCAGTCGGCGCCCTGCGTGGACGGCGGCTCGGCGCCGACCGCGTACGCGAGCGCGCGAAGCACGTCGTTCTGCGAGACCACGCCGACGGCCTTCTCGTCCGCGTCGACGACCGGGAAGCCGCTGAAGCGGCGCGCGCGGATCTCGCGGATGAGCGCCGCGATGGGCGCGTCGTCACGGATCGTGACCACGTCCGTGCTCATCACGTTCTCAGCGCGGATCTCGCCGGAACGGGGAGCCTTCGCGGGACGGCGAGCGGTCTTGCTGGCCTTCTTGCCGGACTTCTTCGCGGTGGTCTTCCTCTTCATGGGGAAGAAGCTATCACGTGACGAGCTCCGGTTCGTCACGCTTCCGATAAGCGACGACGGCCAGCAGGATTCCGATCTCGTAGAGGAGCAGCATCGGCCCGCCCATGGCGATCATCGTCAGCGGATCGGTGGTGGGCGTCGCAACCGCCGAGAAGAGCAGCATCGCGATGTACATGAGGCGCCGGTAGCGGCGATACCAGCGCGGCTTCACGAGACCGACGAGCGACATCCCCATCATCAGCAGCGGCAGCTCGAACACGACGCCGAACGCGATGAGGAGCGTCGCGCAAAGGCTGAAATACGCCTGCATCGACGTGAGGTAGAAAAACGTGTCGGTGCCGACGCCGAAGAGGAACGAGAACGTCATCGGAAAGATCACGAAGAAGCCGAACGACGCGCCGGCGATGAAGAGGATCCCGGCGGCCGCCGAAAACGGCAGGATGATCTTCTTCTCGTGCGCGTAGAGGCCGGGGGCGACGAACGACCAGACTTCCGCGAAGAGCAGCGGGAACGCGATGAAAAACGCGATCAGGCACCCGAGCTTCACGTAGACCCAGAACGACTCGAGCAGATCGCGCGGGTAGACGTAACAGCGATCCGGCATCACGTCGCACAGCGGGATCATCATCAGATCCCACGCGGGCCCGACGACGAGGAACGCGATGATCGCCGCGAGGCTGAACCACAGGAGCGAGCGGGTGATGTGCTTCCGGAGCACCCCGAGGTGCTCCATGAACGACATCTCGCCGCCCTGCTCGAGCACCGGCGCGACCGGATCCGGTGTGCCGGTCGTCGACTCCATCAGTCGTCGTCCTCGAAGTCATCCTTGAACTCGTCGAGCTCTTTCAGGCGCTGGGAGACGATGGTCGGACCGCGGCGGCCCGCGACATACGCCATGAGCACGCCGATGAAGTAGAGGACGGCGAGCGGCCCGCCCATGAGGCCCATCGTGAGCGGGTCGGTCGTCGGCGTGATCGCGGCGGAGAAGACGAAGAGCAGGAAGATCGAGTGGCGCCAATATTTCAAATAGAACTTGTAGTCGGTCACGCCGAGCCGCGAGAGCAGGAACATCAGCAGCGGCAGCTCGAAGGTCGCGCCGAAACCGAGCAGCAGCATGGAGAGGATGCTGAAGTAGGACGACGGCGTCGCGAGCGTGACGATGTTCGGACCGCCGACGGACAACATGAACGCGAACGCGGGTGGGAACACGACGAAGAACCCGAACGCGGCGCCGCCCACGAAGAAGAGCGTCGCGCCGCCGACGAAGCCGAGCATCCAGGCTTTCGTGTTCGACGAGACATACTCCTGGATCATCGCCCACACCTGGTAGAAGAGAACCGGCGCGGTCGCGAAGATCGCGATGAGCAGAGAAAGCTTGAAGAAGACCAGCATCGGCTCGAGCGGACTGGTCGGATACAGCATGCATTTGCCGACCATCGCGGGCGTCACGCCGGGAATCGGCGGCGGCGTGCCCGTGCCGGCGGCGCACAGCGGCTGGATCAGGAAGTCGAAGATGACCTGCGAGTAGAGGCCGGCGATGCACGCCGTGACGAAGAGCGTCCCGAAGACGATGAGGATGCGCTTCCGGAACTCGCCGAACTTGCGAAGGAGCTTCGCGCCGTTCGACGGAGAGCCGTCGTCGTCCCACGAATCGGAGAGCTCGTCCTCGATCTCTTCGATGAGCTCGCGGCGTTTTTCGGGCGTGAGCGTCGACATCGGACGGAGCGGTTAGCCCATCCCCGTCTTCGGCTCGTCGTTGCCCGAGCTCGCCGGCGCGGGTTCCGGAGCGCTCGGCGGAACGCCGTTCGCACCGTTGGTGTGCTCGGGAGCCGGAGCCGCGGTCTCGACGACGGGCTCGGCGGCGGGCGGCGTCGGCGGATCACCCGCGAGCTCCGCTTTGAGCTGCTCGGGCGTGACGCCGAGCGCGTCCGCCTTCTCCTTCAGCTTCTTGTCGCGGCGGTGCGCCTTGCGATACGGATCGTCCTCGAGCTCGCGCTCGAGCGAGTTCTGGAACTCGTACGACGCCTTTCGGACCTCGCGCATGATCTTGCCCGCCTGCTTCATCAGCTGGGGCAGCTTGTGCGGGCCAAAAAAGACCAGGAGGGCCAATCCGAGTACGGCGATTTCCCATCCGCCAAGTCCGAACACGAAGCCACGATAACGCAGATCCCCCGCACCCACGCGCGAAATTCCGCTGCGCGAACGCGGGGGTAAACGACTCCAGCGCGAGCATCTGCACACGGATCCAAGGGGTCGCGAAGCCCCACGTCCGACAACGCGAGCCGCGCCGCACGCTTCCGGTCGTGCGCTTGATTTCCCCCCCTCCATCGGCCTACAAACCCGGTCTTATGCGGCGCGTCGGAACCGCCCTGGACCGCCGGTTCCTCAAGCACGTTTCACCGGAAGAACACCCCGAGTGCCCTCAGCGGCTCGAGGTCGTTCAGGCGTTGCTGGACCGCCCGCGGTACGCGGAGGCGATCCAGCGCCTGCCCGGACGCGCCGCGCTGCTGCGCGATCTCCTTCGCATCCACACGCGCGCGCACATCGACCGGCTCGCGGAGACGGCCGGCACGCGCATGCCCGTCTTTCCCGATCCCGACACCTACGTGACCGCGGACTCCTGGGAGGCCGCGCGCTACGCGGCGGGCTCGACCGTCGCCGCCGTGAAGGCCGTGCTCGAGGACGAGATCGACACCGCGTTCGTCTTCGCGCGGCCGCCCGGCCACCACGCGGAGGCGGATCGCACGAGCGGGTTCTGCCTGCTCAACAACATCGCGATCGCCGCCGCGCACGCGATCGAGGACAAGGGCCTCGAGCGCGTGCTCGTGCTCGACTGGGATCTGCACCACGGCAACGGCACGCAGCGCTCGTTCTACGGCCGGCGCGACGTCCTCTACATGTCGCTGCACCAGCACCCGCATTTTCCAGGCACCGGCGCGGCAGCGGAGATCGGCAACGGCGAAGGCCGCGGATTCAACGTGAACGTGCCGCTGCCCGCCGGGCGCGGCGACCGCGACTACCTCGCGGTGTTCCGCGAAGTCTTCCTGCCGATCGCGCGGCAATATCGGCCCGAGCTCGTGCTCGTGTCCGCGGGCTTCGATCCCTACTACCTCGATCCTCTCGGCGGCATGAAGGTGACGGCGGAGGGGTTCGGGCGCATGACGCGCTACCTGCTCGACCTCGCGGACGAGTGCTGCAACGGACGCATCGCGTTCGTGCTCGAAGGCGGCTATCACCTCGAGGGACTGCGTGATTCCATCCGCGTCGTCCTCGACACGCTGCTCGAGGAGAGCGACAACGATTCCGTCGATCCCGGAGAAGCGCCGAGCCCCGAGGGCAAGGCGGCGATCGACAAGGCGAAGCAGATTCACGGCGAGACGTGGCGACTTTGAGGAGGATGCGAGCATGACGAGGATGGGGATGGCCGGCTTCTTTGCGGCTGCGATGGTGGGTGCGTGCAACGAGACCGTGACGACGACGTCGACGGCCGGGTCGTCGAACCAGACGATCACATCGGTGCCGACGATGATGGCCGAGGCGACGCCGGCGATGACGGCGACGTCGGGCGCGGCGGCGGCGGCCACGGCGGAAGCGACGCCGGCGGCGGGGCCGACGAACGTCCTCAACCTCAACCTGCCAAAGATCAACAAGAGCGTCGCGACGTGGAAGTTCGGCCTCAAACGGCCGGATCCATTCCCGGCGAAGTTCGACGCGAAGAAGGACTACTTCGCGACGCTCCACACGACCAAGGGCGACATCACGGTGAAATTCTTCCCGGAGATCGCGCCCAAACACGTCACGTCGTTCATCTACCTCTCGACGATCGGCTACTACGACGACGCGCCGTTCCACCGCGTCTGCAAGGACTTCATGATGCAGGGTGGCGATCCGTCGGGCCAGGGATCGGGCGGACCCGGCTACACCGTCCCGCGCGAGTTCAACGCGCGCAAGCACGTGAAGGGCGTCCTGTCCGCTGCGCGCACGCCGGATCCTGACAGCGCCGGCAGCCAGTTCTTCCTGATGTTCACCGCCTACCCGTCGCTCGACAACCAGTACAGCGTCTTCGGACAGGTCATCGACGAGGACATGAGCGTCGTCGAGGACTACCACAAGACCGTTGCCGTGCCTCAGTCCGTCCCGGGCTGCCGGCCGAAATCGCTCGAGAAGATCAAGAACGTCACCGTCTTCACCAAGGACACGAAATGAGCTCGAACATCCTCGAACTGCAGCGCCCCACCTACGACAAGAAGTCCGGCTGGCACGGCACCGTGAAGCAGCCGGCCAAGGCGACGTTCAATCCGAAGAAGGACTACTTCGCCACGCTGAAGACGACGTTCGGCGACATCACGGTGACGTTCTATCCGGACCTCGCACCGCAGCACGTCACGTCGTTCATCAATCTCTGCGAGATCGGCTACTACGACGGCGCGCCGTTCCACCGCATCATCCCCGGCTTCATGATGCAGGGCGGTGATCCGACGGGAACCGGCACCGGCGGCCCCGGCTACAAGATGAAGCAGGAGTTCAACAAGAAGCCGCACGTGAAGGGCACGCTCTCCGCCGCGCGCACGCCGGACCCGGACAGCGCGGGCAGCCAGTTCTTCGTCGTGTTCAAGCCGTCCAACTTCCTCGACAACCAGTACACGGTGTTCGGCGAAGTGAGCGCGGGGCTCGAGCTCCTCGAGAAGTTCGAAGCGATCGGATCGCCCGGAGCCGGCACGCCGAAGCAGCAGACGAAGATCGAGTCGGCGACCGTCTTCACGAAGGACAAGTAGTCGTTCGATGGCGGACGAAGAGCCCGTATCCCGCCCGGTGAACCAGGCTATCCCACCTCGCGCGCCACTCCGGCGCGAGGTGGCGCAGCGCCTCGTCCGGCGCACGCGCGCCGTCGTGCGCGACACGCGCGTGCTCCTTCGCGAGTTCCGCGGGAGTCTGGCGATCGGCGCCGTGGTCATCTTCGGCGGTGCGGCCGCGATCACCCTCTTCTACGACGCCGGTCCGAAGCCCGACTACTTCGAGTCGCTGTTCGTGATGCTGCAGCTGCTCGCCGTGCAGGCGGCGATTCCGTTTCCGCACGGCTTCTTCCTACGCCTGCTCTTCTTCATTACGCCGATCGTCTCGGTGCTCGTCCTCGCCGAAGGCCTCGTGCGTTTCGGCATCCTCTTCTTCAACCGCAAGAACCGATTGGAAGCGTGGAACATGAGTCTCGCCGCCACCTTCAAGAACCACGTGGTCATCGCCGGTTGCGGCCGCGTCGGCTACCGGATCGCGTGTGAGCTGCTCGCCATGGGCGAGAACGTCGTCACGCTCGAGCACAAACGCGACGCCGAGTTCGTGGACGCGCTGCGCGCGAAGGAAGTGCCGGTGCTCATCGGCGACGCGCGCTCGAAGGAGCGCCTGCAGGAAGCGAAGGTCGAGCACGCGAAGGCGGTCATCTGCGCGACCGACGACGACCTCACGAACGTGGAGGTCGCGCTCACCGCGCGCGAGCTGAATCCGGGCATCCGCGTCGTGATCCGCATGTTCGACCCGCGCCTCGCGGACAAGTTCTCGAAGGCCTTCGACATGCAGACGTTCTCCACGACCGCGATCTCCGCGCCCGTCTTCGCGGCGGCGGCGACCGACCGCAACATCATCCATTCGTTTCACTTGGCCGATCAGCTGCTCTCGATCGCCCAGATCCACGTCGCGCAGCCGAGCCGGCTCAGTGGCCGCAGCGTCCGCGAGCTCGAGGCGAACTACGACGCGTCGATCGTGGCGATCGTGCGCAAGGGCAAAGTCGACTTCCACCCCGCGCCCGACATCGTCATCGGCACGGGCGACCGCCTCGCGGTGCTCGCGACCGCCGACACGCTCAGCAACGTCGAGCGCGCCAACGCCGGCACGATCTAGCCCACCCTCACCCTGAGCGAGGCGGCGCAGTTTGCCGCCGAGTCGAAGGGCTTGCTGACCTACGACAGCCCTTCGACTCGGCTCACGCGTAGCTCAGGGTGAAGCGGGCGTTACTCGGGCGGGAGGCCAGAGGGGACATTGTTCGTCGGGGAGAGGCCATCCTGCGGGAGACCGCCGGGGACGCCGGTGCCTGACTGGCAGGCGAACGCTTGCGGCTCCGTGCCTTCCTTGAACGCGACGTAGACGGGGTTCTCCGTGTCGGGGCACGCGCGCAGGCCCTTCTCGCGATCGACTTGCAGACGCACGATGCCGCTCGGCTGAGGGAAGTCACGCGCCGGCTTGCCCTTGGTCGCGTCGACCATGAACTTCGTCCAGATCGGCACGGCCGAATGGCCGCCCGTCTCGTTCTTGCCGAGCGGCTTCTTGGGGTCGTCGAAGCCGACCCACACCGACGCGACGAGGTCCGGCGTGAAACCGACGAACCACGCGTCGCCCTCGTCGTTGGTCGTGCCCGTCTTGCCGGCAGCGGGACGGCCGATGTTCGCGCCGGTCGCGGTGCCGAAACGCACGACGTCTTTCATGAGGTCGGTGAGCAGATACGCGGTGCCGGGATCGATGACGTAGCCCGGCGCCAGGTTGTCGCCGCGAAGAATCGCCTCTTCCGTCGCGTCGAGCGAGCGCGGGGCGCCGCCCGGCGGGTATTTGCGGTTGAAGTGCGTCTTCATCGACGGCTTGCTCGCCGCCGCGACGCCGAGCGACGCGACGAGGTCGAATGGGTCCTTCGCGTCTTCCGCCTCGGCGTGCCACTCGAGCACGCGACCGTCGCGGTCCTCGACGCGCCGGATGAAAAACGGATCGGGCATCTTTCCGCCGTTCGCGAACACGGAGTAGACCCGCGCCATCTCGGTCGGCGAAAGCTCGGTGGTGCCGAGCGCGAGCGAGAGATCGCGCTGCGGATCTTTCTCCATGCCGAGGTTCTTCGAGTACTCGGCGACGTAGTCGACGCCGATGTCCTGGAGGATCTTGATCGTGACCACGTTGCGCGAGAGCACGAGCGCGGTGCGGAACGTGGTGTCGCCGTAGTACTTCGCGCCGAAGTTTTTCGGCTTCCAGACGGCGTCGTCGGTGATCGCTTCGTCCTCGCCGGCTCGCGCCTCTTCGATCGGCGGCGCGGGCACGGCGTCCGCGTAGACGATCGGGCTGTCCATGAGGATCGTCGACGGGTTGTAGATGCCGGAGTCGATCGCCGCCGCGTAGACGACCGGCTTGAACGCCGATCCCGGCTGCCGCTTCATCTGGTGCGCGCGGTTGTACTCGCTCACCTGGAAGTCGTAGCCGCCGATCATGGCGCGCACGGCACCCGACTTCGGATCCATCGCGAGGAGCGCGCCTTGCGCGATCGGCTCCTGCTCGAGCGTCACGTATTTCGGGCCCGGCTCGTAGACCTTCTCGAGCGCCTCCGCCTCGGAGATGACCTTGGGCTCGATCCACACCACGTCGCCCGGCTTTACGGCCTTGCCGATGTTGGTGATGAGGTCCTCTTCCCAAAGGATCTCGGGATCGGGCTCGCGCGCCCACGACGCGTCGCGGAGGAGCAGCGTGCCGCGCAGCTCCGCGTTCTTCTCGTAGTCCACGCCCCACGCGATCGAGGCTTTCCCCTTCGCGACGTCGACCGCGACGACCAGCGCGTGGATCCGCTCGCCCGGCGCGAGCGCCTTGCCCGCGACGAGCCCGCGCTTCCCGTCGAGCTCCGTCAGCGCCGCCGGCCACTCGTCGCGCTTCGCGACGTTCCGGATCGGTCCGCGCCAGCCCTGTCGCTTGTCGAGCGCGCGGAGGCCGGTGCGCACGGCGCCCTGCCCCGACCGGCACATCCCGGCGTCCGCCGTCGTGTGCACGCGGAGGCCGCCCTTGAGGACGGCGTCATCGCCATAGGCCTTCACGAGCTCTTTGCGGATGTGCTCCACGAAATACGGCGCGATCTCCGTGTTCGGGTCGTGACGCGGCTGGAGAATGATGACTTCCGCCTTCGCGGCTTCGGCTTCCTCGGGCGTGATCTTCTCGAGCTTCGCCATGCGGTCGAGGATCCACTCCTGCCGCTCTTTCCAGCGCCCGAAGTTCGCGGGCTTCGAGAACTCCGAGGGCGCCTTGGGGAGCCCCGCGATCAGCGCCATCTGCGCGACGGAAAGCTCGTCGATGTGCTTGCCGAAGTACTCGCGCGACGCCGCCTCGACGCCATACGCCGCTCGTCCGAAGAACACGTGATTGAGGTAGAGCGCGAGGATCGCCTGCTTGGAGAAGTTCTTCTCGATGCGGCGCGCGAGAATCGCCTCCTTGATCTTGCGCTTCATTTTCCGCTCGGGCGTGAGCAGGAGCGACTTCGCGAGCTGCATCGTGATCGTCGACGCGCCCTGCACCACTTCGCCCTCGCTCGCGTTGCGGAGCGCGGCGCGCACGATGCCCGTGTAGTCGATGCCGGAGTGCTCGAAGAAGTTGTCGTCTTCGGCGCTCGTGATCGCATCGACCATCTGCTGCGGGATCTCGTCGTAGGAGAGGAGATAGCGCCGCTCGCTGTAGAACTCGCCGATCACCTCGCCGTTCTGGTCGTAGACCTCGGTGACGGTCGGGAACTCGTCCGCGCGGATCTGGTTCACGCTCGGCAGGTTCTGCGAGAAGAACCAAAAGCTCCCGCCGCCAGAAACGCACCCGACGATCAGGAGAGACGTCCCGGCAAAAACGAGCAATTTGAGTCGGCGTCGCATCGACGCGGTCAGCTTCATGACGTCCTTTCGTAGCACTCCGCGATTGGCGCGGCAAGGCGGAGGGAGGGCCAACCCCGCGAGATGCCGCCACATTCCCGCCATCTTTCGCGGCGAAACCCCGCGTGATCAGCGCCTGTTTCTCGCGGCGCCAGGCTCTCTTCGCTCGGTTGCCGCCGCTCGCGCTGATCAGCGTCCGTAGCGCAAGGTCAGCGCGTGGGCGCGGTCGAGCGTCACACCGGTGACGAGCCCCCGCTTCGCGTCGAGTGTCCCGGCCGACGCCGAGCGCAGCGTGACGCCCGAGGCGAGCACGGCGACGCGAACCACGTGGTCGTCGGGCCGCTGGTCCTTCACGACCACCGTCACTTCGCCCGCCACGTTCGCTCCGGCGGGCTTCGCCTGGAGGACGACGTCGATCGACAGCGGCTCGGACGCGTCCACGCGCGAGCCCGCGTTCCGCAGAACGCGCGAGGACGTGGTCATCACGAGCGCGACGCCCCCCTCTTCGATGGACAGGTGTTTCGTCGCGCGAATGGCGAGGAACGACGCGAGGTCCGACTGCTCCGAATCGTCGAGCGTGCCGGAGCGATCACCGTCGAAGCGCATCCTGAGCTCGGCGCTTTCGGCGAGCGGCGTCATTTCGTTCACACGCAGTTCGATCGTGTCCTTGGCGGGCACGACCACGAGCACGCGAGGATCGGTAATGTCGTGCGCGTGCGCCGGCGGCGCCGCCAGGACCATCGCGAGGAGAAACTGCCGCCGCATCCCTACAC
>Ga0163152_10004706_pt1 | contig 16623 bp, 10 predicted proteins | sample OliLakLV19MP8IB2_FD_148635 | JGI IMG/M metagenome (GOLD analysis project Ga0163152, IMG submission 148635) | Freshwater microbial mat bacterial communities from Lake Vanda, McMurdo Dry Valleys, Antarctica - Oligotrophic Lake LV.19.MP8.IB-2 | ecosystem: Environmental > Aquatic > Freshwater >... | reverse complement strand
CTTCGAGGTGCTTAGGCGTCAAATCGAAATTGAGTTGAGACTTGTAGTAGTGTTGCAAGCGTGAACGTGCAAGCCCGGTGCGCTGCTCTGCTTCATCCAGCACGGCCTCGAATGCTGTGCTCAAACCGATGAATTTACTTTGTCTCAATGCATCACTTGTGGTGGCATATGCTTTAGGGTATTTCCCAATCCAGTCCATGCGAGCTGCCCACAATCCGAATACCATCGGTAAATTGCAGGTTCTCCACCACCAATCACCCATGTCGATACGCAGGTATCTTGTTGACCACGCAGTATCAACTTCCAGTGCGCGATCTCCGATCACGAGCACAGCGTCGATGCCCTCTGGGTCGATCTCCGGATTGATATCAGCTGCCAACGTAGGCAACGTGCCGAACTGCTCCAGCATCAAAATTTTGAACAGGTTAACTGAGCTTGCCGATTGGGCCGAGGCGATAACAAGCCGCTGGCCATTAGCCAGATCTTCCAGCGAGTGCTTGCTGAACAGCAGCACACTGCCGACTGGTCCTGAACAGGAAATGGAGACGTCAGGAATGTAGGCAAGGTCATTTCGAGAAAGGAATCCGAAGGAACTCATTGCACTGACATCGAGTGCGCCTTCTGAAATAAGACGGTTCAATCGCGAAGGTGCTTCAAGCGTAGTGTCCGCATGTATCGCCACCTCTCCTTGCTGAAGCGGCAGAACAATTGGCAGCGAGTTGATGAAGGATATCTGCCCGATCCGCGTCTTGGGTGTTACTAGAGCTTGGGTGACAACAGTTTCCGGCGACGTTCGAATTCCGCAGTTTGAATTGAATACTGCCTGGCTCGTGCCGGTATTTGATGCGATTGTCACGTGACTATCCTCCGATCCGGCTTAAGGATAAAACAAAGCCGTCATCTGAGTGTGAAAGGCAACAAAGATAAGCGTCAAATTACGAAGCGAAAACGGCTCTCGAGAAGAGGGCCGTTTTTGCAAACAGAAGAAGGAGGGAGGAGGCCGATCGGTTCTTGGTAAGCTTCACGCGGCCTCACTCCCACTACTTTATAAACCACGCCACCGCCACTGTTGTCAAGTATTTGGCGGGTGGCAGTTTGCTATATCCAATAAATATCTAAGCAGCTATTTATTGGCTGTAAGCGCATGTGCGCGTTCAGCGCGCGCTAGAATCTCAAAGAACTGACAGTGAGGGCTTTTATCGTGCGCATGATCGACTTGATTCTTGCCAAGCGGAACGGGAAGGAACATTCAAAAGACGATATCAAGTTCCTCATTGAAGGATTGATGGACCATACAGTGGCCGATTATCAGATGTCGTCCTGGCTGATGGCGGTTTGCTGGCGCGGCATGACTATGGATGAGACTGCTGCCTTGACCGATGCCATGGCCAATTCCGGTCAGGTGCTAGACCTTTCCGATGTCGGCAGCATTGTTGGAGACAAGCACAGCACTGGCGGAGTGGGTGACAAGACGACACTTGTGTTCGTACCGATGTTGGCGGCATTGGGTATCCCGATGGCAAAGTTATCCGGACGCGGACTCGGTCATACTGGTGGCACCATTGATAAATTGGAGGCCATACCTGGGTTTGATTGCAGTCTTCCGATCGATAAGTTCATCGCCCAAGTGAAGAAAATTGGTGCGGCCATTGCCGGACAAACTCAAGAGCTGGCTCCGGCTGACGGAAAAATTTATGCCCTTCGGGATGTCACTGGAACGGTCGAATCGATTCCCTTGATCGCTGCCTCGGTCATGTCCAAGAAGATTGCAGCTGGTTCCAATTTGATTATTCTAGACGTGAAATGTGGAGCCGGGGCTTTCATGTCTACGGAAGCTGAAGCATCCGAGCTGGCCCGAACTATGGTCGAAGTTGGCCGGCGATTGAATCGCCCGGTCAGTGCTGTTGTCACCGATATGGACCAACCACTGGGCAATGCTGTCGGACACACTGTCGAAGTGATCGAGGCCATTGAGACCCTGAAAGGGCGCGGTCCGGCTGATTTGCACGAACTGTGCCTGGCGCTTGGTTCGCTTGCCCTGATCACCGCAGGGAAGGCTCGAAATGAGGCCGATGCGCGTGAGCAGTTGAAGAATGTCTTGCACAGCGGCGCTGCGCTGCGCAAATTTGTTGAGTTGGTGGAGGCACAAGGTGGTGATCCGAAAGTCGTCGACGATTACTCTTTGATGCCACAGGCCAAAATTCATTTCGAAATGAAAGTGCCCGGTAAGACGCCACTTTGGATTTCTGGCTTGCACGGCAAGCGCATCGCTGAGGCTTGTAAATTGATGGGCGCAGGGCGCAGCAAGAAAGGCGATCCGATCAATATGGCGGTCGGCGTGGTGTTACATGGTAAGGTCGGTAGCTGTCTGCAACCAGGTGAGTCCGTTGCAACTGTATACGCTGACAATGAGGCTCAGCTGCAACTGGCGTGCAAAGTGATCGAAAGTGGTATCGAATACAGTACCGAAAAGGTCGACGTACCTCCAGTGATTCGCGCGATGATCGGCGCGCCTGCTGCTGTTTAAGAGAGAGCGATGGAATCCTGGCGATTACTTTCTTATGCTGAATTCGACGGTGCCACCAACATGGCCATCGACGAAGCGATTCTCGATTCGCACATTCGCGGACTGGTGCCACCGACGTTGCGCGTGTATGGTTTTTGTCCTCCGGCAGTGACTATCGGGTTGAGCCAGAAAATGGATCTTGAACTGATTGAAGAGATTCAGTCAAAAGGCATTCAGGTAGTTCGTCGACCAACTGGCGGACGCGCCGTTCTCCACCTGCAAGATCTAACCTATTCTTTTGTCGGCTCTGATTCAACCAGGGACGGGTTCCTGAGCACGTCAGTGACCGAGTCCTACCGGCAAATCTGTCAGGGACTAATGGCTGCATTAGAGGGGCTTGGAGTGATCACCGAGCTTGGCGAAAGTGGCGTTGCTTACAGGCATCTGCAAGATTGTTTTATGGCAACCTCCGGCTGCGATCTTCAGCACGGAGGTACGAAGTTGATTGGCAGCGCCCAGACTCGGCGACGCGGAGCCATTCTTCAGCATGGGTCCGTTCCCTTGAATCAGGATCCGAGCTTAATGCCCTCACTGTTGCGCGAAACGACTGCCGATTCGAAGCGGCATCTGAACCTTTTTGACCTGACCAAAGGCGTGCTGACTTTCGAAGAACTTGAGCAGGCCTTTAAAATGGGTTTCGAGAGAGCCTTCGCCATCAGATTAGCGCAAGCTAACCTAACGGAAGAGGAGCATGCTTTCGTCAGCCTGAAAATCAATGCCAAAGTTGCTGTTGCCACTTGAATGTGAGAAACGCTTAGTCTTAGCTGCGTACTTGTCCCATTACTGCCTTGTATCAATACGCCTTAGAGTCTGTGTAGTTAGACCCAATTAAGGCGACTATGGGTTTTGAGAGGCCTTCTTCGCAAAGTTCTGACAGCACGGCCATTCGAGGCAACGTGCTGATGGCCCAGGGCGGCAACAATTTTCAAGCTGAGCTAATGGGTCAGGCGCAGGAAAGCGGGACTAGTTGGACAAAGCTGGGAGTTGAGTTTAGCGGCTCGCTCGTTTCGGGAATAGGTGGAACAGCTTTTTGGGCGATCGCTGGACGCGGTGGTTTCGGGCTGGCTACAAAGGTGCTCGGTACTGCAGCCACTTCCGGTTTGCTCCGGCTTGGCGTTGAAAGCGAGCTTGAGGATATTTTTCTAGATCCAAAAGAACATACAACGGGCAAGGAAAAATTCCTCTGGGGAATGGTCGACGGCTTTGCCGGTGTTGCAGGAACAGCCGCTGAGGCCAGGGCCGCACAGTGGTACGGCAAGAAGTTAGGCACCGCCTATCTAGGCCCCGGCGTTAGCGATGGGCTTGCCGCTACAGCCGGCAGGAAGGCAGTGGAGAATTCGCTAGACCCGAAGTTCCGCATGAATGCCGTTCGTGGTGTTGCAGGTGGTGCCACCGGCGGTTTCGTCTGGGGCGTACCGCACGAGCTATATAACCATGGTGATGAGTTAGGCACCAAAGACGGCTGGTCGAAGTTCGGGCGCTCCCTGCTCCTAGACACTGCCTTTGGTGGTGTTACAGGCGGTGTGCTTTCCACGTCCATCACGGCGCTGGCAAATGCTAAAGACCTCACAATGTATGCTGCTGCGAGCATTCGCGGTGACGCCGGGCTTACCAAAGTGCGGTTGTTGCATTTTAACGATCTGCACAGCTCTTTGCTCGGTGACGAAGCCACCCTTTCGCAGCTGGTGACAAAATCCGAGCAGCTGCGTTCTGATGCCAAACAGAAGGGAATCAGTTCTTTGCTCTTTGACGCCGGCGATAACTTCTCCGGCACGCCGGAAGCCGGAGCCTCCGATGTTGGCCTTGTCGAAACAAAGGCCATTAACAAATATATGAAGGTGGACGCATTTGTCCCGGGAAATCACGTGGCCGACGCGGGCAATGCTGAAGTCGACGTCGATGGCTGGGTGCGGGTCATTAAGCAGATTCGCGGGGAACTGGGAGATATTCCTGGAGTGGCGGCCAATATTGAATTGCCAGGACACCCGGGCTTCTCAGGACCGACAGGAACTGTGTACAGACCCTATCGGATTGTCGAAGTCACCGGAGGCAATGGTGCTAGCGAACGCGTAGGCGTTGTCGGACTGGTGACCGAGGAGTTGGTTAATGCCGCCAAGCGTGGAGATCTGGTGTATCTGGACGCCGAGCGCGAAGCGACACGCTGGATCGGCCATTTGAACACGCCGAAAAGCGAAGGCGGAGAAGGCGTCAATAAAGTCATCCTGCTTTCTCACCTCGGACGCAATGAAGACCTGCGTTTGGCGCAAAACGTTAAGGGCGTCAGCTACATTATCAGCGCCCATTCACATGATGCTGAGCCAGTGATTGTCTGGGGCAAAAATGCTGCCACCGGTTGGGATGTGCCCGTACTTCAAGCTGGCAGTCAAGCTAAATGGCTTGCACAGTCTGATCTGGTTTTTAAACCTAATGGTGCAGCTGACAAATATAGAACCGTCGGACGCCTGCATGAAATCGACAAATCGGTACCACATCATCCAGCCACTCGTGAGTTCCTGCTGCGCGAGCTAGGCTCGATGACAGAACTTGAAAATCAGAAAATCAATGCCACAGTCACCGGCATATTTGACATGGATGGAGTTCGCGGCTCGGAAGGAAGGCAAACTGAGCTTGGCACTTTGATTTCAAAGGCAGTATTGGACGGAGTAAACCGTCGTATTCCATTTATGACTAGCAGTGGCGTTGAGTTCAAACCGCTTGCACCGATCCCCATCATGCTCAAACACACAGGCGAAATTCGGGAGGCCCTGCCTGCAGGCGTTCCTTCCATGCGCCAAGTTGCCAAAATGTTCTTGAACACAGGTAGCGTTGATCGCGAAACACGCGAACTGGTGGTCGTGTCGATGACGGGCAAAGAGCTTGAAAGCGCGCTTAACTTCGGTGTAGCAGACTTTCCCACGCCAATTCATTTAAAACAAGGCGAACGAGGCTGGCCCAAGGTGGCAAGGGCGATCAAAGAAGTCTTCGGAGACTATCCGCAAGAACCGTTTCACGATTACCCAGGAAACTTTTTGCAGACAGAAGGCCTGAAATACCGGATGGATCTGTCTAAGCCAGTCGGCTCTAGAATCGATGGCATCCAGGTCGTTGACGCAAGCACCGGAAACTTTGTCCCGATAGACAAGGCGAAGTCTTATCAGGTGCTGACCTATAATCATCCGTTGGAAAAGTGGAACAAGAACGGCGTGTTTGGATTTGCACTGCGCGTCGGGGGTGAACAGGCCGTGCGAAAGCACGTACAGGCTGAGTCCATCCCTCTTTCTCAAGTCACTTTGATGGCCGAATGGTTGGAGCGTAGCCGTGTGATATCGCCTCTGCAGTACCGCTCGGATAACATTGTCAATCTGACCCCAGGACGCTGGGAACCAATGGTCAAACCACGCCCGATCGCAACGATCGGTGCTTTAGAAGTTGGTGCAACTGCTTGGTCGAAAGACTAAAACAGCACGAAGCGCTTTTTCTTGCTTGCAATCGGTACGCCATCTTCAGATTTAGTGTCCGCCACTTTTTCTTCATCGCTATTGTTGGGCTGTTCTGCTGTTGCTGAAACAGCGTTGTCAGCAGTAGCGGCAGTTCCGGTCTTGCCAGCTGTGGCGGTGGCTTCCGTCTTGCCAGTTGTTGATGCAACTTGCTTGTGCTTTGCTAGTTCTAGTTTGGTAGCGAGGCGCTCTTTGGCTTCCTCGTCTTTCTTCTTCTGAAGATTCTTAGCGATCTTCATCATGCGCCGTGCTTCTTGCTTGGCCTCCATTTGCTCCCATTGATCGGAATCATGGAACCAAATTAGCTTCCATTCTGCCAGGCATTCTTTGAGAAGCTTTTCGTCAACCGGGCCGTCTTTTCCATAGAACTTGCGTGTCAGGGCGCGGGCCAGCAGTACATGGCACGTGGGATCACCAGGATCAAGCTGGCAAGCTTTTTTGCCTTTGGATACCGCCAGGTCGATCTCACCGTCCTCAAGCAATCTTTCAACTTCGAAGCGTAGATTCATCGCTTCAACAGCTCTGCCACCAACTCCGGTGCCGTAGTAGCTCGTGTTGGCCGGCTCTTTGCTGTATACGTTCCCGTTATTCTTGATACGCGGAGAGATGGCGTCTGCATATACCGGTATAGCGTGAACGCTCGTGGTAGCTAGAGCCAGCACCACAAGTAATTGATTTTTGTTATTCATGCGTTTGGCAGCCTCGTGAGCTATTCGTCGGTTTCCTTTACTTCCGTTGCATCAACAACAATATTATCTTTGTTGTCGCTGCTGCGGAACTCGGATTGCAGATCGGATATCTGTTTGGTCAACTCGTTGATATGACTGTCTATACGTTCGATGAGACTCAGCTCGTTGGCCGTCTCAGTTTCAACAGAGGCACCATCCAATCGTTTGTCTCTGGAAAAGATACCATAAGTTTTTTCGCCGATCGTTTTTAAATGACGTTCTCTTTCGCTCTTCTGCGTTGCAATTTCTACTTTGAGCTTGGCGATACGCGTCGCCAGGTTCATTTGCTGCGCAGCTTTAGAAGTATTTTGTTTAACCTTGTCAAAAAAAGATGGAGGCATTTATGCAATTCTCGATTCTGGAAGTATCCTGGCATCGACCGGCGGGTATATACAAAATCGTTCATGGATGCGTTCGATAGCTTCATTCTTGTATCGAGCAGGCACCAAAGCAGTAACTCTGATATCACCGGTGGTTAACATCTGGACAGGTATGGATGCACTGCACAGAGTATCAAATATAGCTGCAACCACACCTCTACGGCAACTTAATCCACTGCCAACCACAGAAATTCTGGCGATATCACTGTTTGTTGTTACATGCGGATGACCAAGTTCTTCGCTTAAATCGGAAACTATCTGCTCAACCCGGCGAGCTGATCTCTTATCAACCGTGAAAATTAGTTCGGGCGCCGTGTCATTGTCTCGTCCGAGTAAGGTCACCATATCTGTAAGAATGCCTTGCGAGTTCAACGCTTGGAACAGCCGGGAAACACCTTCCAGATAATGCATCTTGGTGGTGCTACCAACTTTTCGGACCAGGCGCATTGGTAGGCGCAGGTTAAAGGACACACGATTAGTATCACAAGCAATACCACAGACAACGTAATCCGGTGCTTGGCTGCGATGGGTGATCAACGTTCCTTCGTCGTCCGGCGCAAAGGTTGAGCGGCAACGAATCGGCACTTGCATGTTCATGCCTAGTTCCACCGACCGTGCATTCAATACTTGGGCACCGGCAGCAGCCAGCTCGATCATCTCTTCAAACGAGATGATGTCCAACCTACGGGCACCGGTGTAGCTTCTTGGATCGGCTGTGTAAACGCCGTCTACGTCCGTATAAATGTCGCAGGTTTTCGAATTGAGGGCCGCTGCTAGGGCCACTGCAGTGGTATCAGATCCACCGCGGCCCAATGTACAAATTTCACCATCTTCGGTGATGCCCTGAAATCCGGCAACTATTGCCACTTCACCGCGGTTCAAACAGGCTTCCAAGGCTTCGGTGCGAATTTCCTTGATCTGGGCACTGCCATGTTTGCCATCAGTAATGATGCCGGCCTGTCCGCCAGTGAATGATTTTGCCTTAAGTCCTAATGATTGAACTGCCATAGCTAGTAAGGACACCGACACCTGTTCACCGGTAGTCAATAGCATGTCCATTTCGCGTTCATGGGCGTCGCGATTAATATCGTCTGCCAGCGCTATTAGGTTATCCGTCGTGTGACCCATAGCTGATACGACAGCTACCACTTGATTACCTTCACTAGCAGCCTTCGCTACTATCTTTGCAACATTGCGAATTTGTTCAACATCCTTGACGGATGTGCCGCCGAATTTTTGAACCAGTCGTCCCATGGCTAAATTCCCACTTTTATCTCGACAAATTTTGAGGACGTGGGCGCATCTTGAATACTTCCTGTACGTCAGGAAGCACGGCCGCACGCCAATGATAGCTGGAACAGATGGGGTGGTTTGGCAGCCTTTCGGAATATAACCTAATACGCTGCTAAAGTCGGGATTGCTGGTCCCTTTCAGTTAGCTGGTCTCGATCTGTGTGTGGATAGACTAGTCACTTCAGCTTAAGTTCCCCTTTTTGCTTTCAAAAGGCTGGCTGATGCCCTGCTGTGCTGTTAAACAATCCCTTCCCGTGAGAGCGATTTCCCGATAGGCAATCATCGCTGCTACGGGAATAAAGCTCGTGGAGGGGACTATGTTCATCGCTGAAGACAGCCTAATTGATGAAAAATTTCAACTGCGGGGCACCATCGGACATGGTGGTATGGGCGTCGTTTATGAAGCTCATCAGCTTGGGCTCGACCGTATTGTTGCTTTGAAGCTGCTTTCTTGCGTGCCGGAAGAGTCCAAAAATGAGGTCGTGCGTTTCGAGCGCGAGGCGCTGATTCTTAGCAAACTTTCCCACATCAACATAGTGCAGTTTTACGCATACGGCACATGGAGTGGACTTCCATACATTGCGATGGAGCGTCTGGTCGGAGAGAGTTTGCACAAGTTGCTGGCCAAGAACGCTCCTTTGCCGCTACCAGAGACCATCGAATATGCTCGCCAGATTTGCGACGGATTGGAGCATGCCCATATGCACGGCATTATCCATCGAGACATAAAGCCTACGAATGTCATCCTGAGCACCGGACCGGAAGGTCGTTTGATCTTGAAAATCATCGACTTTGGCTTGGCGAAGCTTACTGGGCAAGACGTCCAGCAACTGACCCAAGCGAATACGGCACTGGGCAGCGTCTTATACATGAGCCCGGAGCAATGTTCGGGCAGGCCCATAGATCACCGCTCCGACATTTATAGCTTTGGCTGCCTGTTGTATCATTGCCTGATTGGTGAGCCGCCATATTGTGCGGACAATTCGTTGGCGGTGATGTTTCAACAGGTAAACGAACCTGTGCAGAACACATCTGGCTGGCACAGTTTGCCTGCCGCATTGCAGAATTTACTTGCCCGTTGCATGGCAAAAGAACCGGCAGATAGGTTTCAGTCCTGTGGCGAAGTAAAAGATAGTCTGCGTCAAGCTGCCCAGTCGGAATCTGTTGCTATCGGCATTTCATCTTCAAAGAACCCGGTTGCCTCTGCAACGAACCCAGAGAATCTTTATGCTGCCCAAGCAAAACGTTCGGACAAGAAGTTGCTTGTAGCCCCAGTTTTAGCGATCTCATGCGCCTTAACCTTGGTTGCCGGAATCTTTTGGTCCACAGCGCACAAGGCACCGCCCCAACGCGCGAATCATGGCGCTATCACTGCCCTCAGTTCGCCGAAGGAAATTATGATGAGCCTGCTTCACAGTCAGGAACATTCACATGGAGTCAAACTCAAACCGCTTAGCCCAGCAGAAGTGGAACAGCTTGCCCAAGCCGTGGAACAATGCCGCCATGATCCTGCCATTGATACCGACACTCTGTTCGCTGCCTATCTCCTTCTTGGGAATCAATATGAGGCAATAGGCGAAACGGAAAAGCTCAGGTCCGCCCTTGCCACTGCTCTAAAAAGTGAGGTCCGTTCAAGCAAGCCCGACAACTATGTTTTCGTATTGAGTAGGTACCATGCGTTGTGCTCTGTATCTGGTGGCGAACTTTCGTTGGTCCACCGGCTTGAGGAAGCCAAACAACTTTTTCCTCACATGAGCCGAAGTCGTCAGTGCGATATTGACGTGCTGTTAGCAGTCGACTACATGAAGCTCAAACGCTACGCGGAAGCGCGGCCTCTGCTGCAATCAATCATCACGAGATCAAAAGAAAAGTGGCAAGTGGACCAGGCCAGATCTTTGCTGAGGTCGCTCGATGATATAGCAAATGCAAACGAGCGAATAAAGCTTCTATCGCCGCAAGTAGCTAAACAAATCAAAACCAAGCAAGCTCCAGGAGTTGCCTATCACCAGCTTGTACAGTGCTACCGTCAGATTGGCAAAGATCCTACAGAGCTGATATTGCAACAGCTAAGCAACCCGGCAGATTCTCCGTCAAACAAGCTTATATTGCGTTATGAATTGGGTCAGTCATATCTGAAACAAGGCAATCAGGATAAGTGTGAGCGGACTTGGACAGATATGCTGGAACCAGTCCGGACAGTGATCTTGCCTGCTGTCCGTCCGATGGAATCGGTAATCGATTATTACAATCCCGTATTTGGGTTGGCGCAACTATACCTTGCAACGGGTCGTTATCGAGAGTGTGTCAGGCTTACAGAACAATGGTTAAAAGCTCTAGGCAATTCTGAAGGTCTTGAGACTTGTGTCGGCTCGGTAACGCTTTATCGCGCGCATGCCTATCGGCACTTGGGTGCTACTGCGGATGCACAGAAGATGTACATGCAAGCGATTACCAATTTGGAAAGTGCCATCGAAAGGAATAAAACAGACAGACAAAGTCTAATCTGGCTTGCTGAGGCCAAGTGCGGACTGGCTTGTTCACTCTATTTGCGTGGTCAGTACAAAGAAGCCCTCTTGGTAAGCGATCAGGCCATGAACGATGCAACTGCGATGAACAAAGCAAGTCTGAATGGCGATTATCCGAGATTAGTGTGCTGTAGAATCGTTCGCACGGCTTGCTTGGAAAAGGTCGGTCATGTTCAAGAGGCGGCAGTGCAGCGCAAACTTGCAAAGAGTGAGCTGGCAGGTATTAGTCCGCAGGTGGTTCGCCGGATGTCGTATATTTTTGACGACGTCATACAGCTAGCACCTTTAAGGGCAAATTAGGCACCGATATATTTTTGTCCGCTCTGGAAGATGATTAAAGCTCTTGCATCGGTATGCGGACGTCATGGTCTTTGGCGAACTCCAGAGCTTCGGTGTAACCGGCGTCAGCGTGACGGATTACCCCCATGCCGGGATCCGATGTGAGAACGCGTTGCAAGCGGGCTTTTGCTTCATCTGTTCCGTCAGCGACGATTACTTGTCCGGCATGCTGTGAATACCCAATTCCCACGCCACCACCATGGTGCACCGACACCCAGCTGGCGCCGCCAACTGCGTTGATCATCGCATTTAAGAATACCCAGTCAGAAATGGCATCAGAACCGTCTTTCATCGCTTCTGTTTCTCGATTGGGTGAAGCAACAGAGCCGGCATCCAGGTGGTCGCGCCCGATAACGATCGGTGCTTTTACCTTCTTATCTGCGACCAACTGGTTGATGATCAGTCCAAGCTTGGCCCGGTCCCCATAACCCAGCCAGCAAATGCGGGCCGGGAGCCCTTGGAACTTGACCCTTTTGGAAGCCATGTCTATCCATTTCGCCAGGGCAATATCTTCCGGAAAATTCTTCAAGATGGCTTCGTCAATGGTGGCAATGTCGGCCGGGTCGCCAGACAATGCTGCCCACCTGAAGGGACCTTTGCCTTGGCAAAATAGTGGTCGAATGAATGCCGGCACAAAGCCCGGAAAGTCAAATGCATCAGTTACGCCGTTATCTTTGGCGACTTGGCGAATGTTATTGCCGTAGTCAAAAACTACAGAACCATTTTTTTGGAATTCAAGCATTGCGCGTACATGTTTGCTGATCGAATCAACTGACCGACGCAGATATTCAGTCGGGTCGGCCTGCCGAAGCCCGGCAGCTGTCTCAAGGGACATGCCTTCTGGGATGTAGCCATTCAAGGGATCGTGTGCTGAGGTTTGGTCTGTCACGGCATCTGGTTTCAAGCCCATTTTCAACATCTTAGACAGCAACTCGCAGGCATTGCCGAGAACGGCGATGCTCACTGCTTCGCCTTTCTTTTTTGCCTCTTGCGCTAAGCGAATTGCATCTTCCAAATCCTTAGCTTGCTTATCGCAGTATTTGCTTTCAAGGCGACGTGTGATACGTGTTTGGTCAACTTCTATACAGATTGCCACGCCATCGTTCATGGTGACTGCAAGTGGTTGGGCACCGCCCATGCCACCAAGCCCGGCGGTAACGACGATTCGATTTTTCAACGTGCCGCCAAAGTGTTTCCGGGCCATTGAAGCAAAAGTTTCATAGGTGCCCTGCAATATACCCTGGGTGCCGATGTAAATCCATGAACCGGCAGTCATCTGCCCAAACATGATCAATCCGAGCTTTTCAAGTTCGCGGAAATGCTGCCAATTGGCCCAGACTCCAACCAGGTTGCTGTTGGCAATTAGCACTCGCGGCGCGTCGTTGTGTGAGCGGAAGATACCAACGGGCTTGCCGGAAGCGACAAGAAGAGTTTCATCATTTTCCAAATCGGTGAGCGAATTGACAATCGCCTTCAAGGCGTCCCAGTTGCGGGCCGCTTTACCGGAACCGCCATATACGACAAGCTCATGAGGGTTTTCGGCAACGTCCGGGTCAAGATTGTTCAGCAACATGCGCAAAGCGGCTTCTTGAATCCAGCCCTTGGTGCTCAACTCAGTGCCGTGCGGCGCTTTTACGTCTATCGGTCCTTTACTGTTGAGAATAGCTCGGACGATTTCAGATTGTTTCGCTGTCGGCGTTACTGTTGTCATGACTGCCTCTCCACTGGGCGCAAAACGCTCACACTTGTTAGGAAAACTTTCAGGCAGATCATAGATCTAGCCTGTGTTGTAGACTTGAAGATCTTACTATGAACGACCGGCGATCAGATTCGAAGAGGGAAAAATGGTTCAAGAGATGGCTAAGCCTAAGGCAGACGAAACACGATTCAGCCTCTCAGACATTCCGCTCAAGTCCGTTTACACGGCTGAGGATTTGGCTGGATGGGATTACAAGCGCGATCTGGGCGAACCAGGCGAGTTTCCCTACACCCGGGGCATCCACAAAAACATGTATCAGGGCAAGCTGTGGACAATGCGCCAATTCGCTGGCTACGGTGGACCGGAAGAGACTAATGCCCGCTTTAAGTACCTGCTAAGTCAAGGACAAACCGGTCTTTCGACAGCTTTCGATCTGCCAACGCTTATGGGTTACGACTCAGATCACCACAAATCGGCCGGTGAAGTTGGTGTTTGCGGCGTGGCCATCGACAGTTTGGAAGATATCGAAATCCTCTACAACGATATCCCGCTCGACCAAATTTCCACTTCGATGACTATCAACGGTCCGGCCGTAATCATTTTCGCCATGTTCTTAGCCAATGCTAAGAAGCGTGGTATCGACCTCAAAAAGCTCAATGGCACGCTGCAAAATGACATCTTCAAAGAATACATAGCGCAGAAGACCTACCTGATTCCGCCGCGTCCGGCGCTCAAGCTCATCCAGGACATGATGGTTTATTGCACGGAAAATGTCCCGCGCTGGAACACAATTTCTGTCAGCGGCTACCACATCCGCGAAGCAGGCGCGACGGCGATTCAGGAGTTAGCCTTCACGCTCGCTGATGGCTTTGCCTATGTTGACGCCGGACTGGAAGCCGGATTGAAGCTGGATGATTTCGTGCCGCGACTTTCGTTTTTCTTCAATGCGCACATCGATTTCTTCGAAGAGATCGCCAAATATCGTGCTGCCCGGCGCATCTGGGCACGCATCATGCGCGACAAATACGGAGCAAAGGATGAGCGTTCGCTTAAACTGCGCTTTCATACGCAAACAGCCGGGTGTACATTGACGGCTCCGCAGCCGGAGAACAACATTATTCGTACGGCAATTGAAGCGCTGGCCGGAGTGCTCGGTGGGACGCAGTCGCTGCACACCAATTCGATGGATGAAGTACTTGGATTGCCAACTGAAAAGGCGGCGCACATCGCTTTGCGCACTCAGCAAATCATCGGTTATGAAACCGGCGTAGCAGCTGTGGTTGACCCACTGGCCGGCTCCTATTACGTTGAATGGCTGACCAACAAAATGGAAGAAGGGGCGCTTGATTATTTCCGTAAGATTGAAGAGCAAGGCGGCGTGATGGCCGGCATTGAGAAAGGCTTCTTCATGAAAGAGATTGCCGATGCCGCCTATCGCTTCCAGCAAAAGCTCGACAATGGCGAGTTTGTCTTCATCGGACTGACCGGCTTTAAAGAAGAAGCCGTTGGCAGCAAGATCGATATTCTCAAAATTGGTTCGGAGTATCAGCATCGGCAAACTGAACGGTTGTCTTCGCTCAAGCAACGCCGTGACAATGTGCTGGTGGAGCGAAAACTAACCGCTTTGAAAGAAGCTTTCAGGCGCAATGAGAACACTTTCCCGCAAATTATGGACGCTGTGGAAACCTACGCCACGTTAGGCGAGATCTGCGACGCCATGCGCGAGGTATGGGGCGCCTACCGCGAGCAATCCGTAATCTAGGCTGCCTGCCCCCTATGAACGCATCAAGGGCCAGGTTCTAGTGCAATACCCGTTCATCTATGGAGTAATTCAGTGCGCGTAAAACATGTCATGGTCGCGCTGTGCCTCATTTGTTCAGGCAACTGGCTGCTGCCCGCTGAGGCCGGTGTGCCAGCAGAGGCTTATGCACATAACAAAGAAGGCATCAGGCTCTACAATGCCGGGAAAGTGACTGAAGCAATTGCTGAGTTCAAAAAGGCTTTGACGGTTGATCCCAAGAATGCTGATTACCTCAACAACCTGAGTTCTGTGCATCTTTCCCAGCGCAATGTTAGCGAAGCGATAAGATACGCCGAGCTTGCCTGTAAAGCAAAACCAGGATATGGCAAGAGTGAGTTCAACTACGCTAATCTGTTGTTGAGCCAGGGCAAAGTGACAGATGCCATCAAGCACTATGCGCTTGCCGCCAAGGCCGCGCCGTCCAATGCGGAGTATCAGTCCGGTTACGGAAAAGCCTTGATCACAGGCAACAAACCGGCAGATGCCGAAAAGGCATTCCGCGCTGCAGTCAAGGTCAAACCCAAGTCGGTGGAGGCTTTGGCCGGGCTGGCGGAAGCGCTACGAGGGCAGAAAAAGATGGATGAGGCCGAAAAACAGGCTCGTCTTGCCGTTCAAATCGACGGTAACGATCCGGCGGCGCACCTTGTCCTGGCAAGCGTTTTGAAAGCCAAGCATCAAGATAAGGTGGCGGCCAAAGAGTATCAACAGGTTTTGAAACTAAAACCGGACCACCCGGAAGCTGCGGCGATTAAAGCGCAGATTGATTACCTGAACAACAAAGTCGATTCACGCATTCCGTAGCAATACTTAGGGCACAATGCCCGCTTGGGAAACTAAATGGCAGTAGTAACAGATGGCGTAACTGAACTCAAATACGATCGACTCTCTCTTGTTCCTTTGGGCGGTCAGGGCGAAATAGGCATGGTACTGTGGGCCTTGAGCTATGCCGGTGAGATCCTTTTGATCGACGCTGGAGCAGCTTATCCGCCGACGGATCTGCCTGGTGTCGATCTGCTTCTGCCGAACATGAATTTTCTTATGGCCAACAAAGGACGCATCAGTGCTCTGCTTCTGACCAATGGACACGAAGAGCACTGCGGTGCTGTGCCTTATGTTCTTGAGCATTTGAAGGTGCCGCGTATTATGGCGCCGCATTTTGTTGCCGCGCTTGTTTCACAAACACTGGCGGACAGAACCGATAAGGTGTATGACACCGTATGTGATACCATCGAGCCGCGTCAGAGTTATCGCATTGGGCCGTTCGAAGTCGAGTGGATTCAAGTCAACGATGCAATCGCCGACGCCTGCGCATTGAAGATCAGCACACCCGAAGGCGTGGTTTTATACACCTCGAGCTTCAAGCTGGATCAAACACCGGTAGACAGCAAGTTAATGGATATAGGACGATTTGCGCAACTGGGCGACACGGGGATTACATTGCTAATCAGCGACTCAGCCGGAGTGGAAAATCGTGGATACACGGCATCGGAAAAATCCATAGCGCCGGCGTTGGAAAGGCACATCAGTCAAGCTGACGGACGGGCGATAGTCGTCATGAACGGCACCAACACTCACCGCCTACAGATTTTGTTTGACATTGCCAAAAGGACAGACCGCAAGGTTGTCCTCTTCGGTGATTTGCTTGTCCAGACTGCTGTGGCTGCTGTCATTACCGGTAATTTGAACTACGACCGCTCGATTGAAGGGACTCTCCAAGACCTGCATAAACTACCTAGCGAACAGATCTTGGTGGTCGCCACCGGCGAAGACGGTAATGCCCTGGGGTTGCTTCACCA
>Ga0163152_10004705_pt1 | contig 16627 bp, 9 predicted proteins | sample OliLakLV19MP8IB2_FD_148635 | JGI IMG/M metagenome (GOLD analysis project Ga0163152, IMG submission 148635) | Freshwater microbial mat bacterial communities from Lake Vanda, McMurdo Dry Valleys, Antarctica - Oligotrophic Lake LV.19.MP8.IB-2 | ecosystem: Environmental > Aquatic > Freshwater > Lake... | reverse complement strand
CTTTGCCATCTGACCCGGTCCCTTGATCCCTTGGTCCCCTCCCCCTGCTTTCCTTTCCTCCATAGCTCAATGGTAGAGCGATCGGCTGTTAACCGATAGGTTTCAGGTTCGAGCCCTGATGGAGGAGTTCTGAACGGCTCCGCCTCTGGCGGAGCCGTTTTGGTTTACGGGCGGGTCATTTTGGCCTGCCGCGGCCGGTTGGCCCAAACCCCCGCGGAATCCGCGTGGTTTGGCGATTCGCCACTTGCGGCGACGCGCTCTCGGTTCGAGACCGATTCAGAGGCCAGCGGTCAGGATACGGAGTGTCTCGGGATGAGTGCGGCCAACAACTCTCACGCTCTCACCGTCTCTGGTGGACGAGTCGGGTGGTTAACAAGCGGCGCAAGCGCGGCGGTCACTTGCCGGACTGCTCGACGAGTTCGCGTGCGGTCGCCATCGGCAAGTACATGTGGAGCCGGTCGTCGGTGAGGCTCTCGAACCCGTACTTCGCGTAGAACGACCTCGATGCCTCGTCTTTCGCGTCAACCTCGATCGCGGCAGAGGCGATGGTCTCCGAAACCTTGACCGCGATCTTTAGAGCGTGGATCAACAGGGCCGCCCCGAGCCTCTGGCCGCGGAACGATTGATCGACGGCCAGGCGTCCAATGAGCGTGGTCGGGAGCGGCATCTTCGCCAGTGAACCGTGCCCATCGGGGATCACATTGACGGTGATTCGACTGGCCGCGAGTGTGAAGTAGCCCGCGATCTTTCCGCCCTGAGTGGCGAGCACATAGCCGCGTGTGAGACTCTTTTTGCTGTGCTGCCCAAGCTTGGTCTTGAGGTAGTCGTTGAGCGCATCGACGCCGCAGTCGAAGTTGGCGCGGTCGTGCTTGCTCTTGTCGAATGGCTCGAAGCGGAAACCCTCACGCACCGGTCATCTCCCGGTAACGCTTCGCGGCCTTGCGCAGCGCCGCGTTGGGGCGGGCCGGCTTGGTCAGCATGGCGAGCAAGGTGGCGCTGTCACGCTCGGTGAGTTCGCGGGCCTCGATGCGGCTCAGCGTCTTGTCGGCCGCCAACTCGAGCATGCCGTTGATGAAGCTGGTCACGGTCATGCCGCGCAGCGCGGCGGCCTTCTCGACCTTGGCCTTGAGCGGCTCGGGCTGGCGGATGGTGATCTTGCTGTACCTGATGATGCTCATGAGAATCTCCTCACAAGTATACGGCATAATGCCGTATGGTGTTCAACCCCGAGGCACGAATTTCCCTTGATCCACGGTTCTCGGTCCCAAGCTACGGCAAAACCAAGGTTCCAGCGACTTCCCCGGCACTGCCATGCTCGCTCGAGGTGTTCCGCGTGGAATGATCTGCCAGCTTGCACCCAAGTTCTCCCACCCCATCCCGCTTTGCCATTTATACCCGCCAGTCGGTGGACACGGCCAAAGACGTCTCGTCGTGCGACGGGCAGTTCATGGTGTGCATGGACTGCGCCCGTGCGTATGGCGAGCGCGACACGGACTGGGTGGGCGAGCGGTTCGACGACCAGGGTTGGACTGGCGCAAACCTGAACAGGCCGGCGATCAAACGCCTGAGGGAGGCAATCAGGGACGACCGTGTGCAGCGTGTGTATGCCGTCGCGCTTGATCGCCTGTCTCGCACCATGCGTGACAGCGTCGTGATCATGGATGAGCTTGATGCCGCTGGCGTCGAACTGCGGTTTGTGCACCAGCCGGGCCTTGGCACCACCGCCGAAGGCCGGTTCTTGCGGCACATCATCGCGTCGTTCGCGCAGTTCGAGCACGAGCTGATCGTCGGACGGCTCTCCGACACTCGCTTGTTCCTGAAGGCCCATGGGCGACGTCTGGCCGGGTCGCCCCCCTATGGCTACGACGCGGACCCGAAGTCCAAACAACTTGTCCCGAACCCCGTCGAGGCGAAGAGGCTGCGGACCATCTTTGAGATGGCCGCCGCGGGCACGCTGCCGACCGAGATCTCGCGGCATCTGAATGGCAATGAATGGACGACCAAGCGCCGCCTGTCGAAGCGATCGGGCAAGAGTGTCGGCGGCGGCAAGTGGACCGCCCGCCAAGTGCTCGATGTGCTCAACAACCCGGTCTGCCTCGGCGTGTTCGCGGACAACGACAAGGTCCGGCCCGGCTGCCACCCGGCGATTATCGACGGGAAGGCATTTGCCGATGCGGCGAACCACCTCGACGCCCGCCGTCGTTCTGGAAAGAGTCCACGCACATCGCATCAGTTCCCGCTCCGCGGCAAGGTGGTCTGCCCGGGCTGCGAACGCCCGATGAGCACGTACACAGTCTCGCGCCGCTTGGGGCCAGGGGCCACCATGACCTACCGCTACTACCGATGCCGAGCGACTGCGGGCGGACGGCCGCCCTGCTCCGGCTGGCAGTACCCGGCGATCGAGCTCGAGCGGTTTGTGTCTGAGATCCTCGAAACGCCGGTAATGTGGCAGGAACTTCTGACCAGCGTGCTGCCGCGCGAGCGCTTGAAGGCCGCAAAGGCGATGGCGACCGTCTGGTCAGCGTTGGACTTTGGCCAGCGCAACCGCCTGATCCCGCAGATGGTCGATCGGCTCGAGTTCAGCAAGGCCGACGACAAACTGTCGATCACGCTCACGTCGAAGGCCGTAGAGGTCGTAAACGCTTTGAAAGTGGGCACTTCCGAATCCAGCAGTTAACCGGTAGGTTGCGGCTTAGTCAGGGCTGTTTAGAGCTTCAAGGGCCGCGTCCAAAAGACGCGGCCCTGTTTGTTTACGGATCGGGTTTGCGGCCCGCCAAAAAGCGCCCGAGTTTTCGCCCGGAATCGCGAGGCGTCCCGATTCCGCCTCGCTCTCTGGTTCGGGTGGTTGCGAGCAACGCGAACCGTGACGGGAGCATGCGGGGCAGTTCTCCGCAGCCGACTCTCGGTCGCGGCGAGAGAGCGGGCCGATGGGTTTACAGGATGGTTGCGGCAACACTGCTATGCCCAGACAGTTCGCAACGACTCGACCCTGAGGCAGCCGACGAATGGGGCAGATCGCCTAAAAGTGGTCAGTTCCCGTGACGAGGTCGATGGCGAGTCGGCTTGAACTCCCCGTCCCGCGAACGCCAGGACCTGAGGAACCGCTTCAATGCCCGCCCCGCTCGATCGCTGAATGGGTTCAACGTGTAGCGAACCCGCCGCGCCGATCGACCCCCGTCCTCTTTGCCAGCAGAACCCACGACCCAGGACTTCCGGTCTATCCCTGTCCTTTGCATTCCTCGGAACCGATAAATGAATGCCGCGAGCATCGTCTGGCTGCGTTCGCGCCCAATCTTTTCGAGAACAGCGACGATGATTGCCTTGGCCCAATCTCTCTGCGGACACTCCGTCCACACGCCCTTCATGAACAAGGCCGTGATAAATCGATTGTGCGGGTTCATGAGTGCGACCCCGCAGACGACGCGAATGAGCGCCTCGCCCGAGCCGCTGTCTATCTGCCAGTTTGCATGTCGAAGCACCGCGACCATCTCGGCGGCGGATAGCCGGGTGAACGCATATCCACGGTCGAGAAGTCGGCCCAGAATCTGTTCATAAAATTCCTCACTGATTCGCGAGCGGTCCATTGCCGCCCGCATGACGGCCTGTGTCCAGACGGTGCGGACGCCAGCACCGAGTTCGATCAGAAGTCGTTGTAGTCCAAGGTCGTCCGTCCACAGGGGTGCGCCGCGCTTGATGGCAACTGCCACCGCATCAGTCGATGTCGAATCTAGGATCTCCTCAAGCTTCTCCTTCAGTTCTGTGGGAAGATCCAAGGTGGACTCGCCACCGACAACCTCGCAGTGCGAATGGACAAACTGAATTACGCTCTCGATTCGAGCGACCTCCTGCGCTATTTGCTCGGGAGACGGCTCCAGGAAGAAGAGTTTGCCACGATGTAGCCCGATGGTCCCCTGAGGCCTTCGCGAGCTTCCAGCTTCAAGCGACAACTCTCGTAGCTCATCCAGCACCGCTTGCGGCACGATGAGCTTGACCCCGAGCTTGGGCAAGTCGGCGAGCACATCGAGCATGATCGCACCGGCGAGCACAGTGCCATCGAGAACCAGTTCCTTGCAATCGCGGGCCACGACTAAAGCCTGCGGCCACCGGGCCGCTTCCCCGTCGTCGGCGCGTACGCCCATCGTCCGGTCGGATGTGAGATACCTCACCAGGTCGAACACGCGGCGACCGAGCATCGCCGCAAACGTGGCGATCGGTAAGCGGTTCTCTCGGTACATCGACTCCAGCAGCTCTCTGTTGTTCTCCTGTTTTTTGAGCTCGCCATACATTTCGCCGAGCTTCTCCTCGATCGGCGCGTCTGGCGGCGGTGCTGACGGTGCGGAGAACCGCCGGAACATCGGCTTGTCCGGGAAGGTCTCCTCGTAGCGATCCATGATGTCATGGACACGCCGGAGCATCCGGTTCTCCGTACCGAGAATTTCGTAGTGGTGTTCGAGATAGTCGAACTTGTCGCCCTTTGCACGCCCCCACATGGCCTTTACGAACTCGTGTTTGCTCGGGAACTCGTTTCGCGATGTCGCCGGGTCCGGTGCTGATTCGATGTACACCCAGTGCGGCTGTTCGTCGTGCCTGCGAACGTAGACAGCGGCACCATCGCCGACGCGTTGATGCCGTTCGATCGTCAGCGGACTCGCCGAGGGGTCGAACACACAGGCGACGAGGGCACGGTGCGAGTCGGGATGCTCGGGGAATCGGCGGTACACGGCGTATGCGACTTCGAGCGATCGCTCAGGAGCCGGTCCGCGACGGAGCACGAACACAAGCGCGGCCCCTTCGCCGGGGTGCACGACCTCGGGGACGGCTGGCAACCTCGATTCATCAAAGACTGCGAGTTCTGGCTTGTTATCGCGCAGGGCAAGCACCGACAGATGCAGGACGGCATGCTTGTCATTCGGGTGAGTCGCCACCCAACCCCTGAGCAACGAGATGGCTCGCGCCACCTCCCGCGATGCCGCGAGAACTTCAACCTCGACCTCGAGATGCCGCCGTGTCGTGCGGCCGGCCGCACGAACGGTCGCGCACACGTCGAGCACCGTCCGCCACTCGCCCGCGAAGTACGCCGCGCGAACCAAATGAACCGTGTCCGAACCAGCATCCTCTGGGGGAAGCACTGTTCGCCACAGTTGAACCGCCTCGGAGTGCAGGCCGCAATCCTGAGCAAGCTGCGCGGCCTCCCGGCGATCGAACCACGACGGGCTCTCCCCCAGCGCCCGCACCGCTGATTCCGCGATCTTGGTTGCCTCTTCGCGGGAGCCCGCTTGGAGCTGTGCCCTCGCAAGTAGCGCCGAGCGTTGGTGCTCGGGCAGTGCGCCATCAGCAAGGCCGGTCACAATGCCGGGGCCATCCCCAGAGCGGCCCTGCTCGTAGCACACACGCAGCGCCATCCTGACGATGTCCGCCCGGTGGGTCGCAGGCTCCACATTGCCGAGGCGAGCGCACAACTGCTCCACCTCTGCCCGAGCCTCCTCGATGTCACCCTCAGCGCGTCGTCGCAGCCGCAGCATGACAGCCGCAAGTTGCACCTGGCCCGCCCACTCTCCATTTGGTGGAAGCGCCGACAGGGCAGCGATTGCCGCGTCCATGTCTGGTCGGGCCTCCGCCTCCATCGCAAACCCGAGAACGATCACGGGCTCTGTGGGATCACGGCGGAAGGCCTCTCGAAGGTCTGCGGTAGCATCCGATTCCCGTCCAAGAAGTCGTCTGGCAACCGACCGATTGAAGTGGAGTCCAGCAAGTCTGCCAGCCGCGTCTCTGGAACCTAGCGCATCGATCGCCTTGGTAATCGCGAGCTCTGCCTCGGCGATGAGGTCCGGATGCTCGGGCACCATTCCACGATCGGCGTGGAATGTGGTGAAGCGGCGCTCCGACGTGACGATGGCGGCACCGAGCATCGAGTGAGCGTCTTCCCATTCAGGAGATGCCGCAACGGCGGCGCGTGCATGGCGCACGTGTGCGTCGAACTGACCACAGCGTGCGGCGAGATCTGAGAGTGCCTGTGCAACCTCTGGGTCTTTGCGCACCGCCTCCGGAACGGCCGCCTCGACCGCCCCAAAGTCTGAGCCATCCTCGTGCGAGCGGACCCAGATAGACCATGCACGCCCGTAGGTCGGTTCGCTCGCACACAACTCGGCGGCAAGTCGCTGCGTCTCAGCCATGTCTCCGGCGAGAAACTTCCCAAGCAGTTCGATGCCCTTTGCGTCCCGGCTGTCGCGGTAGTGCCCGGCCGCTCGCAAATAGGCCTGCGATGCCAACGCCGCCTCGCCCTTGGAATACAGGGCATTGCCGATGTTGGCCTCCAGTCGGTACCGCAGCTTGGCCGTGAGCTTGTCGCCCTCTCTGGTCCGGATAGCCTCGTACTCAGCGATCGCGTCGTCAGGCAGCCCACGTGCGACTTGCTTGAACACGGCATCGATCTCGCGATCAACTTCCGTCGTACTGCCCGCGCCGGCGTCACTGACAGACACGGTGACGCTGTGTTTACTGACGAGACCAGGAAGGCGCTGGAGTGCAGCTTTATGCAGATCGGGATCGCTACCCAACAGCTCGGTAACCAGCTGATGGAGGGCCGCGGCGGGGATGAGTCCGTTCTTGGCTTTGTGCGCGTCCACATCCGCGCGGAGCTTTTCGATCAGTATCCACAGGCCGGAGAAGTCGCCCGAAGCGTTGTCGAAGTACACCGGCTCTATGCCCTGCAGTCCTCGCAGGTTCGCGGCCTGAATTCGCTCGTCATTGGCATCGGCGGGCGCAGCGAGAATCGCGAAGTGCCTGGGGCCGGACGGCTGCAGGCTCCCCTCGACCGCCCGCAAGATGTATTTGAATGCTTCATCCGTCAGGCTGAATCCGACGAATACGAGCCGCTGCCCAACCAGAAACTCGCGAAGAAAATCCGTGTACCGCTGCTCGTGGACATAGCGTTGGTCGTACTCCTCCTTGCACAGGACGATGCTCTGCGGTCGGCCGATCGAACCGTGGAGATGCACATAGGAGCGGGCCGCTCCTATGGCGGTCTGCCGCTGCCTCAGGTCAGAAAGCTTGTCCCACTCGTCCGCATCGAAGCCGGACGCCGTCGAGCCGTGCACATTGCGGTGCGCCGACTGGAGGACACCGTCGTAGTTCGTGGTGAGGACGTGACGGAACGGCATCGCCACCAGGGTTTCATGTGCTGCATCATGCGGAGGTGTTCGCGGCGCAAATGTCTCGCGGAGAATCCGCTGATACTCATTCGGCCCCAGGATTTTCTTATAGGTGCTCGCGCGCAGCAGCCCGTCAACGCCATCGACCACTCTGACCTTCGCATCATCCACTTTTCGGGCGGCCGTCTCAAGCTCGGAAAGAAGTCCGCCCCACATGGGGTAGCCGACCTTCCGGCTGCTTCCCGCGCCGACAAACAGCACAGCACCACCCGCGATCGCTTCGACCAGCGATCTGTAGGTTTGCTCTCGCGGATCGGGCGCAGCCGCCGGGACGGGGTCAGATGGCACGGTTCCTCCCGGACATGGCTGCCAAGCCAATAGGCCGAACAATCACAGCAGGCTGCCCCATCGCGACATCGAACTTGGAACTCCCGGGCACATAGGCGTTCAGCAGCGCTTTGAACACCCGCCCGTGTGTCGCATACCGCAGGTGCAGCAGCTCATGGACGATCACGAAGTCCTGGAACTTCGTCTCCTGGTCTGCCAGTTCGGCGGCCAGGGTGATCGTCCCCCGTGACGTACATGATCCCCACTTGCGCCGCATCTCCTGCACGCGCACGATCGTGGGGTTCACGCGGAGCTTCACGGCCCACGCGTGCGTGCGGCGGCGGAGCTCATCGGCTGGGTACAGGGATGACCTCATGCCTCCTCCTCGGGCAGCAGATGGGCCATCGCGATGCCAACAACCCGCGCACGGTCCTCGTTTCCGAGCTTGAGCACCAGCGGATACAACGCGGCGCGGAGACGCCGGCGCTCCTCCGGGTTCACGCCCGCGTTCGGGAACCGGCCCAGCAGCTTCTCGGCATCGGCGGCCGCCGCCATCGGATCGATCCCTGCCGTCTTCATCGCGGCATCGTCACGGAGCGACCAGAACACGCCGAACGCCCGCGCCGACAAACCGCTCTCGCGTGCCGACTTCATCGCCGCGTCCTTTTCGGCGGCTAGGGCGGCGATCTCGTCCATCGCGGCCATGCCCGTGGTCTTACGTTCCTCCAAGTCCTTTAGGATCCGCTCGGCGCGGTCCTTCAGTGGTTGGAGCACCGCGGCCGCGTCCGGGTTCTCGTCCATCTCCTTGTTCAGGCCTCGCACGAGGTTGAAGACCTTGCCCTCGTCCGGCCCTCCGTCCTTGCGGAGCGACTCCAGCGTTTTCACGTCGAACGTGACCGTTTTTGTGATCCGGCCCAGGCCCTCCTGAATCGCACTCTCCTGAATCAGCCGCTCCGTCTTGTGCGCAAGATCGACCGCAAGACCGGCCTTGTCCGCATATGCGTTCCGCACGGCGGCATAGAGCTGCGTCAACTGCTTGTAGGGCTGAATATGGTCACGCAGCTGTGGCGACGGTGACAGAATCTCCCACAGCGCCTCAATCTCCTTGAACGCTTCAAAGAACGCTTTCCGTGCCGCGGGATCGAGGAATCGCCCGAACACGAGGCGCTCCAACCTCTCGTCGGCGGTGCCGCCCTCGCCCGCGTCCAGATACTGCTTCTCGGCATCGCCCATTCGTTGGCGGAAGTCCTGGAACAGCACGTCGAGGTCCTCGATGACGCCGCTCACATCGCCCGAGTCGAACCGCAGCGCCTTCCGCAGTTCACGCAGCACGCCGACGAAGTCGACGACCAGGCCGACCCGCTTGCGGATGCCGGACTCATCCTCATACGGCCGATTCACGCGGGCGATGGCCTGCAGCAGCACGTGGTCCCGCATCGGCTTGTCGAGGTACATGCAGTACAGCACCGGCGCGTCGTAGCCGGTCAAAAGCTTGTCGGTCACGATCAGGATCTTCGGCTCCTTGTCGGGCCGCGCAAACATCTGGCGGGCGTCTTCCTCCTTCTCATCCGACACCTGGAGCTGCGCCACCAGTGGGCGGTCCACAATGTCGTTGGCGTTCTCGCTGTAGATCGGCACGCTCCACTCGGGCGGCAGGTGCTTGTCCAACGCCTTCTTGTACTTGGCGCACGCCTCGCGGTTCACGCCGACCAGGAACGCTTTGTAGCCCAACGGCAGCACATTCTCACGGAAGTGCTCCGCGACGAACGCCGCCACCTTCTCAACACGATCATCCGCCGTCAGGAACGTCCGCAGCCCCACCGCGCGATCGAGAACACGGTTCAACTCTTCAACGTCGGTGACGCCGTCGGCAGCAGCGAGCTCGAAGAACTCCTTGTCGAGCTGCTCGGTGGGAACATGCACCTCGCTGGGTGCCATCATGTGCTTGATCGGCAGGGTCGTCTCGTCCTCGATCGACTCCCGGATCGAGTACTTGTCCAGATACCCCGACTCGTCCTGCGCCCCGAAGATCTTGAAAGTCCCCTCGCCCTGAGCGGTCTTGGCGATCGGCGTGCCGGTGAAGCCGATGATCGTGGCCTTCGGCACCGCCGCCATCAGATATGTGCCCAGATCGCGGGCCACCGACCTGTGCGCCTCATCGATGAATACGTACACGTTGTCGCGCGGGCAACTGTCTTTCCGGATCTCCTCGAACTTGTGGATCATCGAGACGATCAGCCCGCGGAAGTCGCTATCCAGCAGCGCCTGCAGCTCCGCCTTGGTGTTTGCCCGGCGGACCGGGATGTCGTGCTGCTGCACCTCGCCCAGCAGCCGGTCCACCCAGCGCCGGAGCTGTCCCTCCAGCTCGATCCGGTCCACCACGACGATGACCGTGGCGTTCTGGAACCGGTCCTTGTGCTCCAGAACAAGCCGCGACGCCGTGAGCAGCGTGAACGTCTTGCCCGAGCCCTGCGTGTGCCACACTAGCCCGCGCTGGCGCTGGGGGTCCAAGCATCGCCCGACCACCGCGTCGATGGCCCGCCGCTGGTGCTGGCGGAGTACCGACTTCTTCGTCTCGCCGTCCTTCACATAGAACAGGATCCACTGCTGAAGCGTCCGCAGGAAGTCCGTGTGCTCGAAGAAGGACTGCACGGCAAACCTGTACGTCTCCTCCGGCGCCTGCTTCCATCGGGCCATGTCGCGCCGGCTCGCGGTCCAAGTCGCCCCGTACCAGTAGTCCAGCAGGTGCGTCACGTTGAACAGTTGCGGCGCGGCCAGCAGTTCGGGCGTCTCCAGTTCGTATCGCTTCAACTGCTTCACGGCACGGTCGATCGCATCGCCAAGCTTGGGGTTCTTGTGCTCTACGATGCACACGGGGATGCCGTTGACCAGGAACATCACATCGGCGCGGTTCCCCTTCCGCGCCGGCGGCTTGATCTTCCACTCCCACGTCACGTTGAACGTGTTGAGCCCCGGCTGCCCGAATTCGATCACCTTCACCGGGCGCTGACGCTTCTCCTCCTCGTCGTACCAGCCGCGCTCGCCGCGGAGCCATGAGAGCATCTCCCGGTTGCCCTCGATTGTCGGCGGCAGCGCATCGAGAGTCTCCACGATCGAGCGGATCGAGTCTGCCGTGAGCCACGTGTTGAACTCGGCCAGCTTTCGCTGCAGCACCTCGCGCAGGAACACACCCGCCTCGCCACCGCGGAGCGTCATGGCATGCTCCGGCGTAATGGGGTCCCACCCGATTTCGACGGCGTGCTTCACCATCGGGAACTGCACCGTCCCTGCCTCGCTGATCTTCACCGTGCTCATGAAGACCTCTCCTCGGTGCACATGGACGACGCCGCCGCTGCACCAGAAATCACGCCAGCAAGGAGCTTGGGTAGCACAGTGGAGAACAGGTCCTTGAGAACACGCTCCTGAGCTGCGTGCGAGCGGCGCGCATCACGCACCCGCAGAATCAGAGCCGCGATTCGACGCTGGTCGTCTACGCCGGGCCAGGGAACTGTGATCTCCCGGAACCGCTCGCCCATGATGCTTGCCTGGGCCACATGGGCGCGTGCAAGCATCTCGGACTTTCCAGCCACCCAGTGATGCAGGATGGCGTAGTTCAAGTACGTCGCATCACATGCAGATGCCATCATGACTCGAATGCGCGTCATGTGATTGGAGAACACGGGATCTCCATCGCTCTCCCAGAGCGCGCACTTGCCGGCGAGTTCTTTGGTGTTCGTGTTGTTAAACACGATGTCATTTCTGCGCAGTCGTGGACGGCGCGAAGTCGCTTCCTCGGGAACTGACTTGATCTGATCCAGCACAATCTCGCCATCTGTCCGGACGTTGAACGGACGTATGTGTGCAACCCCGATGTCGGCCTCGTTGTGTCCGCCAAACGGGAAGCCGACAGTGGCCTCGATGATGCCGGAGTCGATCAGTTCTCCAAGCGACCGCTCGGGATACGACACGGCGGCCGCATTTTCGGAGAGCCCGCGAAATGCGGCGAACAGTTGTCGCTCAGTATCGTGGCCCTGGTCAGCAAGGCTCTGCGCTCGCGCGATCAGATCAGGAATGGACACTATTTGGCCGGACTGAGCGCCGCCAATCCAGCGACTCGGGCTCAGGTTGTAGTCAGTATCGCGAGCCTGCTCGTTGGTGATGGTGATCAACTCGCCCGGCACCGGTTCGCCGCGAGTGAACAATTCAGCAAGCGGACGCAGCTCTTCCTCAGCAAGGTAGTGCTTCGGCTTTCCCTTCTTGCCGCGACGGCTCGCGTTGAACAGGACAATCTTCCCCCTGCGAGACTCCGGCTTGCGCTTGTTGAGCAAGATGATTACGCCAGCAGCGGTGGTGTTGTAGAAGAGGTTCTCCGGGAGCAGGATGACGCCCTCGATCAGGTCCTGCTCGACAAACCAGCGGCGGATGTTCCGGTCCTTGTCCTCGTTCTTGGAGCCCGAGCCGCGCGTAACCGCGCCGGTGTCAAGAACCACGGCGGCCCGCCCGCTGTCGTTCATGCAGGCCAGTGTGTGCTGGAGCCACGCCCAGTCGCCCCTGCCCGTGGTGATTCCGCCCGCGCCGCGGAAGCGGTCGAACGGGTCGTTGGTCAGCGTGTCCAGCGCGAACGGCTGGTTCCACATCGGGTTAGCCACGATCATGTCGAACCGGCGGATGCGCCCGTCGGCGGTGCGGAACTTCGGGTTGATCATCGTGTCGCCGCGCTGCAGGTCCACATCCATGTCGTGGATAATCGCGTTCATTCGGGCGATGGCGTAGCTCTCGGCCTGCAGTTCCTGGCCGGTCAGTTTGAGGGGCACCTTGCTGGTCGGGTCTTGTTCGCGAGCGGCGATCTGGAGCTTGATGAGCAGGCCCGCCGAGCCACAGGCGTAGTCGTGGCATTCCTGGCCGGGCCGGGGCTTGAGGATGTAGGCCATCAAGAACCCGACATTGGTCGGCGTGAAGAACTCGCCGGCGCTCTGGCCCGAACCCTCAGCGAACTTGCGGAGCAAGTACTCGTACGCGCGGCCGAGGAAGTCAGGGTCCACATCCGCAAGACCCAGCCGATAGCGCGGATCGGAGAAGGTCTCGACGACATCGCGGAGCTTTGCGGGGTTGATGTCCCGCTCGCCATTGCGCTCGGCGGCGAAGTCCACGACGTCGATCACGCCGGAGAGCGAAGGATTGTGCTTGACGACCGCACGCATGGCCTTGGTCAGGTGCTCACCGATGTCGCGCGGCTTGTCCTTCGGCGGCCAGTTGAACGACTCACGGCCGTTGATCGCTGCCCAGCGGGCCTCGGCGGGCAGGTAGAAGCGAAGGAGGGAGTGGTCGCCGTCGGCGATCTGCAGCGCCGTCGCGCGGTCGCCATAGTCCTCGGCGAGGCGATCGATCTCGTCGTCGAACACGTCCGACAGTCGCTTGAGGAACAGCAGCGGGAGCAAGTAGTCCTTGAACTTCGCCGCATCCTTCTCGCCGCGGATGGAGCACGCAGCGTCCCAGAGCATCTGCTCCATCGGTTTGGTGGCGGTCGCCTGCGACCCCGACGCCTTCCGACGCCCACGGCGGGGGACAGTGGGCGCGCCCTCGGCTCCGTCGGGCGCGACGCCAGCCTCAGCGGCCAGCGCCATGATCGCCTCCCACGCCGCCTTTTGCGGCTTCACCTCACCGCCCTCCCAGCGGTTGACGGTGGCGAACGAGACGCCAAGGCGCTCGCCGAGCTGTTCCTGGGTGAGGTTGAGGGCCGAACGGATCGTCCGAAGCGTCGCTGGGAGATTCTCGACTATTTGTGCCATGTCTGCAATATATGCGATATCGCATTCTGAGACAAGGCGGTGGCACGGTCTATTTTGTACTGGTAATGTATGGTATTCCTACACCTCTTGGTCTTCGATCGGCTCTGGGACGTACACACGTCGCATCGGTAGAAGGCCCTTGTACCGGGCATCGAACCGCTCGTAGTGCTGGTAAACCAGTTCCACGGAGTTCCTCGCCATCGATCAGCCGCAGGTTGTCCTTGCTCTTGGCGAACGACTCGGCCTTGGATGAGAACGTCCCCAGCGTGACGAACAGGCCGTGCTCCTTCGTGCCGACCTTGCCATAGAGCGCCGACACGTCGGGATCGCCGACGGTCCCCTCGCTGCTCTTGCACTGCACCTTGATAATCGGCGGCTCGAAGCCCAGTTCGTCCTTGTGGGCCACGATGTCTACGCCGCCATCAGGCCCCTCAGGCGAGACGCGAGTGCGGTAGCCCATGACGTTGAGCAGGTGCGCGACGAAGTGGGCGAAGGGGTGGCCCTTGGTCTCTTGCGCCAGGCGGCCGATGATCCACGCCTGCGTGTTCTCCTCGATCTCGCCGACGACAGCAGGGACCGACTCGTCCTCTTTCACGGGCACGGGCGCGGCCTTGCCCTCCATCGCCGCGAAGTACTCGTCGGCGTAGTTCTTGATCTGGAAGAGACTCAGCGCCGAGCCGATCTCGTAGAGCGCGCCCTGGGTGAAGTGCGAGCGTGGATACGCCTTGAGCCATTTCACCTCGCGGACATTGAAGTACTTCGGGGCGATTGCCGGGTCGTAGCGGTACGCGCCCTCGATCTTGCCGAGGTGGATCTGCCGGTCGTTCTTGGACGGGTACGCGACGAAGTCGCCGGGCTTCATCTCGTGGACGAAGCGGAACAACTGGCCCGCCCAGTTGTTGATCGCGCCGTCCTTGGCGTTGGGGTAGGCCTCTCGAACCTTCGCCTTGAATGCCGAGCGATCCGCGGGCAGCTTGGACAGATCGCCAAGCTGCGACCAGCCGAGCCCGAGGAGTTTCTGTTTGAGGAACAGTTCATCGGCTTCACCGCTTCGGCCGGCATGGATGCCCCACAGGATGCGATCGTTTGTTGCCACGGATCAAGTTCCCTTGCGAGTAGGTTGGATTGCTGGGTGGATCGAGATGAATGGTATCGAGGTGGACTCGACCGTTTCGGAACAGTGATCTATCCGAATCGGCGGGCGGAAATGCCCTCCGCAAGGGCGGCCGGAAGCCTGACCGACTCGGTCTCTCGGTTCACTCGTTCGCGCGACATGCCCGGCCGGTTAGCAGAGGGGTAATGGCGAGGGCACCGAGCTCTCGCCATATGTCACAGCCGCGAACCAAGAACATCCTGACGATTGGCGGCAGGGGCGCGCCCTCTCTACCTCCTCGCGCGGTCGAGTTGCTGGCGACGGCCACGGCACGGCTGATCGATGCGAACCTCTCGGTCCGGGGGCCAAACCTAGAGCATGCCGGTTTCGACTCGCCGCGACTTGACCTTTTGGATCATGCAGCCCTCAGTGTGCCTACGGGTGAACGCGACCGTCCCGAACCGGAGAACGCGCCGCGATGTGACCCGAAGGAGCCTGACCGCCGATGACGCCCCCCACGCACGCCCCCCCAACCCCGAAGACAACCATCCAGCAACAGATCGAAGAGCTCAGACACATGCCTGTGTCGAGGCTGCGGGAGCGCTACGCCGACGCCTTCGGCGAGCCGACGACATCCGGGAACCGCCAATGGCTGTTCCGCCGGGTGGCTTGGCGAATCCAGTCGCTCGCGGAGGGTGACCTTTCCGAACGGGCGCGTCGTCGTGCCGCCGAGTTGGCGCGGGACGTCGACGTCCGGGTCCGGCCCCCCAGTGACGGGGAGCCTGCCGACGCCGTCCGCCCCGGCACCCGTTTGGTGACAATCACGGGGCGGATCGTCTCGGCGGGTAACGACCGCCTGCCTGCGCCCGGCTGCGTCCTTCGCCGCGTGTTCAAGGAGAAGGAGCATGAGGTGACGGTGCTCCTCCAAGGCTTCGAGTACGAGGGGAAGGTGTACCGCTCGCTGTCGGCGGTGGCGACCGCGATCACCGGATCACATTGGAATGGATTCCTGTTCTTTGGGCTGACCAAGAAGGGGGCCGTATGACTACCGCCGCGTCACAACGCGCACGCCGAGCCGCCGTGAACGGCACCGCTGGTGAGCGCGGAACATCCAAGCTGGGCCCGCGATCGATCCGGTGCGCCATCTACACCCGCAAAAGCACCGAGGAGGGGCTTAACCAAGAGTTCAACAGCCTTGACGCTCAGCGCGAGAGCGCAATCGCGTACATCGCCAGCCAGAAGAATGAGGGGTGGCAGTGCCTCTCCGAAAAGTACGACGACGGCGGGTTCACCGGCGGGAATATTGAGCGACCAGCGCTGAAGCGCTTGATGGCCGATATCGAGACGGGACAGGTCAACTGCGTCGTGGTCTACAAAGTCGACCGCTTGAGCCGGTCGCTTATGGACTTCTCGCGGCTCATGGAGCTCTTCGACCGTAAGGGCGTGTCGTTTGTGAGCGTCACGCAGCAGTTCAACACGACCCACTCGATGGGGCGGCTGACGCTCAACATCCTCCTGTCGTTCGCGCAGTTCGAACGCGAGATCATCTCCGAGCGCACGCGGGACAAGATCGCGGCGGCGCGACGGAAGGGAAAGTACGCCCATGGCAAGCCGATCCTCGGGTACGACTATGTGCCCTATCCCCCGCCCTTCACGGGTCGCCGGTTGATGGTCAATAAAGCCGAGGCCGAGCGGATTCGGCGGATCTTCGAGTTGTACCTTGAGGCACGAAGCATCATGCATGTCGCCGACGAGTGCAACGCACGCGGATGGGCGACCAAGAGCTGGACCACGACTGCGGGACGGGTCGTCGGCAACCGGGCGTTCGACAAGACGATCATCTCCCGGCTCCTCCGTAATCCCCTCTACGTTGGGAAGGTGCCGCACAACGGAGCGGTCTACGACGGCGAGCACGAAGCCATCGTCGACGAGGATCTCTTCCGCCGCGTGCAGACCCAACTGAAGCTGGCAGCGGAGCGCGGCGGGGCGAGCGTCAAGAACTCGACCGGCTCGCTGCTGGGCGGGTTGGTGCGGTGCAAGGGGTGCGGGTGCGCCATGTGCCCGAGCAGTGCATCGAAGAAGAAGCCCGACGGTTCGCGTGTCCGCTACCGCTACTACGTCTGCTCCAACGCGGTGAAGCGAGGCCGGAAGCACTGCGCTGCGCCGTCTTTGCCCGGGCCTGCCCTTGAGACGTTTGTCATCGAGCAGGTCAAGGCCGTCCTCGTCAATGACCTGTCGATGCGCGCCGTCGTCGCCCGGGCGCTGGA
>Ga0163152_10004704_pt1 | contig 16627 bp, 18 predicted proteins | sample OliLakLV19MP8IB2_FD_148635 | JGI IMG/M metagenome (GOLD analysis project Ga0163152, IMG submission 148635) | Freshwater microbial mat bacterial communities from Lake Vanda, McMurdo Dry Valleys, Antarctica - Oligotrophic Lake LV.19.MP8.IB-2 | ecosystem: Environmental > Aquatic > Freshwater >... | reverse complement strand
AAGTGTGGGAAGGCGGCGTGACGCGGCGTGACATCGTCAACCGTCGCCAGGCTCCAAAAATAGCAGCAGAGACGCTGCCCAGAGACATTTGATCGACGCCTGATTCGCATCAGCTCTTTCGAAGTTCGCAGGCTAACTCGGGCCTGCTGAAGGAGGGGGGTATGCTTCAGAAACAAGTGACAATTTTGATCATGATCATATGCCTGGCGCTCGCCGCATGCATGGAGTCTCAAACGACGTCAGCCCCACTGTCAAAACCCACCGTGTACGAGTGGATTGGCCCCGACTCTTCACCTTCGTTACAACGCCTGGCTCAGGACAAATCGACCTGCTTTCAAGAGGCCGAACGGACTGACACACAAAAGGCCCCCGGCGTTGTGAGCGAGCACTGGAAGGCGCACGTTAAGCTCTGCATGCAGAAGCAGGGCTGGGGTGAGAAACCGGTCGACTAGGCGTGCAGCAGGATCACGCTCCCATAAAGTGAAGGCCCGGGAAGGCACCAGCTCCTGAATAAGGGCCCGAGCCGGTTGATCGAATCCGTAGAAACGAGACGGTCAGCCAATCGTTCACCCGGAAACGCTCTGCTTCGTCTTATTCGTTCCCCGCAAACGCGATCGTACTGAGTAACGCATTTTCTGCCTGGCGTGAGTCCAATCTGGTGTGTTGAACGACGATGGGTACATCGGATTCAACCAGACTGGCGAAGTCTGTATCGGTAGGGATCGGGGCCGGGTCTGTCAGATCGTTGAACCGCACATGCATCGTCCGCTCAGCGGGCACGACAGCCTGTAGGGACCGACCGGCCCACGATCCGTATAAAACACGGTGATTTCCACACGGGCGTCACACGGCCCCACATTCAACACGCAGACCGTTTCGTGGCTCGTCATCTGCGGATGCGGACCTGTGCTCGTCGGGGAATATAACCTTCCGCTATAGCCCAACGTTTCTTCCCAATTGGTTCCATCGGTCCTCCTTCATCGTTTCGAGCTTCGCATTGAAGTCATGCCCCACACTGGCCTTGAGGCGGGTCAGTATCGTTCTGCAAAAGGAAGGCGACACTGCCTAGTAGTGTCGTGGTTACGGAGGTGGATAGAAGCCCACTGGACGCTGGTCATATCGCTGAGCTCTAGCAAGCATAGTGTGGGAAGCGGCGTAATCTGGTTGCAGTGCCATTTTTGGTGAGACATAAAAAGTCATGCAAGGCGTCTCCACCAGATTGCGATCAGTGGTGATGGAGGTATATTGGCAACCGTGCCCTAAGCCGTGACCGAACCGTAACGAAAACCATAACCAGAAAAGTAAGAACTCGCAATCAAACTGTGAGGCATACCATCGCAGTTTTGCATTGCGCCCAACGACTCTGCGACCACTGACGAACCAGTGCGACCCACTAGGACGCTTGAAGAGATGATCTGATATTGGGTTAGATTTTGAACCGGGACCAAAATCGGGAGCAGGACCGGGAGTAAAACCTGAATCAGGATGTGGACGGCATAGTCTCGGCTCGAATGAAGGAATGGATGTTGATTCAGAGTGAGCCGCTCAGTTTCGAACGCCGTCACGCGTGGGTCAAGCCAGGCGGCGGGGAACAGGGAATTTCAAGCGTGAAACTTGTTCCGATTCCTTCTGCACTTGCCACATCAATTTTGCCGTTGTGGGCATCCACCACACCCTTCACCAAGGTCAGACCCAGTCCCCATCCCGGTCGCGTACCGGCTTCTTCGCTCGACGTGGCGCGTCGGAATTTTTGAAACAGCCGTGGGATTTCATGATCAGGAATCTCGGCCCCTTCATTGTGCACCGTCACTTCGATGGTTTCGATGCTGGAGTTCCAACTGATTGTGATCGGCGTTTCGTCAGCGCCATACTTCACGGCATTAACAATCAGATTCTCCACCGCGCGCTTTAGGCCATCGGCACCCCAGTTCCCATGCAGTTCCCCCTCCGACACCGCGACGATCCGTGGCCCGTAGACCATCCGCATCTCCTGGACGACTTCACGAATGACCACGGCGAGGTCACAATTCGTGAATTGGAGCCAGAGGCGTTCGCCCCCGCGAATCCTGCTCCCGTCCAGCAGGTTTTGAATCATCGAGTCGAGGCGGTTCAAACTGACCAGGATATTGTTCTGCGCGGCAATCGCAGGCTCCGCGAGACCGCCCCGTTTCAAGGTGATCTGGGCATTCATTCTCGCCACCGCGAGCGGCGTCCGCAGATCGTGGGTCAGCGTGTCAACAAATTCCTGTTGAATGTCCGCCTGCACCTTGGTGAACTCGATGACCGCGTCATTCACGGCTTGCTCAATGCTATCTAACACGATGTCACGCGGGATCGTTGACATGGGGCCGTCTGTTTCGAGTTCCTGGAACAAGACCTCCCGCAGAATGTGGTATTCAAAGATCACTTCCCTCAGTAGATAACTCCGATTACTGGCGCGATCCGCCCCATGCAGCTTCCCTATGCGCAACGACTCGTGGATGTGGGAGGCTATTGAGTCGACATCCATCTTACGGGCCGACGCCAGGGCATCGCATAAATGGTCGAGAAACAAAGGCAGAGAGTCGAGAAGGGCGAGCGTGCCAGCCGACGACGCGGATGTCACCTCTTTCAGGCATCGTTCGACCCACAAGCCTAATAGGCGTTCCTTGTTGGCCTGGAGACCTCGAGCGTAGGAGTCAGACATGTATGAACTCATTTTGCATGGAGGTGGTCGCGTGGCTCAGGATTTGGTGCGTCGGTGGCCGTGGGCTGTTAAAATGGCCTGGCACAACTGCTCGGGGGCGGCATCTTTAGTCAGATAGGTCACAGCGCCGGCCTCCTTCATCGCCGTCATGACCTGAAGACTGTTGTGGACCGATAAGCCAATGACGAGCACGTTGGGGCAGGTGGCCGTGATTTGTCGGGTGGCCTCAACGCCATCCATCTTGGGCATATTGACGTCCATGATCACGACATCCGGGAGGAGGCTCTGGGCCAACCGCAGTGCCTCTTCTCCATCCGCCGCCTCCCCGACCACCTGAAGGGAATCGAACTGTTCCACGACGGCGCACAGGCCCTGGCGCACCATCGGATGATCATCAGCCATGAGAACGCGCACCAGTTGAGCCTGTGCCTGGTTCGTCGGGAGGGGCGGAGCCGTATTGGGATTTGAGGGGGATGGGGTTGTCGCGGGAGCCGGTTCCACCGGTATGCTCAGCCTGGCGGTCGTTCCCTGTCCCGGTCTGGAGGTGAGTACAAAGTCGCCTCCCACCGCTTCCATCCGCTCGCGGATAGTAAAGTGCCCGAAGTGCGGTTCGGGAGATGACGGTTCTGCTGAAAGATCAAACCCTCGGCCTGGGTCCTTCACGGTCACCACAAGCGTCTGCTGTATCAGATCGACCGTGAGAGCTGCCTGGGTCGTGTCGGCATGCTTGACGGTGTTCATGAGTAATTCCCGGACGCTCTGAAACAGCAGGATGGCATGTTCTTCGCTGAGTTCGACGGAGGTGACGTTCAGCGTCATCTCGACACGCAATCCATGGTGCTGCTTCATTTGTTCGGCCAGCCACGTCAGCCCCATAATGAGCCCAAACTCGCGCAGGACCGGCGGGGTCAACTGGGCCACTAGAGAACGGGTGTAAGTGATGGCATCCTGAAGAATCCGGTCAGCATCCCGTAACTGTTGCTCCCTCTCTTCCTCCGTCCCTTGGCTGGACTGGGTGAGCTTGAGACGACACACCACCAGCATCTGCCCGAGATAGTCATGCAATTCACTGGCAAGGGAGCGGCGCACCCGTTCTTCCGCCACGCTGAATTGGGTAGCCAGGGCGCGCAACCGGTCCTGAGAGACCGTCAAGCTGTGTGTCCGCTGCGAGACCCGTGAATCAAGTTCAAGCGTCAGCGACTTGAGGTCCTCCTCCATACGTTTCCGTTCGGTAATCTCGCGCGCGCTTTTCGACGCGCCAATGATCTGTCCCGAGGCATCTTTAATCGGGGAGACCGTTAACGACACCTGCACGAGGCTGCCATCTTTGTGCATCCTTATGGTTTCAAAATGATTCACCCGCTCACCGTGTCTGATTTTTTCAATGATGTGCGTCTCTTCGGGAAGCCGATCTGCTGGAATCAGCATGGTGATCGGTTGGCCCACGGCTTCGGCTTTGGTATAGCCGTAGATCCGCTCCGCCGCCGAATTCCACGACTGTATGACACCGTTTAAGCTTTTGCTGATGATCGCATCGTCGGACGACTCGACAATGGCGGCCAACAACGCCATTTCGGGAAATTGGGCCGGCTCTGGGTGACTGGGGGGTTGCGTGGGCATGTGGATGCCATTATACAGGCTGTGGAGCCACGAATAACTGGGTAAAACCCTTGCAACGCCGACCGCCTTACTCGTATGCTTGGGGCCGTGAAAGGTTCGTAGTATTTCTTCCAACCCCAACCCGAGTAGAAGCAGGCCTGAGTGAAGTGTCGTCCTACTTTGACCATAAGAATCAATTGAAGTGGCCGGTTAATTTCTTTTATACCTCCCTTATGCGGAAGGGGAGTCTTCCGACCCCTTCTTCCTCCCTTGATGATGCGCCCGCGTCCCCGCCGCCGGATATTGCATCGAAAATCGTTCCTGGTCCAGTCCGGTTCATGTCGTCTTCAAGAGATACGGGCGTTTGGGTGTCGGTTTCTTCATCATCTGATAATGCTGTGGCTTCCAGCGGCTCGATCCAGACTGAATCACGTTGGTGATCCATTCGGGTCCGACCGCACAATGCAGGGCCGCGAGTGTGGGCCCCATGGCTTGTGAGAACCAGGTCTGCACTTCCTCCAGCGTGCGGTCTGTCGTTTCTACATGAAACCGACACCGCTTGAACCCTTCGGTCAGCGCCTTCCACCAGGGCAGTTCAGACGATCGACATCGTTCCCACGCGGGAGCATCTGCCGTGGTATCTCTAAATGAAATGCACGATTTCAGGAGCCCGACCGTGAACGCACGCCACTCATCGAGAGAGAGGTGCGCAAACAGGTCTATGCACAGTTGCGCCCGGTCTTTCTTGAACTCCAACTCCCAGCGCACCCAAGGCCCTTCGACGGTATTGCCCTTCCCTGCTGCCTCCATGCGTTTATCATAGACGCGCAGATATGTTTCGCTCTGTCGGCTCCCGATCGTGACCATCTGCCCCTGGTGTCATCTCGCCAGCTTCGGCAGCACGCCATTTTCTCTCGTGCGCGTTACGGCTTCTTGCCGTGCTGCCGGGACAGAATTCACTTCCGTTTTGAGACGGAGGCTTGGATGAAAGCTCACCACTCGGCGGGCCGCGATCATCACAGCTTCGCCCGTGCGGGGGTTCCGTCCCTGGCGAGCGCGCTTACTTCGAACCGTGAACGTGCCAAAGCCGTAGATGGTGATTGGTTCACCCGCCTGAAGGGTGGTCTTGAGGAGTTCAAGGAACCAGTCCAGCAAGGTGGCTGCCTGCGTCTCCGAGATCCCGGTTTGCTGATGAATTCGCCTGGCAATGTCCGCCTTTTGCATCGCCGGTCAGTTCCCCTTCGGCAATCAATTATTATTCAAACAAGTTTAGGCCTTGAAGCGGGGGTCTACTCGACCGAAGTCGCGGGTTCTTCCAGGCCGCTCATTGATTTGAATTCTTTACGTTTTATTCTCTGAACTAAACCCAGAAGCGAATTCGGTGCAGGTGCACGCTTCACACGTCTTGTAAGGATGACCGTGTCAACCCACTCCAGCGGCACATGATCTTCCATCCAGACCTCTCCACGAGGAATCCTCTGGAGCCACTGTTCTGTTGCCTTGTAATGGTCACCCGCACGGGAGTTTGGGATAATTTTGTCATAGAAATACGGATTTAGAAGCAGGTATGCCAATTCAGAAATGATCCAACTTCCCTTCTGTTTCTGAAACCAGCGTGGGTCTAGAAAGTAATAACAACTTAAGACGTGCTGGATTAAGTCTGGAGAGTCGTTCCTTAAGTCAAACAAACAGACATAGCCCATCAATCGCCCGAAACTGTTCTCAGAGCTCGTGTTCAGATCAAATCGACTATCTTTGTTGTGAAGTATCTTTCCTGTTTCCCGAATCGTCCTATAGGCAGATAGACTGGTGAGGTGAAAGACCTTGCCTCTTAGGTGAGCAAGCAAGCGTTCAGTATCACCCCGCCGGCAGGGCACGACCATTTCCTTCATCACTTCCCCTTCGGCAGCAACCCCTTCTTTTCCAGCTCCTAAATCTTGTCCCCGATCAGTGTGAGCAACAGGTCACGAACTGTTTGTTTCTCCGCCGCGGCAGCCATTTTGAGCCGGAAAAACGTATCGCGTGGGATTCCACGAATGTGAACAGCTGCTGTGTCGTCAGGCGGGGTTTTAGAGGCCATGGCGCCGAAAGATACCACAAGGCTTATTTGATGTCGATTGCAGAGAGAGGAAAAGACTAGGGTCTTTCCTCGTGTGCTCAGTGTCTGTTCGACTTTAGATTGAGACAAGCTTTAGGAGCCGCTAGGGGAGCATGGCGTTGATGCCCACCCCATGAGCCCCACCTTCATGGCGAATTCCGAAGCTCCAGGCCCGGTTCCGAAAGGGCCGGGCCTTTCGTTTATCTAACTCTTCGAAACGTGACCATGCTGGGCTGTTGTAGCCAATCTTGCGGTTTCCCAGTCCTCGCCATAGAATACGCCCTCCCCGCATGGGAAATGGGTGCCGTAAGCAATGATCAGCAGTCAACCCTGTGCAAAATATTACCGACCCAATTTGTCTAGCAAGCATGAATTTAGTCAATGCGGCCAAGCCATTTGTTATTGTATTCACGGGGTTGCTCGTATTGGGTGGCTGCGACAGTGGGCCGAGTACTGAAGGTAACACGATGCCGTTAGAACAGCCCGCCTCAGCCGTGTATCAAAATGATAGCTGGCAGCTGCGACGGCATGCCGAATTCAATGAGATTGCTCGACGCGGCGACGTCGATCTCGTGTTCCTGGGCGACTCCATTACGCAGCAATGGGAAGACAGTGGCAGGGAGGTCTGGGACCAATATTACTCGACACGCAAGGCCGCCAACTTCGGAATCAGTGGTGATCAGACTCAGCATGTGCTCTGGCGAATTGAACATGGAAACTTTGATGGGATCCATCCTAAGGCAATCGTCGTCTTAATAGGTGACAATAACGCCCTCGCTGGCGAATCGGCCCAGGAAATAGCCGATGGTGTCATGGCTGTCGTGAAAAAACTCCGAGATAAGGTTCCCGAGAGCAAGATCCTTCTGCTGGCTATCTTCCCGTCCGGCGAGCAACCCACCTACCCCCCGAGAAAGAGGGCCGTTGCTGCCAATGCGATATTCCGGAATATCACTGATGGGAAAATGATCCTCTATCTAGACATCGGTGACGTGTTCACGAATCTGGACGGCAGTATTTCCAAGGCAATTATGCCCGACTTTGATCACCTCAGCCCGACTGGATACGGGTTATGGGCCGAAGCCATCGAGCCAGTCGTGAAAGACCTCATGGGGGAGAAGTAGACGAGATGCGGTCGGGGTCATGTTTTAATCAACGCACCGCTAAGGAGGCATCCGCGCTTGAATACTAAGGTACTCGCCAGTCAACGGCATCTTCTGTTTCAGTGCATCCCTTTTCCTTGAACCACTCCATAATTCGACGCTTCATTTCAGTAAGTGCGAGATCTTTTGTTTCGAACAGCTCGCCTGAGGGCATAGGATGCAGGAGCTCGTTATCGATGTTCGCAGAGCATGCTTCTACACGCCACCGGTCCCCTTCGGCATTCAGTTTGATTTCAATGTTAGCCTTGAGCTCTCTCTTCACGGTCTTTCCAGCGCCTCTCATTCCCAATCTAAGCACTCAAAGGGGGGCGATGGCCGGTATTGGTGTGATTGTGGTCCTATCGGCATCTGGTGATGTTGGCAGTCACAGAGTCTACACGGAGTCTACACGCACAGTTACAATTTCAAATATAATCATAAAGCATTGATTTAGTGGTGCGCCCGGAGGGACTTGAACCCCCAACCCCCAGATCCGTAGTCTGGTGCTCTATCCATTGAGCTACGGGCGCTTCAGAAGAAGTAATAAGCTCTGAGTTATGAGTTCTGAGTTATCAATTGCGGATCAGGGGTAATGAAAGGATCCACGGGATCAATCGCCCTCTATTCTTTCAACTCAGCTTTAGACTCAGAACTCAGCACTTGCCGTGGTTGCAGCAGTGTGGGGTTATACAGGGCTCTAGGCTGGTGGGTCAAGGCATCGTGGCAATAATTGGGCAGTGGCCTGCTTATGTTCTGGAATGGGAGTACTCCTGGTCTCGCTCCGTTGAAGGCTCGATAGAGGGGGACGCTGTGCTTGTGCCAAGATTCACAGAGATAGCGGTGAAGGCGGTATGCGAAGCCTTGCAATGCTTCGCGGAGAAAAGGAAAACGATGTGCAGAATTTTCCCTCTCGAGTAGGATACTCACTCAGCCTATGCGAAGGGAGGGCCTCACCGATGTCTGTTAGCGCAGTATCTCACCAACAAGAAATTCAACCAGCCGCTCTTGTGACGGATAGCCCGAAAGGCTGCTCGGAAGGAGTTCGGCTCATCACCCAATGGGTGGTTGGAACAGTGCTTGCTTTTCTCATGGGATCGTGGTTGGTATGGTGGGCGATCAATCTTCAACGGCAATTTTCGGCAGACGAGATCAAGGGCGCCTGTCAGCGTGTCATGCCGGAGACCGTGCAGCGCTGTATGGATACGGTCATCATTCAACGGGGTGTTGCGAGACGATGAGTCAAAGATGGAGACCTGCATGCATCGGTGTGCTGTGCGCGATGATTATCGTCGCGATGGTCTCGGTAAGTGCCGGGGAAGCGCGAGCCCAGGAATCTTGGCCAAGGGTTGAACTCAGCGCGGGGACGTGGATCAGCGTCGGCGACACTCGATGGGCTCATGACGCTTCCTCGAATCCGGGACTCGGCAATCCAACATCTAAACTCACTTACAAAGATGTCGGCACGAACGTGATCGATCTGACAGGGAAGTTCTGGTTCACCCCAAGGGTATTTGGCCGGCTGAACGGGGGATTTGCTGGCATCGGTGGCGGGAGGTTGACGGACGATGATTTCGGCTCAGGACAACGGCTGTTTTCAAAAACGACCAGTAATGTTCCTGACAATAACATGTACTACATCAATGCTGATCTTGGGGGACGTATAAGAGAGTTTCCCAATCACCGAGGTTGGCTAGACCTGTTTGGAGGATATCAATACTGGCATACGGAGCATCAGGCGGTTGGTATTGGACAGGTCGTGTGCGACCCAGGCGCCATCCCTGGTTTTAGCTGTGCTGCAGCCGGCACGAGCAGCAATGAAGGAGAGACGGTGATCACGAACAGAGCGAATTGGCACTCACTTCGAATGGGTGCTTCTGCGGAATATCGGCTGACCACGCGCTTCAGTCTGCTTGGCACGCTTGCGGTCATTCCGATCAGCGTGTTCGACAACAAGGATGTGCATCACCTACGAGGTGATCTCCAACAGAACCCGAGTTTCTCCATGACGGGCTATGGGGTGGGGGCTGATGTGGACGTCGGGGCCCGTTTCATGATCACGAAAAATTTTGCGGCGAATCTGGGATATCGTCTGTATTATAACCGAATGTTGGATGGTGATCTCACCGTTCATCCTGCTGCAGGGTCTTCTGAATCTTTTCCCCTCACACAGTTCGAATCCTTGCGGCACGGTTTCACCGCCGGTCTCAGCGTTCTCTTTTAACTATCGGTTTCCAGTGTTTACCGCCGTGAGCGCGATGGGAGCGTTTCGTCTTCGTATTGGACAAAGAGCCGTTTGGCCTCTGGATGGAGATAGCTAGGATGGCCGTGAGGAATGCCGACCGTGCGGAAGAGCGGTGTGAGTTTGCCGTTCGGATGGAGGTAACCGGCGCGAAGAGGCACGGTGCGTGTCGTGTGGCGGACCAAGTGGCAGGGAGTTGGTCTGATCGAGGTAATCCACTCGGCAATGTCATGCGGGTTGCCGATCGAGGCTGAGAGCAAGAGCATCCGTGCTTGGCTCGGGCAGAAGATGATCGTTTCCTCCCACACGACGCCCCGCTCCGGATCTGCAATATATTGCGACTCGTCCAAAATCACCAGACCTAAGGTATCTAATCGGACGTCGATCTCACCGCCTCCTGCGTCGTAGAGCAGATTCCGCAAGATTTCCGTCGTCATGATCAGCAGGGGCGCTTGCCCGTTGTCGCGCCGATCGCCGGTCAGAATGCCGACCTGGTCGGAACCGAAGATTTTTGAAAACTCCGTATACTTGGTGTTTGAGAGTGCCTTAAGAGGCGACGTGTAGATGACGGTTCGATTCTCGGCGATGGCACGACGGGCCGCTTCCACTGCCACATAGGTTTTTCCGCTTCCTGTTGGGACACTCACGACGACATCGCCTTCTCTTAGTTTCGCAATGGCATCTTCTTGCCAGGCATCCGGGATGAAGGCTTTTGTTGGCGGCACTCCCAGTCCCTCCAGCCAGCTGGAGAGGGTGATAGCCGGCTCATGGGATTCCGGCTCAACCGGCCTGTGAGCGGTGCGACGCTGCGGCGCCGAGGATTTCGATTTTTGCACGGCGGGGGCTTGAGGAGGCGGTAGCCTGGGGTGGGCCTGTTGTTCCCCGATCAAGGTCATCAGGTCGGACTCAAAGCCCGGGCGGTTCTCGGCGGAGTGGCGCAGCAAGACCTCGATCAAGCGGCGTTTGCCTGCGCGAAAATGCCGCTGAACACGCCCGCGCGCCAGACGGTGCAAGAGTGCGATCGGTTGCTGAGCTAGCAGTTGTTCGAGCTCTTCAGTAGTCATAATCCTCAAGTGATGAGTGACGCGTGATGGGTGATCAGTGTCGGACAACTCTTCAAGAAAACCGGTCTCCTCATCACGCATCACCCGTCACTGTTCATGGTAGTTCCTCCAGCACGCCTCGGCGCAGGGCAGCGATGGCGCGTGAGGCGGTGTCTGCCAGTCCCGGGTGCGTGGCCTTCAGTGTGTGCAGCTGTGACAGAAACTCCAAGGTACGCGCTAGGAGGCGATAGATATCCCCTTCAGCCATCGTCGTGCTTTTACAGAGACCGATCCATGTGAGCGTGGGGTCGCCGATCCACCGTTCCGTCACAGCGGCAATGTCGGCCCGTAAGAGTGGGGGTTCTTCATGCGGCGAGAGCGACGAAGCCAGTTTTCGTACCTGCCCGAGCAATGAAGCCAATCCGGAACTGACGCGAGGAAAGGCGCCGGGACGATCGTCGTCGTTTGAGATACTCGACATGACGGCCGCCAGCATGGCGGGATCGGCCCCGTTGAACGCATCAGCCCGGAGCAACTCCGTGATGAGCAGCGAGTGGTCGATGCGGATGAGCCGGGCCCATTCGCCGTCCTCGGTTAGATGGGCTGTCGGTGTGAGGTAGCCGAACTGCTGTAGGACGTCGATCTTCTCCTGGAAACGGTGCCAGAGACTTGTGCGCAGAGCCTGGATTGATTTCACGTGTCGATGCTGTTCCTGCCGAAGTTTAGAGGCGAGGGGATAGTCTCTCTGACAGGCGGGACGCGAAGGACAAGATGGACAGGCAAAGTCGCCCAGGGTTTGCACGATGGCGTCTGGAATCGGTTCATCGTCCTTCGGAATCAGGATGGGAAGCTCCGGTAGCCTGCCAGGCAATTCTTCCAGGTGATGGAGTAACTCTTCCACACTTTCCGGCGTGCACCAGGGATAAACCGGCGCGTCTACGCATTCAAGGACACGGTCGGACACCTCGGTCACCGTGGAAGCAGGAGATTCGGTAATGCCTCCGCCTAGACGCAGTGCCGTAATCATCGGGCTCTTCTGTCCCTTGCTGCGATATTGTCTTAGCACGACGCCGCGAGTGCGGCCGAAGCCTACGACGCGCCCGGGGGTGAGAAAGTGAAAGCGCGCGGCGACTTCAGGTGGTTCGTGTCTTCTGACGGGGGCCCGGTGCGATTTCTGTCGGCGGACATGATCGAAGGTCTGCCATTCTGTGATCCAGTCGGTGCACACGCGTGGTCCGAATGGCTCCATCTGATCGCGCAGATCGTCCAGTTTGCGTTCCAGGACTTCGGCGCGCTGGTTGAGCTGAAATTGCGCAAAGCTTTTGGCCAGAATCGGCTGGATCTGATCGAGGGGATGCGCTTTCAAGAGGTTGAGAACCATGGGATAGCTGATGACGAATTGGCTGTTGATCGCTTCCGGATGGCCGGTGAACCCTTTGGTCAATACGTTCAGATCGATATAGGGCGAAGGGGTGACGATGGCGAAGCCCACGAGATCTTTACCACGGCGTCCTGCGCGGCCTGCAATCTGTTGCACCTCGCCGATCGTCAGGTCCATGAAGTCGCGCGATTTGCGGATGCTGGACTGCGTGATGATGACGGTGCGCGCAGGGAAGTCGACTCCGGCGGCTAATGTGGTCGTGGCGAAGACGGCATCGAGGCAGCCATGACGCATCAATTCCTCAACAGCGATTTTCCACGAGGGCAGATGTCCTGCATGATGCGCCGCTACGCCGATGCGTTGGACGGTCGGAATGAGCGGGTGTTCGGCGATGCTGGGATATTGGGCGATCACCTTGTCCAGCACAGCGGCGATGGCCTCCTGACGAGGTGGCGGGAGGAGGATGTGGCTATGGTCGAAGGCCTGCATCGCTTCATCGCAGGCACGGCGCGACGTGAGGAATACGATGGCAGGGGTCAAGTGCTTGTCGCGAAGCGCGAGTATCAGATCAACCGGATGAATCGAGGGGGGCATGCAGTTTCGTTCCCTTTGCAATCACGACCAACCCGGATTCTGTGACGGTAAATCGCTGGGCATCGGCCTCCAGGTCGTACCCGATTTCCGAGTGAGGCGGGATGATGACATCTTTGTCGATGATAGCTCGTCTGACACGGCTCTCTGCGCCGATGATCACGTTTTCCATGAGAATCGATTCACGCACATCCGCATGGTCTTGCACATGAACGTTCGGCGACAGCACGGAGTTTTGTACCCGGCCGCCGGAGATGATGCAGCCGCCGCAGACGATGGAATCCAGAGCCACGCCCATTCTTCCGCCTTGATAATCTTGCGAGAAGACGAATTTAGCCGGTGGAAACTGTCCTTGATACGTCCGAATCGGCCACTGTTGGTCGTAGAGATTAAAGAGGGGATCCACCGCAACAAGATCCATGTTCGCTTCCCAATAGGCATCCAGGGTACCGATGTCCCGCCAGTACTTCACATCTTTCTTGTTCGCGTCGACAAATTTGTAGGCATAGACAGGCCGGTCGCGAATCATCCGCGGAATGATATTTCTCCCGAAGTCGTGGCTGCCGCCCTCCTGGGCATCGGCGATCAGCTGCTCGCGGAGGACCTTGGTGCGAAAGAGGTAGATGCCCATTGAGCCAAAAGCACGGGTCGGATCGTTGGGAATCGACGGGGGGTTCGCGGGCTTTTCGATGAAGTCCGTAATCCGGAAATCTTCATTCACATGGATGACGCCGAATCGATGGGCATCTTCGATCGGGATATCGATCGCGCCGACCACGGCATCGGCCCCTTTGGCGAGTAGCCAATGGAACATTTCCATATAGTTCATCTTGTAGATGTGGTCGCCCGCCAGGATGAGTACATAGTCCGGCTGTTCAGTATCGAGCAGAAACAGGTTTTGATAGACTGCGTCGGCGGTGCCTTGGTACCATTCTTCACTGATCCGCTGCTGGGGCGGAATCGAGGCGATATATTCGCCGAGTTCGGCATTCATGATATTCCAGCCTGTTCGGATGTGACGATCGAGCGAGTGGGATTTGTACTGGATGAGAACGGCGACTTTTCGAAGCCCCGAGTTGAGACAATTGCTGAGTGTGAAATCGATAATGCGATATTTCCCGCCGAAGGGAACGGCAGGCTTGGCCCGATGCTCGGTGAGGGGCTGAAGACGCTCGCCTTTCCCGCCCGCCAGCAACATGGTGAACATGTTCAGCATTGCGGCGGATTGTAACAGGACACAGAGGAAATAGAAAGAAAGCATACTCGTTGACAACGCGAGAATCTGAGACGATACTACACAGGGTAGTCTGAAAAATTAGTGAGTAATCGAGCATAAGGAGTCAGCATGAAGCGGGATGTAGTGGTCACGTCGCTGGTGAGGCAGAAGGCGGTTCAAAAGCCGGCTGTGGATCGCGCGATCGATGCGCTTCGGCGGGTCGAGCATCTTGAAAGCCAAATGGCAAAGTTGTCCGAATTGGTCCGCGAGCATGCGGAAGATGTCGATCGATTGGTGCGTATTGTGGCTGAAGATCGTGACGTCATTCGTCGGCAGCTTTTGCGCAAGCATCATGAGCAAGTTCGGGTCCGCAAGCATCTTCGAGCATCCAACTCTAAGGTGGGGCTCGATTTCTGAGTCTGGTGATTTTGTGCCGTCGATCCCTCCCCATGAATCCACCTTTGCATATGTCATGTGGGAAGCGATTCCTGAAACTGTCGACCGGTTGAATGTCCAGAATTCATCAGATCCTCAGAGATCCTCCACGTTACGCTTCACGGGTGTCGCGAACAGCACAGACAGACTTTTGGGGCGGTCTGCCGGAGCAGCGTCCGCGTCGTCTGTCATGGGCTCTATCGCTGACCTTGAAGGCGCTGGAGTCAATTGGAGAAGGCCTATGTGTACTCAGGAGATGAGAATGTTCGGGATTGCGCGGCAATATGCGCGATCGTGATGGGGGAGGAAAAGGGATGACCGTGCGGCAGCAATATTTTCATTCTTGGGGAATCGCCTTCTTCATTGTGTTGGTAGGAATAGTTCCGACTCTATCGGCTGAGCCAATCGTGAAAGGCCTGGTTACCCTTGTCCAAGTGCCTTACGAGGCGCCTCCGAAGGGACAGGATCTATCCGCTGAATCCGTTCCCCAGAATACAAAATCGTTGACGGCTGAAGAGGCTCAGCGGGCGGAAGCGCTGTTACCCTTACTGGAAGGCGCGCAAGAGTTTTGGGCCATGGGCGAATTCGTACATCTGGGTGAACCATCGGTCCCGGTCCTGGTCAAAGGATTGACCATGGCGGGACCCCGTATTCGTTACAATACGATTGAAACGATTTCAATGTTGAAGGCCACCTCTGCGGTTCCTGCTCTCGCTATGGCGGCGAAAGAACCGAACGAAATTCCGCGGGTTCGTGAACATGCCTTGAGAGTGGCCGTACGATTGGATGGGGCAAAAGTTGTCGATGCCATTGAGTCGATGGCACACGATCAGAATTCGTCGATCCGAAAGGCCGCTGCTTTTGAGGCTCGGTATGTCAGAGAGAAAGCGGTGATCCCGGTTCTGATCGGGATGATTGCCGATGAAGAGCGATTTGTCGCATTCTCAGCGGTGCAGTCACTCTGGATTCTCACTCGACATGAAACGGAGTTTCATGATTGGGAGACCTCAACCAAACAAGACCGTCAAGAGTGGGCGACCGAATGGTTAGAATGGTGGAACGGTCAGAAGGATAGTTTTGAAATGTTGGATCCCAAAAGGCCTGGCCGGGCTCGCTAGATGACCGGTTGTTCTGGTCTATTTGGTCTATCTGGCTTGTTGGGTTGAACGAAACAAACCAGATGAACCAGATAAACAAAACAAACTAGATCAACCAGTTTTATCCCGCCTTGCGTGGGCAAAAAATCCTATGTTATATTTTGTCGCTCTCTTCCTTTGTCGCGAAATGTCATAGAAGGATAGTCGATTCACGATATGCCCACACTCCGGATTGCAAAGCTTGGGAACCCCGTTTTGCGCCAGATTGCGGCCCCGGTCGACCCTCGCAATATCCGCACATACGACATACAGCAACTCATTGATAATCTGATTCAGACGATGTTGGCCGAACCAGGGATCGGTTTGGCGGCGCCTCAAGTCTCGCGCTCAATTCAATTACTCGTCATGGGGTGCGAAGGGGAGGATGGATTTCCTGAAACAGTCCTGATTAATCCCAAGATCGTCTTCTATGGCCCGGAGCAAGTTGAAAACTGGGAAGGCTGTCTCAGTGTGGATGGGCTCAGAGGAAAGGTCACGAGGCCGTCGGTCGTGAGGGTTCAGGCGTTGGATCGCCATGGGAAATCGATGGATTTCGAAGCGACCGGTCTCTATGCCGTGTGTATCCAGCATGAGATGGATCATCTGATCGGCAAGCTATTTTTGGATCGAATGACCGACATGTCGACGCTCACGCAGCTCCCCGAGTTTAGTAAGTATTGGCAAGACGATCCTGTTCCAGTCATCTAACGCACCCGCCGTGAAGACCCTGTACCTGTGAAAACTCTGCTTCGAGTGCTCCACTATCTCAGCCCGCACCGTTCTATGGTGGTCGGCACATTTGTGTTTGCCGGGCTCGCGACCGCGTTTGAACTCATCCCTCCGTGGCTGATCAAAGTGATCATCGACGATGTGATCCAGGCCGGCCAGACTCAGCTCCTGGTATGGGTATTTCTCGCGTTGTGCGGTGCCTATGTGTTGCGGAGCCTCTGCGGGTCGATGCGGATTAGAATGAATAATGGATTGGAGCAGCAGGTCGTCCATGATCTGCACGTTCAAGTATTCTCCGCACTCCAGCGATTGTCGATCAGTTTCTACGAGAATCG
>Ga0163152_10004701_pt1 | contig 16636 bp, 22 predicted proteins | sample OliLakLV19MP8IB2_FD_148635 | JGI IMG/M metagenome (GOLD analysis project Ga0163152, IMG submission 148635) | Freshwater microbial mat bacterial communities from Lake Vanda, McMurdo Dry Valleys, Antarctica - Oligotrophic Lake LV.19.MP8.IB-2 | ecosystem: Environmental > Aquatic > Freshwater >... | reverse complement strand
GCTCGCGGATCGCCAGTTCGAGCGTCCCCCGCGTGACGTCGAGCAACCGCTGCACCTCGGGGTGGATCTTGCCGACCGGGTGGGTCACGGCCGCGTCGGCGCACCAACCTTCGAGCCGGCAACCGGTGTCAACGCTGACCACGTCACCCTCGCGCAGTTGCCGAGGACCGGGAATGCCGTGCACTACTTCGTCGTTTACCGAGATACACGTGACGGCCGGAAAGGGGATCTTGCCCGGCACCCCTTTGAACAGCGGCACCGCTCCGCGCTCGCGAAACAAGTCCTCGATGGCCTGGTCGATCTCAGCCGTGGTCACGCCCGGGCGGATCAAGCGCGCGGCGATCTGGTGAGCTTCCCAAACGACTAGTCCGGCCTTACGCATGAGCGAGATCTCACGCGGGCTGCGCAACGTGTGCACGATACTTCGACTCCCTGGGGTCGGGCGCATGGCCCGTGAAGTGCATCTCTATCTAACTTGTACTCACTAACTTGTACTCAGCGCGCGGGTGTCGGCAAAGGGGGGCATGGCCGAGGGGGGAGCCGAGGCCTGAGTCGGATACCTCGTTTGCCGGTTACTCGGCACGGCGATCGAGGATCGCCTCGATCCGCTTAAAAACCTCGTCGGGCGTGCCGGCGCCGTCGATCGGAGCCAACAGCTTGCGATCGGCGTAATACTCGAACAGCGGGCGCGTCTGCGCGACGTACGTCTTGAATCGTTCCTGAATCACTTCCGGGCGGTCATCCAAGCGGCCGCGCTGGATAAGCCGGTCATAAAGCTCAGTCTCGTCGACGTCGAGCGCCAATACCAAGTCGAGAGGGGTTCCGCGCTTGCTCAGCACCTGATCGAGCGCCTCGGCCTGCTGCACCGTGCGCGGGAAGCCATCGAACAGGCAGCCCGTTTCGCAATCGGGCGCGTCGAGGCGGTCGGCAATGAGCCCCAGCACGACGGAATCCGGCACGAGCTCGCCGCGACTCATGAATTGATCGGCCCGCTTGCCCAAGTCGGTGCCTTCGATCAGTGCCTGACGAAGCATGTCGCCAGTCGACAAATGCGGGATACGGAGCCGCTGCACGAGTAACGCCGACTGCGTTCCCTTGCCGGCCCCGGGCGGACCCAGAAAAACGATTCGCATCGGTCAGCTACTCCAGGCCGGGGGCGTCGGCCTGATCCGTGGGCCGGGTCGCGCCGAAGAATCACTTCTCTAATAAGCCTCGATAGTTGCGCATGACGAGGTGGCTGTCAATCTTCTGCACCAAATCGAACGCCACGCTCACGGCGATCAACAAGCCCGTGCCACCATAGAAACTGGCGATCTGCGGCGGAACCTTCAGGGCCCCGTTGACCACCGTTGGCAAAATGGCCACGATCGCGAGGAACCCGGCCCCCACGTAGGTAATGCGAACCATCACCTTCTCAAGGTAGTCGGCGGTGCGCTTGCCCGGCCGATAGCCGGGAATGAACGTCCCGAAATCCTTGAGGTTGTTGGCCATATCCTTGGGATTGAAGGTAATGGCCGTCCAGAAGTAGCAGAAGAAGTAAATCAGCACGACGTACAGCACGTTGTATGGAAACGACGTCCCCCGCTGAAACGCGTCGATCAGCGATCTCAGCAGCACTGACTCGGGGAACAGAGTCGAGAGCCCGGTGAAAATAAACGACGGCACCAACAGCAGGCTGCTAGCGAAAATGATCGGCATCACGCCGGCCTGATTGACCCTTAGCGGCAGGTACTGGCGGCCGCCGCCGAACACGCGTCGCCCGCGAACGTGCTTGGCGCTCTGCGTAGGTATGCGGCGCTGACCTTGCGTGATAAAGACCACGCCCATGATCACACCGACAAACAGCGCGGCCAGTATGAGCAATGTGTCGATGCCGATCTGGCCGGCGCGCGAACTAAGCTCGATCCCTTGTTCGAATAAGGGGCGGATCAAGTCGGCCCCGGCCTGCGGCATCCGCGCCAGAATGCCGGCCATGATCAACAAGCTGATGCCGTTGCCGATGCCGAACTCGTCGATTTGCTCGCCGATCCACATCAAGAACACGGTGCCGGCCGTCATCACCACGACCGACAGCAAGTGCCAACGGAACAACAAGTGGGTGCCGTCCGAGGTGAAGGCGTCGCGGATCAGATCCCAATTCTGTAACTGCGCCACGTACATCCAACTTTGCACGAAGCAGATCGCCACGGTCGCGTAGCGGGTGTATTCGTTGATTTTCTTGCGGCCGGTTTCGCCTTCTTTTTGCAGCTTCTCGAGCGGCGCCCAAACGCTACCGAGCAACTGAAAGATAATCGAAGCCGAAATGTAGGGCATGATGCCCAGGCCGAAGATCGTGGCCTCGCTCAGCGAGCTAGCGCTGAACACGGCAACTTGCTGCAGCAGCGACGCCAGGCCGCCGCCCTGTTCGGCCATTTGGGCCCGCATCCGTTCGGCGTCGACAATCGGCAGCGGGATGAACCAGCCGATGCGATAGATCGCCAACAAGCCAAGCGTCAGCAGAATCTTCTGCCGTAACTCGGGAATCGTGAAGATGACGCGGATTTTTTCCCACATGATTACGATCCGTTCTAGCCTGGCAGGCTCTTGCCGCGCGGCGACGCCGTAGCGCCCGGCGGCTGGATCAACAGTCCCTTGTTGCTCCGCTCAATACTCACGGGGATGGGGGGCATTGGCTCCCAGGACGTTCCAGCTCTCGGGGGGGCTTACCTCCGGCTCATTCGCTCGCAGGGGTCGTTCGTTTGACCACCGGCTTCGGGCCCGGAATCACGATCGTCTCGCCCCCCGCCTGGCGAATCTTCTCCAAAGCCGCGTTGCTGAAACGGTGAGCCGAGACCTTGAGCTTCTTGGTCAGTTCACCGTTGCCGAGAATCTTCAGTTCGTCGATCTCGCCTTTGATGCGGCCCTTCTCACGCAGCGTGTCGGGCGTCACCTCGTCGCCGGCCGCGAACAGCTCGTCGAGATCGGCGATGTTGACCACGAACACATCCGGCGCGAAGCGGTTGTGAAATCCGCGCTTCGGCACGCGGCGCACGAGCTGGGTCTGGCCCCCCTCGAACGCCGGATGCGCGCTCCAACCGGCCAGTTGGCCTTGTCCCTTGTGGCCGCGACCGGCCGTCTTGCCGTGCCCCGAGCCAATGCCGCGACCGATGCGGCGAGGCTTCTTGTGGCGATGGATACGGCGATTGGCATCGCTTAGATTCATGACAAGCTCACTCCGCGCAGACGTTCGATTTCGGAACGCGACCGCAAGGCTTCTAGCGCCGCCAGCGTCGCCTTGACCAGGTTGACCGGATTGGGAGAGCCGAAGCTCTTGGTGAGGATGTCGCGAATGCCGGCCGCCTCACAAACGGCGCGAACGCCGGCTCCCGCGATCACTCCTGTACCAGGGCTGGCGGGCAATAGCACGACGTGGGCGGCGCCGAAGCGCCCCTCGACCTTGTGCGGGATCGTGCCATCGACCAGGGTGATCTCGTGCATGCGGCGCGAGCCGTCTTTGACGGCCTTTTCGACGCTCGGCGGCACTTCATTCGCCTTGCCGTAGCCCCAGCCGACCTTGCCGCGGCCGTTACCGACCACGACCATCGCCGCGAAGCTGAACCGCCGGCCACCTTTGACCACGGCCGCGCACCGCTTGATCTTGACGACTTTGTCGATCAGCTCGCCGCGGGTCGATTCTCCGCTGCTCATAAACTTCGTGCCTTCCCAAGGACTGGCCGGCGTCGGCCTGCGACGCGCGGCCCGGCAATTCGTGATCTCAACAAAACCGATTTCTTTAGAACTGCAAGCCCGCTGCCCGCGCCGCGTCGGCCAAGGCCGCCACGCGACCGTGGTATTTGTAATCGCGACGATCGAAGCAGACCTTGGTGACCCCGGCAGCGACCGCCCGTTCGGCGATCGACTTGCCGATCACTTGCGCGGCCGTCTTGTTGCCGCCATACTTGCCGAACGCCTTCTCCACCGTGCTGGCCGCGGCCAGCGTCACGGCGCCGTCGTCGTCGATGACCTGGGCGAAAATGTGCTTGTGGCTGCGGAAGACGCTCAGGCGCGGCCGCTCGGCGGTGCCACGCACCGACTTGCGGACACGGTAGCGACGGCGCTGCCGTTGCAGGGCGATTGTCTTTTCGTGATTCACGGCTCGGCCTCGGTCGAAAACTGCCCGCCACGTTGCGACGCGGCGGGCGACATGCGGCAAATTTGTCTGGTTGTACGGCTCTGAATTCTGCTCTGCGGAAGCGGGCGGCTAACTCGCTACTTGATCGTCGCCTTGCCTGCCTTGCGGCGGACCACTTCGCCGTCGTAGCGGATGCCCTTGCCTTTGTAAGGCTCAGGGCGGCGGATGCTACGCACTTCAGCGGCGAACTGGCCAACCATCTGCTTGTCGGCCCCCTGAATGACAATGTGCGTTTGATCCGGGCACTTGACGGTGAGCCCCGCCGGGATCGGCTTTTGCACTTCGTTGGCGTAGCCGGCTCGCACCTGCAGGGTCTGTCCTTGCACGGCGGCCAAGTACCCGACGCCGACGATCTCGAGCTTCTTCTCGTATCCCTTGCTGACGCCGACCACCATGTTCTGAATCATGGCGCGGGTCAGGCCGTGCAGGGCGCGCGGCAGGCGATCGTCGGAGCTGCGCGACACGGTCAGCCGCTTGGCGGCCGCGTCGTGCGCCACGGAGACCTCGGGCCGGAAGTTGAAGGTCAACTTGCCCTTGGTCCCCTCGACCCGGATGGTGTTTCCGGCAACTTCGATTTTCACGCCGTCGGGGACGACGACCGGTGCTTTTCCAATGCGTGACATGGCAGCTTCTGTGTGCGGGGAGTTCTACGTGTCGAGGGCTCGATAAGGGAACGTCGCGAACTTAAAGGTCTCGATTGGTCGAAGCAGGGTTACCAAAGCTCGTTACCAGAGTTCGCAGAGGACTTCGCCCCCCAGCTTGCGCTGCCGGGCTTCGCGATCGCTGATCACGCCACGGCTGGTGCTGAGGATCGAGATCCCCAGGCCGTTGAGCACCGGGCGCAAATCGGAGTGTGAACTGTAAATCCGCCGCCCAGGTTTACTGATGCGGCGAATCGTGCGAATCACGCGCTCGCCGTTGGGGCCATACTTGAGGTGGATGCGAAGCTTGCCGACAGGTTCGGCAGGGACTTCGTCCACTTCCCAAATGTAACCTTCGCGCTTGAGCACCTCGGCCACGCCGCGCTTGACCTTAGAGGTCGGCAGCTCGACGACGCCGTGCTCGACGCGGACGGCATTGCGGATGCGGGTCAGCATGTCGGCAATCGGGTCGGTCATCATGGTCTTGGCAGAGTCCTCATGCTACTTGGCCTGTCCGTCGTCTTGCACTCGCACGTGCTCCGAGGGTGCGCCGTATCGCGGCGCCGAAACCCTTAGGGCCGCGATCACCAACTTGCTTTCTTCACGCCAGGGATCAAACCCTGATCGGCCAACTTGCGGAAACAAATCCGGCAAATGCCGAACTTGCGATAGACCGCTCGGGGCCGACCGCAAAGCTTGCAGCGATTGCGATGTCGCGTGCTGAACTTCGACGGGCGATTCGATTTGGCAATCTTTGATTTACTGGCCATGCGTCTTTCCTGCGAGGTCGCGAGCTACCGGCAAGTTCTGTTGTTCGGTCCAGTGTTCGGGAAAACTCAGTTCGGGCAATGTCAGTTCGGTGAATCGCCGCGGGCCGTACTAGGCCTTCGCCACCGGCTCCTCGGCACGGAAGGGCATCCCCAACCGCTTGAGCACTTCACGATTCTCTTGGTTGTTATTCGTGGAAAAAACCAGCGTGATGTTCATGCCTTGCGGCCGCGTGTACTTGTCTGGGTTGAGCTCGGGGAACGCCAACTGCTCCGACAAGCCCAAGCTAAAGTTGCCGCGTCCGTCGAACGCGTCCGGATTCAAACCGCGGAAGTCGCGCACGCGGGGGAGCGCCAACGACAGCAGTCGATCGAGGAACTCCCACATGCGGTTGCCGCGCAACGTCACCTTGCAACCGATCGGCTGCCCCTCGCGAAGCTTGAATCCGGCGATCGACTTGCGAGCCAGCGTCGTCACGGCTTTCTGACCGGCAATCTGCGTGAGCGCGGCCACGGCCTCTTCGAGATGCTTTTTCTCGACGGTCGCGGTGCCGACTCCCATGTTGATCGCGATCTTTTCCAGGTAGGGGAGCGAAAGCAGATTCTTGCGGCCAAACTGCTCGGCCAGGCCGGGCAGAATCTCGTTGTTAAAGCGCTCCCTCAAACGGGGCGGCACGCTGCCGCTCGTCGCCGGGCGGCCACTCTCCTTGGCGCCCCCGTCCTTGCCTTCACCCTTAGTCTTGGAGGCCTTGGCCGGCTTCTCGCCGGCGGGCTTCTTCGCGCCCTTTGCAGCACCCTTTTCGGCGCCCCCAGTCTTGTGGCGAGCATCGTCTTTCGATTGTTTTTCTTTGGCAGCCACCGCAAGCCATCCTTCCGACACTTCTGGCCGCTGGCGGTTGTGCGCCGCGGCAATCGCTCAATTTCACAATTCCAATCGGTGTCTACGTGTTCTGCTGTCGACTACCTGGTTCGCCGTAGACTTCGTGGTTCGCAATCGACTTCTTGAGTCGCCGACTGCTTCTCGCTCTACCTATTTCCCGTCCTACTTCTTCTTGGCCACGTTTTTCTTGCCGGGGGAAATCTGGCCCAGCCCTGCGCCACACTTCTTGCAGAAGCGTTCCTTGCCGCCGTCGTCCAGCAGCCGAGCGCCGGTGCGCGTCGCCGCGCTGCAAGCCTTGCAGACCAAGAGCACATTGGAGATCTGCACCGGCATCTCTTTCGAGAGCCGGCCACCCTGGCGGTTTTTCTCGCTGCGGCGCACGTGCTTGTAAACGCGATTTACGCCTTCGACCAGTAACTTGCCGGTCCGCTTGTTTACGCGGAGCACACGCGCCCGCGTGCCGCGGTCGTCTCCGGTGATCACTTCGACGGTGTCTTCGCTGCGAATATGCATCACACCACCTCGCTGGCGAGGCTGACGATCTTCATGAAGTTGCGGTCCCGCAGTTCGCGAGCGACCGCGCCGAAGATACGCGTCCCCTTGGGATTCTGTTCGCTATCAATGATGACCAGGGCGTTGCTGTCGAACCGAACATAGCTGCCATCGGCACGACGAGTCGGCTTCTTGCAGCGAACGATCACCCCGCGGACGACCGCCCCCTTCTTGATGTCCGAGCCGGCGATCACGCTCTTCACGCTGCAAACAATGATGTCACCCAACCCCGCCACGCGACGGTGCGTGCCGCCCAACACCTTGATGCACTGCACTTCCTTCGCGCCGGTGTTGTCGGCCACGGCCAGCCGCGATTGCATTTGAATCATCGTCGTTGCTCCGTACGGCTCCCGCAACGGGCGCGCCCGAGTCTTGTCGGCTGCGCGGATGCGGTGCGGCGCCCATGCGCCTTGGGAATGTCTTGTCGGTTGCTGTCGTGTCGGTGTTTGTCGTGTCGGTGTTTGTCGTGTCGGTGTTTGTCGTGTCGGTGTTTGTCGTGTTCGCGGTTCGGCTACTGACTACTTCGTCGCCGGCTGTGCGGCAGGCGTTCCCTCGAGCGGCTCAGTCCGAATGCGGGCCGCTGCCCGTAGCGCCGCAAAGTCGACGCCCTGGTTGCGACTCACGACGCGAACCAGCTCCCAGACCTTGGTGCGGCTGCGCGGCCGGCATTCGCAGATCTCTACCGTGTCGCCCAACTTCGAATCGTTCTGCTCGTCGTGCACGTGGCACACGGTGCGCCGCCGTTGGTACTTTCCGTACTTCGGCTCGCGAACGATGCGCTGGAGCTCCACGCGCCGCGTCTTGGCCGACTTGTCGCTGGTGACCACGCCGATCACAACTCGCTTGGGCATTGCCGTGCTCTCTCGCTATCTCTAGGTATTACTTCGCCGCCGTGGCCACTGCCGCAGTCGCTGTAGCAGTCGATGCTTCTGCGGCAGCCGCCAGCGACCGCTCGCGCTCGTGCTGAATCGTCTTGATGCGGGCCACCAGCCGCCGCTGCTTGCGCAGCTCGCTGGGGGCGTCGAGCCGCTCGGTTTGCGCTTGGATACGCAGCCGAAACAGGGTCTCGACCGTTTCCTTGAGCGTGAGCGTCAGGTGCTCGTCGCTCATCTCTCGAAGTTCAGTTGAAGTGGACATCGCTGATACTCTCGATCTCGCCGCCTGGGCGGCTGATCACGTTTCGATCTGATTCAGTTCCGAACCAACGCTGTTCCGATGCAACGCTGTTCCGATGCAACGCAGTTCCGATCCAACTCGCCGCAGCGCGGGCCGCTTACGACGGCCGACGCTTCAAGAACCGCACTTTGATCGGCATCTTGTGAGCCAGCCGCGCCAAACACATGCGCGCCGCTTCCTCACTTACGCCGCCGATCTCGTACAGCACGGTCCCCGGGCGCACGACCGCCGCCCAATACTCCGGCTCACCCTTGCCTTTACCCATCCGCGTTTCCAAAGGAATCGACGTGATCGGCTTGTGGGGGAAAACTCGGATGTACAGGCGACCCTCATTGCGCAGGTACTGTGCCGCCGCGATACGCCCGGCCTCAATCGTCGCCGCGCTCAGCCAGCCGGCTTGCGTGCATTGCAAGCCGAAATCGCCGAAGACGACGCGATTGCCTCGCAGGGCGTTACCTTTTATACGTCCTCTTTGGCTTTTTCGGTGCTTGACCCGCTTGGGCATCAGCGCCATGGGCGGCCTCCTCGTCGTCGTGATACATGCCTTGGTTGATCCACACCTGAACGCCGATGTGCCCCTGGGCCGTGGCGGCCTCCGTGAAGCCGTAGTCGATCTTCGCTCGCAAGGTCGACAGCGGCAGCGAACCGGCGCTTTGCTTCTCGCAGCGGGCCATTTCTGAACCGCCCAGCCGACCGGCCAATTGAATCTTAATTCCCTTGGCGCCGGCTTCCATCGTTTGCTCTAGCGCCCGCTTCATCGTGCGGCGAAACGCCGACCGCTTGGTCAACTGGTCCGCGATATCCTCGGCGACCAACTGCGCATGAATCTCGGGGCGCGAAACTTCTTCGATCTTGATGTTGATCCGACGGCCAATCAGCTTCTGCAGTTCGTCCTGCAAGCGCTCGACTTCTTGGCCCTTGCGGCCGATGATCACGCCCGGCCGAGCCGTGAACAACACCACCTTGACTTCGTCGCGGGTTCGCTCGATCTCGATCTTCGGGATGCCCGCGTGGCGGAACTTCCCCTTGATGTACCGTCGCAATCGGAAGTCCTCGAGCAATAGCTCGGCGAACTCCTTCTTCGAGGCGAACCAGCGACTCTTCCAGCCGACCATGACGCCCGTGCGGAACCCGATTGGATTTACTTTTTGACCCATCGCGATGGTCTCTAAAGTGCTGCGGCCCGAGGACCGCGATATTCTCTGGATAGCTTTCGATCGCTGCGGCTGCCCGCCGACCTACTTTTTCTCGACCGCCTACTACTTCTCGACTGCGTCTACCGACACGCGAATGTGACACATCCGCTTCTTAATCAAAAACGCCATGCCGCGGGCTCGCGGCCGCACGCGTTTGAACATCGGCCCACCGTCGACCCGGGCGTCGGTGACGACCAGGCGACTGATGTTCGCCGCGCGCAAATCCTCGGCATTGCCCAGGGCACTCTTCAGCACCTTCTCGAGCAATCGCGCACCGCGCTGCGGCTGGTACTTCAAAATATCGAGCGCGTCGTCCGCCGCCTTCCCGCGAATCAGGTCGGCCAGCGCGCGCACCTTGCGGGCGCTCATGCGGGCAAAGCGATGCGTGGCGGTATAGGCCATGACCGAAACTCCTTCAGGCGATCGCCGCGGCGGGCAAACGCTCAACTGCCGTTGTTCTGCTTACTTCGCGAGTTGGTTATTTCTTGCCTTTGGTGCCATGTCCGCGGAAAGTTCGCGTCGGAGCGAACTCACCCAACTTGTGGCCAACCATTTCCTCGGTGACGAATACCTTCTGGTGCAGCTTGCCGTTGTGAACCAGAAACGTGTGACCCACGAATTCCGGCACGACCGTGCAGGCCCGGGCCCACGTCTTGATGTCACGCTTCAAGCCGTCGGTGTTCAAGCGTTCGACCTTCACGTACAACTTGGCGTCGACGTACGGTCCCTTTTTAAGCGAACGACCCATGCGTCAGCTTCCCATCCTCGTGCGTCGAGGTAACAAAAACTCTAACTCTTCCACCACCACGAACTCGCCAATCGCCACGACTACCGTAACTTGAGCACACCGTACCGCCGCGAGCGGCGACGTCGCAGAATCGAGGCGTTCGACGGCTTCCGACGCTTGCGCGTCCCGCCACCCTTGGCCGGCTTGCCGGTCGGGCTGACCGGATGACGCCCACCCTTGGTGCGACCTTCACCACCACCGTGCGGATGGTCGACCGGATTCATCGCCGTGCCACGGACGTGCGGCCGTCGGCCGAGCCAGCGACGACGTCCCGCCTTGCCGTAGGTGACGTTCATGTGATCGGCATTGCCGATCGCACCAATCGTTGCCCGACAAGTGGCCGGAATGCGGCGAATTTCTCCGCTGGGGAGCGTGATCTGTGCCCAGTTGCCATCGCGCGCCACCAGCGTGGCGCCCATCCCGGCCGAGCGGCACAACTGGCCGCCGCGTCCCGGTTGCATCTCGATATTGTGAACGTTCATGCCCAACGGAATGCTGGCCAGCGGCAGGCAGTTGCCCACGTTCGGCGGGGCGTCGGCGCCACTTTGTACCATCGAGCCCGCGGTGAGCCCTTGCGGAGCCAAAATGTAGCGCTTTTCGCCATCCGCGTAATGCAGCAGCGCGATGCGGGCCGAGCGATTCGGATCGTACTGAATCGAATCGACTTTGGCCGGCACGCCATCTTTGTTGCGCTTGAAATCGATCAGCCGGTAGGCCCGCTTGTGACCGCCGCCACGATGCCGGACCGTAATCACCCCTTGATTGTTGCGCCCCGAATTGCGGCGCAGCGGACGCAACAGCGACTTCTCGGGCTTAGCGCCCTTGGTGATGTCGGCGAAATCGCTGACCGAGGCGCCGCGGCGGCCAGGGGTCGTCGGATTGTAGCGTCGTAATCCCATCGCGGTTACTCTCTGTCTCGGGCGGCTCGACCGGCTTGATCTCGCCCGCGGAAGCTTATTCCTGTTATGCCGCACCGCATCTGGCGCGGCCAAAATCACCTATCGCCTCGAAGAACTGCCTAGAAGAAGTTGATCCGGTCTTCCGAGTGCAACTGCACGATCGCCTTCTTCCAGTCGGGCGTGCGGCCCGAGCGGAACCGACTGCGGCGCGGCTTGCCCTTGCGATTCTGCGTTCGCACTCCCAGCACCTTGACGCTGAACAACTCTTCCACGGCGCGCTTGACGTCTTCTTTGGTCGCCAGGCGATTGATCTCAAAGGCGTACGCATTGTGGCGCGACGACCGATGCATTCCCTTTTCGGTCACCAGCGGCCGCAAAATCACCTGGTGCGGCTCGAGCTTGAAGCCCTCTTCGGTAGTGGCGGCTGACTCGCTCATCACTTATCTCGATCTTGATCTACAGGCTCGATTGACGATGACGGCTTAACTGACCCAACGCGTACGCAACCAGGTGCAACCCGGTCCGCTTGCTCACTCGGCTTTCGCTCGCGACGACTTGGCGCGGGGCGATTTGGCGGCAACCGGCGCTGCCTCGTCACCCTTGGCGGACTTCCCAGCTCGCTCACGGAACGCATCCAGCGCGGCCCGCGTAATCAGCACGCGACCGGCCCGCAGCAGCACCAGGGCATTGAGGTCGCTCGCCGGCGAAACCTCGACACGCTCGATATTGCGGGCACTCTTGAACACATTGACATCGAGACCGGCGGTCGTCACCAGTACGCGCTTGCCGTCGAGCTTCAAGGCGCCGAGGATGGCCGCCATATCGCGTGTTTTGGGGGCAGCGAATTTCAACTCGTCGATCAGCACGACCTCGGAGTCGCGAATCTTGGACGCCAGCGCCATCCGCGTGGCCAACTGCAGTGCCTTGCGCGGCAGCCGGTAGCTGTAATCGCGCGGACGAATCGCGAAAATGTGACCGCCGCCGCGACGCACACCGCTGCGCCGTGAACCGGCGCGGGCGTTGCCCGTCCCCTTCTGGCGGTACATCTTCTTCGTTGAGCCGGCGACTTCCGCCCGCGACTTGGTCTTGTGCGTCCCCTGGCGGAGATTGGCCTGATACATCACCACGGCATCGTGCAGCAACTGACGATTGATCCGCGGCGCGAGCGCCGTCGGGTCGATCTCATACTTGCCGACTTCAGTGCCGGTGCGGTCAAAAACGGGCAAAGTTGCCATATCAAATCGCCATCTTGATCTTGCGCTGGTTTCGTTTCGCCAAACTCACTCGCGGCAACCACGACTCGGGTTGCCACCAGCAGTCGCCACCCCTAAACCTGATTCGTTGCCCGAATGATCACGTAGCTGCCATTGGGACCCGGAACAGCGCCCCGCACGAGCAGGAGATTATTTTCGGCATCGACCCGCACCACGCGCACATTTCGCATCGTGCTGCGCGAGTTGCCCAGCCGGCCCGCCATGCGGCGACCCTTGGGCACGTGTCCCGGAAACTGGCTTTGACCGATCGAGCCTGCGTGCCGATGCACTTTCTTCACGCCGTGCGTGGCGCGCTGGCCGTGGAAATTGTGACGCTTCATCACGCCCGCGGTGCCGCGACCCTTCGACGTGCCAATTACATCGACGGCGGGCACCTTCTCGAAGACATCAACCTTGAGCTCTTGGCCGACCTGAACGTCGGACGACGTGACGGGAACTTCCCGCACAAAGCGCTGCGGCTCGCAGTCGGCCTTGGGGACAGCTTCGACCCCGTTGGCGGTGCGCCGCTTGGCTCGCTTGCTATCGAGCTTGGCAACCTGCCCACGCTGACTACGCGTGGCCAATCGTCGCGGCTTGTCCGCGAAACCCAACTGCATGGCATCGTATCCGTCGCGATCCAACGTGCGGACCTGCAACACATGACACGGGCCGGCGGCCAGAATCGTGACCGGCACGATCCGACCTGACTCGTCAAACAATTGGGTCATCCCGACCTTGCGGCCGAGTAAACTAATGGCCATCGTCATTGCCTGCGTGATAGGTTGCCCGCGACGACCCTTCGACATCGCCGAAGAGGTTACGTCGCGACCATCCGGTGCATAGTTAACCGTGCTCGATTCGCGGGTTCGTACCGATTGGTGGCCTCGACTCCTGCGAGCCAGTCACACTCAGCGGCACCGCGCCCTAGAGAGACGAAGCGCCCGAGCGACTAATGGCGACTCGAAGCCTTGATCTTAATGTCCACACCAGCCGGCAAGCTCAGCTTGTTCAAAGCTTCGATCGTCTTGGCGGTCGACTGCACGATGTCGATCAACCGCTTGTGCGTCCGAATCTCGTACTGCTGCCGAGCCTTCTTATCCACGTGCGGGCTGGAAAGGACCGTGTAGCGCTCAATGCGTGTCGGCAGGGGGATCGGCCCATGAACTTCCGATCCGGTCCGCTTGGCCGTATCGACGATCTCGGCCGCGCTTTGATCGAGCACGGCGTGATCGTAAGCCTCCATCCGGATGCGAATCGTTTCCATGGACTTCCCGAGCCTTCACTCGCACTACTACGAGACACCCCACCCCCCGGACAACCAGCCGACCTTCCGCTGCGTTCGCTAAGCGGCGTGATTGCCAGGCAATTTTCTGCCGGGCCCGCCAAGCCAAGACATCGGGTAGCGAGCGACCTCGATTACCCGGCATTTTGCCGCGAAAACACACCCTTACCAGCCGGCTAGCCGTTGTGGGCGAATCGGTGATGTTACGGGCTCTGGTGCGAGGTGTCAACGGCCGAACCGCGAACTCTTTGAGATCCCCGACAAACAGGCGAACGCAACTCGTAACAGTCCGCCGAATAGGGAGAGATCTGAGCGAGTGACCTGGTAGAAGCCTGGCTCAAAAAACCCGTCGGCACAGCGCGAGCCCAATAGAATAGACCTCCGCAGCGGAGGACTGGAATCGATTCTGCAATCGGGCGACTCGAGCACCAAAATTCGCCGATCGGCGCCGTTCAGAAACGACTCCTGCGATCCCCGTCGGGCTTTCGCGCTGGACCGTCGCTCCAAAATCTCGCAATGTTCTTGGACGCAAACGGACTGGCTTGGACGCAACTTGGACGCAAACGATTCGGATTTGCGTCCAAGAATAAGTCTTGTCGCGGCAATAACTTAGAATTCGGTAAGCGCTCTTTGGACGCATTGGACGCAAAAACGCACGTTCTCTTTAACAGTGCGCCTAGGAATGCCCGTTGTGACGAACGAGCGCACGAAGAGAATTTCTTAGATTTTTGTTGACAGGCCACCAGCCCGCGTTTAAGGTATTGGAAGTCGGGCCAAAGTGCAGCCCGAAGAGTTTCCGCAATCCCTAGAGGTTTCGCGGCGGATCGCCCGGTCTTCGGGTGGTTCACGCAGCTGCTAATGCCAACCGAGTGAGTTTTCGACCGCAAGAAAGCTCACGTTCTTAATCGGTTTCTCCCGGAGCCAAGGCTCCGCGAGGCGGCTGCTTTCTCCTGCTCGGGCTGACGCTCGTTGTTCGTTTGCGTCTTCCCACGTCGGGCGAGCGATTTCTCGTTCCCCTTCCGCAGTTGCTGGCTACTGGCCGCCTCGGTTTTCCCCGGTCGTTTGCGCGATTTCAGTTGCGCGCGCAGCGGCCGTACGACGAGGCACAGCGACTGTTGTAGGCAGTGACGAGGAGTTCAATCGGTATGGGCCATCGCAATTTCTTTCTTCCGCTATCGATGATCGCCGTTTTGGCCGTGGCAAGTACGGCCGGAGCCAGCATCATCCCGGGCAGTTCGTACACCGTAACTTCGCTGGGTGGTTTCCCCGGCGCACAAGGTCCACAGGCCGTCACCTTCGACGGCGTGGCCGAAACGATCAACGGCGGCAAGCTCTCGATCAACGAAACCCAGTACACCGTGTCGCCACAAAAGCAGTGGCTTGAGTTCACGATCCAGAGCACCAACGGTGCGGCGATCGCCTCGCCCGACATCTGGAATATCGCGCTCAACAACCTGCAGTTCTCGTCGGCGGCCAGCTACGACGCGGTGCCGGGCCAGTCGTTGTACATGTACTTCACGATCAACGGCACGCCGGTCAAGAACAACAACCCGTTCCAGTCCACGCCAAATTCCACGATCGCGGCGCACCCCACGAACGCCGCCATCAATGTCAATTACTTTTTGAACACGGCCGGCAATGGGGATAGCAAGCAAGCGGCGACGCAGTTCTTCGCTCGCGTCATGCAGCCGATGATCTTCAACGGCGTCGACTTCACCAAAGTCAACGGCGTGGTCTTCGGTGTGGCCTATACCACGAGCTTGCTGGTGCCCGAGCCTTCCACGAGCTTGATGATGTCGTTCGGCGCCGTCGGATTGGGAGCGTTTTGGATTCGCCGCGGCCGCAAGCCCGGCAGTCGCCGACGGTTGAAGTAGGAGATCATTGCTTCGACGGACCGCTCCGCTTAGCCCATAGGCAGGCGGTCCGTCGAGCTTCAGGAATGCCTCGTCGCCCAAGCCGCAGCACGACTCCGGACGCACACCGGGGTTCGTGACTGCGGCTTGAGTTTTTTTATGGCCCACTCGTGGCCGCGCAATTTACCCGCTGCCGTGGCCCGGTTCCCGCTTGCCAACCGCGTCGCGGTCGGCATAAGCTGACTCTCTAGAACGCTGTCTCGTCTTCACGCGGGGAGTTCCAATCATGGGGGCCGCCAAGCGGTTCGCTGCCAACCTCGGGATGTCGCTGGTTTCAATCCGTGGTGCGCTGGCCGTGCTCGTGGCTTGCTGGGTTACTGTTGGGCTGACCGGCAGCGCCCCCGCCGCGGAACCGGTTGCCACGCAGCCCGCGGAAATCTCGCCAGCGCTTCAAGTGTTCGATGCCCGCGAGCGCCCCACGGGCATTGATGCCGTGGGCAAGCTGCACCGCTTTGGCGAGCGGTCGGCCACTCGCGGCCTGGCGTTCGTCTTCCTGACGCCCGAGTGCCCGATCGCCTGCAAGTATGTGACCGAGCTGAATCGCTTGGCGCGCGAACACAGGCATCGCGGCATCGAGTTTTTTGGGGTGCTGGCCGATCCGACGCTATCGCGCAGTCGGGCCCGACAATTCGAGCTGGACTATCGCCTTGAGTTTCCGCAGCTGTTCGATGCCTCGCTCGAGCTAGCGCGACGGTTGAGTCCAACGCACACGCCCGAGGCGTTTGTCGTGCTCCCCGGCGGCGAGCTGGTTTACCGTGGACGCATCGACGATCGCTTCGTGGCGCTCGGTCAGGAGCGAGCCGCGACCACGCACCACGAACTTGCCGACGCGCTCGAAGCGGTGGCACGCGGCCAGCGCCCCGACGTGACAAGTACCGCAGCGATCGGCTGCCGCTTCGAGGCCTTGGGGTCCGGCGGGGACAAACGGCCGGTGACGTTCAACCGCGACATTGCCCCCTTGGTGTGGAACCACTGTGCGAGCTGTCATCGCGCGGGCGAAGTGGCCCCCTTTTCGCTGACGAGTTTTGACGACTGCCAGAAGCGGGCAGAACAACTGGCCGAAGTGGTCGCGTCGCGATTTATGCCCCCTTGGAAGGCCGAGCCTGGCTTCAATCATTT